>Ga0184637_10000004_pt1 | contig 179935 bp, 160 predicted proteins | sample PLM3_127_b2_FD_133143 | JGI IMG/M metagenome (GOLD analysis project Ga0184637, IMG submission 133143) | Groundwater sediment microbial communities from an aquifer in East River, Colorado, USA - PLM3_127_b2 | ecosystem: Environmental > Terrestrial > Soil > Riparian zone | place: USA: East...
ACTTTTCCCTATTTTTCGCCGTTTTGGCGTGCCGGTGATTTCGATAATTGGCAATCCCCGTTCCCCAATGGCTGAAAAAAGCGACTTGGTTTTGGACGCTTCCGTCGAAGAAGAAGCCTGCCCAAATAATTTGGCCCCGACATCTTCCTCCACGGCGGCTTTGGTGATGGGGGATGCCTTAGCATTGGCTATACTGGAAGAGCGCAACTTTTCTCCTGAAGATTTCGCCCTGCTGCACCCCGGCGGCAGCTTGGGCAAAAAGCTCTGGATGAAAGTGGAAGATTTAATGCACACCGGAGACGATATACCTAAAGTAAAACCGGACACTCCAGTCAAAGAAGCGATTTTGGAAATGACCTCCAAACGACTCGGGGCCACCACCATCGTCAACGAAAAAGAGGAACTGTTGGGCATCTTCACCGACGGCGACCTGCGCCGCCTGGTTGAAAAAAAACGGGACTTTATGGAGCTGCCCGCTTCGGAAGTGATGTCGCCAAATCCCAAAACCGCCAAGCCGGACGCTTTGGCCGCGGCTGCTTTGAATCAGATGGAAGAACATAAAATCACCGTTCTGGCGGTTGCCTCCGGCCGCAAACTGGTCGGCATGCTGCACCTGCACGACCTCTTAAAAGCCGGCGTTATTTGATGAAATATGAAAAAGGCCCTCTTCTTATCAGCAGTTTTTCTCAGCCTGCTTTCCGGCTGTCAAAAGGAAACGCCAAACGTTCTGCCCAATCCGACTCCATCCGAGCCGGAAGAAGTCTCGATTAAATCAACGATTATTTTAAGCAACAAGGGAATTTTGACTTCGCAGATAAACGCCGACACCATCCTGCGCTTTTCGCAGGATGACGTACGCCACCTTTACAAGATCAATGCCTATTTTTACGACACGTTGGGCGCCGAACAGGCCCACGTCATCGCCGACTCCGGCACCGCCAACGAAAAAACGCAGTATGTTCAGCTCTGGGGGCACGTAAAAGTCGCCTACGCCAACGGAACAAAAATCGATGGAGACTCCCTGAAATGGGACCAGCCCAATCAAAAAGTGACTACCGAAGGGTTTGTCAAAATTGTCAAAAAAGACGGCTCGGTTTTACTTGGCGAAGGACTGACGACCGACCCGGAATTCACCAGCTACCGATTGAAAAGCCCGTATGGCTCGGTTAAAATTCCGGAAGAGGAGACCAAATGAACGAACCGGCAGCTGTCGCTACAGCAACTAACGGCAAAAAAGTCCTGCGCGGTAGGGATTTGGTGAAAACCTACTCCGGCCGCCGGGTTGTCGATGGCGTTTCCATTGAGGTCGACTCCGGCGAAGTGGTCGGGCTTTTAGGCCCCAATGGCGCCGGCAAAACTACTACGTTTTATATGGTTATTGGCTTTATACAGCCCGAAGAGGGAAAAGTCCTTTTTGGAGAATCCGATATCACTCGTCTCTCAATGGCCCGCCGCGCCCTCTCCGGCATTGGCTATTTAGCCCAGGAACCTTCCGTTTTTCGCAAATTGACCGTTGCCGAAAACATCCTGGCCATTCTCGAAATCCGTATTAAAGATAAAAAAGAACGCAAAAAACGAATGGAGCAGATTCTGGAAGAGTTGGCAATTGCCAGATTAGCCAAACAGAAAGGCTTTTCCCTTTCCGGCGGCGAGCGCCGCCGGGTGGAAATCGGCCGCGCCTTGGCCGCCGACCCGCATTTTTTGCTTTTGGACGAGCCATTTGCCGGCATCGACCCGATAACCGTGGAAGAAATTCAAAAAATCGTTTCCCAGCTCAAAGCCAAGGGGCTGGGACTTTTGATTACCGACCACAACGTCAGCGCCACTTTATCCATCACCGATCGTGCGTATATTATATGTGACGGAAAGATTTTAACCTCCGGCACCTCGGAGTTTTTAGCCTCCGACCCGGAGGCCCGAAAAATTTATCTGGGAGAGAAGTTTAGGTTAAATTAAAAGCCTTTTCCTGCCGAAACTAAAGGTGGGGAGCAAATATGAACGATTACGGAAGACCAACCTTAGGATTAAGAGTCGGACTTAGGCAAACCATCGCCCCCCAGCTTATTCAGTCCCTGAATATGCTGACCGTACCGATTTTAAAGTTGGAGCAGATGCTGCGCCACGAGCTTCAAACTAACCCCTTGTTGGAAGAGGACTTGGAGGCAACCACCGAGCCCGAATTGGACTTGGAGGCCCCCGCCGAAGAGAAAGAGCCGGAACTTCCTTCCGAAAACGACAAAATCGACTGGGATGCCTATTTGCAGGAAAACGACGAGGTCTTTCATCCCAAATTTGAAAGGGAGGCAGCCCAGGAAAGTCTGGAGCACACTTCCGCCACCGAAAAAACCCTTTACGAGCATCTCTTAGACCAGCTCAATCTCTCCAAGCTTTCACTGGAAGAACGTCAGATTGGCCAGTTCATTATCGGCAACATTGATGAAAACGGCTTTTTGACGATGTCCACGGACGAAATCGCCGAGGCTTTGCAGATAGATAAAGAACTGGCCGCCCGAATGGTTGATCAGATCCAGCATTTCGACCCGCCCGGCGCGGGCGCCCGCGACTTGAAAGAGTGCCTGTTGATTCAACTGCGCGAACGGGGCGAAGATGAATCTTTGGCCTATGTAATCGTCGAAAAATATTTGAGCGATTTAGACAAAAAAAGCTCCTTCCAGCTAGCCAAGCTCTTGCACACCTCGCCCGAGCGTATTGAGGAAGAAATGCAAATCATCCGCTCTTTATCCCCCCACCCGGCGATGGGCCGCTTTACCAAAGCGGCAATGCCGGTCGTGCCCGATTTGGTTATCGAGCGCGTGGGAGATGAACTGGTAATTTTCCATAACGACAAATATGTCCCGCGTTTGCGAATTTCCTCCGCCTATAAAGAGATGCTCAAGCGCGGCTCGTCCAGCTCCAAAGAAGACAAAAACTTCATCAAGGAAAAGTTTATGCAGGCCCGCTGGCTGCTAAACGCCATCAACCAGCGCCGGGGCACGATGATACGGGTGATGCAGGCCGTGGTTGAAGAGCAAAAGGAGTTTTTCGAAAAAGGGGAGGACTATTTAAGGCCTTTGACTATGGAAGCAGTGGCGCAAACGTTAGGCCTGCACGTCGCCACTATCTCCCGCGTGGCCAACGGCAAATACGTGCAAACCCCGCAGGGGGTATACGAAATCCGCCGTTTCTTCAACTCCGGCCTGATCAGCGATACCGGCGAGGACCTCTCCAAAATAAAAGTCAAACAGCGCCTGGCCGAAATCATCAAAGCCGAAGACCCGGCCAATCCGCTTTCCGACCAGGAAATCTTCGCCAAGCTGAAAACCGAAGGGATTCCTCTGGCGCGCCGGACGGTGACTAAGTATCGCGAAGAAATAGGTATCCGCGCCGCCCGCTTCCGCAAAAAAGCGCCAACCAACGGGACGGACCCGATCAACAATCCAGAACCAGATCGGCCATCTCCGGCAACCCCCGAAACTGGCACACCTCCTCCATTAACTAAAACTCCTTTAAATCTCAATCCCGACTGGGAATAGCTTAAAAAAAATTCTCTTTTTAGCTTTTAGTTTTACTTCATTTTTTTCCTCCTTTTATTGTTTTTTCTTTTCTTAGTAATTTCTTCACCCAAAGCCTGTCTTTTGGGAAAGGAGAGGAGGGCAGGCCCATCGGTCTGCCCCTACAGCCTTTCCTTTTTTGTTTCTTTTCTCGAGTTCTGTGTGTGCGGGATTGAAGCATCGTTTAATTTAGGAGCAAGGCCTTGGCCTGCTCTTTGTTCTTTCAGCTTGCCCATTTCTCTGGTCTGCCCTTGACGCGCAGGCAAGCGGCGCGTTCGCGCGGCGTTTTTAAGCCCTTGCTTATTCCCTCCCCTACAATGAAGGGGGAAAGCTGGGCAGGTTTGGTCCTACACGGACTTGGGTTTAACCCTCGAGGGTTGGGAACCTACTTGGTATATTTACTCTTGGAGGGAGAAGGAGTCGACAATCCTTTATCCTCTTTGAGATCAATCCCACACACACATCCCTCTACTAATAGTCGGCCATCGGTTTTTGCCTCAAAAAACCTACAGATTTTGTAATCTCACTTTTGTATCCCACGTAACCATATGGGCATATTGCCATACGCCCTTCCCCAATTATATTGTCATTGAATTTGTAGGGGCACGATATATCGTGCCCGTTTCCCTCTCCATCAAATGGAGAGGGACGGAAGGGTAAGGTTTGTATTTGTAGGGGCGGGTTCTTTTTATCCCGAGCAAAGCCGAGGGAAAACCCGCCCGGTGGGTGGAGATGGGTGGTTAAACAAACAATAAAGGAGGACAAAAATGGACAAGAAACAATTGATTGCCGGGCTGAACGCCGATATGAACCGCGAGCTGGAAGCGGTGATGCGCTATATGCTGGAGGCCGCGATTATGACCGGCTTTGGCGGGCACGAGGCGCGCGAGGTTTTCGAGGCGGAAGTGACCGACGAGTTGGGCCACGCCAAATTGCTTGCCGATAAAATCGTGGCTCTGGGCGGCAAGCCGGAGGTCAAACCGGCCTATCCTACCCCGATTTACGACGCCAAAAAGGCGTTGCAGCGCGAGCTGAAAATGGAGCGGGAGGCGGTCAAGCACTATATGGAACGGGTGAAGGAAGCGAACGAGGCCGGCGAAATCGGCTTGAAGGTGAAATTGGAAGAATTGATTGCCGACGAAACCGGCCACGCGGAGGAGATTGAACGGTTGTTGGGATAGTAGATACTTTCTTTCAAGAGTCCGCCTCTCGGCGGGCTCTTTTTTTGTATGAAATCGCTCGCCCTTGACTTATCCAAACGCTACCGCGCCTACACGCTTTCCGCTATTGACGGCTTGGCGGAGGAGGATTTTCACTTCCGCCCCAAAGAAAAAGCAGAAGCAAACTCCATCGCCTGGATTTTGTGGCATCTATCGGAGGTTACCGATTGGTTTATGTGGGGAGTCTTAAAACAAGAGCCGACTTTTCCCTTCGGCCATTCACACTTGAACCATCCCGCAGATAAGCCGTATCCTTCCTCAAAAGAACTTTTGGACTACTTTGAAAAATCTCACCGGCGCTATTTGGACTGGCTGGAAAAGGTGGAAATAGCGGATTACGAGGCGAAAGTGGAAATCCCCGGCTTTGCCTCTTCGAGCTGGAGCTATCTGCTTTTGGTTTTGCCCATTCACGAGCGCGGCCACGCCGCCCAGATTCGCTACATCCGCCGGCTTTTGGGCAAACCCCTGCCGGACACCAACGCCCGGAACATCTACAAAAACTGGCCGGGGCAGAGGTAAAATTCTATCGACATCTGACAAATAATCAGATACTTTTAATCAGATACTTTCAATAGAGAGATGGAAGAACAACAAAGAAAAAAGGAAGTGTGCTATCTATGCGGAAGTGCTAATCCAGACACCCGCGACCATGTTGTTCCAAAGGGTTTGTTTGACTCACCTGGTCCTTCAAATCTAATTACTCTACCAGCGCATTTTAGTTGCAACAATCCGATATCTAAAGACGAGGAGTTTTTTCGTTTTTTTGTGTTAACAGGACAGGACGAGCTTCCCGTGGCCAAAAAGCTGTGGCAGGAAAAAGTACTACTCTCCTCTTTTCAAAGGAGTCCCAAGTTTAAACAAATGCTAAAATCGAAGATTAGACTTACACCTGTGAATACAGTGGGCGGCTTATATTTGGGGGAAGTTCCATTTTTCTATGCCGAACAACTTCGAATTGATGCGGTTTTGAGAAAGATTGTCAAAGGACTGTTTTACCATCATAATGAAGCCCGTTTAGAGGGCACAATCCGTATTCTTACGCATGATATTTACAACCATGAAAATTGGGTAAAAATAGAAGATTTACTGGGTGGGGAACTTGGAGAGGGGGTTTTCAAATACCGGTTCGTTCCCAACAAAAGCAACCCTCACAACTCGACATGGTTGCTTGTGTTCTATAATAAACATTTGTTCATTATCGAAACCAAAGCAGAAAACCAAATGTCGAACGCCTAATTACCCTTGAGCTTCCCTCTGGATTTATTTTTCCATCGGTTTTATATTTTATAGCGATATGGAAATTACCTATTTTCCCAGTTTTGATTTAACCGTCCCATCAAAGAGAATTTTGTTATTAACTGTAAGACTATTAGTTTTGGTTTTTCTTTTTCTTGCTGGAACTTCGCTCGCAGCCAAAGCCCAAGAATCGCTCCCGGTACTTGTAAAGCAGATCAAGCCATCTGTCGTTACGGTTATCACGTATCATTCGAAGGGGGAAGTGCTCGGCCAGGGAAGCGCCTTTTTTATTACACCTACTCAAATAGTATCCAACCGGCACGTCTTTGAAGATGCCCATCGTGCAGAAGTTAAAACAGCCGATGGCAAAACTTACCCCATCCAAGGAGTAGTTGCAGAAGATAAAGATGGCGACTTGATCCAACTTCTCGTTAGCATTCCAGTATCCGAAATAAAACCCTTAAAGGTTGCTAAAGCGCTTCCCCAAGAGGGAGAAAAAATTATTGTAGTTGGAAGTCCGTTCGGATTAGAACAGAGCATATCTGATGGAATTGTATCTTCTGTTCGTAAAATACCCATCTTTGGTGATATCATCCAAATCACCGCTCCAATTTCGCCCGGCAGCAGTGGAAGCCCGGTAGTAAATTTAAGGGGAGAAGTAGTTGGGATTGCCACCTTATATTTTCGTGAAGGACAAAATCTAAACTTTGCTATTTCCGCACAAAAACTGAAGAACTTAATTGTCAAAAATGTTCAGAAGCTTTCCGTTTGGACAGCCAGCTTGCCAAAGAAGAAAATTGCCTCAAAGAAATATAAGTACGATCTCACATCCCTTCTTGGAAAAACTCTCGATAATACAGATCTTATGAACTTTATGATAAGTCTCAATGAAAAACCTGACCCTTACGAGCCAGAGTTTGATACTCTGAGGTATTATATATCCTTTAAAGAAAATGGTATTTCTCTTCTATTTAAGCGAGACGAATTATCAACAATATTTCTGTACTCTAAAGGTCACTATGGTTTTCAACAATATAAAGGTAAAATACCAAGCGGTGTGGCTTTTTCTGATGATAGGTTAAAAACAAATACAAAACTGGGGCTTCCTTCACAATCTGGAGGCGGCGGAGCTTCTAAAATTGACAGTAGACAAATCCCTATTTGGGATAAGTGGCGATTTCCCAGATATATCGTACACGTACAGTATTATAACGATGGTAAAGTACAAGCGGTTACAATTATGCAAGATGATGTGGAAGGAAAATAACTTTTTATTGGTTTTTCTTCTTACGATCAAAACTTCCCTCTGGATTTAATCTTCTAACCGTTTAATATTCCCTCTCGGTATGGAAATCAACTCTTCCGCCAGTTTCAGCTTGACCGTCCGGGTGGAGCTGGAGCACAAAGCCGGGCGGCTGGCGGCCCTGCTTTCGGCCGTTGCCAAAGTCGGCGGCGTCATCGGCGCTTTGGTTCCGGAACAGGCATTGGACGAGGATGACATCGTTCCTTCGATTTTCCACCCGCAGGTGGCGGAAGCGGTGCGGCAGGCGGCCGTCCGCACCGGCGTGGCCCGGCAGTTCAAAAAAACGCCGGACGCCCTCGTCGGCTGACCCGTACTCTTTCCAGATAAACAAATAGCTTCGGGAAAGATATCTGGTATATTGAATCGAATGGAGTATATATGCAAACCATAGGCGATCCAAAGTTGGTGCTGGTCGGTTGGGACAAAACGATAGTCGAAATTGTGCAGCGCCTGCGGGAAGAATTGGCCAAAATCGACGCAAACATTGTGGAAACCATCGGCCGAGCCACCATTGATTACAAGCGCAAAGAGCTTTTTGCCTACATCTGGCCCTATAAGGAAGCGGTCAATTTGGGTTTTCATATCGGCGGCGGGATGGCCGATCCGAAAAAAAGACTTCAGGGTTCGGGCAAATACAACCGCTACTTCCGAATTTCCAAGCTGGAGCAAATCGACAGCTATGTGACCGATATGGCCAAAAAGGCCTGGTCTAAGGATTCCTGATTTAAATGGCTCTTTTTTCTTGGGGCCGGTCAGACAAAAAACTTTCCGCCCAAGAAATCGTTTCCAGCCTACCCGGCTCCTGGTCCGGTCCCGGCAAAATCTACACTCCAGCCGGAATCCAAAACTACCGTGCGGAATTAACACTAGTGACCGTAGGGGCGATTCACGAATCGCCCGCTTTTTCCGGCAAGATGATTTCTTTCTTCTCTTCCGGCTCGAACTTAGAAACGCCAATCGATTTGAAACTGGAAAAGGAGATGTGGTCGTTAAGTTATGTCCAAACCAACGTGCACGGCACAGGCCAACTAACCGCCGGAAAGTTAGAGTTCCTGCAAAAAGACCCTGCCGGCAAATCGAGCGGGCGGACCCTCGAAATCTGGAATTTCCTCTCCCCCGACCATCTGTTCATCGAAAACTTTGTTTTAGACCCAAAAGGCGAACGTGAACCTTTTTTGAAAATAATGTTGCAAAAAACGTAGGGGCGAATCTTGCTCGCCCCGGGCGCAGTCGAGGGGGTATTCGCCCCAGGGCAGGCACAGGGGCCTGCCCCTACAAAAAACAAAACCTAATCCTCCGCTACCAGCACAAACTCCGTCTTCGGTGCCCCACAGGAGGGACCGCTTTCCGGCAACTCTTCCGATTCCTTGCGATGCCACTGTTAGCCGCAGCGGGTGCATTTCCACAATAGCTCACCGGCCCGTTCAGAAAGTTCTTCGGAAGGATTTTTATAGTCAGCCATATGTGCTACCCCGCGTCCTAAAATGTATTTCGTAGGGCGAACCTTGCTTGCCCCGAGCGAAACCGAGAGGTGTTCGCCCGTCCCTCTCCATTTTATGGAGAGGGATTAAGGGTGAGGTTATTTTTTCTTTTTCCTGCTCTCCTCCAGCGCCTTCTTCTTCAATTCTTCCCAATGTGCTATCCGATTTTTTATTTCCTTCTCAAATCCAAAATCAGTCGGCGTGTAATACTTTTTACCCTTGAGCGAATCCGGCAAATGATCCTGCACTACAAAATGTTCTTCGTAATTGTGCGCATACTTGTATCCCGCTCCATAACCAAGAGATTTCATCAAGAGCGTCGGCGCGTTGCGGATATGCAAAGGCACCGGCTCCGCTTTGGTCTTTTCCACGTCTTCCGCCACCTTGCCAAAAGCATGGTAAACGGCGTTCGATTTGGGTGCCGTAGCCAGGTAAACGCAGGCCTGCGCCAGAGCCAATTCCCCCTCCGGCGTGCCTAAAAAATGGTAGGCATCCTTGGCCGCCAGGCAAACGGTTAGCGCCTGCGGGTCGGCATTGCCGATGTCTTCCGAAGCCATCCGCACCAGGCGCCGCGCCAAATAAAGGGGGTCTTCGCCCGAGGCCAGCATCCGCGCCAGCCAGTATAAAGCCGCATCGGGGTCGGAATCGCGCACCGATTTGTGCAAAGCCGAAATCAGATTGTAATGTTCCTCCCCCGCCTTATCGTAGCGCAAAGCCTTCTTTTGCGCCGCCTTTTCGACCACCTCCGGCGTTATTTCGCCGTTTTGGCCGATGATGTTCAAACAAAAATCCAATAGCGAAAGAGCTATGCGGGCGTCGCCGTCCGAAAAAATGGCCACCCGCTCCAGCGCTTCGTCGCTGGCTTTCAGGTTATGCTTTCCAAGCCCGCGCTCTTTATCCGAAAGAGCCCGTTTTACGATGGCTTTAACGTCATCGGTGGTTAATTCTTTCAAAACAAAAACCCGGCAGCGCGAAAGCAGGGCGGAGATGACCTCAAAGCTTGGGTTTTCGGTCGTGGCGCCCAGGAGAATGATGACCCCTTTTTCAACGTACGGCAAAAAAGCATCCTGCTGGGCCTTGTTGAAACGGTGGATTTCATCGATGAATAAAATCGTTTTCTGCCCGTACATCACCTGCCGTTTTTCAACGTCAGCGATCACGTCTTTGATTTCTTTGATGCCGGAGGTCACCGCCGAAAAGCGCAAAAACTCCGCCTTGCTGTTTTGCGCAATCAAATAAGCCAGGGTAGTCTTTCCGCTCCCCGGCGGGCCCCAGAAGATGGCGGAAGACATTTTATCGTGGATAATGGCTTCGTAGAGCGGCTGGCCTGGGGACAAAAGATGTTTCTGTCCGACAAACTCATCCAAATTCTGCGGCCTGATCCGGTCCGCCAGCGGAGCAAATTCGGAAACTTTGTACTTCTCTTTCGGCTTTTCAAAAAGGTCGGTCATAGTAAGCCCTGCGCTCAAAACATAGCTGAATTAGAGGGCAAAATCAATCAGGATTAAATGCAGGGACACAATATATTGTGCCCCTGCGGGAGCATTTTTTGTAGAGACGAACTGTCGTTCGCTCTTTTCCTCTCCATTCTATGGAGAGGGAATAAAAGGGTGAGGCGGCAGGGATGGAATGTTTTCCGCCGACTTTACCACCAAATCATATCCAAAAACGGTCGCTATCGAATCCGCTAATCTTTCCTTGGCTTTTTCGAAATCTGTTTTTTCTTTCAATTCAATTTCAAGATTGGTAACCGGATCGGAAAGTCCGCAGGGCACGATAAGCGAAAACCAGTCCAGCGTTGTGGAAATATTAAGCGCCAAACCGTGAAAAGTAATCCAATTGCGCACCGCCACCCCCATAGCGCAGATTTTTTTGCCGCCTACCCAAACCCCGGTCTTTCCGGAAATTCTTTCACCTTTTAAATGATATTTAGCCAGAAAATGAATGACCGATTCTTCCAGTTCGCGCAAAAATCGGTGCAAATCACGTCCTCGCCCGGTTAAATCGGCAATCAAATACGCCACCAGTTGCCCCGGGCCGTGAAAGGCGATATCTCCGCCGCGGGTGATGTTGAAAATTTCAACACCGCGACGAGCTAGCTCTTCTTGTGAGGCAAGCAGGTGTTCGGCTTTTCCTCCCCGGCCAAAAGTGATAACCGGCGGATGCTCGACCAAAAAAAGAGTGTCGCCAATTTTTCCTTCAGTCCGTTGGCGAACGGCCTCTTCCTGCCCCGCCAGGGCGGGGGCGTAGGGGAGTTGGCTCCAATCGATGATGGTGAGTTCTTTTGACATAAAGCCTTCGCCTTGTCATGCTGAGCGAAAGCGAAGCATCTGGGTTGGGCCGGGAGAGCCCCCTACCACTCCCAGATTCTTCACTCCGTTCAGAATGACAGCAGCATGAAATTCCGGCACATTAAAAACTGGAAAAGCATTATCGGTGTTTCACGCGACATACTCAACTCCTCAAACATTAGTCATCATCCATTCCCAGGGATTTTCCAAATAGTTGATGAGCCGCCGCAAAAACTGCACGCCGATATGCCCATCCACGAGCCGGTGGTCTAAGGACAGCGAAAAAGTCATCATATCCCGGATGACAATTTGGTCGTTGCGAACCACCGGGCGCTTCTGAATCATATGCACACCCAAGATAGCAACTTCGGGATGGTTGATAATTGGCGTGGAGGCCAGAGCGCCGAACATTCCGGCGTTGGTCACGGTGAACGTTCCGCCTTGAATTTCATTTAGCGTCAGCTTGTCGGAATGCGCTTTTTGCGAAAGCCCGGCGATTTCGGCCGCCAGTTGAAGCACGTTTTTTGTATCGGCGTCTTTGATGACGGGAACGATTAGTCCCGAATCGCGCCCGACCGCCACGCCGATGTTGTAGTATTTTTTATAGACGATTTTATCTCCCACAATGGAGGCGTTGACCACCGGAAATTCCTTTAAAGCAAAACAGGCCGCTTTGATAATGAAGGGAAGGTAGGTCAAATTGACGCCGTATTTTTCCTGAATCTGGGACTTATGCTTTTGACGTAATTCGACCAGGGAAGTAAAATCGCATTCGTCAAAAGTGGTATAGTGCATTGCCGTCTGTTTGGACTTGACCATATGGTCGCCGATGACCTTGCGCACGCCGGCATACGGAACCACTTCTTCCCGCGGACCGGTAAGACGAGTCAAAGGCGAAGTCGGTATCGGCTGTTTGGGCGCAGCAGGCGCTGCCGCAGATGGAGCCTTCTTGCCGGAAGCGATAAAAGCCTCCACATCTTCTTTGGTGATTCTTCCACCGCCGCCAGTGCCTTTGATTTGCGTCAAATCAATGCCATATTCGCGCGCCAAGCGTCGCACAGCCGGAGAAGTTCGCACTCCTTTTAAGTCATCTTCCTCGGCCGCTGGTGTCGCCACTGGAGCTGAAGGGGTAAAAGTTGCCGCCGCATCCGAATGCGTGGCCGAAACTCCACCGCCGTTCCCCTTCAAATATTTTTCCGGTATCGCCTCGCCTGCCGAATCGAGCAAAACGCCAATTTCCGCACCGATGGGAACAATCGTCCCTTCCCCAACCAAAATTTTTCCCAGAACGCCGGATTTATGTGCCGGGATTTCGGCGTTGATTTTGTCGGTCATTATCTCCACCACCGGCTCGTCTTTTTTGACCGGGTCGCCCTCTTTTTTCAGCCATTTGCCGATGGTCGCTTCCACCACGCTTTCCCCCATCTGTGGAATTACGATATTGGTCGCCATTACTCCTTCCTTTCGACTTTGCTCAAGATCTTCGACCTTTCTTATCTTATTAAATCAAACTGCCAAACTTTGCCAGCCAAAGATAAAAATTTAACCTTGCAAGGCAATAGCAAAGACGATGCAAATGGCGGTTCGTCCCAGCAGGGGTCAATGAGTCGAACCATTTGCTTCTCTTTTGTAAAAAAAATCGTCTAACCTACAAAAACCTAAACCGCCCAGAGCAAGCGGGCGGCCTTGGCCACGTCTTTGGGTTTTACCCAAAAGATGGCCCCGTAGCGGCCGGCGGCGGCGGAAACCCCATCCAGAGCGATCACGTTGACTTTCGCTGCCGCCAGTTTGGAAAGAATCTCCGCCAAAGCGCCGCTGCGGTCTTCCCCTTGAACCAAAAAAACGGCTTTGCCGGTGCCGACTTTAATACCGGCACGCCTTACCGCTTGTTGAAAGGCCAAGCCATCTTCCGGGATGAAATCCATCTGCGCCCTTTTGCCGGCAGGAAAACCGCTGAAAGCCAAAAGATTTACGCCGGCATCTTTCAGCGCCCCCAAAAGCCGCGCTCCTTCCCCCGCCTTGTTGGCCGCCATCACCTTAAAGTAGCTCACCTTGCGAATCGTATCTGCCATAATTTCTTCCTCCTTCTCGGCAAGAATACAAAAGAATAAGAAGTTGGTCAATCGCCCAAATAATCATAGAAAGCCGCAACAAAAAAACCGGGCTTGAAACCCGGCTTTTGTCAGAGATTTTTCTACTAATCTCCAGTCTCTTTATGGTGAGCTTTGCCTGCCCTGAGCTTGTCGAAGGGTCGAACCATAATCTCTGTTTTATTTCGGCCAGACGATTTTGTCGATGGCCAACTGGGTAAAATCCTGGCGATGGCCCCGTTTGCGGCGATATTTGGTGCGGCGCTTGAACTTGAAAACGATGATTTTCGGGTCTTTACCCACGTCGGCGACGGTCGCCTGAACCTTGGCGCCCTCCACGTAGGGACGGCCAACCACTAACCCCTGCTCGCCGGAAAGGAGCATCACTTTGTCGATTTCCACTTTGTCTTCGAGCGCAGCTTCCAGCTTGGGTACTTTTATCTTTTCCCCTTCTTCCACTCTAAACTGCAACCCGCCAATTTCAACCAATGCGTACACACATCCTCCGTTTAAGGTTTCCCAATATATCCTTTTTTGCCTTTTCGTCAAGGACAGAAAAAAAGCCGAATGTACAGTTTCTATACATAGGTAACAATATTCAACGTCTTTAACTAAGGGAATTACACTTCTTTTTCAGGAGTTTTTGGGGTTATGGCTCCTTTGGGAGAAAGAAAGGAAGCCAACCCCTTCTGGCGCCCCGACCAATCGGGGCGAAAGCCCCCTCGCACTCTGAAGAGTGCGCCAAAGAAAGAGCTGGTTTTAGGCGGCATCGGGGCCTGGGCTTTTCTTTCTGGTTCTCTCCTTGAGCCCGCCGTGGCGGGTTATCCGTGTCTGGAAACTGTAAAAAAAAAGCCGAAAGGCGCTTGACAAAATCGAAAAATTTAGCAAATTAAGGCCGGGGGAGAAAAAGAAAATGGACCTTAAGGGGTTAAAAAAACTAAGAAAAGGAGTTGGAATGTTGACAGCCATTGTTTTGTACCCAAAAAAGATAGCCGCCTTAATTTCCTTGGGACTGATTTTTTCTGCTTCCCTGGCTATCGCCCGACCTAATTTTAATATGACCCTTCTCTCCAGCCGCGCAATCTCCGATATTCGCGGCTGCTGGGGGTATGTAGACCCGGGCACCCAGAGAGAGTATGCCTTAATGTGTGCCGGCAATAGGCTCGAAATCTGGAACGTAACCACTCCCGCTTCTCCGGTTTTGACCAGAACCGTCACGGCCACCGGCGGAGAGCTAAAGCAAATCCGTCCCTATTCGCATTATGTTTTCGCAGTTAACCAGAGCGTGGTTGCCTTGCAGGTGATTGATATGGCCCAAATCGCCACCAACCCGGCCGCCGTCACCACGGTGAAGAATTTTAACGTCCCGGGTAGCAGCGGCGCCCACGCCTTGCACATCGACGGCAACTACGCCTATCTGGGGATGAACGGCTCCGCCGACCCTTGGTGGATTGTGAATATCTCCGACCCCCTCAATCCGGTGGCCACGGGTAGTTATCTAACTTCCGTTTTAACCGGTTTCCGGCAATCTCACGACAGCTACGTGAGCGGGGACACCGCTTATGTAGCTTTTTTAGGCGCTGGCTTTTCGATTGTAGACATCTCCAACAAATCCGCTCCGGCCAAAATCGCCGACGTAAGCTACCCCAGTCCGATTTTGACCCATAACTGCTGGATTACCGAAGATCACAAATTTCTTTTCACAACGGACGAAGTCCCGAACGGCTTCATCCGGGTTTGGGACGTGCGCAACCCGGCAAGCCCGCGTCAGGTCGGCTCCTGGGCAGCCGGAGTAGCAGGTTCCGACGTACATAACGTGCAAGTGAAAGGGAATTTTCTGTATGCTTCGTATTACGGCGAAGGGGTTGAAGTTCTGGATATCGAAGACCCCACCCAGCCGGTCGAAGTGGGACACTACGACACCGACCCGGCCGGCGGAGGTTGTTGGGATTTTTTCAACTTCTTTCCCTCCGGCACCCTGGTGGCCTCCAACTTTTACGGTGCCAGCAACCCGGGAATGTTTCTTTTAAACTTTAATGGCGCCAAAGCCGCCAAAATCAAAGGAGTGGTGAAAAACCTGAACAACAATGCTCTTTTGATTGGAGTTTCTGTTCGGTTGCTGGACGTTGGCCGCCAGACAACCACCGATGTAACCGGCAGCTACCGCATCCGCAGCGAAGGGGGCAGCCGGACTTTGGAATTTTCGCGCACCGGCTTTAAAGCCGAAACCGTGGTGGTAAGCGTTAACTACAGCGACTCCGCCACCGTCAACGTCAACCTGCTGCCGCTCTACAACGGGATTCTAAACGGCCAAGTAACCGCAGCGGCGGACGGCAGTCCCCTGGCCGGCGTGCAGGTGGGGCTTTTGGGAGATGAAGCGTTTCAGGATATCAGCGACGGGTCCGGAAATTTTTCCGTTGATCCCCTTCCCACCGGCCAGCCGATTCAGGTTGCCACCGCCCTGTGGGGTTATCGGCAGGCTCTCGGTACTTTTACCCTCTCTCCCGGAGTTCCCCAAAACACTTCCTACCAGCTTTCCCCGGGATACAGCGACGATTTTGAATTTAACCTCGGCTGGTCAACCTCGGCGCCCGATGACGATGCCTCTTCCGGCTTTTGGGAAAGAGTGGAGCCGATTGCCGCCTTTAACTTCAGCAATTTCCAAACCCAGGCCGGCGCCGACCGCACCGCCGGTGCCGGGCGGCTCGCCTTCATAACCGAACAGGCCTGCCCTTCCTGCACCTACGACGACCACGATGTGGATGGCGGAAAAGTTACCTTAACCTCCCCCGTTTTCGATTTGACGGGCTTCAATAAACCCCAGCTTTCCTACTATCGCTGGCATAACAACAGCGGCGGGCAGAACCCCCAGCAGGATACCTTTTTCGTCGCTATTTCCAACGACAGCGGCCAGACCTGGACCAGTATCGAAAAATACCGCTTTTCCGGCACTACTTGGGCGCTCAAGCAGTTCCAGTTGCGCGGCCTATTGCCGTTCACAAATGAGATGTGCGTCCGCTTCGTAGCCACCGACCGGGGCGGCGTATCCACGGTGGAAGCCGGCGTGGACGATTTCAAAATCGTGGAAACTTTGGTTACCGGCGATATGAACGGCGACGGCCTGGCCACGCCCGCCGACATTGTTACTTTCCTAAACGCGGTTTTCCTGGGAAACCCAGCAATTCCAGTTGAGAACGGGGACTTTTCCGGCGATTGCCTACTGACCGCCGCCGATGTAGTTCTATTGTTTAATCATATCTTTTTGGGCGACCCCTTGACTTTGACCTGCCTGCCGTAAACTTTTCTCGGCACCAAAAAATCCCCTCGTTTCCGGGGGGATTTTTCATTTCATTGCTCCAAGTGATAACCCACCTCTTGAGTCCCCAAAAAGCTTGACTTTCTACATTTTATTAGTTTCCTTGCTACTGTCTGACCTGAGCCAGCTCTTTGGGTGACCCCCTTCGGACAGCTTTTAAGTAGAGAAAATTGAATATGAGGCACAGAAAAACAGCCGCAGTACTTGGTTGGGGAGTGGTGTTGCTCGTTTTTGGCGTGGCCGGGCCGCTTTTTGCTCGAGGCCCCCGGTGGCGGCGGGTGGATGTGGGGCAGGCAACTAATCCAATGCAGGCTGTTTACACCTATGATTCTCTTCACATCTGGGCTTCCACTTATTTCGGGGACGTTCTTTATACAAGAGATGGCGGGTTCAACTGGAGCAGCTTCACTTTGGGGAATGTCTGCTGTCCCGGACTCGATGGGGGGAGTACGGCCAAATCTTTTTTCTTCTTTGATACCTTAAACGGTTGGATTGCGGGACAGGCAAATAATGGCCCTCCCCCTGCAGGGAGTTTCCGGTTGCACACGAGCGACGGGGGAAATAGCTGGGCGATGCAATTGGATACGGGAACTAACTGGGGTGGTCAGATTCTTTTTTTGAACAAACGTAAGGGTTTTGACCTAATTGGACATGAGTGCAACTTCAGGGATTCCTTTCTGGTCACGAATGATTCTGGTAAAAGTTGGCAGATTAAAACCGCGGGAATCCCTGCCTGTGCCTTGGGTCGATTTCATTTTGTTGATTCTTTGAACGGTTGGGCCATTTCTTATCGCCCGGCACCAAACAACAACGCGATAGACCTGCTCCGAACACGCAATGGAGGAAACAGTTGGGCAGCCCTTTCGGTTTCGATTCCGGTGTGTGCTGGGGCTAAAATTTGGTTTCAGGATACGCTGAATGGCTGGATGTGGCATTGCAATCCCTTGCTATCAAACGTGGCCCGTTTTTCGCGAACTTCAGATGGAGGGATTACCTGGGACTCTCTTTCAGGTTTCAGCAGCGATTATTGGTTTTACGGTTTTGAGGCGGTGGACAGCGCACATATCTGGCTGGCCGGATCAAACGTCGGCTTCGCCACAGTTCAGTTTTCTTCCAATGGGGGGCGCAGTTGGATGGAACAGATGCCGGGAGTGGGAGACCCACTTTGGGGCTTGGATGTTTTCGACTCTTTGCATGCCTATGCCATAGGAGCGAATGGCTACGTTTACGTCTACTCTCCCCAGTTAATTGGAGATTTAAATCTCGACTGGGTTTTAAGTTCGGCTGACATTATTTTGATGCTCAACTATACTTTTTTGGGTATGCCGACTTCCGTTCCGCCGGCGGATATGGATTTTAATGCGGACTGCTCCGTAACCGCCGCCGATGTGGTCTTACTTTTGAACAAAACCTTTTTGGGCGACCCTTCACTGCAGTGGGGATGTGCTGTAAGTTAATCGCAAACCTTAAAACATACACAGAGGAGCAGTTATCAGGAACAATTTTAACTCCACGGACGGGAAGTAACTCGGCAGTTTAAAAAGCCGATCTCTTGGAACGGCTTTTTTTATTTGACTCCGTATCCCCGTATCCGAATCAACGCCTCCAACATAAAGCTTGACGAACCGCCCAAACCGGCTAACTTACAGTTGCGGTCAAAAGAGGGGAAAACAAGAAAAACAGTTTTGACCAAAAAGGAGCGACAATGCCCAGAGCCAAAGGTTTGAAAAAGACAACGACTCTTCTGCTATCACTATTCATACTTGCCGCGCCAAAAATTTTCGCCGCCACGGCTACCGGCGGCGAACCCCGAACCAGCCGCGCCGCCATATCCGCCGCCGCCCCGCTGACCAAACAGGCCTCCCATCGCAATACCACCCTCGGATTCACCGTCACCAATTACGGCACGATGGGAGCGCAGGGGGATGCCACACTGTTCGATTCCTTCGACGGTCAGGCCCTCGCTTCCTTTCAATTCCCTCTCGGAACAGGTATCGACTATCTTTTTCAGGGGGCTATCTGGGTGGGGGGGATAGTTAATGGTGACACTTTGGTCTCGGTCGGCAACGACGGCTGGGTGAATATCAAAGAAATCTTTCCTTCCTCAAACCTGGGAGAAGTGACCGCCCAGAGAATTAACGGCGCCGCCCAGGAAATAATTTTCAACTACTCCGACACCTTGAAAGACTCTACCGTTGCCATCCCCGACACTTCGGACGGCCGCCCGCACCTGCCTTTAAATCTATCCTTCCTGCAAAAAAGTTTCGTGATTAGACAAGGGGTAGGGGCCGATTCGTTCGTCATCATCTACCTGCGCCTGCAAAATATCGGCAGCGACCCGATTAGCGATATGTACGTTGGAACGCTCTTCGACTCCGACGTCGGCCACCCCAATACGGTCAATTTCTTCACTGACGATATGGCCGGCTTTGTCGATCCCACCCTGATTCCCGGAACAGCATTAGAAGGGGATATCGCCTGCATCTGGGACAACGACGGCGACCGCTCCGGCTCCAACTTCACCGCCACCAGCCCCCGCGGGGTGACCGGAGTTAAACTCCTCGCTTTATCCCAAACCATAACCCAAACCAGCTTCAATTGGTGGACCCCCAACGCCACTAATTCTCTGGACTGGGGTCCGCAGAAATCTCCGGGTCGCTTAAACTCCAACAACGGCCGTGGCCAGCCTTTGGGAGATAGAATGAAATATCACTATCTTTCCAACGGCGAAATCGATTACCCGCAGGTCACCGCCGCCATCAATCACACCGGCGACGGCTGGCTGCCGCCGCTCTCTTTAGGCGACGCCGTGGACATCGCCAACGGCTTCGATGCCCGCTATCTGGTATCCTACGGCTCTTTTAGCCTCCCCCCCGGCGACACCATCTCTTTAATTTTCGCCGCCGCCGTTGGGAAAAACCTGCACGTAACCCCTTTAAACTTTTCTAATAACCTTGGCTCAATCAACTCCAACTATCAGGATACCGCCAAAATCAACTCTTATCTGCGCGGGCTGGATTTCGGCAGTTTGCAGCACAATATCCACATCGCCGAAAGTCTGTATAACAACGGCTTTGTCCTGCCGCCGCCTGTCGGGGTGACCTTTCAGGCAATCAACAATCATACGGCCCGCCTTCTTTTCCCGGCCAATTCCGAACTGGAAAAAGGGTTTAACATCTACCGCGCCGCCAATTCCGGCGGCCCTTTTTCTCTGGTCAATGCTTTGCCGGCACCAAGCCCCAGCTACGACGACACCACTTTAACTGAAAGCCAGCCCTACTGGTATAAGTTTACCACTGTCTCGGTCAACGACCTCGAAGGGCCGCTAAGCAGCCTGCTCGGCCCGGTCATCGTCGGGCACCCCGGCGCTCCTTCGCCCTTGACCACCCGGCCCGATGCTGTGGGGAACATCCATCTTTTCTGGAAAATTCCGCCGGATAGCGACCTGTTGCGTTTCCGCATCTTTCGGACGTCGCTCGCCGATACGCTCAATTTCGTCCTGTTCGATTCCGTCTCCGCCACTGAAACCACCTATGTGGATGCCGGCTCGACCCCCGGCGAACGGTTTTCCTACAAAGTCAGCGCGCTGGATAGTTTCGGCCTGGAAACTCCCATTCCCAGCACCGTGCGCTCGATGCGCTTCGTTTTCGGCAACAAGCTGCTCTTGGTTAACCGCACCGGCCTGCCCACCCCGCGCCCGGCCTTTCGCGATACGATTGCCGGCTTTTACTCCGGCGCCTTGCGCCGCTACGATTTCGACAGCCTGAATTTAAAAGATGAAACCGCGCCGATACCCACCGGCATCCCCCCCGCTTTCGTTTCCACTAATCCGGTCCTTTACGTCCACTCCGCCGAGCTGCGCATTTTGGGCGGGAGTGAAAACCCCTCGTTTCTCTCCTATTTCACCGAATTTTTCAAAGCCGGCGGAAAATTGGTGATGGACGGTCACTGGCCGCTGGGTGGCGTTGGGACCTCTTTTTTAAAATGTCTTGCTTCCGACCCCGGTTTTACCGTCAATCAAGCGGTCTGGGATACGGTTAGAAACTCTTACGGCTTCGACTGTATTTTCCTGCCGAAAATTTTCCCCTTCGACACCAGCCTGGCCAACCGCACCTTTGCTTTCGCACAATCGGAACAGTCCGGTTATCCCAAGCTGACCGCCGATTCGGTCAAAGCCGTAGCCGGTTTGACCGCCTTTGTCGGCCCCTTTGCCTATCCTTATCCCACGGTTCCCAACGTCGGCTACTTCACCAACCGTGACGCTGCCGAAGATTTGTATTCTTTTGGTTCTTCGGTGGGCGGAAGCGACCCCAAAAACGGCCAGAGCGTGGCCAAAAAGCACACCGACCTGCTCTCCGGCGGCGGCTTTGTCTGGTTCAATTTCCCGCTTTTCTATATGCAGGAGGACTCTGCCAAGTTTGTAATTCGAAAGATAGTTGGCGGCTACGGCATCCCCGAAGTTTATCCCAAAGGAGATTTGGACCGAAATGGTATGCGCACCGCCGCCGACGTGGTCTATATGCTCAATTTCGTCTTTTTGGGCCTGCAGTTCCCGTATTTCTGCGCTGCCGAAGCCGACGTCAACTGCGACGGCGCCCCCACCCCCGCCGACGTGGTGCTGTTTTTGAACAACGTCTTTCTCAACGTTCCCTTGCCCTGTCTATAAGGAGAAATCTGCCTTTCCGTAGGGACAAAAACCTTGCTTGTCCCGATTTATTCCGCTTGCGTTCTCGTTCCGAGTGAAACGAGTGAAGAGCGCAGCGTAAACGAGCGTAGTCGAGGAAGCGAAGTCAAGGGAAGTCGAGGGGTGTTTGTCCTCCCTCTCCACCCTGTGGAGAGGGTTAGGGTGAGGTTAATTAATTCCCTCTCCTTATAGGGGAGGCCTGCCCGAGCCGAGCTCTGGGATCGGCCAGGGGTTAGGGAGGGGTCACTGGCACGGAAACGGCGTCCCCAAAAAAACCTTATTTAATTCCAGCACCACATCTGCGGCGGTCAAAATCCCATCGCAGTTGACATCACTCACGCTCAACGAACAATTACCCACTCCCAGAAAAACACAGTTCAGAATCAAAACCACATCCGAAGCGGTTAAATTCCCATCCCCATTCAAGTCTCCTCTGATAGCAACAAAGGGAGGGGTAATATTCTTGAAGATTGAAAACATCCAGTTGAACTCATGCACAACGGCTAAGTCTGGATCTCCATCCCCATCTAGGTCAGAAGCTGAAACGGAGATGGGATCTGTATCGGTTATATAATCAATTTTATTTGAAAACGTCCCATCTCCATTATTTCTTAGAATAGAAATAGCCCCATAGAATGACAAATTCGCCACTCCAAGGTCGGGATCCCCGTCTCCATCCAAATCGGAAGCAAAGACTGATATAGGGCTGTCTCCCGTGGGATAGTCAACACGGTTAGCAAAAGTTCCGTCACCGTTGTTCTTCAAAACGGAGATGCCGACATATCCATTTGTTACGGCCAAATCATAGTTTTCGTCTCCATCAAAATCAGCAACAAAAATTGAAACGGGGCTATTCCCTACCAGATAGTCAATTTTATTTGCAAAAGTCCCATCACCATTGTTCTTGAGAATTGAGACTGAATTACTACCGGCATTTGCTACAGCTAAATCAAAATCGTCATCTCTGTCTAAATCAGAGGAAAAAACCGAATAAGGATTTGTACCGACGGAATAATCAATCCGTTCAAGAAACGTCCCATCTCCACCATTTTTTAGTATGGAAACTGTTCCGCTACCGTTATTGGCTACGACTATCTCAGCGTCACCATCACCGTCTAAATCAGAGGCGAAAACCGATATAGCTAAATTTCCGGTGGGATAGTCAATCTTAGGTGCAAAAGTACCCTCTCCATTGTTCTTTAAGATGGAAACGGTGCCGTTATCATTTGAAACAGCCAGATCGAAGTCACCATCCATGTCAAAATCGGAAACGAAAACTGACCACGGCCGCCCACCGGTAGCATAATTAACTTTGGGTGCAAAAGCACCACTCCCATAGTTGCTTAAAATGGAAACGCTGTCAATATCTCTATTCGCAACCGCCAAATCAAAATCTCCGTCTCTATCGAAATCCGCCGAGGCAACTGAACGCGACCTCGCTCCTTTTGAATAATCTCGTCGAGCGGCAAAGCTCCCATCACCATTATTCATTAATACGGACGCTGTGTGGCCTCGATTGTCAGCTGTTGCTAAATCCTGGTCTCCGTCTCCATCAAAGTCGGCGGTTACCAAAGACGCGGGATGGCTACCCGTTCCATAAACAACCCAATCTGCAAATGATCCGTCACCATTATTTTTCAGGATTGTAACGCTGTTGCTGACGTAGTTAGAAGTAGCTAAATCGATATCCCCATCATTATCCAAATCAGCGGCAATAACTGAAAGAGGGGAGCTCGTCGGATAATCGACCCTAAGAGCAAAGGAACCATCCCCATTATTTTTAAAAACAGAAACTCTACTACTGTTGTAACTGGCTACAACCAAGTCAAAATCACCGTCACCGTCCACGTCCGTAGCTAAAATCTGATGAGGCATATCTAACACACCATAATCCACACGGTTAGAAAAAGTTCCGTTCCCGTTATTTTTAAGAACTGAAATGGTATCCGATCCCCAACTGGCCAGAGCCAAATCTTTATCCCCATCTCCGTCCAAATCAACAGCAAAAACTGACCATGGAGCACTTCCAATTTTGTAATCAACTTTCGGAGCAAAAGTTCCATTTCCGTTATTTTTCAAAACGGAAAAAGTGCTGTCTCCAGCGTTGGCCGCTGCCAAATCTTTGTCCCCATCCCCATCTAAATCAGCAGCAAAAACCGAATAGGGATAAAGCCCTGTTTTATATTCAACTCTTACGGCAAAGGTCCCGTCTCCAATATTTATTAAAACCGAAACAGTGGTATCATAATTATTAGCAGTTACTATATCTGGCTTATTATCACCGTTCAAATCAGAAACAAAAACGGCGCGAGGTCCTGCTGCAATATAATCGGCTTTTGGAGCAAATGCCCCATCTCCATTATTTTCCAGGACGGACACAGTATTTGGAGCCGAGTTTGCCACCACCAGATCCCGGTCTCCGTCCCCATCTAAGTCTGCAGCTGCCACCGACATCGGGAAATTGTTAACGCTATAACTCGTAGCAGCCTCAAAAACCGGGTCATAAGCAAAAAGGGTTATTGAAGATAAGAGAAATGCAAGCCAGATAAAACAAATCGTTTTAGGCATATCACCTTTCCTCTGACGATAAGAAGGTCAATCGCAAGCCCGAAGTCAAGCCCTATTTGCTCCAATCTTTGACATTCCTTGCCGTTTGGGTATTTTACTCTGCTATGACGGTTTTTTTACGGGGCCCAAAATAAATGAAACATATCCGCAACTTTTCGATAATCGCCCATATCGACCACGGCAAATCGACTCTGGCCGACCGGCTTCTGGAAGCCACGCATACGCTCGAAGCGCGCGAGATGAAAGAACAGGTGCTGGACAATATGGATTTGGAACGGGAGCGGGGAATAACGATTAAAGCCCACGCTGTGCGGATGAGCTACCCGGCCAAAGATGGCCAGACTTATATGCTGAATTTAATCGACACCCCCGGCCACGTCGATTTTACCTATGAAGTCTCCCGCTCGCTCGCCTCCTGCGAAGGGGCGATTCTGGTGGTGGATGCTTCGCAGGGGGTGGAGGCGCAGACGCTTTCCAACCTTTTTTTGGCGCAGGACAACAACCTGGAAATCGTGCCGGTGGTGAACAAAATCGACCTGCCCGGGGCGCAGACCGAATACGCGGTCAAAGAGTTCGTAGACCTGCTCGGCGTCAAACCGGAAGAAGTATTGTTGGCCTCCGCCAAGCAGGGGGTAGGCATAGAAGAAATCTTAGAAGCCCTGGTTCAGCGCATCTCACCGCCCAAAGAGGCGGATGACAAACCGTTGCGTGCTCTTATTTTCGATTCGGTCTTCGACTCCTACCGCGGCGCCATCGCCTACGTGCGAATTTTTGAAGGAAAAGTCAAAAAAGGGGATTGGATCAAATTTTTCTCCCACGAGCGGACCTACGAAGTGGACGAGGTCGGCTATATGAAGTTGAAGATGTATCCGACCGAATCGCTTTCTTCCGGCGAAGTGGGCTATGTCATTGCCAACGTCAAAAACGTGGCCGATACCCGCGTGGGGGATACGCTGACTTTGGCCGACCGCCCGGCCGCCGAACCCTTGCCCGGCTTCAAACACGTCAAGCCGATGGTCTTCGCGGGGCTGTATCCCTCTAATACCGAAAATTACGAGGAACTGCGCGATGCCATGGCCAAGCTGATATTAAACGACTCCTCGCTGGCGTATGAGCCGGAATCCTCCAACGCGCTCGGTTTCGGTTTTCGCTGCGGCTTTTTGGGGCTTCTGCATCTCGAAATCGTGCAGGAAAGGCTTCAGCGCGAATACAATATGTCCATCATCTCCACCGTACCCAACGTGGAGTACAAGGTCATTAAAACCGACCGGGGCACGGTCTTGGTGGACAACCCGGCCCAGCTGCCGCCGCCGGGGGAGATTGACCATATCGAAGAGCCGTTTGTCCTCGCCTCGGTAATCACTCCGGCAGAATTTATCGGCAACGTGATGAAGCTCTGTATGGACCGCCGCGGCGTTTATCGCACCACCGAGTATTTGGATTCCAAGCGCGCCCGGCTGGAGTATGAGCTTCCTCTGGCGGAAATCATCTTCGATTTTTACGATAAGTTGAAATCAACTACCAAAGGATACGCCTCGCTGGATTACGAGTTTTTGGAATACAAAGAGGAGCCGTTGGTGAAGCTGGATATTCTACTCAACAGCGAACCGGTGGATGCGTTAAGCTCAATTGTCCACAGGGAAAAGGCCTATTTCTGGGGGCGGGAGCTTTGCGCCAAGCTGCGGCAGTTGATTCCGAGGCAGCTTTTTGAGGTGGTGATTCAGGCCGCTATCGGCAGCAAGGTAATTTCCCGCGAGTCGGTCAAACCCTTGCGCAAAAACGTCACCGCCAAATGTTACGGCGGCGACATCACCCGCAAGCGCAAACTGCTCGAACGCCAGAAAGAGGGGAAAAAGCGGATGAAACAGGTCGGCACGGTGGAAATCCCGCAGGAGGCGTTTCTGGCAGTTTTGAAAGTCGAAAGGTAGCGGCTAAGCTTTCCCCGTTCTAAAATCTCCTAAATAAGCCGATAATAAGAGTGATATGGTGAAAATCATTTTTGCCGGTATTTTCGCGCTTTTTATCGCCGTGGGCGCACAAGCGCAAACACCGGTTTCCGACAGCACCCTAATGGTCGCGGATTCGCTGCAAAGAGAGCCACAGAGCGAATCGGAATCGACTGCCCGGCCGGCAGCGATAAGTCCAAACGACCCGGAGCAAAAAATTGCCGACATCAAAAAACTTTTAGCCACGACCCGCGCCATCGAAATCGGCCTCCAAACGATGGGGGATATGATAGAAAACTTCCGCCAGAACCTGCCCGACGTGCCGGACAGTTTCTGGCTGGAATTCGCCGACCGCATCAAAACCGAAGACTTGTGGGAAATGATGATTCCCATCTACGATAAATATCTCTCCCACGAAGATATTTTAACTCTTTTGGAATTTTATCAAAGCCCCATCGGCCAAAAGCTGGTCTCCGTCCAGCCGGAAATCATCCGCGAATCAACCTTGGCCGGCCGGGCCTGGGGCGAAAAAATCGCCCGCGACGTGGCCGCCGAACTGCAAAAACAGGGCTACCTGCAAGCTTTCCAGCGCTGACCTTTTTTCTGGTTTGACAGTTCTGCTTCCACAAGTAGGTATCGCTTTTTCGAACAGAGTGTCAGAGAGAAAAGCCCAATAACCAATGCCGCCTAAAACCAGTTTTCCCACTGGCCACTCTTCAGAGTGCGAAGGGCTTTCGCAGGCCGAAGCCTTCGCCGGAAGGGGTGGCTTCCATCTTGACGCGCGAATATTTTCAGCTATTTTGTGAAAACATTCACAAAATGTTGCGTATAACGAAATAGGTATGCCAAAGAGAAAAGAAAAGAAAATATCCGAATCGACCATCCATCGCCTCTCCATTTACTATCGCCTGCTCTCCGCGCTGGAAAAAGAAGGGGCCGCCACAGTCTCTTCCCGCGAGCTGGCCAAAAAGGAAAAACTGACGCCGGCTCAGGTGCGCAAAGACCTTTCTTTCTTTGGCAGCTTCGGCACGCGCGGACTGGGATACCCGGTCAAAGAACTGCGGGAAAAAATCGCCAAAATTTTGGGGCTGAATCGTGCCTGGAACGTGGCTGTGGTTGGCATCGGCAATATCGGCTCGGCACTCGTTTCATACAAAGAATTCCAGCGCCAAGGTTTTTTCATAAGAGCTATCTTCGACAACGACTTGCGCAAAATCGGCTCCGGCCACAAAGGGGTAGCCGTTTCCGACGTTAAAAACCTGCGCGAGGAACTCAAAGCCAACGCCGTCGATTTAGCCATCATCTCCGTTCCCGCATCGGCGGCACAAGCATTAGTGGATGAAGTGGTCGCCGCCGGCGTGCGCGCCATTCTGAATTTCGCCCCGATCAGCTTAAAAGTCCCCGACAATGTCTCCTTGCGCAACGAAAATATGTCGATGGAGTTGGAGCAGCTTTCTTACTTTCTGGTCAACGGCAACGGGTGAGGCCGGTCCGCGCGTGCAGGCTCTTGAGCCCCGCTCTTTATTCGTCCGCCTTCCCTCCCTCTCGGGAGCACTCTTCAGAGTGCGAAAGGTTTTTCGCCCCGACCTATCGGGGCGCCGGTAAAGATGCTTTCATCCTCACGCCCGCTCGTTTATGAGCCTCTGAAAGCGGGGATGATTGCGCACGGGGGCCCACCCTTCGCCGATGAACCGATTCTTCTCCAGATAGGGGCAAAAGGAGGTATAGTATTCAAGCCAATCGACAGCCTTTTCCGTTTCTCCAAGGGTGACATATATCTCTGCCAGGTTTATTACCCAATCCCGAGCGTTGAACGCATCCTTTGACGGGGGGGTCAACTCGACCGCTTTTTCCCCCTCCCGAACGGCCTCCTCTTTTTTCCCCAAGTGGGCGTATACAAGGCCGAGCTGGCTGTGCAGGTAACCCTCGTAAAAACTCGCATAGCGGGTCGGTCTGGCCGGCAATCGGCGTATCGCTGTTTCTAAAAGCATCCGCGCAGAATCGAGGCAGGCGCGCCTTGGCTCCGGCCGTTTTAGGCGGCCGTAAAGGTCGGCTTGCGCCCACCAGCAGGCCACGCTTTCACTGACTATGCGCGCGGCGTTTATCTGAAAGTACCCCAAAGCCTTCTCGTAATTGCCATCCCAGGCGGTGCTGTCGTCATAAAAGGTGCGTTTTGCCGCGGAGTCCCCCACCATCTCCTGCAAGAATTTTCTGGCTCTCCGTGAATTCCCGTCTGCGGCAGCCAACATGCCGGCCTTGAAGCCATAGGTTTGCGGCCTTGCTTGCTGCGGCATAAGGGGAAGGGCGATATCGTAATACCGGTGTGCTTCCGGATATTGCAACATTACCCGAAAGGTCTGCCCTATTTCCACGGCCAGGTAGCCATCTTGGGGGTCGAGCTTAAAAGCTTTTTTGAGCATTTCGGCGGCCTCTTCCCACTTGGCCATACGCCTTAACAGAAAACCGCGTTGCTCCAAAAAGTCGCGGTTTTTGGCCAGAGCTTTTTCCGCCAAGGCGAACTCGGACAAGGCGCTGTCGTTTTCCAACTCGTGATAATAAAAGGAAGCGAGCGCCAGGTGGGCCTCCGGCAGGTCGGGCTGAAGCTGAAAAGCTTTGTTTAGCGCTTTTCTTGCCTGGGGCAAAAGGTGCTCCTCCGGAACCTCGTGCCAGAACAGCTCCACCGAGGCCCGGGCAAACATTATGTAAGCGAGAGCAAAACCGGAATCCAATTCTACCGCCTTCCGATACCTGTCGGAGGCTCCATGCATTCGCCAGGGTTGTTTGAAAAAAAGATTCCCGCGCAGATAATACTCATAGGCCTCGATGTTGCCGGTTGGACAGCTTTCCAACGCTTGGTGTTCCGGCTCAAGGAGTTCAATGTTCAAAACGGAAACTACTTTCCGGGTGATTGCCCCGGGGAGATTGCAAATTTCTCCCCAAATGATTTCAAACGGCTCTCTCCAGATTTCGGTTTGATTCTCTGTTCGCATCAATCGAGCGGCAACTCGAAGTTTTGCAAATTTTCCGGTGGTGTCCAAGCGAACAGTGCCTGTCAAAAGGTAATTAACTCCCAGTTCCTTGCCGATTTGGCTCGGTGTTTTGTCCGTATTTTTGTATTGACGCGTGCTGCTGGAAGAGATGACTCCTATGGCGCTGATTTTTTCCAGACTTTTGGAAATCTCATCACTAATGCTTTCGGCAAAATACTCCTTTTCCGCCGGGCCTTTATATTCAAAGGGCAAAACCGCTATCATCGGCCCTTGGGAGCGAAGGGGGAGATTGGGAATAAGAAACAGGAGTAGGGCTGCGGCGGCGACCGCCGCATACAAAACCCGGCGGGAGCGCAAAAAGACCCATCTTTTCAAAAAAGGTTTTTCGATGAAAGTTTCAGCTTTCTTGAGGCCGGAAACTTCCGCAAACTCTTTTTCAGCGAGGGTTAGCTTGTCAAACAGCCCCTGGCACTGGTCGCAAACGCTTAGATGCTTTTCGACAATCTCCGCATTCCAAAAACCGTCTTCGCCCTGGGCGAGTCGTTCTTGGTCGCGATGATAGTAATCAATCAGATAATCGGCCGGAATATGTTCCTCGGCAAAATGGGCCAAAAGCGGGAGCAGCCGCTCGAATTGGGCCAAATCCTGCCTGCAATCCGGGCAGTCCTTTAGATGCTCCCGAACCGGAGCCGCCTCCCTCTCGGCTAAAACTCCCCGGGCGTAGTCACCGAGAAGATATTTCCGCCCATCTTCACACGGCATAACTCTCCATTATTTCCAATAGCGATAGCACCTTAATCCTTACAAACTTTTTTCCATTTTTTGAAGAATCCCCCAACTTTTTTTCAGGCAGCGGTAAACCGAAACCATGGCGTTGCTTTCGGAAAGGGAGAGCCGTATGCCTATTTCCTTGTAGGACAAGCCCTTGTGATATTTGAAAAGAATAAGCTGCAGGCAGCGTTTATCCAGCTCTTTCAGGATTCGCATAAGTTCGCCCCTTTTTTCTTCCTCGAGCAAAAGACCGAGCGGCCCAGGGGCGGGGTCGTGCGCCTCCAGCGCCGGTTGCGAGATTCTTTCTTGGTGTTTAATCGCCCGATAATGCCTTTTCATTTCCAGGATGCACTGAATTTCGGCCACCCGCCGCACGTACGCCCAGAGGTCACCGCTGACATACTTTCTCTCCCGAAAATTTTTTATCAAAGAGAGCCGGCTGTTCTGGATAACGTCCTCGGTATCAAAACCTTCCTCCCAACTTTTTAACCGTACCGTTTTGAGAATCAAGCCGTCGGTTAAATTCCCCGGCTTGCCGGCCAGAAAATCGCTTATCTGTAAACTCTCGCCCTGCGCTTCCATCGGTTTAAGTCGTTCAGTTACAACAAAATTAAGCACCAAAACACCGGAAAAGTCAAGGGGTATCCCCCAAACCCGCCACCGCGGATATTTTTTTTCGGATAAAAGTGTAAGGAAAGCCGGCCTTCGGCTATTAGTAAGCTGTGAGCGAAAACCTGTTTGTCCGATTGAGCGACCGCTGGCCGCAAGTCTGTGAGCAGCCGGCAATCATCGGCTTGAATACCGAATCCAGCTAAAAATCAAAGCGGGAAGGAACGATAAGGAATGAAAAAATTTGGTTCTGTTGAAACAAAATTAGGCTCAGAGAGAGGAGGGGTGCAAGAAAGGATAATGCTAAGTTTAAACCCGCAGAGCCGGGACGGCCAAAAAGGTGGCCGCCCGGCCCTGACAAGGGACAAACCATCTCCAATTTGGAAGTATGTCGCCAAAACGTGAGCTGGTAGGGCAAACTCTTTTAACCTTAAACCGCCGGAACTCTCCAACCCCTCGTTAGGGGCAGGAAACGGCCGGCTAACAAAAAAGGAGAAACAAAATGAAACGGTTTAAAATCTTGTTTGGATTGGGGATGTTTTTAATCTTCAGTTCAGTGGCCTGGGCGGCCGTCCCCCATTTAATGAACGTGCAGGGGATTTTGAGACAGTCTTCCGGCATTCCGGTGCCAAACGCCTCTTATATGGTTACTTTCAAAATCTACGCTACCCCTTCCGGTGTAACCGCCCTTTGGACGGAAGGACCCCGGTCGGTAGTAACCGACAGCGGTTCGTTCAGCGTTCTTTTGGGGACGGTGACGCCGATACCCGATTCGGCTTTTAACAGCGACTCGAGCTACCTGGGGATAACGGTTTCGCCCGATGCGGAAATGACCCCCCGCTCGCGGCTGTCGTCGGTGGCCTACTCCAACCGGGTCGGTTCGGTCGATGGGTCGACCGGGGGGATTATTTCGGGCAATTTGACCTTAACGAGTTCACCACCGCTCTCGGAGACGGAGAATTTTTCGAACGGTTTAAGCAGTCAAATTGGTGGAGAACTAACGGCCAGCAAGGGGACCTTTTCGGAGGATTTGGTTGTAGGACTCACTGGTGGCCTGAAGGGAAGCTACGGCCCCACTTCAAAGGCCTTTGAGGTCCAGGGGCCGCCCCCAAATGGCAACGCTTTCATCGTAGCGGTCGGCGGCGGGGGTAACACCTCGATTCTCACCCTCATCGCAGCACCAGAATTCGGTTACACTGGTCTGAACTCCGCTCGCTTGGGGACGGGGACTTATCTCCCGCTCACTTTTTCTGTTGGCGGGCCAGAAAGGATGCGAATCGATCCCTCTGGCAACATCGGCATCGGGACGGGGGTGACGGTTCCAGCTGAAAAGCTGCATGTTAAGGGCACGGGTGTCGTCCGAGCAAGAATTGAATCGGACGATAATGCCGGCATCCGATTAGCGCTATCCAACGTGGAAAAGTGGTCCGTGGCGACGGTTTCCGGGGGCGACTTTCAAATCTATAACGAAGACTTAGGGTTAGATGCGCTCTACATCAATCGAGCATCGAACCACGTCAGCGTCCAGGTACTCGAAATCACTGGAGGCAGCGACCTGGCAGAACCGTTCAAAATTGAAGATGCAGAGGCAATCAAGCCCGGTATGGTTTTGGCAATCGACCCCAAGCGACCGGGACAGCTGCGGTTGGCGAACCAAGCTTACGACCGCACCGTCGCCGGCATCGTCAGCGGGGCCAATGGAATTAATCCGGGGCTGACCATGAAACAGGCAGGAAGCATGGCAGATGGGTCTCTTCCCGTGGCGCTAACCGGCCGGGTTTACTGCTGGGCAGATGCCTCCAACGGCCCAATCCAACCGGGCGACCTTCTGACCACCTCTGATGTCCCCGGTTATGCGATGAAAGTGGCCGACCACGCCAAAGCCCAGGGGGCCATCATCGGCAAGGCGATGACCGCTTTGGCTGAAGGTAAGGGCTTGGTTTTGGTGCTGGTCTCGTTGCAGTAACGTCTTGAATGGTACAGGACCAGCGTATTCGACGAGGAATGCAGTATAATACTAAGGCAAACTACCAAAATGAAGGAGGTTTTTTATGCGTAACAAAATAATGTTGGCCATAACGACCTGTATATTGTTCGCAGGGTCACACGCCATCGCCCAGCTTCAGTGGCGGGTCTCCGTGAAGTTTATCCTCGACGCCGGTGGTAACCGCCCTGCAAATGGCCCCATTAACACTAATGCAGAGGTGCAGGCTTATATTGACACAGCCAACACGCTCCTCGCCGGGTATGGGCGCGGGTATAGGTTCAATCTAACAGAGATAGTTGACCTGCCAGGTGTCAGCCAATGGTTTGACGTAAACGTTGTAGCCAACAGAGGCCCTTTGGAAACCGCGGCTTTGGCCGACCCAACAACATATGCGTGGAGGACCGATGCTATAAACGTTTATATCAACGGTCATTGTTGCAGCGGCGCGGTATGCGCCTTCCCGCCGGGTTCACATCTCATTTTCTTCAGCCAAGCCAGTCCCATTACTTTAATGCTCCATGAGATAGGGCATTACTTCAACTTATGTCACACTCATGGTTGCCCCAACGGCCCTTGCGACATGGGGCCAGCAGGTGATGATGATATAGATGACACTATTGGTGACAAACAGTGCTGGACCCAGGATGACATCGCTATGAATGCCTTCGGTGTACCGTACACATCGCTGACTGCAGAACAACAAGAACGTGTCAACGACGTCTTTAAGAACATTATGTCTTACCACGGTCCACAGGATAGACTCACTCCGGATCAACTGGATCGCATGACCTGTGTTTCCAACAGCGATCGGATCAACGTCGCAACAGGCCGCACGCGCATCGTGGGCAGCAAAGCGTCCGGCGAGGAGGAATGCAGCACCCCCTCATTCCTATATTCAACTTTCAGCTCGGCGCTCACCGCTGCAGATGACGGGGATATCATTCTCTTTAGAGACGGTACTCGCACTTTCACGGGCACCATAAACAAGCCAGTTACCCTTCGAACATCAAGGGGCACTGCGGTGATTGGACCGTAATCCACAGTTGGAACATTACAAGGAGGAGAATTATGAAACGAACAATTCGTTGCAGGCAATTGCCGAGTTGGAAATCCGGCCTACGATTGGTTGCACTTTTGGTTCTGGCTTTGGGAACCGGAGTTTTGGCCAACGACCAAAAGCCAGCCACCAATCTGGAAGAAACCGCTATATCCCAGCAGCCCCAACAACCCGCAGCAAATGTCGCTTCCTCGGCCACTTTTCAACTCAGCCGGCTTTCCATCAACGGCGGGGGAGACATCAACGCCTCCTCGGCCAGTTATAGACTGGGGCTTTCAATCGGTCAGTCGGTAGCCGGGACAGCTTCGTCGGCTTCCTATCAGATGGGTATCGGCTTTTGGTACGGGGCTGGGGGCGGCTGCGCCAATGCCAGAGGGGATATGAACGGCGACGGAATTTACACCGCCGCCGACGTGGTTATGGTGTTAAACTGCGCCTTCTTGGACTTCGGCAATTGCGAGATCTGTTTTACGGACGTCAACTGCGACGGTATCAAAACTGCTTCGGACGTGGTGCTCGAACTCAACAAGGTCTTTTTGGGGCTGACCAATCCCCCCTGGTGCGGGCCGTAGGCCTGATGATTTGAAAGCTCTGGTAATCGGCTCAGAGAAAGGAGAAAGAGGCACTATTGAAATGATTTAGCTTGAGAGGGGATGCGGAAAAAGAAGGGGCGACCGACCGGTCGCCCCCAACTTTTGATGTTTATCCCTCTACGATAAAGACTACATTTTTATACCGTCAAAGCGTTTTTGAATCGCCGCCCAGTCTAAGTTTTTCATATAAGCATCGATGTAGCCGCCGCGGTTGACGCCGTAGTCGATGAAGTAGGCATGTTCGTAGGTATCCAAAGCCACTACCGGCACGGCGTTCCAGACCGGGAAGGTGTTCTGGGCATCGCCCAGGAAGTTGAACAGCCGCCGCTCGTCGTAATCCCAGGCCAGCCAGGCCCAGCCGCGGGCGGCGATGCCGGTCGCCTTCAAATCGGCCGCCCAGGCGTCGTAGGAACCGAAAAATTCTTTGATGGCGTCCGACAATTGGCCGGTTGGTTGTCCGCCTTTACCACCCAAGTTGTCAAAATATATATCGTGATTTTTCACCCCGCCCAGGGCAAAGGAGAGTTCAACTTTCAGCACCCGCAGGTCGGAAAAAATCTGGTTGGCGGTTTTTTGATCCACCGTTTCCAACTTGGTGCGAATCTCGTTGGTTTTGTTGATGTAGCCCTGATAGAGCTTGTAATGCTCCTCCATCGTCTTTTTGGAAATGCCCTCCATTTCCATAATGCCCGCCTTATACGGTTTGGCTACCAATTGCGGCACAGCCATACGATTACTCCTTTCTTCAGTTTGTAAAGCATTTATTAAGTTCAAGGGGCCGGAGAAAGCCACACCTGCAGCCGTCAATCCGACCCCTTTCAAAACCTCTCTGCGCGAAAATTTTTTCATTACGCCTCGACCGCTCGAATATAGGCGGGCAAGGCGGGGCAGTCAAGGTTGAGTCCGACTTAAAGGCGCTGAACTCATCGGCGTATAAGGCCGATAGTTTAGGTATGAAGGGAGAAAACCTTTCAAAAAAGAGAGTAGCGAATGCAATTCGACACTAAATCGCTTTCCCGCTTCGAGTCCATTCGCGACCAAAACGAAGAAATCTTTTGGGCCGGCAAACCGGCCTTTGTGCCTTTCCTCGTAACCGGCATTCCGTTTCTAATCTTCGGGCTAATCTGGGGAGCTATCGACTACTACGCTTTTATTCTCCCAATGGGTAAAGGGAATGGCCAGTTTCTCGGATTTGCCATCCCGTTTTTCGCCCTGCACCTTGCTCCTCTCTGGCTGTCGATTTTGAATATGCTCCGGCTCTTTCTGGTACACGGCAACACTTTTTACGCCTTCTCCAGCAAGCGGCTTTTGGCCCGTACCGGTTTCTGGGGCGCCGATTTCAAAACGGTTGATTACGACAAAATTTTCGATTTGGAAGTGAACGTGAATCCGGTAGAGAGTATGTTCGGGGTCGGCACCATCCGGGCCTTCTCCGGCCGAACGACAAGCAAGGGAGCCAGAATTTACGACCGGTTTACGGCCATTTCGAACCCCTACGAAGTTTTCAAACGTATCAAGGAAGTTTCGGTCGATATCAAAACCGATTGGAACTACCCCAACTCCCTGCGCCCGGAAGCAAATCCCGGCTACCCAACCAAATACGAGCTCAAAAAATAACCGCTAAAAACTCGGCCGCTTTTGCAGCTTTAATAGCTGGTAGGAAAGCCCGAGCTCTTTTTGCGGCAAAAGGTTTTCCTGCGAAAAGTAAGCCCTGAACCGCCGGCCGTTCCCCCGCACTACAATCGGATACCCCGCCGTTTTCACTCTTAGAATCCGATTTTCTTCTTCGATGGCAGCGTTAAATACAAAAGAACCGATAGCTCCCATCCGTCCTGCTTCGTTAAGCGGAAAAACATATCGCACTTCGCCGCCATTGGATGTCAGGGCAGTTTGATAGACGGTCAAAACTATCAGGCTCTCCCCGGCAGCTATAGGGCCAACCGCGGTCGTAATGCCTGCCGACTCAAACGAAAGCGAAGATTTTACCTCGTCCACCTTAACCGTTGAATCCGAAGCAGCGTCTGAATTCTCTTCCATCACGGGCAAGCCATTCTTAAACAATCCATAGTCACCCAAAGTATCCCGCTCGGAAAGTGGAAATCGAAAGCTAACCTCGTAAGCCGAATCGCTTCTGTTCCGGAAAACCTGCACCACCCGCGTCAGGGCGGATTGGTTTTGGATTTTAACGCTCACCGTTTCCGCTGTCAGTTCAAGCCCGGGAGCGATAACTTCCCGGTCTTTTACCAGTAAAAACCCATTGCCAAATGATAGGGATGAACTAAAAGCCAGGAAAAACAATAGAACCCCGCCCGCCTTTTTCAGCCAACCGACCCGGTATGCAAAGCCGCCCATATTTCAATCACCTCTATATCTTATACCCCCAACTTTAGCAATTAACTTTGTCATTAGAATAGCCGATTTAATTAAGAGGGGGCGGTTTTTCCCTGAACGCCCCTGTTAAGGAATATGCTGACCGACAAAAAAATACCGCCGGCCTTTGAGGCTGTCCGGGACCAAAACGAGGAAATCTACTGGGCTGGAAAACCGGAGTTCGTTCCGTTTATCCTCCGGGGCGTGCCTTTGCTGCTATTGGGATTTCTGGCCGAGTGGTTCTATAAAGGGAAAGCAATCGAAGGGCTTCCCGGTTTTTTTAATGTCAGCACCCCCCTGCTTTTAGCCGGCAGCCTTTATATGCTCTATCTGTTTTTAGTTTACGGCAACACCTGCTACGGATACTCCAACAAGCGCCTGATGATGCGCTCCGGCTTTTTCGGGATAGATTTCAAAACCATCGATTACGACAAAATCTCCGACATCGAAGTCAACGTGAACCCCATCGAAAATCTTTTTGGCGTGGGCACCATTCAAGCCTTCTCCGGCAGAACCACGGAAAAAGGAGCGCGCATTTACGACAAGTTTATTTCCATAGCAAATCCCTACGAAGTTTTCAAACGTATCAAGGAGGTTTCGGTGGACGTAAAAACGGACTGGAACTATCCCAACGCCCTGCGGCCGGAGGAAAACCCGGGGTATCAGACCAAGTATAATCCCAAAAAGGATGGCAGCTATGCGGGATAAAAAGATTGACTTTCGAAAACTTTTGCTGGCCGCAGAACTTGTTGTTTTCATCGTAGCCGCTGGCCACGTTCCGGTCAAAGCCCAGGCCTCGGTCGGAAACGTTGTCTTTGTCAAAGAGAACCGCCTTTATATCGATTGGGAAAAATCGGCAGGCGTTAAAAAGGGCGGACAGCTATTCATCCTTAACGGCAGCGAAACTCTGGGCAATGCCACCGTGGCCTGGATACAGAATGATTTGCTTATGGCCGAAATGGCCACCGGCTTTTTACAACTGGCAAAACTTCCAAAAGAAAACTTAACGGTGGTAACCGAAGCCGTCCCTCAGGCAAGCCGGACGGGCAGTCTAACCATCGCGATGGCCAACCCGCCGGAAACGAACTGGGCCAAAAAAATCTTATGCCCGGATAATCTATCCTTTCTTTCTTGCCTTTACGAAGGGCTGATTTCCGAAACGCCGGAAGGCCGCTTCGTTCCCGCCCTTTGCGATTCATTCAAAAGCGCAGAAAAATCGATAACTTTCTATCTCAAACCGCGCCTCGCCTTTACTTCCGGCAAACGGCTCACCGCTTTCGAAGCCAAAAATGCCTTCGAAGCGCTTATGCGTTCACCCGGCGCTTCCCGCTGGACTTCCCTTTTCGCCTCAAAGGGGAGTTTGCCCAAACGCTATCCCCCTCTCACCTCTCCGATCGAGGTAACGGATACCGCCACCTTGACATTTTACCTGAAAAGCTACACTCCTCTATTCCTCTCCTATCTCGCTTCACCATTGGGCTGGATTAAAGACGTTTCCGATACCTTGTCCCGCTTCCCCGCCGGGGCCGGCCCTTTTCGGGTGGATGCCCTCCGTTCCAATTCAATTAGATTGGTGAGAAATCGAAGCTACCGGGGGAAGACGCCGGAATCCGACACTCTGAACTTCCGCTGGTTTGCGCAGCGGGAGGATGCCGAAAGCGCCTTTTTGAAAGGCGACCTTTCCTTCGCCTGGTTTAATCCCGGCGAGCTCTCTCAAAATCTGCGCGCCACCCCGTTGCCAGGCGAAAAAGAGCTTTGCCGCACGTTCGAATCCAAAACCGTAGTAGCCTTTTTCACGCGGCCGGTAACTCCCGATAGCTCGCGGATGTTTTCCGCCGGAGCGTTAATGGCTGCGGAAGAGATCGGCTCGGAGCTTTTCCATGGGGATTGGGTTGCACAAACCCCGGTTTCCGCCCGGCCGGACTCGTTCAAAATTCACTTCCAGGTTGAGCAGCAGCTCGATTCCACCGGCTTAATCTCCGCTTTTCTTTCCAGCTCCCGCTCCGATTTGCCGGACTTTGAAATGATTTTGGCCCAAATCGAAACCTGCGTTCCCGGCCGCGAAGCCAGGCTGATGGCCGCTTTAAGCGCGCTAAAATACTACACCGGCAGCCGTCAGGTCGATTCATTACTGGGCGTGCTTAATCAGGGTGCGATTGCCAAACAAAAAGATAAAGAAACAATTCTTTCTGGAATCGAAAAAAGATTGGCCGACCGCTTTGCCTTGACTTATCTCTATATGCCTTCAATGGTGGTTTTAGCCGCTTCGGAACTCTCCGGTTTTCGCTGCGGCTCCGTTCCGTACTATCCGGCAATCACTAAGAAAGACCGGCACGAGCCGGCATCCAACCCGCCTAAAACGGTTACCGAAAAGCCTTAAATTCCTACTGGCAGGGGAAAGCCATCCCCAAAAAGACGCGGTTTAGTTCCAAAACCACATCGGCCGGTGTCGGCATTCCGTCGCAGTTGACGTCAGCGTAACAGATATCACAGCACCCGACCCCAATGAAAGCGCAGTTTAACATATCGACCACATCCGTTACGGTGTAAACCCCGTCACCATCCATATCTCCTTTGGCAAAGGCACAGATTGCGGAAGGAGTTGCAATCCGAGCAAAATAGATATCCTGATTGCCGTTGCGGGAATCGCCCCAGATGGCATAGGCGGCTCGGCGGTCGGCGGCCAAACCGTTATAGTCCCCCATAACGCTCCTTGAGAAACCGCCTAAAACCGGAATCGAGCCGACCGTAGTAACTCTTTGTTCCGGTGCCCAAGTCTGGCCATAATTCTCTGAATAAGTGTAAAAAACATCGACCACATTGCCACGGGAAATGCGGGTATCGTACCAGGTCAAAAAAACGCGCCCTTCAGGGTCAACCGATATCGCTGGCATAAACTGCTGGGTTGTGTCACCTCTAAAACCGATGCTGTTGACAAAAGTGGTGGGACTCCACGTAATCCCGTCGTCCGTTGAACGGACAAAGGCAATATCTGTGTAGCCGGAACGCAAGCGGCTGTCGTACCAAGCGATGTAAATATTGCCATTTTCCCTATCCACGGCACCCGATGGCAGAAGTCCAGTCCGCCAAGGCATATTGTCATTTAGAAATTGATGTGCAATAAACCGGTTAGGGCCGAAGGTTTGACCCGAATCGGTTGAAGTGGTAATGTAAATTCCGGAAGTATCATCCCGGTCGTCAAACCCCCAGATGACATGCACCACCCCATTCGGTCCTTCGATGACTTGAGGGGAATGGCGAAAGGAACTATCCGGTGGGTTATCGTTGAGCTTTTCCGGAGCCGACCAACTCGTTCCACCATCGGTGGAGCGGACAAAACGTATCTCGGATTCCTGAGAGGAGTCAAAACCGATAAACCAGGTGACGTAAATATTGCCGGTTGGTCCGATTTCCATCCATTCTTTGTCCACAAAACCACCGGTAAAACCGCCGGATACCGAACGGGCGGTGCCAAAACTTGCCCCGTGGTCGGTCGAGCGGGCCACGAATACGTCGTTACCCACCCCGGGGCTACCTCCCAAAATGCAAGCAAAAATATCTCCGTTGGGATGAACGCCAATCACCGGATCTGAGTGCAGAATACGAGTTGGCTCGACAATCTGGTAATTAGGTTCCCAGGTGCTTCCGCAATCGGTTGAGCGGGCAAAAAAGACCTGCTGCAATGAACCGGTGCGCCAGTCCTTAAAAAGAGCATACACCTGATTCCCGGAGATGGCGAGATGAGGTTCGTGTTGCGGTCGGCCCAAAGTATCGTCGCTAACTTTGATGTTAGTAAAAAGCCCAACCGACGACTGGGCGGCCAAAGCCGGGCCGCCGTTCGGAAGCGAAGACCATTTTGGGGTTGAATCCAACGACCAATTTTCCAATTGAAAAAAAACTGGACGGAAATTTTTCTTTTGCTTGGCCGACGGCATAACGGCAAATGTTATAGAAGGAACCAGAAGTGCCAAACCAACAAGTACCTTGCGCATAATTTTAAGCACCCTTAAATATAAGTAAGAAACGGACAAATTACCGAAAAAATTGCTCTACTCCCCGTCCGAAAAGGCGGGCGGGGAGCAGATACTGTAGGCAGTTACTCAACGAAACAAGTGCAACAGCCTGTCGCGAGGTTGCAGTGCCCTCCCAACGGCCCGGCACCAACCGGCGGAACAATACCTTCAATAACGCAATTCAAGATTAAGACCACATCCGCCGGGGTGAGCAGACCATCGTTGTTTAGGTCGCCCTTTGGTATTACGGTAATCGTGCTTTTGACGAAGTTGACGGGAAGAGAAATTCCTCCCAACGTGACGAATTGAAGCGAGCTGGACAAAATCCTCGTCGAGTCAATTTCAAACGTTCCCAGATTGGAGCGCACGCTGTCGAACTTTATCTCCAAAAGAGGGATTCGGGTCGGTGTTGGCGGGAGCTCTGAATAATAAGTTGTTGGATCGAAGGTGCCCGTCCACATAAAAGAATCGGGTGAATCGCTATGGTAGCGACCAAAGGAGGGAACACGAGTCGGCAGCCGGATAGTACCGTCATAATAGGGCGGGTAAAGGAAATCAAAGACCGAAGGGCTGGTTCGACTTGCGCTGCAGCTGGCCGGGCGGGAAAGGGTGGCGTAGGCGCCGCCGGAGGTTGAAGTTGATACTAAAGGCAGGCTAACATTTCCCAAGGAGTCTTTGTTGGTGATGTAAACCCGCACCCTCAATACGGCCGAGGCGCAGGCCCCCTTATTTGGAGCGGCATATTTGGATTCGATGATAATCGAATCGGCCGGGTCGGGAGCTTGGGCAAAAGCGGTTGTTGTCAGAACCAGAATGGCCAGTAAGGCTTTTCTACAATATTTACCTACAATGGATAATTCTTTGGCCATTTTACCTCCTTCATGGCATACCTACTTTAAGCCTTCTTACCTCCCCCAAATTAACCGGTTCGCGCCCTTTTTGTCAAGCAAAATCCGTGTTGTGAAAAAAATAACAAAGATTGACGTCTTTAAGCGTCCAAGAAAAGCCTCTTTCGTATGCTTGAATAGGCTCTGAAGTCGTAGTGCGGGTTGGTCTTGGGACGCACGTGCGTCCGGTAACCCGCAAACCGAGCGGGATGCCCTTCAACTTAGCTCAGGGCAGGCAAAAACAATCCCGCACTATAAAGGAATTCTGTTATTAGATATATGGGAGGAAAAAAGGACCGGCTAAATCGGTTTCAGCTGCGCCTCGCCCGAAGTTACAAAAAGCCGATATTTCCTGCCGGCGGCCAAAACTTGGGGATGCGTTTCCAGCGTGCGCACCAGAGCCATCGGAAAGAATCGGTTTGCATCCTTTAACCAATCGGCAAAACCCGCGGCCTGGTCGGAATTGTTAAAAACGTACATCCCCCCCTGCTCGTCCGTGAACTCAATCCGGGTGACTTTGGCCGTGTTCAAAGGCCCCAAAAAAGAAAAGAACGGTTTCCAAACGATAACCTGGGTAACGATTTTAACGTTCGGTTTCAGATAGGGAATCTTTATCGGCGCCGCCCCTTCGCCTTCCTTAAAATCGATATAGAAAGTCTCCTCTTTGGTCTGGCGTATATCCACTTCCGCCTGTGGGGAATCGAAGGTTACGCTGCGAAAATTAGAACGTTGCGAAGAAAGCCAAAACAGCCCCTGCGATATGGCAATGAAAGCGACTCCCGAAATTAACGGAAGCAGGACTTGAGTTCCCTGCCGAAACCGAAAATTTTCCATCTTTTTGGCGGCCCGGATTCCAGCGATCTTACGAATCAAAGCAAAAACAATCAGACCGAATCCAAAAATAAAGAAAAGCAGCGCCACCAGACTTAATGTAGAAAGTTTTTCCATAAATGTTCCCTCACCCTCCCTTTAGGCAAGCCTCAAAAGGCAAGCCTCAAAACGCCAGCGACTTGCATTATTAGTATCGGCCAAAAAGGCCACAACTCCACTCCCTTTGCTCAAAGTTGTGGACAAGAGTTTACTTTAAAGTTTAAGCCGTCTAAGTCAACCTATTGAAAGTCGGTCGGTTGTAACGTTTTCCACAGATTCTTGGCAATTACTCACACTTTTTTATCCAAATTCCTACTCTTATCGCTTTTCTGCACACTTACCGGTTTCGTTGCAGCGCCTTCATCCAAAAAAGCGGCAAATGGGTTAACCGCTTGTCCCCCTTTGAAAACCCTAAACTCAATTTTCCCCGAGCCAAAGCGGCGCGGCGCGGCCAAGCCTATCCCCTCGCCGATATTTAATTTATCGCCCGCTTTCACCCAGGGGGAAAAGTTGCCGGAGTAATCGCTGATGTAGCCATTTTCATGATTAATCGTCACTTTCCAATTAACTAAATTATTATGCAAGACTTCGGCTACAATGCCGGGACCGGAAGCGCGCAGCGTGTCTTTTTTATCGAAATAAATGAGCAAACCCAGATTCCCGTTGTTCGCGATTCGGCCGTCCAAAGGAAAAATTCGCGCCCCATTTGCATCCCCCGCCAAAATTTGAAAACTGGCCCTCGGCCCCCCCTTGCCGGAATCGCTCTTGCCTCCGAAATTGGAAAGCTCAACGCCCACCAACCGGGCCATGCGGGCGGCCATCTCGTGCGAAACGGCCAGTTCCTTTTCGACAAACGAAAGCCTTTCTACCACCGCCGAGCTTTCCGCCCCGTTAACCTGGTAACCGGCCGGAATCGGATAAAAAAGATAGGCCAAAAGCAAAACCGCAAAAAAACCGACCGGCAGGGCTATCAAAAGATAAAGAGTGGCCGCCGGAATCCGCAAGGTCAGCCCGCCTTTATCCCGGCCGGAGGAAAACGATATGGTTATTCCCCTTCTATTCATTCCTCTTCCTTCTTTCGACCACTTCCACATCTTCCTTAATCATAGATATTAAACCGTCCAATCTGCAAAAAGGCAAGAAAGTTTATGCCTCAAAAAAATTCAGCGTTTAGCTTCTCTGTCGAAAATAGCCCCGATCCGTGATTACAAAGAACCGCACGGCAATCAAGAACTGAACCGGCATCCCTGTTCACGCAAAAAAAACCAACATGGTCGCCCACTTGAACCTCGCTATTCTGTGTGAATCTCCATCCCAAATATTATTGCCGTGATATATTTCAACGACATAAGTCGGTAAGTTGAAATTCGTGAATAAATTATCATAATTGGTTTAAATAATTAACTATTTCCACAACTCCTTGTATAACAGGAAAGTCCATATATTACTATGTGCTTGTGTAAAAGTTCTATTATACTCCATTGTCCCAAATGATATTACAAAAATTATGCCGCTAATCCATTTTCTGCTTGACTTCCATCTTTAAATCAATTATTCTTTCATAACATTATGAAACACAATATATTATGGTGGTGTTTATAACTTTTACGCGTCCCCTAACTGGTTGTCCACCAAGGGGGCTCGTGCAATGGTTATTTACAGCTAAATGTTGATAAAATGATGATAGTTGTTGACACAGATATTCAAGCTCTTGGTTTACCGGTTGTTACGGGAACTTAACCAATGTTGAAAACTTTTCCCCATCTCAAGATGGGTGTAACGAAATAGGAGCTTAAAATGCATTTGGAAACTGAAAAGGTTTGGACCGATTGCCTCGATTTTCTGGAAAAAAGGGTCAAGCGCCAATCCTTTTACACCTGGATTCGGCCGACCAAACTTTTTTCCCAAAACGGCTCACTTTTGATTTCGGTGCCCAATCGTTTTGTCGCCGAATGGTTAGAAGAGCATTACAAACCGCTGATTGCCGAAGCCTTGCAGGAGGTTACCCAACGAAACCTGCCGTTTGGTTTTACGGTTTCATCTGAAAAAGGGGACTTTTCTTTAGCCACACCGCCACCGGTGAATGGAGGCTCGGGTAAAGTGGCGATCGCCGCAGGCGAACCGCAGAAAGAGCCGTATCGAAACTTGCTAAACCCCCGCTATATTTTTGAGACCTTCGTTGTGGGCGACTCCAATCATATGGCCTATGCTGCCGCTCTGGCAGTCGCCGAAGCCCCTGGAAAAACCCGTTACAACCCGCTCTACTACTATGGCGGGGTTGGGTTGGGAAAAACCCATCTTTTACAAGCGATTGGACACTTTGTCCTAGACGAAAATTCCCGGGCCCGGGTGCTATATGTAACCTCGGAAAAGTTCACCTCCGATTTTATCAACTCTTTATCCAACAACACTATGCAGGAATTTACCAATTACTACCGCCAAGCGGATGTATTGCTTTTGGATGACATCCAGTTTTTGGTCGGCAAAGAATCAACCCAGGTGCAGTTCTTCCATACCTTCAATACCCTTCACCAGGCGGGTAAGCAAATTGTTCTGACCTCCGACCGCCCCCCTTCTCAAACCAAAGGCTTGGAAGAGCGGCTGATGTCCCGTTTCCAGTGGGGTCTCACCGTGGACATTCAACCGCCGGACCTGGAGACCCGCATCGCCATTCTGCGCAAAAAGAGCGAGTCGGACAAACTTAATATCAACGAGGAAGTTATAACTTTCATCGCCCAGAATGTGACTTCCAATATTCGCGAATTGGAAGGCTGCCTGATTCGGCTTTTGGCCCATTCATCTCTCTGGGGGAAAGACATTAACATAGAGTTAGCCAAAGAGGTGCTTCGCGACCATCTGCGCTCCACCGAAAAGAAAATCTCGATCGAGGTGATTCACAAAAAAACGGCGGAACATTACAAACTTCCCCCCGAACTGCTTTTGGCCAAAAAGAAAACCCGGGAAATCGCTCTGGCAAGGCAGGTGGCGATGTACATCTGCCGGCTGTTGACCGGCCTCTCCCTTAAATCCATCGGCTCTTACTTCGGTGGCCGTGACCACTCCACCGTCATCCATGCCTGTGAATTGATTTCCGAGAAAACCAAAATGGACGCAAAATTCAGACAGGAAGTGGAGCAACTCGTAAACAGCATATCCAGCTAACCAACATGCCAACATTACAAGTTATCAACCAAAACAGAGCCAACAAATCCGGCCTACTTTCAAAGATATTATCCATACCATTTTGCAGGCTAACCAATACCGATAAAGTAGGTTGCATCACTCCATCCACATTTGCACATACTGTATTAGAGTTATATATTTAAAAGAATGATAAAAAGACAGGGTGTGTCAAAAGCCTATCCGGGAGGGAAAAATGAAATTCTCGTTACCAAGAAGTAAGTTCCTTTCAGCCTTAGCCAACGTATCTACGGCCGTTCCAAACCGAACCACTTTGCCCATTCTCGGCAATTTTCTTCTGTCCGCTTCGGATGGAAAAGTAAAAATTTCCGCAACCGATTTGGACATTGCTGTTACCTCCGTCATCCCGGCCAACGTGGCCAAAGCCGGCGCAGTGACGGTGCCCGCGCGGCTGCTCGATGGACTGGTACGCGAGCTTCCGGAGACGACCATCGAAATTATCGCCCACGACAATCGCGTCGAGGTGAAAGCCGACAAAGGCACTTACAAACTCGGCGGAATGTCCGCCGATGAATTCCCGCGGCTTCCCGAGTCTTCCCCCGCCAAATTGATAAGAGTGCCCGGAGAGGATATGGTCGGCCTGATCCAAAAAACCCGCTTCGCCGCTTCCCGTGATGAAACCCGCCCGGTTTTGGGTGGCATCCTCTGGCAGACTTCCGGGGACAATATGAATATGGTCGCCACCGACGGCCACCGCTTGGCCAAAATGTCGGTCACCAACAAAAAACTCAAAGGCTTGCACGAAGACGTTATCGTCCCGCCCAAAGGGTTGGAGCTGGTAGAAAAATTAGTCGGTGAAGACGAAACCAAAGAAGTCGGCATCCTCTTCGGCGATAAAAACATCATCTTTGACTTGGGAGACACGGTCATCTCCTCCCGCATCATCGAAGGCCCCTACCCAGATTACGAGCAGGTCATTCCCAAGGGGAACGACAAAAAAATGCGCATCAACCGTCCCGCCTTTATTTCCGCCTTAAAGCGCGTCGTGCTTTTGTCCAATTCCTTGACGCATCAAGTCAAGCTGTCTTTGCGCAAATCCTCGCTGGAGCTCTCTTCCCAAAATCCCGACGTCGCCGGCGAGGCCAAAGAAACGCTTTCGGTGAATTACGAAGGCGAAGATTTGGAACTCGGCTACAACGCCAATTACGTTTTGGACGTTCTCAAACAGCTCGAAGGGGAAGAAGCTCTTTTTCAGCTCGGCAGCAATTTATCCGCCGGCATCATCACCGACACCGCCAAGAAAAACGGCAGCGATTATTTTTATCTATTGATGCCACTGCGCTTGGCAGATTAGGTTTTTTGTATTTGATTCGTTTTTTGTAGGGGCGGTTCGCGAACCGCCCGTCCCTCTCTACCCCGTGGAGAAGGACCACAGGGTGAGGTGTCTTCGCCCTCCCCTTCCCGCACCGGGAAGGGGAGGGGGTTAGGTTGTCCCCGTAGGGGCACGTTGCACGTGCCCACCTCCCTATTAATCAAATTCTATTTCAATGCCGTCTTTTTTCTTGACATAGTAAATTATTTCGGTTTCAATTTTTTCTCCCAACGCCCGTTTTGATTTGTAAGTGGAAGGTTTTATGGACACGGCCGTTTTCCCAATGAATCCATCAATCCCCTTTGATTCCTCTTCCGGCGTAGCCAATTTATGCTTTTCACCTTTTTGGTCCGCCACCTTTTTCAAAATCGCTTCTTGAAAACGTAAACCAATGAAAGTTTTGACGATAACTAAATCCCTTACCCATTGTTCAACCAGCTTTCGGTCTATTTTATTCATCGCTTCTTTAAGTTGCAAAAGCATATCTACTATTTTTGACGTTGCTGCGGCGATAGCTTCGGGATGTCTTTTTAAATACCATTCTTCCCACGCTGTTAATGTTTTGTCCGGAAATTTTTGAATTAAATCGCTCAATTGCCCCACAACTTTCGGCCGCGTTCCCTGGGCGTTCTGATTAGCCAAATTTATAAGTTGGGTGGTGTATTTGGGAAACTCCGCCGAAGGCGAACCCAAATGCTGGCGGATTTCTTTATTGCTTAATTTTAGTTTGGGCAACTACGCTCCGTTGCTGGGGCTGTGCGCAACTCGCAAAAATTTTGGTTTGGCCAAGTATTCTATGGAGGTATCCACCGTGACCAAACCACTTTTAATCAGATGCTGATTTACGAAAGTCTTATTCTTGAGATATACGTATCCCAGTAGATTGGCTTTTTCGTCATATTTTTGTTGGTCGAATTTTAAAAAAACCTTCTGCCCTTTAACAAGTTTCGTCAGGAAATTCAGTGCCTCGTCCTTCTTCGATTCAATCGGTTTCACTCCCAAAAGCCGCACGACCAAACCGGAATCCAGTTCCATCCGGTCGGGCGCTTCTATTTTTCGCACAGAATAAAAATTTCCGTTGGGTTTTTCTTTTCCGTCAATTTTGGAACCAAAGCGTAGCTTCTTTGGGTCAACTTTTTTGTCGAACCTCACCGGGTCTTTAAAAATGTAGGGAAGTTTTTTGATTTCAGCTTTGAAGTCGATGGTCATCTTCGACTGTTCAATTGTAAGAAAATACTCATCATTTCTGAAAAGGTCTCCTTTTCCCGTGTCTAACTTCTTTTTGATGATTGGAAGAAATTTTGGATTGATTTCATACCCAATGGAATTGCGCCACAAGTTTTTTGCAACCAGCGTAGTTGTGCCGCTACCCAAAAATGGATCCAGCACGGTATCTTCGACAAAGGCGAACATCCGTATCAGGCGGCGGGGCAGTTCTTCCGGGAAAGCCGCGAGGTGTTTATCCTGCCGCTCTCCCGGAAAATTCCAGTGGCCGTAAAAATACTCGTTCCATTCTTTGGTTGTCAGTTTTGATTTTTCTTTTCGTTCTTTTGAAACCTTTTGTGCTTCGCCCATCTTTTTGAAGATTAAGATAAACTCATAGTCCAGTTTAACGATTCCGTTGCGTGGATACGGAAAAGAGCCCATTATCGTGGCTCCGCCGGTGGTGTTTGTGGTCGTAACTTTCTGCCAGATGATGGCGCCCATATAGTCAAAGCCGATGGTTTCGCAGAATTTTGTGATTTCGGTGCGAATGGGGATAATTTTGTAGCGCCCGTAATAGACCGAGCGGGCAAACTGGTCGCCGATGTTCACGCACAACCGGCACCCGGGCGAAAGCACCCGGTAGCACTCCTTCCACACCAGATTCAGATTGTTAATGTATTCTTCGTACGTGTCGTTGTAGCCGATTTGCTCCTTGTGCCCGTAATCCTTCAACTGCCAGTACGGTGGCGAGGTCACGATGAGTTGAACCGCTTCATCCTCCACTTCCCGCATCCGCCGCGAATCGCCGATAATGATTTTATGCTCGGTCATAAGTTCTTCTCAATCAAATTAGGTTAACAATCCTTCAAATTTCAAGCGAAATCTGAAAGCGAAGGGAGAAAACTGCTTTTTTGTCCCCCTTACCAAGGGGGACCGGCCCTCAGGCCGAGGGGGTCGCCTTCCCCCCTTCCCGCACCGGGAAGGGGGGAAGGGGGTTAGGTCGCCTTCGTAGGGGCAGGCCCCCGTTTGCTTTTGCATCGCACTTTTTGTAAAATAAAACCATGCAATCAACCAAAGAACTTCTCACAATCAAAGAAGCCAGCCGTTGGGCCAGCAGTTTTCTCAAGAGGGATATTAGCGAGTCCAATATCTCGTATTTGGTGCAGTACGGCAAAGTAAAAAAGCATAACGGTGATAATTCGGTGTTCGTTAACTTGAATGACTTAAAAAGATACTACGACTCATATCATGGAAAGCGAGAGATTAATTGGAAAAAGAGACTTGGCGACGATCTTAACTGGACGTTGTCCTTCGAGCATTTGCGCGAGAAAGACACCACGAAGCATGTTCATCGCCTCCATCCGTACAAAGGTAAGTTTATTCCGCAACTTGTTGAATACTTCATAGACAGCCATACCGATGATTTCAAAAAGACTGCCTATTTTAGAGCAGGTGACATTATTCTTGACCCCTTTTCCGGTTCTGGTACAACGCTGGTTCAGGCAAATGAAATCGGCATGCATTCTATCGGAGTAGATATATCACATTTCAATTGCATGATCACGGAAGTAAAATTACTCGACTATGTTCTCGATTCTCTTGATAAAGAAGTCAGAAAAATCAAGCAAGCAATAACCAGCTATGAAACTGATAGCAAAATTACCGCGTTTGAGGAAAAACTTCTAATTCGAATGTCGGAGTTCAATAACAAGTATTTCCCAAGTCCTGAATTCAAATACAAAGTTGAAAAGGGACAGATTAGTGAGGATAGCTATGCGGAAGAAAAAGAGAAAGAATTTTTGAAGATTTATAACGATTCTGTAAAGAAGTACGGCATTGAATTGAAACAATCGGACGATGACACCTTCTTGGATAAATGGTATATCAGAAATGTTCGCAGAGAAATTGATTTTGCGTTCAACCTTGTGAAGGAAATCAAGGACAAAAAAAATAAAAAGGGGTTAGCCGTAATTTTGAGCCGAACCATTAGGTCGTGTCGCGCCACTACTCACTCTGATTTGGGCACCCTTAAAGAACCACAAATAACAACCTACTATTGCCATAAGCACAAAAAGATTTGCAAGCCACTTTTTTCAATAAAAGCATGGTTTGATCGCTATGCCATTGATACAGTGAACCGTCTTAGAATCTTTTCTCGGCTCAAGTCAAAATCGCATTACGCAATCATTCCCGCCGACTCGAGAACCGTTGACATTTTCAAGGAAATTCAAATAAAAAATAAGGACTTTTACGGAGTTCTGAGAAAACAACAAATACGAGGTATTTTCACATCTCCTCCGTATGTTGGCCAAATTGATTATCATGAACAACACGCTTACGCTTATGACCTTTTTGGCTTTGAACGCAAGGATGCATTAGAAATAGGGCCACTATTTAATGGCCAGGGGGCGACAGCGAGGGCATCATATGTTGAGGGAATTTCTAAAGCTTTACTGAATTGCAAGAATTTCCTGGTTGATGATTTTGACGCCTTCATTGTTGCAAACGACAAATATAATCTTTACCCTGCAATCTCTGAGCAAGCGGGAATGCAAATTGTAAATCGATTCAAGCGGCCGGTGCTGAACAGAACCGAACGGGATAAGTCGCCCTATTCTGAAATAATTTTTCATCTAAAGAATAGAAAATAATATGGCTCTCACTCCGCAACAAAGCGAGAAAATTAAAGAATATTTGGTTCAGAAAATCCGGTGGAAACTTTCGACCTATAATCCAGAGACAAATTCAATGCCATTCCAATATCGGCTTCTTGGTAGGGATAGGATGGCTTTGTTTTCATTCATTCAATCAGTGAATACAATGCTCGGAACTTCGATTTTCGAACAAGTCGGACAATTGATTGCCGAGCCAAGAGCGAAAAGAGCTATCGGTCAATACAAAGAATTTAAAGGTTACATCAGTAGCGAAGCAGTTTTGAAAATTGACAGCATAATGCGGGAGCTTCGATCTGGCCCTCGAAAACCAGACAAGGAAAAAGAGACAAAAGAAGTGCTTGATGTTGCTGGAAAAGGCGATATGGGCAAGAAATTAAAAGAGCGCGTTGACCTTTTCGTGGAGATGAAGGACGGAAAGGAATATTACTTTGAGCTCAAAACCGCCAAGCCAAATATCAGTGGATTCGCCGGAATCAAGAAGCAATTGCTTGATTGGATTGCTATGCGCGGCAGTGAAAATCCAAAAGCTGATATCAAAACAATTGTCGCCATTCCATACAATCCCTACGAACCAGAACCCTATGAACGTTGGACATTGCGAGGACTTTTTGATTTACAGCAGGAAGTTTTGGTAGGAGTCGAATTTTGGGATTTGCTCGGTGGTAAAGGTACTTTCGAGGATTTGCTAATGGTTTTTGAGAAGGCGGGTCTTGAGCTGTATGACGAGATTGACGGGAAGATGAAAACTTTAAATAAGGGTAAATAAGTTGTCTGTATTTTAAGAACTGGTATCACCCGCGCGGCCCCTCAACAATCGAAAACTCATCCTGCCATACCCCCCCTGCTATACAGCCGTTTCCGTTTTACCAATCGTCAATCTACGGTTGCCCTCTTCCCCTCCGTTCCGTATTTTCCCAACCTGAATATGTCTAACCATTTCGACCTAATCGTCATCGGCGCCGGGCACGCCGGCTGCGAGGCGGCTTTGGCCGCAGCGCGTATGGGGGTGCAAACCGCCCTTTTCTGCCAGTCGAAGGAGACCATCGCCCGGATGAGCTGCAACCCCGCCATCGGCGGCCAGGCCAAAGGCCAACTGGTCAAGGAAATCGATGCCATGGGCGGGGAAATGGCCAAAGTGACCGACCAGGCCGGCGTCCAGTGGAAAATTTTGAACCGCTCCAAAGGCCCGGCGGTCTGGTCCTCCCGCGCCCAGTGCGACCGCACCCTCTACCATCAAAAAATGCGCGAAGTGGTCGAGTCCCAGCCGAATTTGACGGTCGTCGAGGGAAAAGTGGTTGATTTTGTCATCGACAAAATCAACCATCCTGAGCGCAGCCGAAGGATCTCGCGCATCAGCGGCGTGATGACCGACGACGGCCGCTTCTTTGGCGCCAAAGCAGTGGTCCTTTGTTCCGGCACCTTCCTGAACGGGCTTATTCATATGGGAGAAAAATCAATTCCTGCCGGCCGTATCGGTGAACCTCCCGTCACCGGCGTTACGGAGAAGCTGCTTTCGCTCGGCTTCCAAACCGGACGGCTGAAGACCGGAACGCCGCCGCGTTTGAACGGAAAAACCATCGATTACGACTGCTTGACCCCACAGCCGGGGGACGACCCACCGCCGCCATTCTCGATTTTCACCAAGGAGATTACCAATCCCCAGCTACTTTGCCATTTAACCTACACCACGCCGGAGACGCACCGGATAATCCGCGAAAACATCCACCGCTCGCCGATGTTTTCCGGCCGCATCAAAGGCGTAGGCCCACGTTACTGCCCCAGTGTGGAGGATAAGGTTCACCGCTTTGCGGAAAAGGAGCGCCACCAGCTTTTTTTGGAGCCGGAAGGGTACGACACCAACCTGGTTTACATCAACGGCTTTTCCACCTCGCTGCCAGAAGAGGTGCAGAAGGCAGCCTTGCGGACGATTCCCGGGCTGGAAAAAGTCGAAATGGTTCGCGCCGGCTATGCGGTCGAATACGATTACTTCTGCCCAACCCAGCTTTTCCCGACGCTCGAAACCAAAATCGTGGCGGGACTTTACTTCGCCGGGCAAATCAACGGTACGTCTGGGTACGAAGAAGCGGCCGCCCAGGGGTTTGTAGCCGGAATTAACGCCGCCTGCACAATTATTGGCAGGAAACCTGTCATTTTGACCCGTGACTCGGCTTATATCGGTGTACTTGTTGACGATTTGATAACAAAGGGGACCGAGGAACCGTATCGTATGTTTACTTCCCGCGCTGAATATCGCCTGCTGTTGCGCGAAGATAATGCCGACCTCCGATTGCTCCCGATAGGTTTTCAGCTGGGACTTATATCCAGTGAACAATATCAAGAGTTTTTGGAACGCCAGGCCAAAATTAAATCTGAGATTGCCCGCTTGAAGAAAACCTTTGTTTTCGAGGCCGCATTCAAGCAACCGGAGTCGAGCTGTAAAGGGAACGGCAGCGGCGGTTTGCTCACGCGCGACGCCAGCCATTCGAACGGAAACGGCTCCAATGGAAAGATACAGAAGGCCTCGTTATTCAACCTGCTCCGCCGCCCTTGGGTAAACTGGGGCCAGATTGCCCAAGCGGATCCGGGCTCTTCGGAGCTGGAGCCGGCCATCGCCGCCAAGGTGGAGGTGGAGATCAAATATTCCGGATACGTCGAGCGCCAGAAAGAGGAGATCGAACGCTTCCAAAAAATGGAAAACCTATCCATTCCGGGCGACTTTGATTATTCTGCGATGACAGGACTGAAAAAAGAGGCGCGCGAAAAACTTTCCCGCCTACGCCCTGCCACCATAGGCCAGGCCTCGCGCATTTCCGGAATCAACCCGAGCGACATTTCCATCCTATTGATTTTCCTGCGGCGGTCCAGCTTCGATAAAGAAAAACCAGTTCCAACACTAAAGCCTGAAAGCAGCCATAAATTGTTTCACGTGAAACAATTTATGTAACACTTTCAGCTTAAACGGTTTGTTGAATAGTAAACGATGGTTTTTACAGGGTTAGTTTGATTTACAGGTAAAAATCGTATCAACCCTACATTTTGTGTTTGCTTTTGAGTTTCTATGCAATATATTCCATTTTCCAAATATGGGAGATCATTAAAAGCAAGGAAATGCTCAAAACCAAAATTGTTTCACGTGAAACAATTCTTATAACAAATTGAATATATTCAAGATAGCGAAAAGTGAATTAGGGTTTTTGCTGCCCAATCGCGAGGTCGAAATGTATTGTAGCCTCTTTCGACAACATGGAAAACCATTAGGGCTTGCCTCTGCCAAGGAGGTTTCCGAAAAAGGTTTTGAAAAACTTTTTTTGGAATCTTTGTTGATGCTTAAAGAGGTTTCGCCTCCGCGCGGGGCATCGGTGCTGGACCTCGGTTCGGGGGCCGGTTTTCCGGCTATCTGCTTGAAGATGGCGCGCTTTGATTTGAACTTCACCCTATTGGAATCAAATCACAAGAAATTCTTATTCTTAGATAAGCTTGAAAAGTCTCTCGGTCTTCCGGGCATAGTGGTTTATGAGAAGCGGGCGGAGGGTTTTGCCAAGCAGATAAAGGATGAAATCAAATTTGATTTTGTTACCGCGCGAGCTTTTGGACCGTTAGATAAATTTGCAAAAGCAGCCTATCCTTTTATGCACCAGCATTCAATGGCGGTGGCGGTAAAAGCCTCTGATTTTTCCAGAGAAATCTCAGAGCTGAAAAAATTTGCAAAAGTAGTTTTTATTGGTTCAAAAACAGCAAAGTTTTCAAAGGCCAAATATGAAATAAATTTAGCTTTTTTGAAGAAAACTTAAAAGTAAAATATAAATAGGAGTTTATCTTGCGCAAGACACCATCGGACTTTAACTTAGGGGCTATGCAAAAAGACAAAGGGTTGGTTTCCGCAGAAGCTTCCGAGGCGGGCAACGGTCAGAAGCTGGAACCTGGAGTTAAAAAAGTGAAAGTCATTGCCATTGCCAATCAAAAGGGAGGGGTGGGTAAAACAACTACTGCGGTTAATCTCTCTTCCTGTTTGGCGATTGCGGAAAAGAAAACTCTTTTGATTGACATTGATCCCCAGGCTAATACCACTTCCGGGCTGGGGATTGACAAGGAAAAAATTTCCTTGACCATTTACGAGGTTCTCATCGAAGAGAAACCGATTGCCGATGCGATTATCAAAACCGAAATTCCATTTCTGGATTTAATTCCTTCGCATATGCGTTTGGTGGGCGCCGAGGTGGAGCTGGTAAATCAGATTGCCAGAGAGAGAAAGTTGACGGCCGCATTGGAGCCGGTTCTCGAACAGTATGAATATATTCTAATTGACTGCCCGCCTTCGTTAGGACTTCTAACCATTAATACCTTGACCGCCGCCGATTCGGTTTTGATTCCCATTCAGTGTGAATATTATGCGCTCGAAGGTTTGGGCCAGCTTTTGAATACTATCCGCTTAATTCAGAAACATTTGAATCCCGCTTTGAAGATTGAGGGAGTTTTGCTGACGATGTACGACTCGCGTTTAAATTTATCCAAGCAGGTGGCGGAAGAGGCGCGGCGCTACTTTTCTGGAAAAGTCTATGAAACGATAATTTCCCGAAATGTTCGGCTTTCGGAAGCGCCGTCCTTTGGAAAGCCAATTATACTCTATGATATTTTATCCACCGGCGCAGAAAACTATCTGGCTTTAGCCAAGGAGGTTTTAAATTCTTAGCGGCAAAATTTCCTCAACTTTTGAGCAAAAAAACGGTGGCCAGCTATTAGTAGAGGGGAGGAACAACGAGTGAAAAACGGCAAAACATTTTTTGAATTAAAAGAGGTGAAAAAATGACCAAACCAGCATTGGGAAGAGGGCTTGGCGCCCTGATACCGGGACTTTCGGAAGAAACCGCGGTAGAATCCAGCAGTTTAAAGGAAATTGAAATCAGCCAGGTTTCGCCAAATCCTTATCAACCGCGGTCCGAATTTGACCAAGAAACTTTGAATGAATTAGCTCAATCAATAATAGAAAAAGGGGTAATACAGCCAATTTTGGTAACTCCAAAGGGCGTTGGTTTCGAATTGGTTGCCGGAGAGCGGAGACTCCGTGCTGCCGAAATGGCGGGGCTAAAGCTAATACCTTCAATCATTCTTGAGGGGCTTTCAAAAGAGGCCATTATCGAGGTGGCTTTGATTGAGAATCTGCAGAGAGAGAATTTGGATCCGATTGACGAGGCGCGCGGTTACAAACGGCTTATTGATGAATGTAGTTTAACTCAAGAAACAGTGGCGCAAAAGGTTGGAAAGAACCGTTCGGTGGTGGCCAATTCACTTCGGCTCTTAACGCTTCCGGTCGAGATTCAAAAAAAGATTTCTTCTGGAGAGATTACTCCCGGGCATGCGCGCACGTTGATAAACGTGGCCGACCCGGAAGCGCAAATGCGGCTGGCGGAGAAAATGGCGGGGGAGAAGATGACCGTGCGCTCGGCAGAGAAGTTGGTTTTGAAACGGCGCGCGGCCAAGCGGGCGCCGGAGCTGCCGGCGGAAGTGGAAGAATTGCAGGCCCGATTGCAACAGCATTTTGCCACCCGGGTGCGAGTTAATCGCAACCGGCGCGGGCGCGGGAGGATTGAGGTACATTTTTATTCCGATTTGGAACTGCAGAGAGTTTTGGACATATTTATGGAAATGGTTGAGCGGGAAAACAAAGATGGCGGCGACAGTGATTTTGATTAGGATTTTGTGGTTTCTACACGTGTAGAGCAGTTTCGGCAGCTTGTCAAATTAGATCCGAACGACGCCGTTTCCTATTACGGGCTGGGGAGCGCTTGTTTGGAAGAAGGGCTTTGGGAAGAGGCGTCTGAATCTTTCAAAAAAGCGTTGGAAATCAAGCCGGACTATACGGCGGTCTATCCGCTTTTGGCGGAGGCTTTGCAAAAATTAGGGCGGATGGAAGAAGTCAAGGAAATTTTACGCAAAGGGCTTGAGGTTGCCGAGCGGACGCGCGATATGATGCCGAAGCAGAAGATGGAGGGGAAGTTGAAGGGGATTTTACGAAGGGAAGAGCAACAAAAGCAATCGGGTTAACCCCCTGCTCCGCCCTTGGCGGAGCGTCCCCCTTGGTAAGGGGGACAAAGAAATTGGGCACGTGCAACGTGCCCCTACAAGAACGACCTAACCCCTTTATCCCCCTGGCCGAGTCCCGAGCTCGGCTCGGGCAGGCCTTCCCGAGGCGGGAAGGGGAGGGCGAACGGCCGTTCGCCCCTACGAATGTTAATGACAAAATTTTTAATTGTGCTGGAATTCTGGCGGTACAATCAAGTCGGTGTCCGGCGTCGGGTAGCTCGGATGACGGCTCATATCCGCAATTTGTCCTTTGTGGTGAAATTCGTGGGTCACGGTGTGAGTGAAAAGCCAGAGGGGGGTTACGGTCAAGGGCTCCGGCTGCCAGCGAACGGGGCGCGATATGGGGTTATCCAGTGCTTCGGCAAATTTGGATAGAAAGTTTTTGACTACGGCATCGGCCCCGGCAAATCCTTTTCGTACGGCCGCAACGTCCGGATAATCAGCTGCTTTAGCTCCTTCGCCCGGTTTTTGCTGAGCGAAACGTAAAAGCCGGGAATTGTAGCAATCGAAAACGTGCAACTGTAAATTTCGGATGCTGCCCCAGCCGAAGTTGGGCAGCTCCTTTGTATAGAGCTCGACCGGAAGGGTTTCGCAGTGCTGGAAAAGCACCTCGCGGGTCTGGCGCACCCAATCGCAGATTGTTTTTAATCCTTTGACCATTTTTATCCTCGAGCAGAAGTTAGGCGAAGGTTACTTAAAAATCAACTCGGGTTGACCCCCTTCCGCTGAAGACGGTAGGGCACGGCACGCCGTGCCCCTACGCCTCACCCTTGTATCTTTGGTTTTTAGGCATCGATGTTTCCAAGGTCCATTTGGATGTGGCCTTTCTCCCCAACGGAGAGGGGTGGGCGGTTACCAACGATGAGGTTGGCATTGCGGCGGTGGCAGGTCGTCTGAAGGGATCCCCGCCGGCGTCGGTGGTGTTGGAGGCTACGGGAGGGGTAGAGCTTCAGGTTACAGGAGCTTTGGCCGCGGCCGGATTGCCGGTGGTGGTCAACCCTCGTCAAGTTCGGGAACTTCGCCAAAGCCACTGGAAAACTGGCCAAGACCGATGCCCTGGACGCCCAGGTTCTGTCGCAGTTTGGAGAGGCCGTGCGGCCGGGATTGCGTCCGCTGCCGGATACGTGCATGCAGGAGCTGCGGGCTTTGTTGACCCGCCGCCGTCAATTGGTGGAGATGCTGGTGGCTGAAAAGAACCGGCTGGGGAGTCCGCCCAAGAGCATCCGCCGCGAGATTCAAGAGCACATCCGCTGGCTGGACGCCGCCTGAAGCAGGCCAACGACGGCTTGGCCCGAGCCATCCGCAGCAGTCCGCTCTGGCGGGAAAAGGACCAGCAGCTACGCAGCGCTCCTACGGTAGAGCCGGTGCTGGCTAACTACCTTGGCCGACCCTGCCGGAATTGGGACGCTTGAATCGGAAGGAGATCGCCGCTTTGGTTGGGGTTGCTCCCTTCAATCGGGACAGCGGGAAGCAACGGGGCAAGCGGATGATCTGGGGCGGACGCGCTGGCGTTCGGGCCGCCCTATACATGGGCACATTGGCAGCGGTTCGTTATAACCCGACGATCAAAGCCTTTTACCTCAGGGTGCTTCAAAACGGAAAGGCCCCTAAAGTTGCTCTGACCGCCTGCATGCGTAAACTGCTGACCACCCTGAACGCTATCATGAGACGCAAAACCCTTGGCAAACCAAATATGCCTACGGAGCTTGACATTTAAGACAGTTGCTCTCCATCCTTCGACTGCGCTCAGGACAAGTAGAATGGAGAGGGAAGAGCGCATCACGATGTGCCCCTACAAAAAATGGGTAGGCGCAGGGGCTTACCCCTACAAAATCACTTCCGAAATACCCGTAGGGGCGACCGGCGGTCGCCCTTGTCGGGGTTTGATTAATCAAACCCCGACAGACCCGATGCAGCTTTTTTCAGCTCTTCAAACGTTATCAAATTCTCGTGGCGGAAGATTTCTTTGTCGGAGGAGTCGTAGATAATCGTTTCCGGCAGGAGGCCGGAAAGGTTGAACATCCCGGTCAGGCTATCCTGCGGGCCGCGGAAAATGAAATTGGGGTAGCGGACGTTTTTTTGCAAAAGAAAAGCGCGGACTTTGGAAACGATTTGGGCGGAATCACCCACTACGAAGAAATCGGCGGAGATGCCGAGCATTTGTAATTTTGAAGTGTCGATGGATTCGTAAAATTTAGCCAGGTCGCCGATTTCGGTTGTGCAGGGGCCGCACCAGGTGGCCCAGAAATTGATTACCAGCGGTTTTGGTTCGAATTCGGCCAGCCGGGCGCGCAAATCGGCGGGAGAGACGACTTCTACCCGGGGGGCGGATTTTTGGACAGGTTTGGAGCAAGCGAAAAGAACCGCAAAAATGACCCCGAAATATTTAATCAGACCGATTTTCATAAAATTATAAGGGCGGTTCGTTTAATCCCGAGCGACCTGTCCCGAGAGCAATCGAGGGAAGCCGAGGGGCGAATCGCCCTTGCAAAAACAGGGCAACCACAGAGGGTTGCCCCTACAAAGACGCCTCACCCTAACCCCTGGCCGTGGCCCGTGCCACGTCTCGGGCAGGCCTCTCCATAAAATGGAGAGGGGATTTGGGCGGACACGGCTTCGGCTACGCTCACCGCAGGCATCGGTCCGCCCCTACGAAAAACAAATTAATCGGTCGATGCCTGTTTGCGCCATTTGATGCCGCAGCCAAAGGCCTTGGTCTCTTTGACGGAGATTTCTTTGCCGGCCAAAAGGGCGTTCATTGCATTTTTAAAGTCGAAGCTTTTCGACTTCTTGGCGTCGGTATCGTCCTCAATCCTCCCGCGATAGACCAGCTTAAAGTTGCTGTCCAAAAGAAAAACGTGGGGCGTTACCCGCGCGCCGTAGGCCAGGCCAACTTCCGAAGTAGAATCATACAGATAGGGAAACGAGAAATTCTTATCTTTGGCACGTTTGGCCATATTGTCGTAGCTGTCCTCTGGGTTACGGCCGGGGTCGTTGGAGGAAATTGCTACAAACGCCACCCCTTTGAGCTGATACTTGTTGGCCAGCTTGACGAGGCGGTCTTCAAACGCCTTGGCATACGGACAGGCGTTGCAGGTAAAAATGACGGCCACCCCCTTTTTCCCCTGGTAGTCGGCCAGAGAATAGGTTTTGCCGTCCGTGCCTAAAAGGGAGAATGAAGGCCCGGCGGCGCCTATGGCCAATTCTTCGGCGGAAACCATTGCCGAAAAAGCCAACACTACCCCTAAAACTAACCCGATGTAACGCAAACGCATAATGCTGCTCCTTTCTTTTTTTGTTCATTTCCGCAGGAATTTGATTAATCAAACCCCTGCGTTTGGCTATCATACGTTATACACATAAAAACGGCAAAAGAAAAATACGCCTCACCCTTTAATTCCCTGGCCGTAGCCTCTGGCTACGGCCAGGGGTCTGCCCCTACGAAGAACGCTTCAAAAAACGGTTGGTTTTTAAGGGAAAATTTGGTATAATTTGAGTTTTGCGTAAAACCGAAAAGGTATCGCAGAAACGATAATATTATGTTTACCGAACTGACCGAAAAATTCGGGACGATATTCAAAAAGCTTACCGGCAAAGGCAAGCTTTCGGAAGAGAACATTAAGGAAGCCTTGGGTGAGGTACGCCGGGCGCTTTTGGAAGCGGACGTCAACTATAAGGTGGTCCGTGAGTTTTTGGCCGAAGTGGAAACCAGGGCGCTGGGGGCGGAAGTGCAGGCCTCCATCCAACCGGGGCAGTTCTTCGTTAAAATTGTCCACGATTCGTTAGTGGAGCTTTTGGGCAGGAAGGCCGAGCCCTTGAAAACCGCCGGCGCCCCGCCGACGGTGGTGATGACCGTCGGCCTGCAGGGTTCAGGGAAAACCACCTTCTCTGGAAAACTGGCCTTACATTATAAAAACAAAGGGAAACGGGTTTGGCTGGCCGCTTGTGATACGCAACGTCCGGCAGCAAAAGAACAGTTGAAAGTTTTGGGCGATTCCATCGGCGTTGCCGTCCATTTGGCAGCGGATGATGCGGTCAAAGGGGCCATCGACGCTCGCCAACTGGCGGCCGAAGATGGCGCGGATTATTTGATAGTCGATACCGCCGGCCGGCTGCATATCGACGAGCCCTTGATGGAAGAGCTGGCGAAAATGAAAAAGCAGTTGAAGCCGACCGAAATTTTGCTGGTTTTAGACGCGATGACCGGACAGGATGCCGTCAACGTCGCCACACAGTTTCATCAAAAGCTCGGAATCGACGGCCTTATTCTGACCAAGCTGGACGGCGACGCCCGCGGTGGGGCGGCTCTTTCCGTGCGCAAAGTGACTGGCGTGCCCATCAAGCTGGCGGGAGTGGGAGAAAAATTAGCCGACCTCGAGCCGTTTTACCCCGATCGGATGGCTTCGCGCATTTTGGGGATGGGAGACCTCGTTAGCTTGGTGGAAACAGCCCAAAAGGCCTTTTCGCAAAAGCAGGCCGATGAGCTGGCCGAGCGGCTACGGAAAAAAAGTTTTACTTTGGAGGATTTCCGCCAGCAGATTTTGGAAGTGAAAAAAATGGGGCCGCTCGATTCTTTGGCAAGCAAACTGCCGGCGGCGATGACCCGCGGGCTGGAAGGCGGATTTGACGAAAACGGAATGAAGCATATGGAAGCGGTTTTGTCTTCGATGACCCCTTCGGAACGGGAACGGCCGCATATTATTGACGGTTCGCGGCGGAAAAGAATTGCCAAAGGGTCGGGCACCAGCGTGCAGGGAGTGAATCAAATGTTGAGGCAATTTGAGAATGTAGCAAAGATGATGAAATCGGTTTCCAAGATGGGTAAATTCAAAGCCGATTTGTTAGGAAGATTGGGTAGGTTTTGATTTTTTTGCAGTAAGGGCGAGGCATGCTTTGCCCTTACGCAAAACGGATATGATTAACAAATTCAAAACGGAGGTAGTATGGCAGTAGTGATACGTTTGCGCCGGATGGGCGCCAAGAAAAAACCGTTCTTCCGGCTGGTGGCGGCCGATTCCCGCCGCCCGACCGATGGCCGCTTTCTGGAAACTTTGGGGACGTACAACCCAACCTTAAAGCCGGCGGCGGTCAATTTGAACGAAGAGCGGATTGGGTACTGGCTGGCGGTGGGCGCCAAGCCGTCCGACACGGTCAAGGCGCTTTTCAAGCATACTGGTTTGACTCAAAAGTTGGCTTTCAAAAAGGCCGGCAAGGATGTTTCCGATATCGTTTTAAAAGGGAAGATAAAAGAGGCGACCAGGGCTAAGAAAGGCGGCAAAAAAGCCAAAAAAGAAGAAGCGCCCAAACCAGAAGAGAAGAAAGCGGAGTAGGGGCAATGGATTCGACTTCGCTCACCACAAGTTCATGAACTGCCCCTACTTTTCTCAAGCGGCAAGCTATCTATGCGCATAGATATTATTTCCATATTTCCCCGTCTTTTCGAGCCATTTTTAGCCGAGTCGGTTTTGGGCAAGGCGGTGGCCAAAGGTCTGGTGCAAATTTCCGTCACCGATTTGCGCCAATTTGCCGAGGATAAGCACTCCACAACCGATGATACGCCCTATGGCGGCGGGGGCGGGATGGTTATGCTGCCGGCGCCGTTGTTGAAAGCGGTCGAAAGTTTGAAAAACAGCCAGCCGCCGAGAGTAATTTTGACCACTCCGCAGGGAAAGTTATTCAATCAAAAACTGGCGCAGGAATTTGCCAACGAAGAGCAATTGATTATCATTTGCGGGCGCTACCGCGGGGTGGATGAACGAGTGCGTCAGTTGGTGGTGACCGATTGCGTTTCCATCGGCGATTATATTTTAGGCGGCGGCGAAGTGCCGGCGATGGTAATTACCGAAGCGGCCTGCCGTTTAATACCGGGAGTGGTGGGAAACGAAGATTGCGTGAAAGCCGATTCCTTCACCTCGGGGCTTCTGGAGTATCCGAATTATACCCGCCCCGAGGAGTTTATGGGGCTTTCGGTGCCCAAGGTTTTGTTATCTGGAAATCATGCTGAAGTAGATAAATGGCGCAAGAGAGAATCCCTATTGCGCACAAAGAACCGGCGCCCCGACCTTTTTGAAAAGTTGGAATTAACCAAAGAGGATAGAAAATTGTTGGATAGTTAAGGAGGCAGTATGGACTTGATAAGAATGATAGAAACCCGCCAGACCAAAACCAAACGGCCCGATTTTTCTCCCGGCGACACCATCAAGGTGCACGTCAAAATCAAAGAGGGGGATAAAGAGCGCATTCAGGTTTTTCAGGGAACCGTGATTGCCAGAGGGGGCCGGGGAGCCAACCAGAGCTTTACCGTGCGGAAAATCTCTTCCGGCATCGGGGTGGAGCGCGTTTTTCCGCTCTATTCCCCTTCCGTGGCCAAAATCGAGCGGGTTAAAACCGGCGACGTGCGCCGCGCCAAGCTCTATTATCTGCGCAAGCTGAAAGGGAAATCGGCGCGCATCGAAGAGAAGAAAAAAGAGCTGGAAGAGGCTTCCGGACCGGGTGCGGCAGTAAAGACCGAATAACTTGGCCAGTATCTACGCCACCGAGCTGGGACTTTGGCAATCGGGCTATTCCCTGATTTGTGGCGTGGATGAGGCCGGGCGCGGCCCCTTGGCCGGGCCGGTGGTGGCTGGGGCGGTGATTTTGCCGCCGGGTTTTAACGAACCGGGAATTAACGATTCAAAGCTGCTTACGGCCGAAAAGCGGGAAAAACTTTTCGGCCTTATTTTTGAAAAGGCACTTGCCGTAACTGTTGCCTTCGCCTCTCCGGAGGAAATTGACCGGTTCAACATTCATCAAGCGGCCCTCCTGGCAATGCGGCGAGCGATTGATAAGCTTAAAATTGAGCCGGAAATCGTTTTGGTGGATGGGAAATTCAAAATCCCGAACTTGACTTTTCCCCAAAAAGCGATAGTCAAAGGGGATCGCCTTTCGGCCTCCATTGCCGCCGCATCGATAATCGCCAAGGTCACCCGCGACCGGATGATGGCCGAACTGGATGCCCAACATCCCGGCTGGAATCTTTCGCAGAACAAAGGCTACCCAACTCCCCAGCATATTGCCGCCGTGGCTGAAAAAGGAATTTCCGCCATTCACCGCAAAACCTTCTGCGACCACCTAACCGTTCCCACCCTCTTTTCCAAATGAGCTCCGTCGCCAAAAAGGGGAAGCGCGGCGAAGAAGAAGCCGAAAAATACCTAACTAAAAAAGGGCTGCAAATAATCGGGCGCCGGGTCCGCGCAGGGCATAAAGAAATAGACCTGCTCGCTAAAGATGGCGAGCAATTGGTTTTTGTTGAAGTCAAAGCGATTTGGGAACGCTCGTTTGGTTTTCCGGAAGAGCGGGTGACCGAAGCGAAAAAAAGGAAGCTAATCGAAGCGGTGTATGATTATCTAAATCGCAACAAAATGCCGGAGACTTCTTTCCGTTGGGATTTTGTCGGCATTGATTTCTCCCAAAAGCCGCCGGAATTTATTCATATCACCGATTTTTTAGAAGAGTAGAATCCCTGGCCGGGCTGGCCTTTTCCAGCTCACGGACGATTTTATCCCAGATTTTCACCCAGCGCTCCGGCGTGCGGTTAACTTTGACAATGAAGCGCTCAACCTGCTCTTTGGTAACTCCGGCTTGCTTGAGAAATTCTTTTGTTTGCGCACTGGCCTCTTCCGGTTTGTCCGCCAAGCGGGCCTGCAGTCGCGTCACCTCGACGTAGAGCGCCATAAACTCTTTTTCGCTCAAAGTCGGCAGCCAGTAGGTATCGCGCAGAAAAAAAATGGAAACAAATAAAATTAAAGCGAAAAGCGCATACAGCTTCCAGCGGCGAGTCTTTTCCGGCACGGGCAAAGCGTAAGAATTTGTTCAGCAACTGTCAAGTTGTAAGGGCGTATTACAATACGCCGCTACGGTAGAACATTACTCTTGCATAGGAGTATTTTGCGTGTATAATTGACCGGTATGAATCCAGTTTTCCCCCGGCGAAAATCCCGCCCCGTTACGGTGGCGGGAAAAGTCATCATTGGCGGCGGGGCGCCGATTGTGGTGCAGTCGATGACCACCACCGATACCCGCGACGTGGAAACGACGGTGGCTCAAATAAAGCGGCTGGAGGAATGCGGCTGCGAACTGGTGCGGGTGGCGGTGCTGGATGAAAAGGCCGGCCTGGCGGTGCCGGAGATAAAGAAAAGAATTTCGATTCCCCTCGTTTGTGACATTCATTTCGACTACAAGCTGGCTCTGCTCGCCATCCGAGGCGGAGCGGACAAGCTGCGCATCAACCCTGGCAATATTGGCGCGGAGTGGAAAACCCGCGAGGTGGTGAAGGCGGCGGCGGAAAGAAATATTCCCATCCGCATCGGCGTCAACTCCGGCTCTTTGCCCAAGGATTTGCGGGAAAAATATGGCGGGCCCAGGCCGGAAGCGATTGTGGAAGCGGCTTTGCGCCATTGCGCCATCCTCGAGGATATGGGCTACAACAGCGTGGTGGTTTCGCTGAAATCCTCGGACGTAATCGAAGCGCTCGCCTCCTACCGGCTATTTGCCGAAAAATCGATTTATCCTTTACATTTGGGAATTACCGAAGCAGGCTCTGCTTTTTCCGGCTCGATTAAATCTTCGGTCGGCATAGGGACGCTTTTGGCGGAAGGGATTGGCGACACCATCCGGGTCTCGCTGGCGGAAGACCCGGTGGAGGAAGTGAAAGTGGCTTTTGAAATTCTCAAATCGCTCGGCCTGCGCCAGAGAGGCCCGGTGATTATCGCCTGCCCCACCTGCGGGCGGTGTGAAATTGACATGTTCCCGCTTTTGAAACGGGTGGAAGATGAACTGGCCAAAATCCCCGACACCATCCGCGTTTCGGTGATGGGATGCGTGGTAAACGGGCCCGGCGAAGCGGCGGTGGCGGATGTGGGGGTGGCCGGCGGGCGGGGCATCGGGCTGATTTATCGCGGCGACAAGGTGGTAAAAAAAGTTAAGGAGGATGAGATTTTCGATGCTCTGATGGCCGAAGTGCATTCTTTTTTGGCCGAAAAGAATGGAACCGCCGTTGTTGCTCCGCAAATCTCTTAAGCTTTTCTTCTTTCTGCTCTTTCTATCCGGTTGCGCTATGTTGGCGCCGCATATTTCCGACACCAAAGCCCACGCCAAAGGGATGAACTCGGAGCAGTGTGCCGGGTGCCATTTGGAAGGGGAAAACGCTGCTCCCAAAGCGCCCTCCCAGATGTGGCAGGAATCGCGGAAAAATTGCTGGCGCTGCCATAAGTAAATGTGGGGGATCCTTGCCCCTGTTCCGGCGCCGGTTTCAACCGGCGAAACGGTCGCACACTAAAGTGTGCGCCGGTTAATTTGTGGGATCGCCTGCCCGGTTCGGCGCGCCACCCTGAAAATTCGTTGACACACCCAAAATAATCCTCTAATTTCTCCTTCAAGGTGATGCGTAAATGATAGCCATAACTCTTTCAGGATTTTTTCTGCTCTGCCTTCTGGCCGGGTTATTCTATGCGATAATTTCGGTCTTTCTTGGTTCGTTTGTCGGCGGGCATGATTTTTCGGGAACAGAAGCGGGCGGGATAGACCACGGGGTTTCGGGTGAAGTTCATTTTTCGCCGGTGAGCCCGATGATTATCGCCACATTCGTGACAACTTTCGGGGCTGGTGGCTTGGTAGCGGCCAAAGGAATGGGATTGACAGTTATTCCAGCCGTTACCGTTGCAACTGCTTCCGGCTTAGGATTTGGAGCCATCGCCTTCTTGGTTTTCAAAAAAGTTTATTCTTCCACGCAATCTTCTTCGGAAGTGGAAGTTGGGTCCTTGGCCGGAACGATTGCCGAAGTAATAACGCCCATTGGGAAAACCCAGGTGGGTGAAATTTCCTACACTGCCAAAGGAAGCCGCTTTACCGCGCCGGCCAAGTCGGCCAACGACGAAGAGTTTCCCAAAAACACCCCGGTGGAAATCGTGCGGGTGGTGGGGAATACCTTCTACGTAAAGGCCTCTCCGCGTTAAAAAAAGCTCCCAAGGGAAAATTTTTTTAGTCTATTTTTGAGGGGAAGTTGGTATAAGAAATTGAAAGGAGGAGCTTATGTATAAATTAAAAACAGCAGGCGGTTTTTTACTACTGGCGTTTCTTGCCTTTGGTTGCGCAACCACCAGCTACGTAAACGAACGGGTGAAAACGCTTGAGGAGGCGGACCGGGCCAGCGCTGAAAAAATTTCGGCCCTGGAGGCCCAGGGCGTTTCCCATGACCAACGGCTGCAGGAAGCGATGAAAGTGGCGATGGAAGCCAAGGATGAAGCCACCCGCGCCGCTGCTATGCGCGCCGCTTTTTCCGATTACATGGTGATTATGGAAAAGGAGCTGCGTTTCCGCTTTGACAGCTTTCAGCTTTCCGATATTTCCAAAAACGTGCTGGAGGAAATCGGCCCGCGGATGAAAGAGGACAAGAGCCTCATTTTGGAAATCGAAGGCTACACCGACCCGATGGGCACGGAAAAATACAATTTGACTTTGGGCCAGAACCGGGCTCACTCGGTGGAATTGTTTCTGGCAGGCAACTATCAGATTCCGATTTTCCGGATGTACTCGTTGAGTTACGGAGAGGCAAACCTGAAAATGCCGGCCGAAACGGGAGAGGGAAACGCCGCCAACCGGCGGGTGATGGTTCGGGTGTTGGGCCCACCGGCCACTGAAACTCCGACGGCCCAGTAAATTTAAGTTGAATTTTTGAAGCCCCGATAGCTAATTATCGGGGCTTTTTATTGGATATGAAAAAACTCTTTCTCTGGTTAGCGCTGGCCGTAATCCCGACGCAATATTCGCAAGCTTTAACCTTGCAGGAATGCCTTCAAAAAGCGCTGGCCCAAAACCGGCTTTTGCTGGCCGGGCGGGAGCGTATCGAGGCGGAGCGCTCTAAGGTCGGGCAAACCCGGTCGGCGTTCTATCCCAGCCTGACTTTCTCGGCCAGCTACACCCGGCTGGGCAACGTGCCGGGGGCACCGATACCTCCATTCCCTCCACTTTTGACCTCGCCTCGCGAAATCACTTTTGGATTCAAGGATAATTATTTGTCCCGTCTCTCGCTTTCCGCCCCGATTTTCAGCTGGGGAAAAATCACCGGCCCCTATCAAATCCAGAAAGAACAGGTGATAGCGGAGAGCTTAAAGCTGGTCGGGTCCGAAGAGGAAATAAAATTATCCGTGAGCGAACTTTTCTGGTCGGCGCTTTCTCTGGAAAAAAATTTAGAAGCCCGAAAGAAATCAACCGAAAGTTTAGAAAAGCACTTAAAAACGGTTGAAAACAAGCTGGCCTTTGGGCAGGCGACCAATTTTGAACAGCTGCGCGCCAAAGTGGAACTGACCAATTCCAGGGTCCCCATTAAAGAAACCGAAGCGCAACTGAAAACCATTTACGACCATCTTGAACATTTGATGGGGATGCTATCCGATGAATCGTTAAAATTAGACGGAGAGCTCGATATTACTCCGGTTTCGATTTCACTATCCGAGGCGGTTGCCAAAGCGAAGCAGAATAGGACGGAGTTGAAGGAAATGAATATCCAAAGACAAATTTTACAGCGCTCGCAGAGTCTGGCAGCCGCCGAAAACCGGCCTTCGCTCTTTTTGACTTCCAACGCCGAAGTGAAAAACCCTTTCAATGCCCAGAAAATCTGGAAGTTTGACTGGAACGCCGGCGCCGGAATCAGCTTCCCTCTTTTTTCCGGCTTTCACTCGCGCTTTAAAGTGGAGGAAATTGAATATCAAAAAAAAGCGCTGGATTTAACTCGCCAGGAGACCGAAGCTCAAATCGAATTAGAAGTGCGGCAGGCGTTCTACGACCTCGAAGTCGCCACCGAAAATTCCGCCGCCTTGAAAGAAAATATCGCTTTAGCGCAAAAGGCGCTCGAAATCGCCCGGGTGCAATACGAGGCCGGAGTGGTCACCAATTTGGAAGAGCTGGATGCCGAGCTGGCGGCCCAAACGGCCCAGACCGCCTATTTTGCCGCCGTTTCCAATTATCTTATAGCCCAAGCGCGCTTGGAAAAAGCGCTGGGCGCACCGATACAGTAAGGAGAGTATGAAACCATACAAAGAAGTTTTCGCCAAAGGCCATCTGGTCGATTCGGGCATAATGTCCGAGATTTTGGACCGAATCGTAACCGCCGGAGGCAGTTTTGAAATTCAGTCCTTTCAAATGGGGAGAACCAACACCGAAGAAAGCGTTGCTCGTTTAAAAGTTTTTGCCCCCACCGAAAAAAAGCTGAAGTTCATACTATTGGGGCTATCCGACCTTGGCTGCCGGACGGCAGAAGAAGCCTCGGTAGTTCTGAAACCTGCCCCCAAAAACAGCGCCGCTCCGGAAGGGTTTTATTCCACCACCAACCACGAAACCTATATTCGGCTGGACGGCAAATGGCTAAAAGTGGCCGACCAGCGGATGGATGCTACTATCGTGGTTAAGGATAAGCGAGCTTTTTGCCGCAAAATCCGTGACCTGAAAAAAGGAGATAAAGTGGTAATGGGGCACGAGGGAATCCGAATCGTGCCCGAATCGAAATCCCGCGACCGCGGCGAATTCTCCTTTATGTCCAACGAGGTTTCTTCCGAACGGAAAGTGGAACTGGCGGTCAAAAAGATTGCCCGGCTTTTGCGCAACAAAAACGAAAGGCTCGTAGTCGTAGCCGGCCCTGTAGTCGTCCATACCGGCGGGGGACTTTCGCTTTGCCGGTTGATTCGCAAAGGCTACGTTAAAGCGCTTTTGGCCGGCAACGCTTTGGCTGTTCACGACATTGAAGAAGCGCTCTATGGCACTTCGCTCGGCGTGGATACCAAAACCGGCCTTCCAATTGAGCACGGTCATCAGCATCATATGCGCGCCATTAACGCCATCCGTCTAACAGGCGGAATCGCACCAGCCGTGCGCAAAAAGATTTTGAAGTCGGGCATAATGTATCAATGCGTGAAATCGAAAGTGCCCTTCGTTCTGGCCGGTTCGTTGCGGGATGACGGGCCGTTGCCGGAAGCGATTATGGATATGATTGAAGCCCAGGCCGCCTATGCCAAATATTTAAAAAACGCCAGCGTAGTTTTGATGCTTTCTTCAATGCTTCATTCCATTGCCACCGGCAATATGCTGCCTTCCTGGGTTAAAACCATCTGCGTGGACATCAACCCCGCCGTGGTCACTAAACTCTCCGACCGCGGCTCTTCCCAAGCCTGGGGCGTGGTTACAGATGTGGGGCTGTTTTTGCATTTGTTGGCAAGAGAACTGTAAAACAAAACGGGCGGGTTGCCCCGCGCTAAGCGTGGGAGAAAACCCGCCCCTACAAAAATCTTTTTCACTTTTTCCTAATTCCAATCCACGTTGGCTCTTATAAAAATTGCCTGCCCGCTCCCCCCGCCTTGCCCTCCGGCCAGGGTTTCACGTGAAACAATTTTAAAGCCGCAAAATCAGATTAAAACCGCAGGTAACTTTACAACTCCTTTAAATAATTCTTCAAATCCTTTCCTTCCCGGTTGCCGAATTCGATAAAGGCGATTTCTTTTTTCTCGTTTAGTCCGATTAAAGTAGGGTAGCTGTTGATTTTATACTGACTGGTGAATTTGCCCAGAGTATCCTGATAAATTGGGAAGGCTACCTTTTTCTCGTCCCGGTATTGCATCATCTTAGTCAAAGGTTCGAAGGAAATTCCCAAAAGCACGTACTCCGGCCCCATTTTGGAATATCCTTCATTGAACTTTTCGGTCAAAGCGGCGCAAGGGTGGCAGTCGCTGGAAAGAAAGACCAAAAGCGATTTTTTCCCTTCGAGAGTTTGATACAAATCGGAGCGTTGGCCCTCCAGTCCCATAAAGGTATGGTTGGGAAAAACCTGCCCGACTTTGAGCAAAATCTCCGGCTTTTCTGCGTGGTCGTGGCTGGCTTCCAGCTTGACGAAATAGGTTCCAGCGGTTATGCCCAAAAAGGCCGCCAGCATCACTCCAATTAGTAAAAGAATGATCTGTTTTTTGGTTATTTGAATTGGCTCTCCCATTTTTGTCCTTTCTTAATATAAGTTCCTGCGCTCCCTCTCAACAGGGGGAGCGCAAGGTTGTTCGTTAATCCACAAATCGGATGCACCGGCAGCAGGTGCGGTTCCCCTGCGTGTCGCACTGGCAAACCGCATTTAGCGGACACCTCAAAGTCGCACAGGAGTTCGGGCAGGCCGCTTCAGCGGTTTTGGCGAAAGCCAAATATCCCAACCCGAATGAGGCTACGAAAACAACGGCCCAAAAAAGGGCAAAAAGTTTTTTGGTCATATGACGCTCCTTTCAACTATAGCGGTGGATAGTTCCGTGTGTGCGGAACTATCCACCGTCGGATTTACAGGGCCTGCGTTAACAGGGGATCAACGGACAGCGAAACCTGCAGGGACCCTGGTCAACGCACACGCCGTCACAACATTTGAATATGTGACAGGTGCAGGGGTCGCAGGAAGTCGTGCATCGGCCCGCTTCGGCCCGGCTAATCAGCATCCCCGCCACAAACGAGAAAGCCAACACAACCAAAAGGACAACTGCCGCCAGCTTTTTCATAATTCACCTCCTTTCCAAGGTTAAAAGTTAAAAAAACTTCCAGCCCTATTCGCAAATAATGAGCGGGCAGAACCTACAGCGCTGGTTGGTGGTCTGGCACACTCCGTCGCAGCATTTGATAATCTTGCAGGTGCAGTAATCGCAACGCGTGGTGCAGCCACCCGCCTCGGCCCGGTTAATCAAAATTCCGGCTACAAAAGAAAGCGCCAAAACCAGGATCAAAACGGCGGAAATTATTTTTTTCATATCTTTTCACCTCCTCTGTGGTTTTCTTGCGATGACCAAATAAAAAAGCCGTCCAAGATTTTTGGCCGGCTTAGCTGCTCCGAAAAATGGATGCAACAATTACAGGGATCAAAACTCCGACAACAGGTTTTCGTTTTCTTCATCTGTCCTTCCACAACCCAAAGGGCTTAAGTTCCAAATAACGGTTGGAATAAATGAACCCCCAAAATTTTTGTCAAGAGCCGCGGCCTGCTTCAAAAGAACTAAAATTTCTTCAAACGCCGGACAGCAACTCCATAATCCCGCTCGCCAAAAATACCCATTCCGGCCACCAAGACTTCGCCGCCTGCGCGGACGACACCCGCCGAATTTCCTTTGTGGATGCCGCCATCCACTTCGATTAGAAATTTGGCCTTCAGACGTTTTTTCCACTCTGCCGCTTCCTTGATTTTTGGCAGAACTTCAGAGATAAATTTCTGCCCGGCAAAACCGGGAACCACCGACATAATCAAAAGCAGGTCAAAATGCCCAAAAAGCGGCTCGATGACGTCTAAAGGCGTGGAAGGATTTATCGCCAATCCGGCACGGGCGCCCAAACGGCGAATTTCATCCAGCAAAGTGGGGGATGGGCCGATGACTTCGTAATGAATGGAAAGAATATCAGCGCCAGCATCACGATAGGCTTGCAGATATTTTTCCGGATTGGAAATCATCAAATGCACGTCCAAAGTTTTTTTCCAAAGCTTGTCCAGAGCACCGGTAATCAAGGGCCCAAAGGTCAGATTGGGAACGAAATGCCCGTCCATCACATCGATGTGCAGCCAGTCTACCTCTGCCCGAGTAACTGCGGCAAGCTCCTTTTCTAATTTGTAGAATTTGGCGGCGATGATTGAAGCGGAAATCAAAGGGAACTTCACCATTTTCATTCGGAACGGGCGATCCAGAGTTTAACTTTTTCCCCTTTTTTAACCGAAGCACCCGCTCCCGGATCCTGCTTTAATACCGTTCCGGGCAAAACCAGTTCGTCCTCTTCCGCCTCTATTTTCCCCACCTGCAAGCCGGAAGCGGAAATCCGCCGCTCGGCCTCTTCTATATTGCGCCCAACCACGTTTGGTACTTCGGTGAGCTCCGGCTCGTTTTCCCCGGCGGCAACGGTTAAGGTTACCCGGCTCTGCGGGGCCACTCCGGCGCCGGCTGAAGGAAAGGTGGCCAAAACGGTTCCCTTTTCCGCCCCGCCGGTGTCAACTTCCACAATTTCTCCCACGTAAAGGCCGTAATCCAGAAGCAAAAGCTCCGCTTTCCTGCGATCCATCCCAACGACATTCGGAACGGTTAACCGCTGGCTTCCCTTGGAAACCGAAACTTTTATCAACCGCCCTTCGCGTACGCGCATTCCGGGCGGCGGCAGCTGCGAAATAATTCCCCCCGCCGGAAGCGCGGAAGAAAATTCTTCCCCAACCACGGCAACCCCCAAATCCACCGAATCCAGAATGGCGCTGGCGGAATCGACCGAAAGCCCGACCACGGAGGGAACCAGGCGGTCGTCGTCATGCCGCACGGCCAAAGGCATTATGAGCTTATCAAACAGAATTAAGAAAACCAGAAAAGCCGCCCCCAAAGCTAAAAGCACGTAAAAAAATCTCTTCGCTCGGGTCTGCGCCTGCAGGGCGGGCGGCGGGGTGGATTCTATGGGTTTATCCACAAGCCGGAAGATATATCGGAAGCTCTATTGAAGCAAAAATAATCCGTAAGGAGAGAAAAACCTAAATGACCTGCGCTTCGCGCAACTTTTGAAAAAGTTTTTCGGCAATCTCTTCCGGCGTGCCGGAAAGCATCTCTCCTTTGGGGCGGGGCGGGGGAGGCGAAAACCGTTCGACCAAATAGCCAAAGTTGGCGGGATTCAAAAGCGAACCATCCAGTCCCAAATCTCCCGCAGTCCAAACCGTAATTTTAGCCGACTTCGCCCGCATTTTTCCTTTCAGCGAAGGCAGGCGCGGTTCGTTGATTTCCTTCACCACGCCGACTACGGCCGGCAAGGGAGTTTCCACTACCTCGTATCCCTCATCCGTCATTCGAAAAACTTTCGCCCTGCCCGGCGCCAGCTCCGCAAACTTTTTGACGAAAATCACCTGGGGAACACCAAGGTAAGCAGCCAAAGCCGCCGGCACCGCCGTGCTGTCGTCATCCACCGCCTGTTTGCCGCACAGAACCACATCGAAAGCACCAATTTTCTTTATCCCCGAGGCCAAAATCATCGCCGTATGGAGCGGGTCAGCGGAAACAAAAAGAGGGTCGGATAATAAGTAAGCCTCATCGGCTCCCATCGCCAAAGCCTCGCGCAAGCAATGCTCGCCATTTGCGCCCCCAGAAGAAACGACGGACAGCTTGCCCGAAGTTTTTTCCTTAATTCGTATCCCTTCTTCAATGGTATAGACATCAAACGGATTAACCATCCCCACTCCGGGCGGCGGCACTACCCCGCTGCCATCGGGGGCGACTTTAATTCCGGCTATCTCCGGCACCTGTTTTACGCAAACGATGGTATGCAGATTTCCACCTTATACATCATACATCTACCGGCTGCGGTAGTTTGTCTTCTTTCTGCCGCAAAGCCATCAAAGCCAGACGCGCCGCTTTCTGCTCCGCTTCTTTTTTGGACAAACCGACCCCCACCGCCAGTTTGGTTCCATGCACATTTACTCCCATCGTGAAGTTTTTGCTATGATCCGGCCCTTCTTCCGTTTCCAAAACATACCGCGGAGTTCCCATCCCGCGCCCTTGCAGATATTCCAGAAGCTCCCCCTTGTAATTGTAATGCGCGCGATCGGAGACCAGCTCGCTCATCCGTGAAAGCACTTGCGTCTCTATCATCTCTGTGACCGCCTTCAATCCGCCGTCCAAATAAACCGCTCCCAAAAGCGCCTCGTAGGCGTCGGCGATGATGGATTGGCGATGCCGCCCGCCGGTTTTTTCCTCCTCGGGCGATAACTTTAAAAACTTTCCCAGGCCGATTTCTTTGGCTACCCTCGAAAGGGTCATCTTGTTGACCAGAGCCGCCTTTAATTTGGAAAGCTCCCCTTCGTCCTTGTCTGGAAAACGCTCATACAAAAAGCGGCTGGTCACCAACCCCAAAACGGCGTCACCCAAAAATTCCAATCTTTCGTTGGCCGCCCATCGGCCGGTTCCCTTGCTGGCCGAATGCGCCGCCGAGCGGTGGGTCAAAGCCCGCTTGAGAAGTTCCAAGTCTTGAAAGCGGTAGTCTAAAAGAAGGGAGAGCTCTTTTTCTTCGTAAGGATGTCCGCCAAAAAGTTTTTGGAGAAGCGCGCGAACCCCGGCTACCGCCCGCTGGGGCATATTTTACCTCCGGCCGTTTAGGGTGAGCCCGCCCTGCCATTAGCCCGGCCCACCAAGATCGTAACGTTGTGTCCGCCGAAACCGAACGAATTGGACAACGCCAAATCTACTTTCTTTTCCCGGGCAAAATTGGGGATGTAATCCAAATCACAGGCCGGATCCGGTTCTTCATAGTTTATGGTGGGATGCAAAACGCCGTGATAAATGGAAAGTGCGGTGGCGATTAACTCCACCGCCCCGGCCGCCCCCAAAAGATGGCCGGTCATTGATTTGGTGGAAGAAATCGGAATTTTGTAGGCATATTCTCCAAAAACCGTTTTGGTCGCTTCGGTCTCGGCCACATCCCCCCGATCGGTGGAAGTGCCGTGAGCGTTGATGTAGCCGATCTGTTCGGGCCCGACTTTGGCGTTTTGCAAAGCCTGCTTCATCGCCCGGGCCGCACCCTCTCCTTTGGGAGCGGGAGCGGTCATATGGTAAGCATCACCGGTCATCCCAAATCCCAATAACTCGGCATAAATTCTGGCACCCCGCTTTCTGGCCTGTTCCAAATTTTCTAAAACCAAAACGCCGCCACCTTCTCCCATTACAAAACCGTCCCGATTTTTGTCAAAAGGACGCGAAGCCCGCTCCGGCTCGTCATTGCGTGTGGAAAGCGCCCGCGCCGAACAAAAACCGGCCAGGGAGGTAGGCGTTATGGTTGCTTCGCAACCGCCGGTCAGCATAATATCGGCGTCTCCGCGCTTTATTATGTGAAACGCATCCCCAATTGCATGCGACGAGGAAGCGCAGGCTGAAACCGTGGCGTAATTCGGCCCCTTGAGGCCGTAGCGCATCGAAACCAACCCCGGCCCCATATCGATAATCATCATCGGAATAAAAAAAGGGGAGACCCGGTTGGGCCCCTTTTGCATTAAAACCTGATGCTCGCGCTCGAAGGTGTCGATGCCCCCGATGCCGGAACCCAAAACCACTCCCGCCCGTTCCAGGTTGATTTTGGACAAATCCAAACCGGAATCGGCAAGCGCTTGGCCCGCCGCCACCAGTGCGTACTGCTCGAAGCGGTCGGCCCGCCGGGCTTCCTTTTTATCCAGAGCTTTCGAAGGATCAAACCCTTTGATCTCTCCGGCGATTTTGCAGTCGTAGTGGCTGACGTCAAAGCGGCTGATTTTTCCCACACCGGAGCGGCCGGCCAAAAGATTTTCCCAAAAATCTTTTAGCGTGTTGCCGATGGGAGTCAAAACCCCCACCCCGGTAATTACTACCCGGTTCATTCCGCCTCTTCTTTTTCCATATTCCTTTCTATGTACTCAATCGCTTCGGCCACCGTGGTGATTTTCTCCGCTTCTTCGTCCGGAATCTCCAAATCGAATTCCTCTTCCAGAGCCATAACCAGCTCGACGGTATCCAGCGAGTCGGCACCCAAATCATCCACAAAGGATGCTTCGGGGGTCACCTGCTCCGGATCCACGCCCAGCTGCTCCACGATGATGTCGCGCACTTTCTGTTCAATTTGTGATGGCATATTCTCCCTCCTGTTTTTTCCTACATTAAAAGTCCACCGTCAACCTGCAAAACCTGGCCGGTAATGTAACCGGCCTCCTCCGAAACCAGAAAACCGACCGCGCCGGCAATATCTTCCGGCGTTCCGCCCCGCCCCAAAGGGATGGCGGAAAGAAAAGCCTCTTTGGCACGCTCCGGCAGCTTTTCGGTCATCCCGGTCAAAATATATCCCGGAGCCACGGCGTTTACGGTAATATTGCGTCCCGCCAGCTCCTTGGCGCAAGCCTTGGTTAAGCCGATAAGCCCCGCTTTGGAAGCGGCGTAATTCGCCTGCCCGGCATTTCCCATCAACCCCACCACGGAGCTGATATTCACGATTCTTCCCCAGCGCTTTTGGGCCATAACCCTGGAAGCCGCTTTGGTCGCCAAAAAAGCTCCCTTCAGATTCACGGCGATAACTTGGTCCCAGTCGGTTTCGCTCATTCGAAAAAGCAGGCGGTCTTTAGTTATGCCGGCGTTGTTGACCAAAATATCCAGCGAGCCAAAAGCTTCCACGGTCTTGGCAATCGTCTGTTCAACCGAATCGGTCGAGGTTACATCCCCGGCCAAAGCCACTGCCGAAAAACCTTGCGCATTAAACTCCTCTGCAGTAGAACCGGCGGCATCGGGCAAAACGTCGGAAATAACCACCGCCGCCCCTTCGGAGGCCAACCACCAGGCGATAGCCTTGCCGATTCCCCGAGCCGCACCGGTGATCAAAGCGGTCTTTCCGGTCAAACTTTTATTTTCTTTTTTTTCCAAAACTTCGCTTTCCGTCAACATAATACTTACGCCACTGCCGGACGTCCGGCAAAATCGGCCGGGACTTCAAAGTTAAGCGTCGCGGCTCCCTTTAAAGTCCGTTTCACCAAGCCGGAAAGAACTTTGCCGGGGCCTACTTCCACAAATTCGGCTACGCCCAACTCCGAAAGCCGGAAGAGGCTTGCCTCCCACCGCACCGGGGAGGTGATCTGTTCCTTCAAAAGTAAACGAAATTCTTCCGGCCGGCTCGCTTCCCGGGCGGTAACGTTGGCAATTACCGGGAATCGAGCGGCAGAAAAGGTAATCGAATCCATAAATTCCGCAAGTTTCTTTTTCCCCGGCTCCATCAAGGGAGAGTGAAAAGCACCCCCGACGGGTAATAACATTCCTTTTTTCCCGCGCACTTTGGCCAGCGCAACGGCTTGCTCCACCGCTGGACGTTCTCCCGAAACCGCCACCTGACCGGGAGAATTAAAGTTGGCGGGAACAACCACCCCAGCCGTGGAAGCCTCCCGGCAAATCGCTTCGGCTTCTTCCGGTAAAACCCCGATTATAGCCGCCATCGTCCCCGGGTTTTTTTCGCAGGCCTCCTGCATAAAACGGGCTCTCATCTGAACCGCTTTCAGCCCATCTTCGAAAGACAGTGCGCCGACAGCCACCAAAGCGCTGTATTCCCCCAGTGAATGCCCGGCGGCATACTCAAAGCGGCCATCCTGCTCCTGCAAAACCTGCCAGGCGGCCAGGGAAGTGACGAAAATGGCCGGCTGGGTAAAATCGGTTTGCACTAACTTATCTTCCGGGCCGTTGAAACAGACCGCCGAAAGTTGATACCCCAAAATTTGGTCGGCAGAATCGAAGACTCTGCGGGCTGCCGGAAAGGTGTTATACAGCTCTTTCCCCATTCCGACTTTTTGTGACCCCTGCCCCGGAAAAAGCAGCGCTTTTTTCATAACCGCACCAAAACCGCTCCCCAGGTAAAACCGGCGCCAAAAGCGACCATTAAAACCAAATCCCCCGGCCCGGCTTTTCCCTCTTTTCTGGCTTCATACAAAGCCAAAGGAATCGAAGCCGATGAAGTGTTTCCGTACTTGTCGATATTGACAAAGACTTTCTCCATCGGAAGATTCAAGCGCTTGGCCGTCGCTTCAATGATGCGGATATTGGCCTGATGGGGAATTAAAAGCTTTAGCTCTTCCGGCTTTACCCCCGCCTTTTCTAAAACGTTGGCGGAAGCTTCCCCCATTTCCCGAACCGCTGCCTTGAAAACCTCATTCCCGGCCATTTTGAGGTAATGCCCGCGCTCGTCAAAATTTTCCGGTGTCAGCGGTTGTACCGTGCCGCCGATCGGAACCCATAACAATTCAGCCAAACTGCCATCCGCCGCCAAAAAGGTCGATAAAATTCCTCGATTACCCTCCGCGTTGGCCGTAACCACAGCAGCCCCAGCGGCATCCCCAAAAAGCACACAGGTATTCCGATCGGCATAGTTGGTAATTTTGGAAAGGACTTCCACGCCGATAACCAAGATGTTTTTGTACATCCCCGCTTTTATGAAGGCATCCGCGGTTGCCAAACCGTAAATAAATCCTGTGCAGCCGGCCACCAAGTCCATCGCCGCTGCATGTGTAGCTCCCAGTTTTCGCTGAAGGATCGTAGCAGAGGACGGAACCGGATAATCGGGAGTAACCGTTCCCACAAGTATTAAATCCAGTTTTTCCGGGGAAAGTTTTGCCTCCGCCAAAGCTTTCAGGGAGGCCTCATACGCCAGGTCCGAACCGACCGTGCCGTTTTCGGCGATATGCCGTTCGCGAATGCCCGTGCGCGTGATAATCCACTCGTCGGAAGTTTCCACCATTTTCTCAAAATCAGCGTTGGTCAAAACCCGGGTTGGAACCGAAGCACCCACGCCGGCGATGATGGCACGACGAGTCGTTACCGAAGCGGCCGGGCTCATTCGCTCTCCTTTGTTCCGACTAACTTTTCCTGGATATGCTCGTTGACCCGCGCGAAGACCATATTGGCGGCTACTTTAATGCCGTTTTTGAAAGCGCGTGCCGAAGAACCGCCGTGGCAAATCACGGCCACGCCATTGACTCCCAAAAGCGGCGCCCCGCCGTATTCGGCGTAATCCAAAGTTTTTTTCAGCCGCCGCAGAAAGGGGGCTAAAAGCACCACGGCAAAACGGGAGAAAATGTTGGTTGAAATCTGATGCTTTATCTTGCGCGCCAGAAAGCCGTACAACCCTTCTGCAAACTTCAGCATCACGTTGCCGGTAAAGCCGTCGGTGACGATGACCTGGCAATCTCCCGTCAAAACATCCCGCCCTTCCACGTTTCCGGCAAAGTTCAGCCCGCTTTCGGCCAAAAGCTTGTGAGATGCCAAGACCAGCTCGTTGCCTTTAGTCGGCTCTTCTCCAATCGATAAAAGCCCGATTTTCGGATTGGGGCGATTGAAAACGTAGCTGTAGTAAATGCTCCCCATCAAGGCAAACTGCTGCAAATGCAAAGGCTTGCATTCGGCATTAGCGCCTACATCCAAAATCATAGCCGCTTCCTTGGAAGTTGGAAATATCACCGCTATCGCCGGGCGCGAAACCCCCTCAATACGTCCCAGAGTCAGAAGCGCCGAGGCCATCACCGCTCCGGTATTTCCGCCCGAAAGCAAAGCGTCCGCCTTTCCTTCCTTGACCAGCCGCATCCCCACGGCAATCGAGGAATCTTTCTTTTTGAGCGCTTCGCTGGGCGACTCTCCCATCGCCACGGCTTCGGAAGCTGCCACCACCTCGATTTTGCCGTTGGTAAAATGCTGCTTTTTCAGCTCGGCCTCAATTTTCGGCCGGTCGCCAACCAGAAAAAGCTGGAAGCGCCCCTCCCGGTCTTCCGCCAAAAGCTCCAAAGCTCCGGCCACCACCGGACGGGGGCCGAAGTCCGATCCCATAGCGTCAATCGCCACGCGGACCGGACCGTTACTTGCGTTCAAATCTTACACTTCCTCCGGTTCGGTTATCGGTTTGCCCGCGTAATAGCCGCAATGCGGGCAAACGTGGTGCGCCCGATGTTTTTGATGACACTGGCGGCACTCGACCAATGTGGGAGCGGCCAGCTTCCAGTGCGTGCGGCGCTTGCGTCCGCGCGTTTTAGAATGTCTCCTCTTCGGTAACGGCACAACTACCTCTCTTTTCTACGCGTTTACGACGATCCGGTTTACAGGTTACAACTTACCCAACAAAATTCTAATGCGCCAGCCCGCGCAAGGCGTCCCAGCGCGGGTCTTCCGTTTTCTTCAGACAGCGGCAGGCGCCGAGATTCAAGTTTTGCCCGCAGGAGGAACAGAGCCCTTTGCAATCCAAGCGGCAAAGCGGCTTGACGGGCAGATTGAAAATGATGGTTTCCCGCAGCCGACCGGTAAAATCCAGTTCCTGATCTTCCATCAAAATCTCAAATTCCCCATCTTGCAAATCATCTTCCGGTGTGGCGGCTACCACCCGATGCACGACCCAGGAAAGCGGCAGTTTCAAGCCGCTATTAAAAGTCTCCAGGCAGCGGCAGCACGCCAGAACCAGCGGGGCAAAAACCTCTCCGTTCAAAAGGTAGTCTTTCCCCAAGGGAAAGGCGGTCAAGCGAACTTTGCCAACCTCGTAAAAGTCGGACAGAAAACCGGTCAAGCCTAACTCGCTGAAGCCAAAGTTCCAGAATTGTTCCTTCCCTTCCCTCCTTCCGGGATAAAGCTCTATTTTCATAGGCACTCCAAGCTATCTGGAAAGCCGCCGGTTGTCAAGTTGATATCAAAGCAATCCAACTAAAATCAGTTAAACGACTTAAACTTAGCGGTTTTTTCAGAATTCAAAAAAACTTGCACAAAAACCGTTATATCGCCAAAATAAAAGCCGATTGCGGTTCGCTAAACGATTTCAATTGGGGGAAAAATATTAATAAGGGAGCGACCGGTCTTTGCTTTTCAATCCGACCGTTTTATTCGTTTTAAAAGTTTCCAAAAACTCGGTGTTAAGCTTCAGTTTCTCTTTAATGGTCGGCTGCGAGCCCACTTCCCGCGCGGCCCGGTTTTCCGCCGGCGGAACCCAAAAAACCGAAAAACCCAATTTTTTTTTAAACTGCAAAGCCTGCTCCCGGAGATGCAATATCGTGGGGGTTGGCGGAAACCCCTGTAACTTTTCAGAACCGTTAAGCGAATCTAAGGGCAAACTTAGCTGATAAACCACCGCCGTCGAGTCTCCCAAAACCTCCAGTTTTTGCGCCTTAAAAACCGCTGCGTTTGCCTCCACAAACCGGCAAAGGGCCAAAAGAGCCTGATATTCACATTCCAAGGCCGTTCCCCAATGCGCCGAACGAAAGACAAAGCCGATGTCCGGGGCAGCAAAGGCAATGACCCCCCAGCCAACCTCTTCCGGGCGGTTTTGTCGATTGCTGCCGAAAAAAAACAATTTCATAGCGTTTTTTAACAAGCAACCCCTATGCCCTTTTCAGCCCAAAACCGGCGGCCCCCAAGTGATTGAATGACAACAAAATAACGAAAGGGGTAACCCCGGCTTAACTTTCTATCCTTCTATGTTACAAATAGATTAAAAATTAGGCAGAGTGATTCACTGGGTAGGGTGTATTGCATACGCCGTTTTATTTGTTGCATGGAAAAATCGAGGCGGGGCTACTCCAAACTTTCCTGCAGCTTTTTTACCGCCTCCGGCTTCGGCACAAAATATTTTCCCTCTCCCTCCGCCACCACTTCCCCACGTTGATTTTTAGCCCTCCCTTTGGTTGTGTAAACCCGCCCGTTTTCTTTATCAATCCAGCCAAAAAGAGAGAGTTTATCGGCGATATCCACCGGCTTTTTGTAGCGCACCGAAAGCTCCGCCGTCACGCAACAGACATCTTTGACCAGAACCGCCTTTATCATAATCTCATCCAAAAGCGATGCCAAAATTCCCCCGTGCAAAAGCCCTTTGTAGCCTTCCAGTGTTTCTTTGGACGAAAACTCCGCCACCGCCCCGCCATTTTTTTCGTAAAATTTCACCTTCAGCCCAATTTTATTTTTATCCCCGCACACAAAACACCCGGAGTATTTGACGATTTCTTTCATATTTCCAAAATCCCGAAAACAGAGTAGGAAGTCAAATGTAGCGTTTAAACAAAAATACTGGGCGGTTCGGAAAAGGGCGAACATAAAGTTCGCCCCTACGAAACAATTTGCAACCTGTGTAGAAGCAGATCCCTATGCCTGCCCTTCCAAAAACAGGGCAACCACGGGGGCCTGCCCATACGAAAAAAATCGGGATTGAGGGCTGGCGATGAGAAATTAGACTGCACGACCCTGCCACCAAGATTTCTCGCTTACGCCCGGAATGACAATTGATATATTGTTTGGTAATAAAAAAACCCCGCCTTTTGGGCGGGGTTTTTTGAATATGAACGGAAGGGCAGGCACCCCTCGACTTCCCTCGGGGCAAGCGGGGACCTGACCCTACTCTACTAATCCACCGAAGGCGGCATCAAGGCAACCTTCGTGGTGGAGCCCAGATCGGACAGGTCGGCATCGAAACCGGAGACGTTGCCGACGACCACCATTGTCAGAGTTTCCGGCTTTAGATAGGTTTTGGCCACGCGCTGGACGTCCGCCACCATCACCTTGCGGATGTTGTCCAGATAGCTCTTGTAGAAATCTTTATCGCGATTGAAATAATCCAGGCCCATCAACTGCCCCACAACCGCTCCGGCAGACGTGAACTGGAAGACGAAACGGTTGATGTAGGAATCCTTGGCAGTTTTCAACTCCTCGTCCGTCACCGGATAGTCGCGGATTTTCTTGATTTCGTTCAACATCTCCGCCATCGCCTTGTGGGTGGTTTCGGTTTTGGTCTGGCAGGAGGCGCCAAAGGTGCCCAAATCGCGCGAGCCGGTATTAAACTGGGAGCCGACCGAATAGGCCAGGCCCAAATCGGAGCGGACCCGCCCGGTCAAACGGGAGGTGAAACTGCCGCCGCCCAAGATAAAGTTCATCACCTGAATGGCGTAGATATCCGGGTTGGTGAAATCGACTCCCAGATGGCCCATCGAGATGTTGGTCTGGTTCAGATTCGGTTTGTCGATTACGTAAATGCCGGAATTGGCTTTGGCCTCCACTTTGGGCATAGCCGGAAAGTTGACGGTTTTCTTGTCCCAGCCGGCAAAGACTTTTTTGACTTTGTCCACTATCGTTCCCGGGTCAAAGTCGCCGGTGATGCCGAGCATTATGTTATTTGGGGCGAAGTAGGTTTTGTGCCAGTCGGCCAAATCCTGCCGGGTGATTTTTTTGACCGATTCCCACTCCAATACGCGGCCGTAGGGGTGATTGCCATAGATGCGGTTGGAGAACTCGCGTCCAACTATAGAACCGGGGGAATCGTTGCGGCGGCGAATCGACTCTTTAATCTGGTCTTTGGCCAAATCCAGTTTATCCTGCCGGAAGGCGGGATTGGTAAGAACGTCGGCAAAGATTTCCAGCCCGCGGTCTAAGTCCTTGGACAAAACGTTTAAGGAAGCGCTTCCCTGCTCCATCCCGATGGAGGTTTCCACCGAGCCGGCCATAAATTCCAGCTCGGCATTCAAAGAATCCGGCGCCAATGTTTTGGTACCGCCGGTGCGCATCACCGTTCCGCAAAGCTGGGCAAGGCTCATCTTTTCAGTTGTTTCATAGATGGCGCCGGTGCGAACCATAGCCTGCACGTTGAAAATCGGCAGGGTGTGGTCGGGATACAAATAGAGAGTCATTCCGGAAGGCAGGGTTATTTTTTGCACTTCTTTGCCGATTTCCGGGACGGACCAAACCAGGTCTTTGTATTTCAAAGCTTCCACTTTTTTGGAGCCGGGGGAGGCTTTGGAAGGGTCGCGCTTGGGAGGTTCGGTTGGGCGCCCGTGCTGGGCGTAAGCCAGGCCAAATGCCGCCAAGAGGAGGGCGGCCGTTAGATTTAGAATTTTAGTTTTCATTTTGATCTCCTTTCGACTTCGCTCAAGGCAAGCCTTTACAGTTTAGCCGTGCCCGGTTTTTCTTTTTTAACCAGAGTGGCCACCGTCCGGTTGGATTTGTTAAAGTACTTTTTGGCCACCCGCATTACGTCATCGGCGGTCACTTTTTTCATATTGTCAATCGCCTGCGTAATGTAGCGCCAGTCGCCGGTTAAGGCGGTTACTTCGCTTACAAAAAAAGCCATTCCGGTGTTGGAGGAAAAAGAGCGGATGAACTGGGCATCCATCTGGTTTTTCACTTTTTGCAGTTCCCATTCGGTGACCGGCTCGTTTTTCAGCCGTTCCAGCTCTTCATAAACAGCGGCTTCAATTTCGGCCGGTGTATGCGGAGCTAAAGGGGTAGCGGTTATATAGAACAAATCCGGATAGCGGGAGGAGGAGTTGGCGGCATTAATGCTGGCGGCTAACTTCTTCTCCTCGACGATTTTTTTGTACAGGCGGCTGGTGCGGCCGTCCGATAAAATAGAGGCGGCCACGTCCAACACTTCGTTATCCGGATTGGCCATTTCGGGGCATTTGTAGCCAATCGCTAAAAGAGGATTGGCCTCAAACTCCACTTCCACCCGGCGCTCCCCTTCCTGCGGCGGCTCGTCGGTAAAGACCGGACGGGGGGGCTGCGGGAAAGCGGGGATGTCCTCGAAGTAACGGGTTAACATCCCAAAGACCGCCTCTGTGTTAACGTCGCCAATGATGCACATTATGGCGTTGTTGGGAGCGTAGTACTGCTTGAAGTAGGTCTCTACTTCTTCGCGCATCACCGTTTTCAAATCGCCCGGCCAGCCGACCACCGGCCAGCCGTAGGGATGGGCGTTGAAGGCGACCGAGTTGAACTGTTCAAACAGCTTGCCGAACGGCTGGGTGTCGGTGCGCAGACGTCTTTCTTCAAAAACCACGTCGCGCTCGGAGTAAAACTCACGCAAAACCGGATCGCGCAGGCGGTCGGATTCCAGAAGGGCCCAGAGCTCCAGCCGGTTGGTGGGAAGCGAGACGTAATACTGGGTGCCGTCCTGGCCGGTGGAGGCGTTCAGCCCGGTGCCGCCGTTTTCCAGATAAGTTTCCCAGAGCTCGTCTTTGATAATGTATTTTTTCTGCTCTTCCTGCTGACCGGCGATTTGATCGCGCAAGGATTTGATGCGGGTGGAGTCCGCTTTCCAGAGCACGTTTTGCAGCTTGCGCTGTTCTTCGCGCAGAAGCAGAGCCAAAGAGTCGATTTTTTTCATAATCGGAACTTCGGCGGCGTAGTTGGTGGTGCCATACAGCTTGCTGCCTTTAAAGAGCATATGCTCCAAAAGGTGGGAGGTGCCGGTAATTCCGGGACGCTCGTCCACCGAGCCGACTTTAAAGCGCATCAGGCAGGAGACCACCGGGGCGGTGTGGTTTTCCACCACCAGAACGGTGAGGCCGTTTTTGAGCTTTTTTTCTTTCACGTCGAGGGTGACTTTTCCCTCGGCTTCGCTCGGGACAGGCCCCAGAGCGAAAGAAAAAAGCCCCAAAACAAAGGCCAGTGTTAACGCGGTTCTGCGTTTGATCATAAATCCTCCTCGTGTTGTGTGGGCTTGCGGTTCATACATCAACAAACAATCTCAAAAGGTGAAGTATAGCACGTGAGACGGGTTGTGTAAAGCCATATCAATACAAAAATATACGGGCGACGAGGCGGGAGAGTTGCAAGGTTTTTGGATAATTCCTCCGGAAAGTTCTTATATTCGGTCATTGCGGTATGGAAATCTGCTCTTGCGCCGAAGAAAGTAATAAGGACGTATGAGAATTTATGACATTTCGGTAACGATTTCGCCCAATCTGGTGGTTTATCCCGGAGACCCGCCGGTGGAGATTACTCCGGTTTCACAGGTTGGAACCAACGGGATGCCCAACGTTTCCCGGCTTTCGCTTTCCACCCACGCCGGCACGCACGTCGACCCCCCCTTTCATTTTCTCGCCAACGGAACCAAAGCGGACCAGCTTCCGCTGGAGGCTCTAATTGGCGACTGCGAGGTGGTTGACATCGGCATCGAAGATGAAATCACCATCCCGGTGTTGCAAAAGTTCAAGATTTCCTCCGAACGGGTAATTTTCAAAACCAAGAACTCCCTTTTATGGGAACGGAAAGAGTTTGCCCGCAACTACGCCTATTTGACCATGGCCACGGCCGAGTATCTGGCGGCGCGCAAGTTGAAGCTGGTCGGCATCGATTATTTATCCATCGAAAAGTTTGACTCCAGAACTCCGCAAGCGCACCTGGCCTTGCTCAAAGCCGGGGTAGTTATTCTGGAAGGACTAAATCTGTCGGGAGTTTCCGCCGGAAAGTATCAATTAGTTTGCCTGCCATTAAAAATTGCTGACGGAGATGGCGCTCCGGCCCGGGCGGTCTTGATTCAACAATAGCCGCACAGCTGCAGCTCTTTTCTCCACCAGAAGCGCTTTAGGGTACGGGCATGAAATCTCATTGCGGCTTACGAAAGTTACATCCACAAATTTCTATCCAGCGTGCGGTATTGAATCGCTTCAGAAAGATGGGATTCTTTGATGTCGGGACAAGCTTCTAAATCGGCGATGGTGCGGGCGACTTTTAAGATTCTATCGTAGGCACGGGCGGAAAGACCCAGTTTAGCCATCGCCGCCCGCAAGAGTTCCTGTCCGGCCGAAGAAATCTGACAATACTTGCGCAGATGCCGGGTCTGCATATGCGCGTTGGCATAGACTTTCTTTTCTTTGGCAAACCGCTCGGTCTGAATTTTTCGGGCGGCGGTTACCCGCTCGCGGATTTGGACCGAGGATTCGGCACTGTCCCGCGCCGCCAGCTCTTTGAACTTGACCGCAGGCACTTCGATATGAATGTCAATCCGGTCCAAGAGAGGCCCGGAAATTTTGGAGACGTAACGCTGAATTTCGGCTGGTGAACAATGGCACCGCCCCGAGGGATCGCCAAAAAAGCCGCAGGGGCAGGGATTCATCGCTCCTATCAATTGGAATTGGGCAGGATAGGTTAGCGATATTTTGGCGCGGGAAATGGTAACTTTTCCATCCTCCATCGGCTGGCGCATCACCTCCAAAACATCCTTTTTGAACTCCGGCATTTCGTCTAAGAACAGGACTCCGTGGTGGGCGAGCGAAACTTCTCCGGGGCGGGGTATGGTGCCGCCGCCGATTAGTGCGGCGTCGGATATCGTATGATGCGGATTGCGGAAAGGGCGGGTGGCCACCAGTGGAACGCCCGATTCGAGCTGACCAGCAACTGAATGAATTTTAGTGGTTTCAAGTGCCTCTTCGATGGTCAATGGCGGAAGGATAGTCGGCAGACGGCGGGAGAGCATCGTTTTGCCGGAGCCAGGAGGGCCAATCAAAAGGATGTTGTGAGAGCCGGCGGCAGCCACTTCCAAAGCCCGCTTGCTTCCCTCTTGCCCTTTTACCTCTGCAAAGTCGACCGGATAGTCGAGCGCTTTTAGGAAAACCGATTCAATATCCAGCGTAAACGGCTCTATTTTCTCTTCTCCCTCCAAGAAACCGGCCACTTCTTTCAGAGAGGAGATTGGATAGACCGGCAGGCCAGAGGCCATTGCCGCTTCGGCCGCGTTTTCTTTGGGAACCAAGAGTGACTTTTGACCGTTTTGCTTTAACGCCAAAGCAATCGGCAAAATGCCCGGAACCGGTCGAATGTCGCCATTGAGCGAGAGTTCGCCAACCATTACCACGTCCGAAAAATCTTCGCGCCGCAGCTGTCCGGTAGCCGCTAAAATTCCCACCGCCATCGGCAAATCGAAAGCGCTCCCCTCTTTTTTAATGTCCGCCGGCGCCAAGTTTATGGTGACTTTCTGGCGGGGAAAAGCGAAACCGGAATTTTTTATGGCGGAGGCAACCCGTTCCTTGGCCTCTCTGACCGCTCCTTCCGGCAGGCCGACGGTGGCAAAATGGGGCAGCCCGCTGGTGATATCCGCTTCCACCTCCACCAGGTAAGATTCGATTCCGAGAAGGGAAGCGGAATAAACCTTAGCCAAGCGGTTGTTCATAAGAGCGAAAAGGTAAGGCGGGATATAAACGCTGTCAACCAAAGATTGGCTTCGTGAGCCTTTATCAACTCCTTCGCCTGTGGAACCAACAAGAATTTCGTTGCAATCACTGCAAGAGAGTTTAATTTCCCAACTAATTTATGAATATTCAGAAAAAGAGGTTTAGCAGAACGCTGGGCAAAGTTTTACGAATTGCCGTAATACTTGGCGTCACGTATGTCCTTTTAAGCGTCATTTGGGCTTTTCCGTTTGCGAATATTTTATTCAAACCGCCGGAAGTACCGGGAGGGTTGCCTTCGCTTACGATGAACGGGGCGGAGAAAATTCCGGCCGTCTGGACGGCACAGGACGGCGTGCAGGTTTACATTTTGAGCGTTTTATCGACCGCCGGGCCGAAACCGATAAATCTTTCGGCCTGGTGGGTTTTTCGCGATTCATCCCGAAGCAAGCCGACGGTTGTCTTTATGGCCGGGAACGGCGGCTTGAACCCATTTTCCTACGAGGATGAAATTTCCCTTCTTACCGGCCTCGGCTACAACTGCCTGCTTTTAGACCAGCGGGGATACGGCGCCTCGAAAGGGGAACTTCTCACCTACGGCTGGTATGAAAGGGGGGATTTCGATGCGATTGTCGATACCCTCGTCAACCGCTACGGCATCGACCGGAACCGCCTCGGCCTGTGGGGATATTCGATGGGGGCTTCCAACGCCGTGGCCATCGCCGCCGCCCATCCGGAAATCAAAGCGGTACTGCTTTTCGCCCCTTGGTCGGCTCCAATCCCGATGGCGGTTCATTACGTTTGGAGAAGCTTCTCGGTGCCGAAATTTTTGCTCTACTTGCCGGTGCAGGCGGCGATTTGGTACGGGTGCTGGCGGGCCGGTTCCGAAGTTTTAGACCCGGCCGAAGAGGCCAAAAAAGTCCGCTGCCCGGCTTTGGTCGTGCATGGAGACATCGACGACATTGTGCCGCCAAAGCTGACCGATAAACTGTATCAATCGCTGGCCGGGCCGAAGGAATTGGTTCTCATTCCCGGCGCCCAGCACAACGATTTGTTTGAGGTGATGGGGCAGGAACGGTATTTGGAATTAATGAAGATTTTTTTTACTACGCACTTAGCGAATTGACGATTGGGTGACTGAATCATTGACGATTGACCCCTCCCGATTGCGTCAGAAGTAACTCCTGACGCAACGAAAAAATACCTGCTGGAAGTATTTTTGTAATTCGTTATCTTTTGCCGAATGTTTAGCGCCGGGTCATTATACATAATAGGTTTGGGATTTGTCTTGGGGCTGAAGCACGCGCTGGATGCCGACCACCTCGTTGCTGTTTCCACCATCGTTTCCGAGCGGAAAGGATTCTGGAGCTCTTCCCTTGTGGGAGCTTTGTGGGGATTGGGGCACACCGCCTCGCTTTTGGCCGTGGGGCTTTTGGTCATCGCCTTTCATTTGCAAATTCCGCAAAAGGCAGCTTTGGGGGTGGAGTTCGCCGTCGCCGTAATGCTGGTGGCTCTGGGCGGCAGCGTTCTCTGGAAAATTTTCCGTGGAGCCACCTTTCATATCCACGCCCACCAACATTCCGGCCGTCTGCACGTTCACCCCCATCTTCATAAACCGGCTGAACATCAGGCAGACGAACATACCGCTCCCCTCGACTACGCTCGGGGTCTGCGACAGGGTCTTCGACATCATCATTTGGTGCCGATTGGGAAAAAGCCGTTTTTCGTGGGGATGGTGCACGGGATGGCGGGGAGCGCCGCTTTGATGCTTTTGGTTCTGGCTGCCATTCCTTCCCGTATGCTCGGTTTGCTGTACATCGGAATTTTTGGCTTGGGCTCGGTGGGGGGAATGTTTTTGATGAGCGCGCTTTTGGGTCTGCCGTTTTCCTTTACGGCCAAATACGAACGGTTAAACGCCGTCGTCCGCACCACCGCCGGGGTTATCAGCGTCGGCTTCGGGCTGTTTTTGGCCTACCGAATTGGTTTTATGGAGGGGTTGTTTTTGTGACTCAACTAATATTAGGCGAAAGGCGATAGCACAATGGACATTTTAGCTTCGTGGCCAGTAGCACTTTTTGCACTTGGTGTTGTTTTCTTCTTGGTCTTTAAGCAGCCAATTTCCCGATTGATTGACAGGGTGCGACGAGTAGGAGTGGGTAATACAGGAATTGATGCTGCATCAGGAACTCAAACGGGTGGTGTAGCATCTCAACTCTCTGCCGCTGACGAGCTGTTAAAAACATTTGACAACGCATTACTTCTTCAACGCGAAGAAGAAATACGAAGGGAGTTTGAAAAAAACAATCTTGCACAAGGGTCAGATAGAGATCGTGTTTTGATTCGGTTTTTAGCTGGTTTATCAATTACGCTTTATTTTGAACGAACGTATTCGATAATTTGGGGCAGTCAAATCGGTGTTCTTGAGATCCTAAACCAATTCAGAGAATCGGGTGTTGAAATTGAAATTTTTCGACATTCCTATGAACAAGCAGCCGTTAGAGAGCCAAACCTTTACCGGGATTATACTTTTGAAGGATGGCTTGGTTTTATGGTAGATAGTCGGCTTATAAATAGACGTGGTACTAAAGTCTATATTACCTTAGAAGGAACGGAATTTCTTAAATACCTTGTCCATCAAGGTTTCAATTTGTATAAACGAGGTTAAGGAGGGTAACATGAACTTTCTTGAGCAACTTACCGCCGAATGGTACGCGTTTCAAGGTTTCTTTGTAAGCACTAATATCCACTTTGGCAAAAGGGATCGGGGTGGCTGGGATGGAGAAATGGATGTTGTGGTCATCGATCCTAAGACAAAAACTTTAACTCACGTAGAAACTTCCTCAGATGCCAATTCTTGGGATGAAAGAGTTGAGTACATGCAAAAAAAATTTAAGAATGCTGCTGCTCACTATAACTCTGTAATTGGTTTTGATTTTGAAAAAGTTGTGAAAATTGCTGTCGTGAGTCTTTCGAAACCTAAAAAGCCAGTGGCATTTGGCAACGATATTGAGTTGGTTATTATCCCCGATTTTATCGCACAAATTACTAAAGCAATGAAAAAACGAGACCCAGTTAATGACGCAATCCCGGAGACATACCCCCTCTTGAGGGCAATCCAATTTGCCGCAAGATGGGGTTGAAAAGATAAAAGGTTTCTAAATATCCAAATTCCTTACGTACTTGGCGTTTTCCTCCCTGGCCGTCCGTCCGGACGGCTCGGGCAGGCGATAAACTTGCGGCGGGGTTCCACCTGGTCGCCCATTAAAGTTGAAAAAATATGGTCGGCGGCGGCGTCCTCCAACGTCAAAAACGTTGGGGTGAACCTGAAGGTGCGCCCCTACAATAAATACAGCAAGGAAGATGCGCGGGTCTTTGTTCACAGCGAAACGGCTTCTTTGAGCACGCGGTCTTTGAGCAGGGGGTGGAGGGAATGAAACGTCACCACGTCCACTTTTCTCTGGAGCGCCTCCGCCAGCTCCAGTTCCAGCCCGGCCAAATCCAGCAAAGTGCTGTCGGAAGGAAACTCGACCAAGAAATCAATGTCGCTTGATTCGCTCAACTCTCCATGGACGGCGGAGCCAAAAATAGCGCTTCGAACGACACCGTAGCGTTCAAGTATGGGCGCCGCAATTTTGCGGATTTGTTCGATGGCCTGAGTTTTACTGTCCATTTTCTTTGGTCGTGAAAAACCTTTCCCTTAATCCCTGGCCGTCCGTACGGACGTCTCGGGCAGGCCCTCCCCGATACGGGGAGGGAAATTTCCCCTTCCCGTTTCGGGAAGGGGAAGGGGTTAGGTTGCCTTAAATATCCAAATTCCTCACGTATTTGGCGTTTTCCTCGATAAACTTGCGGCGGGGCTCCACCTGGTCGCCCATTAAAGTTGAAAAGATATGGTCGGCGGCGGCGGCATCCTCCAGCGTCACCTGCAACAGCGTGCGGGTCTCCGGGTCCATCGTGGTTTTCCAAAGCTGGTCCGGGTTCATTTCCCCCAGCCCCTTGTAGCGCTGGATGTTTATGCCGGTTTTCCCCATCCGCTCCAAAGTCCGGTCACGCTCATCATCCGAATAGGCGTAAATTTCCTGATTTCCTTTTTTCAAGCGATAGAGCGGCGGCTGGGCGATGAATATCTTGCTCTGTTCAAAGAGCGCCCTCATATAGCGGAAAAGAAAGGTTAAAATGAGCGTGCGGATGTGGGAGCCGTCCACGTCGGCATCGGTCATTATGATGATTTTGCCGTAGCGCGCCTTGGATGCGTCGAACTCGTCGGCGCCGATGCCGGTGCCGAGCGCGGTGATCATGGCGCGGATTTCTTCGTTGGATAGGATTTTGTCCAGCCGAGCTTTTTCAACGTTTAAGATTTTGCCCTTTAAGGGCAAAATGGCCTGAAAGCGGCGGTCGCGCCCCTGCTTGGCGGAGCCGCCGGCGGAATCCCCCTCGACAATGAAGATTTCGCACTGCTCCGGGTCGGTCAAAGAACAATCGGCCAGCTTGCCGGGGAGGCCGGAGCTTTCCAGGGCCGATTTGCGGCGGGTGAGCTCGCGCGCCTTGCGCGCCGCTTCGCGGCTGCGGGCGGCGGAGACCGTTTTTTCGATGATTTTGCGGGCAACGGGAGGGTTTTCCTCGAAAAAGGCGCCCAGTTCCTCACCAAAGATAGTTTCTACAATTCCTTTGGTCTCGGAATTCCCTAACTTGGTTTTGGTCTGGCCTTCGAACTGCGGGTCGGGAATTTTGACCGAAAGCACCGCGGTCAGCCCTTCGCGCACGTCTTCGCCCTGCAGGGAAATGCCTTCGTTTTTGAAAAGATTGTTTTTCTGGGCGTAGTTGTTGATGGTCCGCGTCAAGGCCGTCTTGAAACCGACCAGGTGCGAACCGCCCTCAATGGTGTTGATGTTGTTGACGTAAGTAAATATATTTTCAACGTAGGTGTCGTTGTACTGGATGGCGATTTCGACGTCGGTGCCTTCCTTTTCCTTGTGGATGTAAATCGGCTTGGGATGCACGACCTCGCGGTTCTCGTTTAAATACTCCACGAAAGAGGCGACACCCCCTTTGTACTTGAAGGACTGGTTTTTTTGGGTTTTTTCTTCGGTAATGTCAATCTGCAGGCCGCGGTTCAAAAAGGCGAGCTCGCGCATCCGGGCGGCCAGGACGTCAAAGGAAAAATCGGTTTTCGGGAAAATCTCCGGGTCCGGTTTGAAGGTTACTTTGGTGCCGGTTTTCTGGCGATTGCCGGTGACTTTTACCCCCGTGGCGGGCTCACCCCTTTCGTATTTCTGGTAATGCACAGAACCATCGCGGGCCACTTCCACTTCGCACCATTCGGAGAGAGCGTTGACCACCGAAACGCCCACGCCGTGCAGGCCGCCGGAGACCTTGTAGCTTTCGTGGTCGAACTTGCCACCGGCGTGGAGCATCGTCATCACCACTTCCAAAGCCGGTTTTTTCTGGGTCGGGTGAAGGTCCACCGGAATGCCGCGGCCGTTGTCATCGACGGTAACGCTGCCGTCGGCATTGAGCATTACCGAAATATAATCGCAGAACCCGGCCAGAGCTTCGTCCACGGAGTTGTCGACCACTTCGTAAACCAGATGGTGCAGGCCGCGCACGCCGGTATCGCCGATGTACATCGCCGGGCGCTTGCGCACCGCCTCCAGCCCTTTGAGGACAACGATGGTGGCGGCGTCGTAATGGTGGCCGCTTGTTTTCTTATCGACGGTTTCCATTTCCGGTTCCCTGGCCGTGCTCGAGCCCGGCTCGGGCGAGGCCTTGGTGGTAGGGGTCATACTAAATACACCTGTTTTATTATATCGGCACCCAGTTTTGCATTTATTTTTTCGGCAATTAAATGGCGTGTGAACAGAAGCTCCTCCTTCCAGGTGGGAGAGTGAACTTTTACGAATAATTTGCCGCCGCGCACGTCAAAAGCTTCGGAAACGGCGGCGATTTCCTTGCCTACCACATCCTTGTAAATTAAAACGGCCTGGGCCTCTTTCATCCTTTTTCCCAGGCCAAATTTCAGAATCTGTTCCTGTACCAAGGGCCCCAAAAGGGCCGGCTCGCGGGAAGTTCTGACGGGGGATTTGGAGGGCGTTTTGACACCCCTTCGGAAAGTCAATTTTTGCCTTCGCTGAATATTCCGCACAACCTTTATAACTTAATAAAATTCAAGGGGTTTTGCAAGGAAATAGTCCGCAAATTGTCGAATTTGGAAGGGTATTTTTGGCCAAATCGGTTGGCTTTGTTCAACTGTAATTCATTGTCGTTCAACTGGTTAATATTTTTCTTGACGGAAAGAAAAGCGGGTTGTAGTTTAAACTCTTGCGGAGTTAGTAATATTTGAGGAAACAAAATGCCACTTCGAGGAGGGGGTGGTGACGCTTAGAGTTTTTGTGACAACAAAAACCAATAGGAGGTGCGTGATGAAACAAACAGCAAGTTTCAACACGAAAACCCTTAACCTTAATCTCCAAAAAAGGAGGAGTGCAATGAAACGCGTACTGGTTTTAACAACCCTGACAGCGCTTTTGGCGCTGTGGACGATAACGGTTTTAGGCGCGGTTCCCCAGTTCATCAACTTTCAGGGAATTTTGCGGAACAACCTCGGCAATCCGTTGCCCGACGGAAACTATAATCTCACTTTCAGAATATGGGATGCAGCGGCGGCGGGAAACGTGGTCTGGGTGAGCGTGTCCACTCCAGTGGCCACCAGCAACGGTTTGTTCAATACCATCTTGTTAGCGCCCGGATCGGCTTTCACCACTGACCAGCGTTGGCTGGGGGTAACGGTCGACACCGTCCCGCCCGAACCGGAGCTTTCTCCCCGCGTTCAGCTGGCATCGGTTGGGTATTCCTACCGGGTCGGTTCGGTGGATGGAGCTACCGGCGGTGAGATTTTTGGCGACCTGCAGCTTCACAGCACATTAACTGTGGGAGACCTGGCCGGCGATGTCGGCCTGCTTGAGGTCACCGATGGGGCTGTAAACACGGTAGTGGCCGATGGCGCGACCGGTGATTTGACCGCCAAAGGCAAAGCCACCATAGGTCCAGGGCATACCAACACCGGAGCCTTCGCCTTCGTAGCCGGGCAAAACAACACGGCCAACGGAAATAACGCCACGGTTGGAGGCGGCATTGACAACCTGGCTGGAAATCTGGCTGCTGATGTGGGGGCCACCGTAGCCGGCGGATCAAACAATACTGCCGGCGCCCGCTTGTCCACGGTCGGTGGAGGAGTAAGTAACGGGGCAACTGACGAGTTTGCTACCGTCAGCGGCGGGGCTAACAATACCGCCAACGGTTTTATGGCCACAATCGGGGGAGGTAGCGCCAATGTTGCCAGCGGTGATAGTTCGACAGCCAGCGGAGGTGCCCACAATACTGCCAGCGGATTTGCCGCCACAGTCAGCGGCGGCTCCGGTAACTCTGCAGGCGGTGCAGGCCCCAGCGATGGCGCCACGGTTGGCGGCGGTATTATGAACCATGCGGATGACCAAGCAACCACGATCGCCGGCGGCAGAAGCAACCTGGCCTTCGGGGCTAACTCCACGGTGGGCGGCGGCTCTTCCAACACCGCCGGACCGGCGGCCACAATCGCCGGTGGCGAGCTTAACAGCGCAAGCGCTCCTTTCGCCACGGTCGGCGGGGGGCTACAAGATACCGCCATTGGCACGTATTCAACCATCGGCGGCGGTTATAGCAACAAGGCGATAGGAGCACCAGCCAATACGATTGCCGGAGGATATGATAATATGACCGGCAGCGATTACTCGACCGTCAGTGGCGGCTTCTTGAATGTTGCCGATGCCCCCTTTGCCACCGTAGCCGGTGGGGGAGACAACAAGGCAATCGGTCTCGGCACGACCGCCCCCACCGTAGGCGGAGGGAACGGAAATACGGCTATGCAGGGCGGCACCGTGGGCGGCGGCCACCTGAACTTAGCCACCGGCATTCTTTCCACCGTCCCCGGCGGCACTAAAAACGAAGCCACTGGCGACCTTTCATTTGCCGCCGGCTTCAGGGCAAAAGCCGTCAACAATAGCGCCTTTGTCTGGGGCGATGGCACGAATGCTGATTTCGCTTCCACCGGAGCCAACCAATTCTTAATCCGCGCCGCCGGAGGAGCCGGAATCGGAACAAATAGCCCAAATAGCCGACTGCAGGTTAACGGAGCTTTTGCCACCACCGTCGCAACCCTGGCGGCAGCCGCTACCCTGGACGTTTCTCACAGCGTGGTCTTGTGCGACGCCAGTGCGGGAGCTTTTACCGTTACCCTTCCCTCTGCCTTTGGTATTGCCGGCCGGCAATATACAATTAAGAAAACAGATGCCACGGCAGGCGCGGTCACGGTTGATGGGTCAGTCGCGGAAACGATAGACGGAGCGGCAAGCTATTCCCTGTCCGCACAGAACAAATACGTAGTCATTGTCAGCGACGGGGCCAATTGGGTCGTCGTAGGGAACAACTGACGGAAAGTTAAAATGAAAGCGCAACAACAATCAATCGTAACACGAAAACCAAGGAGGTGCGTGATGAAACAAACAGCAAGTTTTGAAAACGAAACCGTTAACCTTAAACCCTCAAAAAGGAGGAGTGCAATGAAACGCATTGCAGTTTTAACCATACTGACAGCGCTCTTTGCGCTGTGGACGATTACGGCTTGGGCCACCGATGTCCCGCAGCTGATTAACTTTCAGGGAATCTTGCGGGATGGCTCTGGCAATCCGGTGGCGGACGGAGCCCATACTGTCACGTTCAAAATCTGGGATGCGGCGGCAGGCGGCAGTTTAATCTGGGACGGCGGGCTCATAGGTATTTCCACCACCAATGGCCTTTTCAACGTTTTCATAGGTGCGCCGGAGACCGCCTTTCACGGATACGGCGAGCGCTGGCTGGGGATTACGGTTGACCCCGAGGTAACTGAGCTTTCCCCTCGCACCCGGCTGGGAAGCTTACCCTATGCCTACGAGTTTGAAGATGCCGGGCCGGACAGCACCGTTTCGGCCGTAGCGGGAGCTTCCTTTACCGGAAAAAATTCTTTGGCAGGCGCAGGGGACGTAATCGGCTTGAGGGGCTTTGCCGACAATGCTGGTTCGGGCGATGCCTACGGCGGATTTTTCAGAACCACCGCCACCGGCACCGGAAATCATTACGGCCTATCCAGCGAGGTCTTTGCCTCCAGTGGAACTGCCAGCTCTTATGGCCTGTTGGCCGTAAACAATGCGACCACCGCTTCCATCCACTACGGCATAGTTGGCCACGCCACCGGTGTTGGACCTGTTCAAAATCGAGGTGTTACAGGGTTTGCTTCCGGGGCAACCGGCCTGAACATCGGGATTCGGGGCGATGCCTCCGGCACCGGCGCCTACGCCGGCTCGTTTGAGAATGCCAGAGTAAGAGTCGGGGCTACCGGCACCGAAAACATCGTGGATGGAAACGGCGATTTGTATCTGCAGGATGAGCTTGAAGTGGATGGTGTCGCGACCTTCGCTGCGGGAACAGCCGCCGCGCCAGCCCTTTCCTTTGGGGGAACTACTACCACCGGATTCTTTCGACCAGCGGCAGACGCGCTCGGGCTTGCAACACTCGGAGTGGAGCGGGTCCGGGTCAACAGTGTCGGAGATGTCGGCGTCGGAACCACCGCACCCGGCAGCCGGCTGCACGTGAGGGAAGACATTGACGGCGTTGCCGCTGTGACCATCGAAAATCGGGACGCCGGAACTAGTTCTCAGCAAAGAATAGATTTTGTTAGTGAAGATGGGGCTGCAGGCACCTCCTCCATATCGGTTTTTGACAACTCCCATCCCACCGCCCCCGCCACTATGCGCTTTGCGAACAATTTGGCGTTAGGTAAAATCGATTTTATCAACGCAGGCATAATTAGGCTTGCTATCGACCAGGCAGGTAACGTAGGTATCGGTGACGCCACGCCTAACTTTCAGCTTGACGTGGAGCAATCCTCCAATACCGCTGCCGCCTTCAATCGCACCACCACCGACGGATCCGTGATAGCAATTCAGCAGGATGGAATTACAGAGGGCACCATTTCTGTTGCCGGCGGTGTGGTCACCTACGGTACCTTCACCGGCTCTCACTTCGGCTGGATAGATGAAGTTCTGGAGCGGGGAGAACTGGTCACTCTCACTGGTTTAAACCGTTCCTATCACGATAACCCCAAGTCGGAGATTATCTACGGAATTAAGCGGTCAACTGTCGCCAACGACCCGGCCTGCCTGGGGTCTTATCTTGCCTTGCAGGAATCAACTCAACCTGCCGGCCCGGAAAATCCTCATATGATTATGGCGGTAGGGAACGGTGATATGTGGGTGGTGGACGAGGGCCAAGATATTCGGCCCGGTGATTATCTTATCTCTTCGTCCATTCCCGGCCACGTTATGAAGGACGATCCGGAGAAATATCCGCAGGGGTACATAGTGGCGCGGGCCGCCGAGCCGGTCAACTGGGCCAGTGTGGGCGAAAACATTGGCGGCCGCAAGCACAAGCGCATCTCCGTATTGTTCGAAAGCTTTGTGCGCTCCGGTAGTGCCCATCTGACCAAAATTGTCGAACAACAGCAAAAGGAAATCGAGGAATTGAAAGCTATCGTGAAGTCGCTGGTGTCGGAAAAACAGTCCAATGGAAAGCTGTTGGGAGAGCTGAATGAAAAATAATTTTGTGACTGTAGGGGCGACTGGCTGGTCGCCCCTGCAAAACCAAACAAACCAAACAGGAGGTGCGGATGAAACAAACAGCAGTTCAACACGAAAACCGTTAACCTTAAACCCTCAAAAAGGAGGAGTGCAATGAAACGCTTAGTAGTTTTTGCAATGCTGACAGCGCTTTTGGCGCTGTGGACGATAGCGGCCTGGGCCGATGCCCCCCCTATTATCAACTTTCAGGGAATCTTGCGGGACGGCTCCGGCAATCCGGTGGCAAATGGAACGTACAGTGTCACTTTCAAAATCTACAGCGTGCCCACGCTTGGCGCCGCCTTGTTTACGGAGACCCAAGCGAAAACCACCGTCAACGGTCTTTTCACTGCCCTGATTGGTGATTCTACCTTTTTCGGAGTGTCCGACATCGTTTTTGAGGACACCGCCCGCTATCTCGGAATCACGGTAGCCCCCGATGCGGAAATGACCCCCCGGCAAAAGCTGGCTTCGGTGCCTTACGGCTACCGGGTCAACACCGTGGACAGCGCTTATGGTGGAACGATAAAGGGGGATCTCAAGGTGACCAATCGGCTGACGGTTGGCCCCGGCAACACAAATAGCGGGGGCTTTAACATAGTGGTCGGGTCAAGCAACAGCGCCACCGGAGGGCAATCGTCCGTTACCGGCGGCAGCGGCAACAGCGCCAGCGGTACAAGCTCTCACATTGGCGGTGGAGGCAGCAATACCGCCACGGACTTGAACGCAACGGTTGGCGGCGGAACCGGCAATGACGCGACTGCGGAAAGAGCCACCATTGGCGGGGGTTTTAGCAACACCGCCAGCTTTATTGAAGCTACAGTCGGCGGTGGTGGGTCGAATACCGCCGGCGCGGCCGGCGCCACCGTGGGCGGCGGCAGTAACAACAACGCCAGCGGTGCCCGGGCCACCATTGGCGGGGGGATACAAAACGAAGCCAGCGGAACCAATTCTACGGTTGCCGGAGGCAGCGCTAATAAAGCTCTTACCGCTGCTGCCGCAACCGTCGGAGGGGGGCAAAATGATACGGCTTCCGGCGTATATTCCACCGTTCCCGGAGGGCGGGCCAACAAGGCCTCCGGCAATTATTCCTTTGCCGCCGGGCGGCGGGCCAAAGCGGTTCACGCTGGCTCCTTCGTTTGGGGCGATTCCACCGATGCCGATTTTGCCTCCACGGCCGTTGGCCAATTCCTCATCCGCGCCGCCGGTGGCGTGGGCATAGGAACCAACAGCGTGGGTACGGCAACCCTGGATGTCGTTGACTCTACAACGGGCACCATAGGTCACATGATGAATCTTGAACGTACCGAGGTCCCTTCTGCTTTAAACGACATGCTACAGATTTTAACCCCATCGACTGCAAATGACTTTCAGTTCATTGAATGCACCAACGGAGCTGATAACGAATTTTCGGTCGATGGTAACGGAGACGTGCATGCCGATGGAACCTACACCAGTCCCGCCGCCGACTTTGCAGAAATGATTGCGGTCAGTTCTGGTGCTCTGACGGTAGAACCGGGAGATGTGATGGTGATTGACCCGAATAACCCCCGCTCTACGGTGAAATCTGCCCAGCCTCGTTCCACTCTCGTTGCCGGAATTTACAGCACCAAACCCGGCTTTGTCGGCTCCGAAAGGGATTGGGATAAACCGATGGAATCGAACGCCTTGGCTCAGGCCGAAAAAGAAAGCGGCACCTACACCTTGGATGATATGGCTAAGGAATTCAATGAAATTCCACTGGCGGTGATGGGCATTGTTCCATGCAAGGTTTCCGCTGAAAACGGCCCGATTCGTCCGGGAGATTTGCTGGTTACTTCCGGCACGCCGGGGCACGCCATGCGGGATGACAATCCCCGAGTGGGAACGGTGGTTGGGAAAGCCTTGGGCTCTCTTAACTCGGGCACGGGCTTAATCAAGGTTCTGGTGACCTTGCATTAAGGAAGGGGCTTGACAAATGAAAACCGCTAATTACTTTTCGACCGAGGGTCGGGAGTTATTAGAAGTTGGTAAAAACAGGCGAGTAAGCCGTATCAAAAGGAGGAGTAGTATGAAAAAGTTAATGGTTTTACTGACGGGTGCCGCCTTTTTGGCGGTAGCTTTTGGCTTTACCGCTTTCGCCGATGAGCCAAAGCCTGTCAAAAAGTCCGAAGAAGAAACCGTCAAACAGGAAGTCCAAAAACCGGTAGAAAAAACAGAGGAGACGGCGGTCCAACCGGAACTCAATTTGCCCAATGTTCAGCCGGCGGCGGCTACTTCCTCTTCGGCCGCCTTCCAGCTCAACTGGCTTTCGGTAAACGGCGGGGGGGCCATTAACGCTACCTCGACCAATTACCGCCTGGGGCTGTCTGTCGGCCAGTCGGTGGCTGGTTATGCCACCTCCAGTTCGTATCAGATGGGTATCGGCTTCTGGTATGGAGCTCCTTCCGGCGGCTGTGCTAATATTAAAGGGGATATGAACGGCGATGCAATCTACACTTCGTCCGACGTGGTGCTGGAACTAAATTGCACCTATTTAGGGCTCGGAAGTTGTGATATCTGCTTTGCCGATGTGACCTGTGACGGCATTCTAACTTCTGCCGACGTGGTGACTCTGCTCAACCGAACCTATTTGGGTCTGACCAATCCGCCCTGGTGCGGTCCATAGTTTTTCGGTCTTTTATTGCGAGGGCGGGTTTTTACCCGCCCTTTTTATTTCATAAATTTATTTTTAACTTCAACCAAACGGCCTTTTTACCCACATCCGACTCCAGAAAAATATTGCCAATCCGAGGCACTCCTTCCCCCGTATCCTGGGAAAGGTGAGAATCCACATAGGCATCAATCATTGAGAAAACAGTGGCGCCGGCATATAGCCACAGGAATAAATTTCTGTTGTTTGTGTGAATGCGGTATCCCTCAAAGTCTAAATCCTTCTTGGAATCGCTGGCCCGCTTCCACTCCACAATAGCCGTCCCCAAAAGAATTCCCTGTCCGCCGGCGATGACCACCGCCTTGAAATATTTTTTGTTGTACAACTGCCCCCATCCGGGAACAGCCAGCGAGCGCAGCAAAGCCCCGCTGGGGGAGCGGAGGTGGGATTGTTTCATTGTTTCATTGACGATTGAATCATTGAGAGACGGTTTCGGGGCCGCTGGAACAGTCGTGTCCGAGGTCAACTTTGGAAATGGAGGATAATTTTTGCTGGTGTCCGGCTCGGGGGTCTCTGCCGAAAGGGAAGAAGCAAAGCCGAAAATCAGAGCAACAACGAGTTTTTTCACGATTGCACCATAAAAGCAAGCTTCTGCGGCGCCAGGCCGATGGTTATCGGAAAGGCAAGCGGAACCATTTCACCATCCAGGTGTACCGGGGCTCCAGCGGGGGCTTCGATGGAGATGTTTTTGCCTCGAAAAATCTTGGTGTACTCCAGACGGGTATGCTTTCCTTTAAAAAGCCGGGGGAAATTCCAAAAAATCTGTTTTTGGCTGATTGCCTCCACCAAGCAAAGGTCCAAAAGGCCGTCATCCGGGACAGCGTCCGGCGTCAGAAAAAAGCCGCCCCCCACGCGCGGACCGTTTCCCACGGAAATGGCGGTGGCCTTAGCCGCCCGGCTGACCGATTCGATTTTCAAAGTAAAGTCGAAGGGAAGAAATTTTTTATATTCGGCCAAAAGCGTCCGGATGTAACGCAGTTTGCCGGGCCAGGTCTTGAAATTTTGGCTGGCGGCAGCAATCTGGGCGTCCAACCCAACACCCAATGAGTTAAAAAAATAACGTCCGTTGGCCTGCCCAACATCCAATTTCTTTTCTTTTGCGCGAAGATATTCAAAGGCAAACTGTTTGGGGTTTTTGGGGAAACGGGAAAGATAACAGATGTCGTTTCCGGCGCCGGCGGGGTACAAGTTGATCGGGACATTTTTGCCGACGAAAAAAGAGGCGACCCGCGCAAAGGTTCCATCCCCTCCCACTATCAAAACCCGGCTCCAGCGGAAATTAGCCAAACTCCACCAGCGGTTCAAATCTTCGAGATTGGGGCAAAGATAGCTTTCGATCTCGAAATTCCCGTTTAAAACCTTGGCCAAAACCGGCATAACCCGTCCGGCCCTTCCAGAACCGGCCGCCGGGTTGCCCCACAAAAGAAGTTTTGGCTTAAGCGTTGCCATAGCCAATTATAATAGGGAAAAAAAACTTGCCCGCCAAGTTGTTAATGAAAGCCTGCAGGTAATTAAATAGGATAATCGCTTTTGCTTGACTCCCCTCTCAAATCCGCTAATATTGGCCGTCTATGGTGGAATTACCGGCGGAATCCCGAGAAGAGCAGCAAGAAAGGCCGCTTGACGAACTGGTTTTTCATCGAAAAGAAAAACTGGAGCGGCTGCGGCAAAAGGGGGTCAATCCTTATCCCTACAAATTCGAGCGGACGCATTTTTCGGAAGAAGTAAAGGCGAATTTCTCATTGTTGGAGGAGAAAGAAGTAAAAGTTTCGGGGCGGATTCGCTCTTTTCGGGCGCACGGGAAATCCACATTCTTTCACATTCAGGATGATGCCGGGCAGATTCAAATTTATGCCAAAGCAGATTTGCTGGGTGAGCAATATGGGTTTTTGGATGATTTGGACATCGGCGATTTTGTGGGGATAAACGGCGCGGTTTTCAAAACCCATAAGGGAGAAATTTCAGTTCGGGCCGCCGGCTTGGAAGTTCTGGCTAAGTCCCTGCATCCGCTTCCGGAAAAATGGCACGGGTTGAAAGATGTCGATTTGCGCCAGCGCCAGCGCTACGTCGATTTAATCGTTACCCCTGGAGTCAAAGAAGTTTTCATCCAGAGAACGGCGATATATAAAGCGATTCGGGAATTTTTGGACGGGCGCGGGTTTCTGGAAGTGGAAACACCCATTCTCCAACCGCTTTATGGAGGGGCAACGGCGCGGCCGTTCAAAACTTTCCACAACACGTTGGGGATTCCGCTCTATCTGCGCATTGCCGACGAGTTATACCTCAAACGCTTAATTGTCGGCGGCTTTGAGAAAGTTTACGAGTTCTGCAAAGATTTCCGCAACGAGGGGATGGACCGTTTTCACAACCCGGAGTTTTCAATGCTGGAGCTGTATTGGGCCTATCATGATTATCGGGACATTATGATGCTGGTGAAAGAGCTTTTTGTATTCGTCGGGGAGAAGATTCTGGGAACATTAGAAGTCCCTCATCAAGGTGACGTTATCAGCTTGGCCGGGGAGTGGAAGGAGATTTCGCTTTTGGATTCCATTAAAGAAGCGACTGGTATTGATTGCTTGGATTTAGACGAAAAAACGCTGGCTTCTGCGGCACGCAAAATGGGTTTGGAAATACCCGCAAACCCCACTTGGGGAGTATTGGTGGACATCCTCTTTTCCGAAAAGGTTCAGCCTGCTCTGCAAGCGCCGACTTTTGTAATTGACTATCCGGTGGAAATTTCCCCTTTGGCGAAAAAGCACCGCTCCAATCCGCGCCTGACCGAGCGCTTCGAGCTTTTCGTAATGGGAGTGGAGATGGCCAATGCTTTTTCGGAGTTGAACGACCCGATTGACCAGCGCAAACGCTTCGAACAACAGCTAACCTTGAAGGAAAAAGGGGATGAAGAAGCGCACGTTTTGGATGAGGATTTTCTGCGCGCGTTAGAATATGGAATGCCCCCCACCGGCGGGCTGGGAATCGGGCTGGACCGCTGGGTGATGTTTTTGACCGACCAGCCCTCGATTCGCGACGTAATTTTCTTCCCGCAGATGCGCCCGGAGGGGTCTTAGTGCGCTGGTTCGACTCCCCTCGGCTGCGCTTCCTCGACCGAGCTCCCTCGGCTACGCTCCCTCGGCTACGCTCGGGACAGGTCGGGACAGGTCGTTTACGCCAGGCTCAACGCAGGCGGAACAAGTCGGGACAAACGCCCCGCGATTAATGGCCTGGCTCGCTCACCACAAGTGGGAGTTTCTGGTGGCGGCGCGCTATTTTCGTTCCCGCCGCAGGGAACGCTTCGTTTCGGCCACCAGTTTTATTGCGATAGGCGGCATCGCTTTGGGGGTGGCCGCTTTATTGTTTGTGCTCTCGATGATGAACGGCTTTGAATCCGAAGTCCAAAGCCGAATTCTGGGAACTACGGCCGACGTGGCCATCTTCACATCGGGGGACATCGGCCTATCGGATTGGAAGTCGGGGGATACAACTTTGCAATCGATTTCCGGTTTTGTAGCGCGGGCCCCCTTTATTTATTACAAGGCGGCAATTTCTTCGCGGCTGGAAAATGACGGCATTGTAGTGCGGGGAATTTTGCCCGAGATGGAAACTCTAACGACTAAAATTGGAAGCCGAATAGTGACGGGGAAACTCGACTTGACAAATGACACTCTTTCCTTGCCAAAAATAATTTTAGGAAAAGGACTGGCGCAGCGGCTGGGGGTAGCTTTGGGAGATTCGGTTTTGCTTTTTTCCCTGCGCGGAAAAGTGTATCTGGGCGGAAGTCTTTCACCCAAAGTCAAAAAATTCCAAACGGCGGGGATTTTTGAGACCGGGATGTATGAATACGACGCTAATTTGGCCTATATTCACTTGAACAAAGCGCAGGAGTTGTTTGACTTTCAAGGGCGGGTGACCGGGTTGCAGATTCGACTGAAAAATCCCCAAGATGCCGAACGTTATTCCGAAGAGTTAAACCGGCGATTGCCAACCTCCGCTTATTCAATAAGCTGGCAGGAAATGCATAAAAATCTTTTCTCCTGGATGACTCTGGAAAAATATGCCATGTTTTTGGCCTTGAGTTTAATCGTGGCCGTAGCGGCCTTCAACATTGTCGCCTCTCTGGTTATGCTGGTTTTGGAAAAGAAAAAAGAGATCGGTATTTTGGTTTCAATGGGAGCTACGGCAGAAAATATCCGTGCAATCTTTATGACTCTGGGAACCGGGCTGGGAATCCTGGGAATTATTTTTGGAAATTTTTTGGGCTATTCCCTGGCTTGGTTGCAATACAAATATCATATCATTCATCTTCCATCCGAGATTTATTTCATCGACTTTTTGCCGGTGGGATTCAAGCTCGTCGATTTCGTTGCGGTTTCCGTTGCGGCGTTTCTGCTTTCGGTTTTGGCGACGATTTACCCGGCGCGGAAGGCGGCCGCTTTATCGATTGTGGAAGCCATTAAAGCGAGTGCATAAAGGAATGCCGGTTTTGGGCGACAATATAAAAGAGAGCCCTCTTTCTCGAGAGAGAAACGGCGGGAAGCTGAAAGATTGCGGATTGGCGGCCGGCCGCCTTGACGAAGCTTCCGAAGGATTTCTATATTGAAAACGCCGGTTTTGAAGGCGATAGGATTGAAGAAATCGTATCCAACCGCCGCCGGCCGGCTGGCGGTGCTGGACGGGCTGGATTTTTCCGTAAGCGAAGGAGAAATGGTGGCGGTGGTGGGAGCTTCCGGAGTGGGAAAAACAACTTTGCTGAATCTTTTGGGGCTTTTGGACCGCCCGGAAGAGGGAACGATTAGTTTGGACGGAGAAGAAATCGGAAATTTAAAACCGCGCAACCAGGCGGAGTTGCGCAATCGGAAATTCGGTTTTGTCTTTCAATTTCATCACCTGTTGGCGGACTTCTCCGCAGGAGAAAATGTGGCCTTTCCCCTGTTTATGCGCGGCGCGCCGCAAAGCGAAACCAGGCAAAAAGCCAAAGAATTTTTGGCCCGTTTGGGGCTTGAGAATAAATTGAACGAACCGGTGTATAATCTATCGGGAGGAGAGGCCCAGCGGGTGGCGGTGGCACGGGCCTTGGCGGGTTCCCCTCGGATAGTTTTGGCCGACGAGCCGACCGGCAACTTAGACACGCATACGGCCGAGGAACTTCACCACCTCTTTTTCGGGTTGAAAAAGGAGGGAAAAACCTTCGTGGTAGCCACTCACAATCTGGCTTTGGCCCAACGCGCCGATAGAGTTCTGGAATTGAAAGAAGGAAAGCTGGTGCAGAAATAAATGCTTTGTCAGGAATGCAACAAAAACGATGCTTCCGTCCACCTGACGCAGATCGTCAACAACAAAAAGGTGGTCTTGAACCTTTGCCGCGCCTGCGCTGAAAAGCGGGGAATAACCGGCAATCCGCTCTTGCAGGTGCCGTTCCCCTTGGCCGAGATTCTCTCCTCGATGATGGGGGAAACCAGCGAAAAAAGGAAAACAAAAAGTACGGAGGCTAAATGCCCGGGGTGCGGGATGGCCTTCGCCGAGTTTTCCAAAGTGGGCCGCTTTGGCTGCGGGCAGTGCTACGAGGCATTTCGTCCCCAGGTTTCCGACCTGTTGCGGCGGATCCACGGCTCCACCCACCATATGGGAAAACAGCCCACCGACAAGAAAGAGGTTGACTCCGTAGTGCTGGAAGAAAAGCGGCTGGAAGACGAGCTTAAAAAAGCGATTGCCGCCGAGGATTTTGAGCGGGCGGCGCGCCTGCGCGACCGGATTAAAACTTTATTGAGGCAGATAGAGCTGTAATATGTTCGAAGAACTTTCCACTAAAGCCGCCTCCTGGCTCTCCGGAACCGGACCGCAAGCCGGCATCGTGCTTTCTTCGCGCGTGCGGCTGGCGCGCAACCTGCGGCGGTTCAAGTATCCTTCGGTGGCCGAGCCGGAGGTGCGCAGAAAAATTGTCGGGGAAGTCCGTTCGGCGGTTGATAAGTCGATTCTGCTAAAGAATGGCAGGTTTCTGCAAAGCGGCGATGTGGGAGATTTAGACCGGGATTTTCTGGTGGAGCGGCATCTGATTTCTCCGGAGTTTATGCGCTCCGGAAACGGGCACGGGCTTTACGTGGGAGAAGACGAATCGCTTTCGGTGATGGTTAACGAAGAGGACCACTTGCGGATGCAGGCCTTGGTGTCCGGCCTGGATGTTTCCAAAGCGTACGAACTGGCTTCCCAGGCAGATGCCGAACTTTCGGCTAACTTGCCGTTTGACTTTGACGACGAATTCGGTTACCTGACCGCCTGCCCCACCAACGCCGGCACGGGGTTGAGAGCGTCGGTTCTAATCCACCTGCCCGCCTTGGTTTTGACCCGGGAAATTGATTCGGTCATTGCCCGGGTGACCAAGGTCGGCTGGGCGGTGCGCGGCTTTTACGGCGAAGGCACGGATGTTTTGGGCAATCTTTTACAGCTGTCCAACCAGACCACTCTGGGTCGCAGCGAAGAGGAGATTTTCGAGGGATTGGATAAAGTCACCCGGCAAGTCATCGAGTATGAGGAGAACTCCCGCTACGTTTTGATACGCGATGCTAAAGACCAAATCGAAGATAAAATCTGGCGGGCCTTTGGGATTTTGCGCTACGCCCGGGTCTTGACTTCCAGCGAGGTTATGAACCTGCTCTCGGCGGTGCGTTTGGGGCTGGGAATGGGGGTCATTAAGGAAATTCCCCTAGCTCTGGTCAACGCGCTTTTGCTTTTGTGCCAGCCGGCGCACCTGCAGAAATATGCCGCCCGGGGGATGGATGCCACCGAGCGGGACACGGTACGAGGGGAGATTATCCGGGGAAAGTTTGAAAAAGCCCTGGTGGAAGGTATGTCCCCGCCGTCCGAGCCGGGGAACAACAAGAGCAATTAAAAGGGTTATGAACTTTTAGGGGGGTTAAAAAAGTTGCGTTTTGAACAAACCAGCGTATTATTAGATAGGAGAACGAAAGGAGCAGTATGAACGAGATGTTCACCGAACGGGCCCGCCGGGCGATTGAGTATGCCCGGGATGAGGCGGCCCGGCTCAAGCATGACTACATTGGCACCGAACATCTCCTGTTGGGTCTAATCAAGCTGGGAGAAGGCCGGGCGATAGAGGTTTTGACCAATATCGGCTTGGAATTAAATGAACTGCGCCAATCGGTGGAGGACGTGGTTCAACCTTCCGGCGGGACCATGGTAATGGGACAGCTTCCGCTTACCGCCCGCGCCAAGAAGACTTTGGAGCTTTCCGGTCAGGAAGCGCGGGCTTTGAAATCGAAAGATATCGACACCGAACATATACTTTTGGCCTTGCTTAAAGAAGAAGAGGGAGTGGCCGCGCAGGTGCTCTCCATGTATGATGTTGATTACAAGGAAGTGTACGAAGAGCTGAAGAACATCCAGACCGGCAAGCCTTCTGCGTTTGGCAAAAAGCGCAAAAAAAGCAAGACCCCGGCTTTGGATCACTTCGGTCGCGACTTGACGGAGCTGGCCCGGCGCGGGAAATTAGATCCGATTATAGGCCGTGAAAACGAAATTGAGCGAGTCACCCAGATTCTTTCGCGCCGCAAGAAAAACAACCCGGTTCTGATAGGCGAGCCGGGGGTCGGCAAAACCGCCATCGTGGAAGGCCTGGCTGAGCGGATTGTGGAAAACAAAGTTCCGCAGACTCTGGAGAATCGGCGGGTGGTCACGCTGGATATGGCTTCTCTGGTCGCCGGGACCAAGTATCGCGGGCAGTTTGAAGAGCGGTTGAAAGCGGTGATGAACGAAATCACCAACTCCAAAGACGTCATCATCTTTATCGACGAGCTGCATACCATCGTGGGGGCGGGTGGGGCGGAAGGCTCGCTGGATGCTTCCAACATTTTCAAACCGGCGCTTTCGCGCGGAGAGCTGCAGTGCATCGGCGCCACCACTTTAAACGAGTATCGGAAATACATCGAAAAAGACGGCGCCCTGGAACGGCGCTTTCAGACCGTGATGGTGGAGGCGCCAAGCTCCGAGGACACCCTGAAGATTTTGCAGGGGTTGCGGCCGAAATACGAGGAGCACCACAAAGTCAAAATTTCCGAGGAAGCGCTGGAAGCGTCGGTAAAGCTTTCCGACCGCTATATTTCCGGAAAGTTCCAGCCCGACAAGGCGATTGACGTTCTGGACGAGGCCGGTTCGAGAGCCCACCTTTCTTCTTTTACGAAACCTCTGGTCTTCTCCGAAATGGAACAGGAAATCCAGCATATTCAGAAGGAGAAGGAACAGGCGGTCAAAAACCAGGAATTTGAACGGGCGGCGCAATTGCGCGACGAATTGAAGCTGAAAAAAGACGAAGCCGACAAGCTAAAGAAAAACTGGGAAGACGAGCGCAGCAAAGACGTAGTAGAGCTGAAAACGGAAGACATCGCCCGGGTGGTTTCGGTAATGACCGGCATTCCCATCTTCCGCCTCGAAGAAAAAGAATCGCAAAAATTGTTGCGTATGGAAGAAGATCTGACCAAACGGGTAGTCGGGCAACTTGAAGCGATTGGAATCGTTTCCAAAGCGATTCGGCGCAGCCGGGCCGGACTTTCCGACCCGCGCCGGCCCATCGGCAGCTTCATTTTCCTGGGGCCGACCGGCGTCGGTAAAACGGAGCTCGCACGCGCGTTAGCCGCCTTTTTATTCGAAGATGACAGCGCTTTGATTCGGATAGATATGTCCGAATATATGGAAAAATTTGCTGTCTCCCGTTTGGTTGGAGCGCCGCCGGGGTATGTCGGGTACGAAGAGGGCGGGCAGTTAACCGAAAAAGTGCGCCGCAAACCGTATTCGGTGGTTTTACTGGACGAAATCGAGAAAGCTCATCCGGAAGTTTTCAACATTCTTTTGCAAATGCTGGATGACGGCGTTCTGACCGATTCGTTTGGCCGAAAGGTGGATTTCAAAAATACGGTCGTGATTATGACCTCTAATATCGGGGCCCGGGAGATTCGCTCCTCCAAGTCTCTGGGGTTTACCAAAGAGACCTCCGAGTCCACCTACGAACAGATGAAATCGAAGGTGACCGACGAGCTGAAACGGCTTTTCAATCCGGAACTGTTGAACCGGATTGACGAAACGGTGGTGTTCCATTCGTTGGGAAAGCCGGAAATTCTGCAGATTGTGGACATTTTGACAGCCGACGTGGCCAAGCGGGTGGCGGAGAAGTCGATTGCGTTTGCTTTAACCGACCGGGCCAAGGAGTTTTTAGTCGAGAAGGGCTTTGACCCGGTATTCGGCGCCCGCCCGCTGCGCCGCGCCATACAAAAGCATCTGGAAGACCCGCTGGCCGAAGAACTGTTGCGCGGGCAGCATACTTCCGATTGCGACGTTTCCATCGATTGGCCCGAAGGAGCAGAAAAACTTACTTTTGTTTTCAGCCCGCACAAACGGCCCAAGCTGGAAAAAGCGGCACGATAGAATTTACAACTTTCCAAGTTTCGGACAGTCCAAGGCTTTTTTAGGCAAGACCCGTGGTAAAGCATAGTGCCATTTTTTTAACCACCGGCTTTTCCCTTCCATCTTACGCCTCGTTTCAAACCCGCAACCTTAAAAACAAAGCGCTGTTGACAGTTAACCCGAAGTATTATCTTTTGCCTTGGAGCAGCTATGCCCAAAACACCTAAACATCACCTGCCGGCCATCTGGGCCCCCTGGCGGGAGGAGTTTATTCTGGGGAAAAAAGAAAAAGGTTGCATCTTCTGCCGCCGGCTGAAGCGCAAAAGCGACCGAGAAGATTTAATACTGGCGCGTGGCAAAAAAAATTTTGTGATAATGAATCGGTATCCCTACACCAACGGCCATTTGATGGTCGTCCCCTATCGCCACGTGGCGGAGCTTTCGGCGCTCACTTCCGAAGAAGCGCTGGAAATGATGAGGCTGGCCACCGATTCGGTCGAAGCGCTGAAAAAATCGATTCGTCCGCAAGGTTTCAATCTGGGTATGAATTTAGGACGTTCCGCCGGCGCCGGCGTGGAAGGGCATTTGCACCTGCACATCGTCCCGCGCTGGGCGGGTGACGCTAATTTTATGCCGGTGATTGGCAAAACCAAAGTTTTTTCATTAAGTATGGAAAAAACCTACGATCGGTTGTATCCTTACCTGAACGGGAAGAAAAAATGAGCCGGAAAATACCGACCAAAACCCAGCTGATTGAGTTGGTGAAAAAATACAAAACCAACCAGAAGATCGGCCTAGCTTTGGGCGGCGTTCCGGCTTATCTTGTCTCCTACTGGCTGCGGAAAAAAAATGTCCCCAAAATTGCCGAACCGAAGTTCTCCCATTTTCAGATTCAATCGGTTTGGGAAGAAACCGGCTCGGACTCCAAAGCCGGCGCCCAGCTGGGAATTTCCAAAGCCGCTTTTTATCGCTGGCGGCGGGTGCACGCCATTACCGAAAAGCCGAAAGCCATCAAGCTTCACCAATTGGACTTAGGCATCGGTTTATCCCGCCGGGATAGCTACACCAAAGCCACCGTCACCGAACAGGTGCTTTCCGCAAAACTGAAAGGAAAGGAGCTTCAAGTCGGCGACCGAATGGAGCTTTTCCCCGACCAAGCCGTTGTGGGACTTTTTCCGGAGGAAATATCCGCCTGGCCGGAAGCAGAACGTTCGTATCCTGTTGCTCTTTTCGAATATATCAATCCGCTGCAAAGACCTCCTTCGCGTTTGTGTCAGATGAAAGAAAGACTGAACGAACGGGTTTTCTCGGCCACCGATGGCGTTTTTCACCAGCTGCTTTTTGAGGAACACATTCCCCTGCCGTTTGAGCTGGTGGCCTACTCCGGTTACCATCTTTCTGCCTTGGGAGGAACCGGAGCGGTGGTTTTCCCGGCCGAAAGAGAAGCGGTAATCTCCGGCGCAAGAATTTCCGTTACGGTTCCCAAGGTTTACCAAATCGTTTTGAGCGGAAAATTACCAACCGGTTGCACGGTAACCGACCTGGCGCTCTGGCTGCAGAGCAAGATCCCAGCCGATTGGGACTCGCAGGGCGTGGTGGAGATGTTAGGAGATGGAGTGGACACCCTTTCGCCTGAGCAACGTTTTAATCTGGCCAATATGGCTGGAGAGCTGCCGTTCCAGACCGCCATCGTAGCTGCTCAAAAGCCCTTGGTGCAAGGTTCGCGGTTGGGGGAATGGGAAGTTGGGCGGTTGGAGGTGAATCTTTCTAAAATTGAACCGCAGATTTATCGCTACCCGGAAGGAAAAACCGGCGAACTTTTGTCTGCCCACTTGGGGAAACCGGTGGAACGGGTCTTTATCGGCGGCTGCCAGAACGGTTGCCTCGAGGATTTAGAACTGGCGGCAAAATTATTGGAGGATAGAAACGTAGCTTTCGGCGTGGAGCTTTCTATTTTTCCCGCCTCCCGCACCGTGTATCGAAGAGCGCTGCGGAAAGGAATTCTGGACGCTTTTGTGGCGGCGGGGGCGATGATTTATCCACCGGGAAGCTATCCGGTCTCGTGGAACGGAAAAATTTTCGCCACTATGGACAAGGCCTGCCTGGATTACCTTAAACCGGAAAATGTTTTGGCCGGTTCGTTCCTTGTGGGTTTGGCTTCCGCTTTGACCGGGGAGTTGACCGACCCAAAGACTTTATTCCATTAGAACAACCGTTCGCGTTTGGCCATATAGGCAAAAAGGGCGCGGTCAAACGGCGTGGCGGTGTCCAAGAGCTGATAGTCGATTAAATTTTTGCGGCACTCGGAAAGGTAATGGTGGGAAAAGTTTTCGACGGCTTTCTGATACTCCCGCCGCACCTGCCAGGGAAGCGTATTGATTTGCTCGCCGGTTTCCATATCCTCGAAAATCGCTTCTTTGTGAAAACCGAACGTCCGCTCCATCGGGTCGAGAATATGAAAAACGATAACCTCGTGCCCTTTGTGACGGAAATGTTTCAATCCAAAGAGGATTTCATCGGGATTATCCAGTAAATCGGAGATCAAAATAACCAGCCCCTTGCGCTTGATGCGCTCCGCCATCTGGTGTAAAGTCGGCGCGGTATGCGTTTTGGAAGAAGGAGCGGTATTTTCTAAAGTAGTAAGCAAAGGGCCAAGATGCACGCGTTTGGAGCTGGGCGGCAGATAGCTTTTGATGGCTTCGTCGAAAGTAACCAGCCCAACGGCATCTTTTTGCCGGATTAAAAGATAAGCCAGTGAAGCGGTAAGATAGGAAGCATATTCGAACTTGGAAATTTTTTTGGAAGTGTAGGCCATTGAATTGGAACAGTCCAAGAGCAGATACGCTTTTAGATTGGTTTCTTCCTCGAATTCTTTGACGAAGTAGCGGTCGCGTTTGGCATAGATTTTCCAGTCTAAATTTTTAACCGAATCGCCGGACATATACGGGCGGTGCTCGGCAAATTCGACCGAAAAACCGTGGTAGGGGCTTTTGTGCAGGCCGGTGATAAACCCTTCCACAATCAGCCGGGCTTTGAATTCCAACCCTTTGATTTTGGAAATCGCTTCCGGAAAGAGGAACTTTTTGGAAGTTTCAGGCATAAATTATCGATTCATACGTTTAGCCCTCCGGCTTCTGCCGGAGGGTGAACGGGATAACCCTAAAAATTAAAACAGCACTTCTTCGGTTTCAATGAAATACTACTCTTTGACGTCCTGCAACAAGCGGTCGATGACTTGGGTGGTTCCCACTCCATCCGCTTCTGCGTTGAAGGAAGTTACGATGCGGTGGCGCAGGACCGGATGGGCGCAGAAGCGGACGTCTTCAATCGAGGGGGAAAAGCGGCCGGAAAGGATTGCCTTCACCTTGGAACCCAAAATCATATACTGCGAGGCGCGCGGGCCTGCTCCCCAGGAAACCCAGTTTTTGATATACTCGTATGTGCCGTTTTCGACAGGACGGGTCGCCCTAGCCAGCCGCACGGCATATTGAATAATCGAATCGGCCACCGGAACTTTGCGCACCAGTCTTTGCAAAGCTAAAATCTCTTCCGCCGACATAACTTTGTTCAGAGACGATTCCACCGCCGAGGTCGTGGTGCGGACGATGGTTTCCTCGTCCTTATCGGTGGGATAGCCAATCAGGACGTTAAACATAAAGCGGTCCAGCTGGGCTTCCGGAAGCGGGTAAGTTCCTTCCTGTTCAATCAGGTACTGGGTGGCCAGAACGAAAAAGGGCAAATCGAGCGGAAAGGTCTGTCCGGCGGCGGTAACTTCGTATTCCTGCATCGCCTGCAACAACGCCGCCTGCGTTTTGGGCGGGGTGCGGTTGATTTCGTCGGCCAGGATGATGTTGCCGAAAATCGGCCCTTTGACGAAACGGAAAAAGCGCTTGCCGGTGGTTTTGTCCTCTTCCAAAATCTCCCCGCCGGTGATGTCGGAAGGCATCAAATCGGGCGTGAACTGGATGCGGGAAAATTTCAAATCCAGCACCTTGGCCAAAGTCGAAATCAAAAGCGTTTTGGCCAGCCCCGGCACGCCGATTAAGAGGCAGTGGCCGCCGGCCAAGAGTGCAATTAAAAGCTCTTCGATGACTTCCTTTTGGCCGACAATGACTTTGGCCACTTCGGCATCGATTGTTTCTTTGGCTTCTTTCAAGCGGCGCGCCGCTTCGATATCGGATTTGGCAATCTCTTTTTCAGTCATTTTTCACCTTATTATCGTCCTACTTCTTATTTATCGGTTTTCCCCTACGTTCCTATTATACGCTCAAAAAAAGGTTTCGCAAGGGGGAATTGTTATAGCATTTAAGTCGTGTTTGCTTGACGGAATTTCGGTTTTGGTATAGAATGAAAGGGAGAAAAGGAGCTATTGAATAGATGCAAAAAGAAAACCCGGAAAGATTAGACGAAAAAGGGAATCAGTATTTTTTCCTAAAAGGGCAGAATGCGGAAAAAGCAGTTCAGAATTTAGCAGAGAGGACTTTTCTTACGGATTGGTGCTACCCAAACCCGAAGCTGCCCAATGGAAAAGAACTTTGCGATTTGTTGGTTGTTTTTGATAGCATGGCGATTATCTGGGAAATAAAGGACTTGAAACTTGGTAAAAACGGGAAGTACAAAAAATCTGAAGTTGAAGAAAACCTTAGACACCTCGCGGGAGCACGGCGGCAATTGTTTGACTTGAGAACTCCGATAGAATTGAAAAATCCAAGGAGGGGAAAAGAACTATTTGACCCCAGTCAGATAACAGAAACTTACTTAGTATCCGTGCTTGTTGGAGAGGATGAAGAGGAATATTGTCGTATTTATGAAGAGATTAAAAATCGCCCGGCACATGTGTTTAACAGAACTTTCACTCAGATCATCTTGCGAGAACTTGATTCTATAAGCGATTTTTGCGAATATTTGAGAAAAAAAGAAGCATTAATGGCTACGGATAGAAAGCTCTTTATTAGTGGAGGAGAGGAAGAGTTGTTGGCGTTTTATTTAAAGAATGCTCATAGTTTCGAAACAATCCAGGAAGCTAATGTGGCTTTCTTTGATGGCACACTTTGGGAACATTTGCAAAATTTGCCTGAATACAAGGCGAAGAAAAAAGCGGATGAAATAAGCTATGTTTGGGATAGCATCATTGACCGAGCACATGAGGGTTCATCGCAGTACGAAATAATCGCAAGGGAACTTGCCCGCACAAATCGGTTCGAAAGAAGATGCCTAAGCAAAGCCTTTTATGAAGCTCAACTAAGAGCACACAAAGATGAAACCCACAATTTATATCGTCGTTATGTCGCCGGCGAAGAAGTTACTTATTGTTTTCTTTTTATGGATGAGCCTGAACCCCGTCACAAAAGAATCAGGGATCTAAAAGCAATGGTTATCCTTGCAAGAGGTTTGTTTCCAAATAACAAGAAAGTTGTCGGCATTGCTACGGGAAAAAAGATGCGGTCGGAATGTTCTTATGATTTTTGGTTCCTTGAAAAACCAAATTGGACTGATGATGATCGGAAAATATTGGAAGATGTTAGAGAAAAGTTTGCAATCTTAAAAAACCCGGTTCTTGTTAAATACAATGAAGAGGAGTATCCCACATCAGACAAGAGTTAGGTTGCGCTCCAACAGCCCCACCAGCTCCACGTGAAACGTATGCGGATACATATCGACGGGGATGACGCGGGAGAGTTTATAGCCGCCTTCGGAGAAAAGTTTGGCGTCGCGGGCGAAGGTGGTGGGGTTGCAGGAAACGTAAACGATTCTTTCGGCACCCAAAGGTAAAACGTCCCGGATGACTTTGGGGTGCAAACCGGCGCGGGGCGGGTCGAGGATAATGCGGTCGAATTTCCGGCCTTCGAGCCGATACTGCTTGGCAATTTTGCGCGCTTCACCGACAACGAAGCAGGAGTTTTCCACGCCGTTTTCTTTCTTATTCTTTTCCGCCATCGCAATAGCTTCCGGCACTATTTCCACTCCTTCAACCTCTTTTGCATAAGGCGAAACAAAAAGGGAAATGGTGCCAGCGCCACAGTATAAGTCGAGCACGGTTTCGCTGCCCGTCAGCCCGGCGGCCTCCAGTGCTTTTTGATACAGGTTTTCGGCCTGGCGGCTGTTGGTTTGCAAAAAGGTTTTGGCGGAAAGATAGAAGTAAAACTTTCCAATTTTCTCTTTGATATACGGCTGGCCGTATAGAACAATTTCTTCTTCTCCGGTGGCAACTTGCGCTTTGGTTGGGTTGACTAAGTGTAGGACAGAAACTATTTGCGTGAACTTTTGAACCAGCTCCTCTGCCCAAGGTTTCAAGTCTGCTTCCCCAATGGCGGTGACCAGAACGACCATCACTTCGCCGGTGTTTTTTCCTTCGCGGATGACTAAAAAACGCAAGAAACCTTCGTGGCTGTACCAGTTATAGCCGGGCAGGCGTAAGCTTTTGAAATAGTCGCGGCAGAAAGAAACGATTTGGTTGGAAAGTTCGGACTGCAGAAAGCAGAATTGCAAATCGAACATTTTTTCAAAGCGCCCGCGCTCGTGCAGGCCCAAAACCAACTGCCCGTTTTCATCGGCAAAGGAAAATTCCATCTTGTTGCGGTAGAAAAAAATATCGGGCGAGGGCAAAATCGGCTCCACCGGCGGGTCGGAAAAGCCGCCCAGTTTTTGCAGGCTTTCGCGCACCTGCTTTTCTTTTTGTTCCAGTTGTTTTTTGTAGTCGAAATCCTGATAAACACAGCCGCCGCAGGTGCCGAAATGTGAGCAGCGGGGAGAAACCCGGTCGGCGGATGGTTGAACGACTTCGACCAGTCGCCCTTCGAGAAAACCCTTGCGGCGGCGCAGAATTTCGGCTTTGACGCTTTCCCCCGGAAGGCCAAAATCCAAAAAAACTGCCTGGCCGTTATGCCGCGCCAGAGAACGGCCGGGATAGACCAGTTTTTCGATGGTGAGGTTCAGGGTTTCACCGGCCATACGGATTAAAAGTAGCGAATAGGAGCACCTTCGGGTAGCGGAAACCTTTAGGTTTCCGCTATGGAGGTCTAAAGACCTCCGCTAGGGGTTTTCGAAGAAAGGCGGGCGAACACATCGGTTCGCCCCTACAAAATCAAATCTATTTGACGTCTTTCCAGATTCCGGGTGTGGCGATTTCCAGAACGTTGCCGGAGGGGTCGCGAAAATAGAAGGAACGGACGTTTGGGTCGTTTTTGTCCCAGACGATTTCTTCTTCGATTTTCACGCCGCTCTCAATTATATGCTTCTTCCAGACCTCGTATTCCTCGAAGAGGACTTCAAAGGCCATATGTCCCGGCCCGGAGGATCCGTGGGGTGGTGGGGACTTTTGTTTTATCGTTGTGGGAGTGTGGAAAAGCAAGAGCATATCTTCACCGACCACAAAGGAACCTCCTTTTCCGGTAAGCCCCAAAACTTCGCCGTAAAACTTTTTGGCGGCGGTCATATCTTCAACATATAGCGCGGTTTCGAGAATGTGGGTAAGCTTGGGCACGGTTAAGAGGGAATCCAGATTTTTTCGGCCCAGACCAGCTCGGCGCTCCCTAAGGGCAAAACCGAAGGGGATTCGGTGTAGAAGAAAAACCCCTTAACGTTGGTCAAGTATTTAAAGTTTCGGTTCCAAAAGATCCCTTTGGCACCGATGACCAGCGAGGACTCGGTTTTGGCCAAAAGCTGCAGGAAAACTTCCGGCTTTACCTGCACGATGGCGCCCATTGCCTTGGTGGCTCGGGCCATTGCGGCGGCCGCCGCGGCTCCCGCAGCGGTGGTGGCAGCTACTGCACCATTAGACATAGTTACCTCCTACCTGTTTTGATTTCGCCGCGCTGGAGAATCAAATTGGTCACCAAGGCGACGGCGCAAAGTTTCTTGTTGGAGTCGAAAACTTTCACTTCGGATATTGAAGTTTTGTTTCCGGAATGTAAAATCGTTGCCTCCGCAACCGCGCTTTTGGTTTTCAAAGGAGCGACATAGTTGATTTTCAGTTCAACCGTTATCGTTTCCCGCTCTGGAAAAAGCAGGGTGTTAGCGGCGTAAGTGGCGGCTGTATCGGCTATGGAAGCGATTACTCCTCCGTGCATAAAGCCGTGCACCTGCGCCAGCCGGGGTTGAAAGTTTATCGATACGCGGGCAAAACCGGCTTTAACGGTTTGCAGTTTCATTTTGAAATCCCGTAAGAGCGGCACGCCGGAGAAGATTTTCTGCAAGCCGCGCTCGACCTCTTTCGATAATTTTTTCATCAGGCAATCTCCACCAGTAAAACTCCGATTAAAACCACGATTCCGGCCGCCACAAACCCTAAAGAAAAGCGTTCGCCATAAAAAGCGAAAGACATTAAAGCGGTAACCACCGGTTGGAAGTTGTTGATAATCGCCACGCGGGAGGCTTCCATTTTCGACAGCGCATAGTACCAGAGAATGTAAGCAATGCCGGAAGTCAAAAAGGCGATGTAGGCCAAAGAGAAAAGCGCCTTGGTTGAAACCGAACCCCAGTCGTATTGAATAGCAGGGATTATCCCGAAGGGGACAAACATTGCCGTTCCGATGGCAATGGCGGCAAAAGTGAGAAAGGGTGGACCATATTTGTTCAAGTAGGGTTTGCCCAGAACGGTGTAGAGAGCCCAGGTCAGAACGGCCGCTAAAATAATCAGGTCGCCGAACAGATAGCGGGTTTCAAATTTTAGCCCTTTTTCCAGCATAATGTAAACCACGCCGGAAAAAGCGAGGGCAATGCCGGCAATTTTCAGCCATTTGAAGGGTTCTTTCAACAAGTAATGGGCTATCAGCAAAACAAAAATGGGCGTGGTGGAATACAACAGCGCCCCGTGGGTCGGGGTCGTATAGGAAAGTCCCCAGAGGAAAAGTGCCTGATTGAGGGGCACGCAAAGCAAACCCAAAAGCAAAAGCCCTTTATAATCGGCTCTTTCGACTTTGCGCATATTTTTGGAAATCAAAGTCAGAACCAAAAGAAAAGCGGTAGCGAGGATAAAGCGGGCGGTGGCTAAATTTACGACCGGAATTTCTTCCAGGGCAAACTTGGCGACCAAAAACGTCCCCGAAGCCAAAAGCAGGTTGCCCAGCAAGGCGAGCACAACCGGGAAGGGAACTCTGGCCATAAGAGTGCGCAATCTATCCGGCTTTAATCTTTTTGACAAGTGGGGATTTGATTTCTTACTTGCTTGCCGTGAAAAACAAATTGGAAAGTCAGGCTTGAAGTGAAAGCATTATATCCCTTCCTGTTTTCTTTGACCTTGCCCATAGGTCCACTTTTGATTGTAGCGGTAGTTTCGACCTATGTTGAGAAGAAGCTGCCGTTCGGAATGGAGTTGGAGCAGGCGGAAACGAGGATATTCTGGGGAGAGGCAGTTTTTCGGCTGCTCTGGGGGCTTTTGTTTTTCGATTTAATTCCGGCTTGGATTTTTTTCCGCTTTCAGCCGCAGTTTTTCTCCTCTATCTGGGTGACGGCCTTGGCCGTTCCGGCGCTGGTATTTGTTTTTGGCTATCTGCCGCTGGTTATTCTGCTTGGCTCCCGCTTTAACTTCAACTGGGGGTATCTCTTTTTCACCCTGCTCTGGATTTTCGCCGCCTTTGCCCTTTCGCTGGCGGCCATCCAATTGGCCTATCGACTATGAAAACCAACGCTTACCGGCTGGCAAGAAACTTTGCCGGCTACAGGAACTACTTTCCTTTTTGGAAAAAAACCTCCTATTTGAACACCGCCTCCATTTGCCCCCACAACCTTTTCGTTCAGAGAAAGCTGGAGGAGTTCCAGCGGCGGTGGCTGGATGGGGACACTGATTTCGACCCGGAATCGTTTCGGATGCTGGATGAAATCCGGAAAATGTGTGCCCGGCTGGTCGGCGCGGATGCCGACGAAATCGGCTTTTGCCCCAATACCTCATATGGCCTGAACGTCTGCATCGCTGGGCTGGACTTAAAACCGGGAGACGAGGCGGTGGTTTCGGAGTTAGAGTTTCCGGCAGGCGTATATGTATTGAAGCCGCTGGAAGAAAAAGGGGTAACCATTCGATATTTGAAAACGGAGAAAGGATACTTGACGCCGGAAGAGCTGGCCGTGAGCTTAACGCCCCGCACCAAAGTATTTTTGACTTCTTTTGTGCAGTTCTTCAACGGTTACAAGCACGACCTGGGCGCTTTTGCCGAAGTTTGCCATAAAAACGGGACGCTTTTGGTGGTGGACGGCATTCAAGGAGTCGGCAACCAAAAGCTGGATGTGCACGCATCGGGCGTGGACTTCCTTGCCGCCGGAGCGCAAAAGTGGCTTTTATCCTCGCACGGAACCGGATTTTTTTACTGTTCGAGGGAACTGCAGAAAAAGATTAAACCGGCCTACTTTGGTTGGATGGGGGTGGACTGGAAGGTCGATTGGACCGACCTCTGGAAAAAAGATTTGAAGCCCTTCGATTCCGCGCGGCGTTTTGAGGTCGGCTCCTATCCCCAAGGTGCCGTGCGGCATTTTTACTGGTCGCTGGTGCTTCTGCAAAAAGTCGGGTTGGCGAAAATCGAAAAATACAACCGGGCGCTTCTGGACTTGCTGACCGAATATTTGGCCGATTCCCCCTATCATCTGCGCAGCTCGCTGAAACCGTCTCACCGCTCCTCAATCCTCTCCTTTTCTCACCCGGCCGGAGCGGAACTGGTCAAATATCTGAAAAGCCGCAAAATCATAGTCTCCTACCGCGAAGACGGCGTGCGGATTTCCCCCAATTTTTACAACTCGCCCCAAGAAATGGAGCGGCTGGTGGACGAATTAAAGCGCTTTGGAAAACGAAAAATCAGCCGAAAATAAATAGGGGCAGGGGCACTACCCGTGGCAGCATGGGTAAAGGCCTTAACAAAAGATATATTCTTAGGTGAAAACGAACAAAGGAGGTTATATGCGAAAGGTTTTAAGCTGGGGATTGGTGCTGGTGGCGGCAGCCCTTTTCGGCGGATGCACGGCATCCCGGACGGTCATCGTCCACGACAGCACGCCGGGGCCGGTGGCCAAATCGCCGGGGCAGGTTAATGCCTCACGGGTGCATACCCGCAACGGCAAGCGCTTTTTCGAGCGGGGGCAATACCGCAAGGCGATTCAGCAGTTCGATCTGGCGGTCGCCAAAGACCCGAACAACTGGGAGGCGCACTATTACCTGGGGGAATCGTACCGCGAGCTGCGGGACTATGACCGCTGCCTGGTGCACTATCATAAGGTGCGCGACTTAAGCCCGAGCGATGCGGTCTGGGTGGCGCGGGTGGAGGTTTCCATCGGAACGGTTTACGAGCGGCGGGGGAACTGGGCCAAGGCACGGGAGCATTACGAATTGGCTTTGGTGTCCGTGCCCGGATACGAGCCGGCCCGTGTGGCCAAGGGCCGCCTGGTGTCCAAGAAATTCAAGGAAAAATCCGACGATGACGACGACCATCGCCGTGGTCGCGGCAAGAAACATAACGATTAGAGTTTATCTCACGCAAGCAAAAAGGCGCCCGCCTATGGCGGGCGCCTTTTTGTTATTCTTTCAAGCTCAATTCTTAAGATAACGGTCAAACCACTTCAAAATCCACTCCAGGCGAGCCAGCCTCCGGTCCGGGCGTCCGTGGCGCGAAAGTCCATGCGGCTCTTCCGGAAAGCGCACAAATTCAACTTTGCGTTTTAAAAATTTGAGCGCAAGGTAGAGTTGTTCGGCTTGCTCAATATTGCAGCGCAGGTCGTTTTCGTTGTGCAGAATCAAAAGCGGGGTGCGGACGTTTTTAACGTAACTAATGGGCGACATTCGCAGCAAGGCGTCCGGGTCGGTCCAGGGTTGCGCCTTCAGTTCCCGATAAACCTCGTGGCCGATGTCCGAGCTGCCCACCATACTGTACGCGTTAACTACGGAACGACCTGTAATGGCCGCTTTGAAGCGATTGGTATGGCCAACAATCCAGTTGGTCATAAAGCCGCCGTAGCTGCCGCCGGTCACACCCACCCGTTTAGGGTCAACGTACGGCCTTTTGACCAGTTCGTCGGTGCCGGCCATTATATCCTTGTAGTCTAAATTACCCCAGTCTCCGACAATGGCTCCGGCAAAAGCTTCGCCATACCCTTGACTGCCGCGGGGGTTGGAGAAAAAGACTACGTAACCCCGGGCCGCCAACAGTTGAAACTCGTGGAAGAAGGTGATGCCGTACTGGGCGGGCGGGCCGCCATGAATTTGCACGACGGCGGGATATTTGCGGCCCGGCTTGAAGCCGGGCGGCTTCATAATCCAGGCCTGCACCGGCGTCCCGTCAGAACTTTTGAAGGATGCCGGCTCCGGTTTGGAGAGCCGAACGCCGCTTAAAAATTCCTGTGAAATGGAAGTCAATTTTTTAGGAGCGTTGGGTCTGCCGGTCAGTTTAATTGTAAAAATTTCGGCAGTAGTTAAAAAATCGGAGAAGGCCAATGCGGCCGTTTTGGCATTGCGGACCGTTGCGCAGCTTTGCAGGTGACCCGGGCGGTTTAGGATGCGCTTCACTTTTCCGCCGGAGGCGGCAACAGTATAGAGGCTGGTGCTGCCGGAGTCGGATGCCATAAAGAAAATACGTTTGCCGTCTCCCGACCAGACCGGAACAGGATAGCCGTGCCCTTCCTGCATATCGCAGATAGTGGAATCGATGCAGGGGCGGTCAAAATCAGGAGCCAGATTTTTGGCCTTTCCTTTGCCGTCCGCCGGCACCACCCAAATGTGGTCGTTGGTCATCCCCCAGGCGTCGTCCGGGTTGTCGTGCCCGATGTAGGCGATTTTCTTGCCATCCGGCGACCAGGCCGGGCTGGCCACCGGCCCGGGCGGGGTGGAAATTTTGCGCATTTTACCGCCGCCCGCCGGAATTACCCATAAGTCTATGCGTAAAGATTCCCTATCCGGGTCCGGCTGGCGATTGGAAGCAAAGGCAATCCACTTACCCTCGGGAGAGAAAGCGGGCGAAGTTTCATCGTAACGGCCGGAGGTCAGCTGCCGGCCGTTGCCGCTTGCCGCATCAAAGGTCCAGATGTGGTAGCCATCTTTGGGCAAAAACCCCTCGCCGTCCAAACGGTAGAAAAGGCGGGTGATATGGCGAAAGAGCGGCGCCGCTTTGCGGTCAGGCTTTCCATCAACGCCGGTAGGAATCGGGTCATTTTGACGGAAAGCGCACAAAAGCTTTTTACCATCCGGTGGCCAGGAAAGAGAATCAAACGAGCCTTCTTTCGTTATTAATTCCCGGGCTTCGCCGCCGTCGGCGGGAATTAGGTAGATGCCGTTTTTTTCATCGCGGGTGGAAACGAAGGCGATGAACTTTCCATCCGGCGACCAGACCGGCTGGCGGTCTTTGACTTTGCCAAAGGTAAACTGCCGCGGGGTTCCACCGGAAGCCGGAATGACCCAGAGGTTGGACCAGTATTGCTTTTTATTTTCGTCTATCCATTCCAGAGTGAAGGCTATTCGGGACTCATCCGGCGAGAGCGCCAGGGAGCGAATCCATTTGAATTTTAACAGGTCTTCGGCGGTTATCAGGCGTTTGGCTTTGGGCATTTTTACTCCATTTTTATTATTCAATTCCGTTCGTACAAAATTCGCTCCCCACGGCACAAATTATGGGTTACCCCCGGGAGATGCGCCGGAATATAATCTTTTTAGCTCCGCCAGACATTCTTTATTGCAAAAAGCACGTTGGCCGGGCGCTCGGCCAGCCGGCGCATATACCAGGGAAACCAGTGGCTGCCGTAGCTGATGAGCACCCGCACCCGATACCCCTCTTTCGTCAAACGCAGCTGCTCTTCGGTTTGGATTCCATACAGCAATTGAAACTCAAAGCCGTCTTTTGACAGGCCCATAGCTTCCGCCTCTTGGCATATCCTTCGAATCAAGACCTTATCGTGAGTGGCGATGCCGAGGGTAACGCCGTTTACTTTTAGATTTGAGAGCAAAACCTTCGCGAGCTCAAAATATTTGGCATCCACATCCTTCTTTTTGGGATAAGCTACCCCCTCCGGCTCGGCGTAGGCCCCCTTCACCAGCCGAATGGCCGGAGCAAGCGGCAGCAACTGCTCGATATCTTTGGGTATTCTATAAAGGTAAGCCTGCAGGCATACGCCTACGCGCGGATATTGCTCTCGAACCTTTTTATAGAGAGATAGTGTGCGGTCAACGTAGCTGCTTTGCTCCATATCTATCCAAACCCAATTATTGTTTGCGGCCGCCTGCCCAATGACAGCGGAAAGATTTTCCAAGCAAAGTTCCTCGCCCAAGTCCAGTCCCAGTTGGGTGAGTTTAACGGAGATATGGCTGTCCAGAGCGCTTTTCTCTACCCGGCCAAGGACATCGATGTAGTGTTCGGTCACCTGTTTAGCTTCCTCCGCTTTGGTAATATTTTCTCCCAGTAGAGTCAAAAGGGTGGCGATGTTTTTGGCTTTCAGCGTTTGCGCCGCCTGCAGGGCATCCTCGACTTTTTCACCGGGCATAAAGCGGGCAACCGCCCGGCGGATGAAAGCGTGGCGGGGTAGCGTTTCGCGTAACCGGCGGTTTTCAGAGATCCACAAAAGAAGTTTGCGCAAAAGACCCATACAAAAAATGCGTCCCCAACGGGATTCGAACCCGTGTTACCGCCGTGAAAGGGCGGTGTCCTAAGCCGGGCTAGACGATGGGGACGTCCAAGGCCAAAATATCCGGCTAAACTCGCTCGGTCAAGCTTTTTGAAAAAGCGAAATAACGCCGAAACAGCTTTTCTTTTTCTGACGAAAGTTTAATTTCCTTTGCAATGGGCAAGAAATATCAAATCGCTGTTTTGCCGGGTGACGGGATTGGGCCGGAAGTTGTCGCTGAAGGGCTGAAGGTTCTAAAGCGGGTTTCGGAAATTGAAGGATTTTCGTATCAACTGACCGAATACCTGCACGGCTCGGAACATTATTTAAAAACCGGGGAGCTTTTTCCGGATTCGGTGCTGTCGGAATTGAAACAGCAGGATGCCATTTACCTGGGAGCCATCGGCGACCCGCGGGTGGAAGTCGGCCTGGTGGAGCGGGCGGTGATTGCCGGCATTCGGTTCGGGCTGGATTTATATGTCAATCTGCGGCCGATTAAACTTTTGGCTGAGCATCTTTGCCCCCTCAAGGATAAAAAGCCGGAAGATGTCGATATGCTGGTGGTGCGCGAAAACACGGAAGATTTGTATGCGGGCATCGGCGGTTTTTTGAAGAAGGGAACCCCGGATGAGGTGGCCATTCAGGAGATGGTTTTTACGCGCAAAGGTTGTGAGCGGGTAATCCGTTTTGCCTTCGAGCAGGCATCCAAACGGCGCAAAAAATTGACCTTGGTGGACAAAGCCAATGCCATCCGGGCAATGGATATTTGGACGCGTACCTTTGCCGAAGTGGGCAAAGAATTTCCCCAAGTTACCAGCGACCACGCCTATATCGACGCCGCCTGTATGTGGCTGGTTAAAAGCCCGGAACAGTTTGACGTGGTGGTAACCAATAACATTTTTGGCGATATTCTGACCGACCTGGGAGCGATGATTCAGGGAGGAATGGGGATTGCCGCTTCCGGCAACATTCATCCCGGAAAAGTTTCGATGTTCGAGCCGATACACGGCTCGGCTCCCAAATACAAAGGAAAAGGAGTTGTCTCCCCCGTGGCGGCCATTGCCGCCTGTGGGATGATGTTGGAATATTTGGGGGAAACAAAGTCCGCTTGGCGCATCGAACAAGCCATTACCGAGCTTCTGGTCGGTAAAAAAATTCCTTCTTTAGATTCCTCCTCTGGCCTTTCTACCTCCGCTTGTGGCGATTTGATTACCCGTCAACTGGGTGAAGTAAAACCGGCTTAGCATACCCTACTTTTGGATAGGGATATGTGCAGAATTTTGCCTTACCTGCCGATACTTTAATAGCCCGTTGGGTTTAGGACTGCCTTATCGGGTGACAAACTATGGCGGGAAATATTACAAAAAAGAAAAAAGAGCCACCCGCCCCTAAGGGCTTTGGCAACACGGACAAAATCTCCGTTAAAACGGTTCGCCCTTCTCTTCCCAAAAACATTCTGGAAGAGATGCAGGAGACCTTAAAAAAGATTCAAGAAGCGCGCCCGCGGGTGGATTCGGGCGAAGGCCCGGCCAAATACCGACACGAGGATTTGGAGACTCTGCTTTTAATCAATAAAGTCATCTCCTCCACCCTTTTTACGGAAGAGATTTTATACATCGTGATGCAAAAAGCGGTGGAATTTCTGAAAGCCGAGCGGGGCTTTTTGATGCTCAAAAACGAGACCGGGGAGCTGGAGTTCCGCACGGCCCACAACATACAAAAAGAACATCTCTCCGAGGAAGACTTCCACATTTCCTCCTCCATTGCCCTGCGCGTGGCCGAAACGGGGGAATCGATTTACACTTCGGACGCCCAGTCCGATCCCCGTTTTTCGTCACAGAAGTCGATTGCCGAGCTGAATTTGCGCTCGATTATGTGCGTGCCGATGAAGGCGAAGGACAAAATCATCGGCATCATTTATTTGGATTCCTCGACCCAGGCCTCGATTTTTCTTGAATCCGATCTCTACCTTTTCGAGTTGTTTGCTGGCCAGGCCGCCATTGCCATCGAGAATGCCCGGCTCTACGATTCCGTTTTCCAGCTCAAGCGCTACAATGAAGACGTCATTAACCACACGCCGGTGGGGATTTTGGTGGTGAACGTAAATTTGGACGTGACCACCGCCAACCGGGCTGCTTTCAAAATATTCGGGAAGGAAGAAATCCAGCAAAATGGAACTTTGCGGCTGGTCGATTTTATTCCCCCCGACCACGTAGCTTACTGGGAAGAGACCTGCGAAGAAGTGATTAAAACCGGCCGCTCCTTTGAAGAACCGCGCTACTACCTGACGCGCGGAAAAGATGAAATCGCTTTGGCCTGGAAGGGGTATCCTTTAGTAGCGCCCAACCGCGGCGATTCCCTGGCCATTTTGGTTATTGACGATATCACCGAAAAAGTTCTGTTGGAAAAATACATCATCCTTTCCGAAAAACTGGTGGCCAAAGAGGAAATGGCGGCCTCCATCGGGCACGAGCTAAACAACTACCTGACCATCATTTCCTCCAATACCGAAATGCTGCTTTTGAATATCAAGAACAATGCCTGGGACAAGGTGACCCACAACAGCCAGGCGGTTTTAGAAAATATCACCAAGATGCGGCGCTTTACCGACAGCCTGATGGACTTTTCCAAGCTGGAACCGGAATTGCGGGAATTTGACTTGCGCCGGCTGGTGGAAGACTTGCTGTTTTCCGTCAAACCGCAGAAAAACTTTTCCTGCCTGCGCTTCTTTACCCATCTGCCCGCCAATCTCCCCTTGGTTACCATCGACGTAGGCCAGATTCAGCAGGTGCTGTTTAACCTGATTAAAAACGCCGCCGAAGCGATTAAGGAATCGGGCCAGCCGATGGGGAACGTCGAGCTTTCGGCCAGCTTTCGCCCGGAGCGAAAAGCCATCGAGTTAAAGGTGAAAGACGATGGCCCGGGAATCGTTCCGGAGAACTTAGCTAAAATATTCGAGGCGCGCTTTACCACCAAGCCGACCGGCCACGGGCTGGGTTTGGCTAACTGTAAAAAGATAATGGAAAATCACGACGGCAAAATTAGCGTGGAAAGTCAAACCGGATCTGGCACCACCTTTCTTTTAACCTTCCCGGTTGCTCCCCGCCCCTAATGGGCAGCCTCAAAAAATTCCCCCGGCTTTTTTTAGATAAAAAACCGCTCAAAATCGAAAAACTTTTGGGCGAGGGGGCCTTTGCCCAAGTTTTTCTGACTTCGTGCGCAAAGGAAAAGCGGGCGGTCAAGGTTCTAAAATCTTTTGAGCCCGGCACGCTTGAACTGTTCAAACAGGAGTTTCTTTTGGGCAAGAGTTTTTGCCATCCTTGTTTTGTCCAGGCTTTTCATTTGGGCTGGTCCGAGTCGGGTGCGCCTTTTTACACGATGGAATATCTCTCCGGCACGGACCTAAAAAAGCTTTGGCCCAAGTTGGATTTTGTCTCTAAAAAACTGCTTTGCTGCCAGCTTTTTTTGGGGCTTTCGCTTCTGCACAAAAAGGGGCTGGTTCACCGAGATCTGAAGCCTTCCAACCTTTTGGTAGTTACCAATCCCACCGATAGACTGCTGTTCCAGCTAAAAATTATGGATTTGGGTTTAACCCGGCATTCCAATCCAGAAAGCGGGGAAAACGTCGGTGGAACGGTCGACTACCTGGCTCCCGAAACCATTCGAAAAGAGAAGGTTGATGCAGGGGCCGATTTCTATGCCACAGGCATAATTTTGGCGGAGCTTTTTTTGGGGCATCCTCCGTATTCCGACAAGGACCCAGCCGTTACCTTAGCCCGCCACCAAGAGGCTACCCTCCCCAAGCTTCCCATCCGCAGCCGAAAAGAAAAAGAATTCTGGGAAAAGCTGATTTACTGGCTGGCGGCAAAAGATAGAACGGAAAGGCCTTCCACCGGACAAGAGTTGCTGGCTTTTCTTCTCGAAGACCCGGTTTTAAAAAAGAGAGTTTCCCGGCAGCCGGAGAGTATCGGCGACTGGTGCCAAACCCTTATTCCTCGTTTTTGGGCTTCTTTAGGTTTTGAGCTGGATGAAAAGAAAAAGCATTTAGCTGAAGTTCCAAAAACCCTGTCGCGGGCAAAGGAGGAACTGCTGGACCGCCAGAGCGTTCAGAAAAAGGAAACAGCCATAGGAGTTCAGTTGGGATTTGGGAGTTCCCGGGATCAAATAGCCTACCCAAGATTTTCCCCAACCGAATTGCAAAACTTTTTACAAACCTGCTTCGGTTTTACAAAAGAAGCGGCTAAAACTTTATGGCTAAAAACTAGCGGTGAAGTTTCCCTGGTTGAATCAGAATTAAAGTTCTGGCAGAAAGAAAAGCTGCTCGGCTGGGAGGAAATGGAATGGAAAATTGACGAAAACAACCTGAAAGATATTTCAGCCTCTCCCTTCACCGAAAAGGAACGGCTGGCAATAGTTCAAACTCTGCCGGCAGGCCACCAAGAGCTTTTAGCCAGGCTGGCGCTATTTTGGGGAACTTTCAAAACAGAAGAAATAAAATCATCCGGGCTTTGGCCTAAGGAGAATTTGGATTCGCTTTTCGAAGATTTATTGAATTTTGGCTTTTTGGAAAAAGATGAAAACGGCTTTGTTTTTTCGAGGCCCGGTTTAAGGGAAGCTTTGTACAACACGCTAACGAAAACAGGAAGCGCCCATCGAAAAATCTGGGACTGTTTTGAAAAGCAAAATCAATTGCAAGATAAAAACCGGGCTTTCGAATTCGAGTATCAGACGGCAGGAGCCGGCCTGTGGGAGCCGGCGGCAAAACAGGCGGTACGGGCGGCGGAGGAAGCGAACGCTCAAGAGGACTTTAAAGCGGCACTTTGGTATTTGAACCGGGCACAGAAATGGTCCCATAGGATTCCCTCCAGAAACAAAAGGGACGAGCTTTTAATGGCCGTATTGCAGGCCCGAGGCACATTTTTCGGGCAGCAGGGAGAATTAGATTTGGCCATTGCCGAGTATTCCGAATTAGCCCAATTAGCCAAAAAAATGAAAAACCTGGAAGAGGAAGCCCATGCCTACAACCGACTGGGAAATATCTTCCGTCAAAAACCCGATTTTCCGGCCGCCGAAAAGGCTTTGAAAAAGGCGCTTTTGCTTTTCGAGCGATTGGGAAAGGAGTTAAACGCTTCTCACTGTCACAACAACCTGGGCGCTACCTACGCTCATCAGCACAGATACGAAGAGGCCCTGCGGCATTACCACCAAGCGGCGGATATTCAAAAACGGCTGGGAGCCACCCGAAATTTAGCCAGCACTATGAACAACATTGGAGTGGTCTTTGCCTTCCGAGATGAACTGAAAGAAGCCGGTCGCTATTTTGGCGAGGGATTACAGCTTAACCGACAACTCGGCGAGAAAGAAGAAATTGCCCGATGCCTTAATAACGTGGCCTTTATTTTAATTCAGCAGGGGAAGTTTCAAGAGGTGCAAAGACTGCTGCAAGAAGCCATAGAGTTGAACCGGCAAATTGGGAATCAGAAAGAAGAAATTTTCAACTTAGACAACTTGGCGTTGTGCTTTTATCGAAGGGGTAATTATGCCCAAGCCATTGCACATGCTTTGCAAGGGCTTTCCCTTGCGGAAAAAATTAGCTACCAGGGTAATCACTCTTCGCTTTACTGTTCCTTGGGAGCAAGCTTAAAAAACCAGGGCCAATATGCCGAGGCGGAAAAATATCTTCTCCGAGCTTTAGACCAAGCAAAGGAGCTAAAAGACCGTCCCTCCGAAACCTTGGCTATTTTGGAAATAGGTGACCTGCGGCTCCATTTAAATGACATCGAGAAGGCCAAGGAAATGGCTCACAGTGGTTTGGGAAGAACCCAAAACAGTTCGGAAAGAGCTCTACGTGGACGCTTTTATTCTCTTTTAGGCAGAATTCATGCCGCTTGTGGAGATAGGTCGGGTTCCGAGAAATATTTTATTGAAGCGGAAAATCGCTTGAGCCAAAGCGAGCACCAGGCTGATCGACAGGAAGTGGCCTTGGAGCGTTCCGAAGCGCTTGCCCTCAAAGAGACGGACCAGAAAATAGACGAACTTTTGGCTCTCGTGCGCACTTTTTCGATCGAGGGTATGAGCGCTCCCCAGGTTTGCAAAAAGCTATTTTTAGAAGCCTCTTTTTTACTGGAAAAGGGCCGCTTAGCGGATGCACGCGACAAAGCCGCCGAAGCGCTGAAAATAGCTTACGATTTAAACGAACCGGAAAAAATCTGGCGGCTCCATCACTTTTTGGGCGGCATTTGGGCCAAAGAAAAAAACTTTCAGAAAGTGTTTAGCGAACTGAAGGCTGCCGCCCAAGTTCTACATAACCTTAAAGAAAACTTCCCCACCGAAGCAAGCTTCAACCGCTATTTTGAAGATCCGCAAAAAATTGCCCTCCTTTCCGAAATCCAGAAGGTAGCACAGGCACTGACGGACTAAGAAATCTTCGTCCAAACATGATGTGCGCTTCAAGAAAACATTCGCTAATAAACGAAAAAACCAAGGATAGTTCGGAAGGATTATTACATCTTTTGATATGTATTAGGATTCTTTTTTTATGAATTTTTTTGCAATCCAACTATATCTCGTGATTCCATATAACCTATTTAACAACAAGCGGTTGTATGGGCGTGCCTGTCAATTGACTAAAAACAGGCTTAAAGAGCGCTTGCCTCCTACAGAGATAAGTTAGTTGGACATAAGAGCTGAACGGATGGTAGAATCTTGAGGCATAGTTTTTGCTAATTGATTTAGCCGAGGGGGCTTTCAAAATTAGAAATTGATGTGAGGAAGTAACTATTACTATCTTTTTGCCGGGTAAAATGCCCATCGGTGCTTGAGGGTTCTCAAGGTTGGAATTAGAAAAAAACTCTTTTGACCTCCAGGCCGAGCCGGCTGCCGAAGTCGGCTCAAGTTCCTATTTCGTCTGGCGGGCGGAAAAAGAGCTGAAGCGGGCGGAACGGTATTTATCTTTTGTCTCCTTGATTACATTCGAATGCGTCCCCGTCAATGAAATAGGGAATGAAAAACTTAAGGAAAAGGCGGGCGAAGTAGTGGAACGCTGTGTCCGCGAAACTGACCTGGTTGGGATTAGCGACTCTAACGGCATAGCGGTTCTGCTGGTGGAAACTCCCCGCCGGGGAGCCGAAAAAGCGGCGGAACGGATTGCCGCCCAGCTGACAGAGCTTTGTTTGCAAGAAAAAGGAAAAACCAAACTCGGAATCAATGTACATTCCTTTCCGGAAGATCCCCAGGGTAAGGAAAACTTCCTTGCCGCCCTCGAAAAGCTGCGCTAAAGGCTTCTGACCTAAAAAACGGTTGCTCCTCACGTTTAAGTTTTTATTTTAATTAAAGTGGAGGATATCCACGCTTATGTTTAAAGGACTCTTATGCGCCTTCGGGATTTGGCTTTGGGCCCTCCCTTTGATGGGTCAGCCGGTTATGGAGGGCCGTTTTGATTTGGCCCGCCAGGCTCCCGATTTGGCTCAACCGGTTTCGCTTTTTGCCGACAGCGCAGGGAATTTCTGGGTTGGAGATGCCAAATCGAAGCGCGTGTTTTGCTTCGGTGCGGATGGAAACCTGCGGGCGGTAATAGGCGACAAAAAGAAAAATAAAATCGGCTATCCGGTGGACCTTTTTTCCGACCGCAACGGAAAAATTTATATTCTTGACTCGCAGGAAAGAATAGTGTTGATTTTTGACCCAAGCGGCGAACACCGGGAGCAATTAGGGGGCAGCAAAACCTTTGCCCGGCCGATTGCCTTGGCCATCGACGAATCTGCAAATGTTTTGGTGGTGGACGAGGGTCGAAAAAAAATCCACTTTTTTGATTCCTTTAAGCGCCCATTTTTAAGCGTTGAGACCGGACCGCAGGGACAGCCCCTGCGCTTGCCCGTTACCGCGGCGAGCGACCGTCAGGGAGAACTTTTTGTACTGGATGCGGGGTATGGCTCTCTTTTGGCCTACGACTCCACCCATCAGTTCAAACAGGAAATCCCGCTTTCGTTCGAAAGGAAAAGCTTTTCACAACCGAACGACTTATCGGTAGGACCGTTGGGAGAAATTTTTCTTTTGGAGGCTTCTGAACCGGCGGTCTGGTATCTGGCCAACTGGCGTGCCGCAAATTGGAGAAAAATCTTAAGCGGCGAAAAATTTGCTACAAAACCGGTGGCCCTGACCCTGACGGGCGGGGGAAAGCTTTTTGTCTTGGATGCCGGAGAGATGGCTGTTAAAAAATACGGCGTTAAAGGCTTGGCCGAAGCGGCACCCTCTTTTCCCCCAATCTCAACCGGACAAAAAGCATTTACTACTTCACTTCAAGATTCCGGCCAGTTGCTGATACCCTTCATTGATCTTGAAAAAGGGCTGGCTCTCCTTCAGCCGTTTGATACAACCGGCAATCTGGCCGATTGGATTTTGCCCAGCGACGTCCGCCTCAAAATCGGTGGAGAGTCAACCGCCTTTTTGGAACCGCTGTGGCTAACCAAATCCGACATCAAATTGGCTATTGCCATTATCTGGGGAATTGAAAAGCTTCCGATCCCTGCCGGAGAGGAACTTAAAAACGCCATCGTCCAGCAAATTTTTCCAGAGCTGGATGAACCCAACGACAAAGTTTTCATCTTCAGTGCGTCCGCCAAACCGGAAGCGGTCCTGGAGGCGGAAGGGAATACCCGAACGGCGGAATTGGCTTTGCGCGGATTGCCGAATGTTTCCGGCGGGCTTGCCTACAACGATGCCCTCTTGCAGGCCAACGAAAAACTGAAAGAGAAAACAGCGGGGCTTTTACCGGTGATAATTTTATTGGCCGATGCCAAAGATAATCTTTCTTCGGCCACCTATATGGACGTCGCCCGCCTGGCGGAGGAAAAAGGGTTCGCCAATATTTACGCGGTCGCTTTCAACGACGGTCAAAATGGAGGCTATCTTTCCGACCTGCGGCGACTTTCGGAAACCACTCAAGGAGTTTATTTTGAAACGTCCGAACCAAAAAGTTTCTCCCAGATATTTGCGCAAATTATTAAGATTCTAAAATACCAACTGGTGGTTCGGTTCACTCCTCCAAAGGAGGCCGGCGAGCTGGTTGTGGAAGTTAGCTTAGAAAACAAACTTCTTTCCGCGGCCTCATCCAAAAGCTGGATTAAGCCGGTTTACCAAAAAAAGGAGGTTTTCCAAAGCCCTGGGCTTTGGAAAACCGCTCTGGTTTTGGTTGGGGCGGTGGTTTTGGCGCTCGGCGCTATATTCAGCCTAATCTTTCTCTTTAGGAAGCACAGTCGAAAATGCCCAGCCTGCGGCCACCGGGTCGAACCGTCCTGGAGCTTTTGCTACTTTTGCAAAACCCCTTTGCAGGCCGAAAGCAAAACAACCAAACGGCCGGCGGCCGTTGTGATCCAAAAGGGGCGCTTGGCCGGAATGCGCTTCCCTTTAAATGACTCAATTATGACCATCGGTGCCAGCCAGGACAATGCCATTGTCATAGACTATGAAGGGATTTCCCGCCGCCATGCCCGCTTGGAAAAAAACGGCGGACGCTGGGAGATTGTCGATTTAAACTCCACCAATCATACTTATTTGAACGGCAAACCCATCCGCCGGGCGGCCTTGAAGAATAAAGACGTTGTTTCCTTGGCCCGGGTGGCCGACCTGATTTTCGAAGGATAGTATGCCCTTAGTTTTGGAATTTCTTTCCGGCAGTTTGAAAGGGGAAGTCAAAAAGTTTGACGGCAGGCTGGTGCGGATTGGCCGTGACCCACAGGGTGACGTAGTTCTCGACTACCAGAAAGACCCGGCCGTTTCCTTCAACCATGCCGTAATTGAAGGCGAAAACGACCACTACGAGCTTAAAGATCTTGGCTCTACCAACGGCACATTGGTCAATGGAAAGAAAATAAATCATCAGGTCTTGGTTGACGGAGACTTAATAGCCTTTGGTCTGGCCGGACCAAAGGCCAAAGTCCGGCTCCAAACAGCCCCCGAGCCGGCCGGAGCAACTAAAATTCTATTCATAGACCGGCCCAAACTTCGCCTCGAAGTAATTCGCGGCCCGGGACAAGGCGGAAAATTTGAGTTTGAGCTGCACGCCAATCCGGTGGTCAAACTCGGACGAGAAAAAAACAACGACATCTCTTTTTATGACCCTCCCACCCCCATCGTGTCTCGGTATCATGCGGAGTTGAGCAAAACCGAGGAAGGCATCGTTTTGGAGGACTTAGGCTCGACCAACGGCACGTTTGTAAACGGAAAAAAAATCACAAGTAAGACCGCCGTGAAAACCGGTGACCGGATTGTGTTGGGCGCTAACGGCCCGGAACTGCTGCTTACCGTTGAGCCGCCGAAAAGTTTTGCCTCTGCGCCGGCAGCCGCCCCCCAAAAAATCGGTTGGCTTATTGCAAGCACAGCTGGGATTGCCTTGGCAGTGTTGGCCGGGGTTTTGTTTCTTTTTGTCGGTTCCGATAAGCCGGAAACTTCGACCACCCGCTCTACGACGGAGGGGGCCGATGAATTGGCCTCCGGCCAAGATGAATTTGCCTATGTGGAGAAAAAGGTCAAAGAACTGGCCGCCATTTTGCGGGAGGATAGTTCCAAAGTTAAACCCTCCTTTGTTTCCTTTGTTATGGAGCAGATAAACCTTTACAAAAGACAAAAGCGTTCCACGGAAATTATTCTCGGCCGAGCCCCCCGGTACCTTCCGACGGCGATGCGGGAGTTTAAAAAGAAGAAATTTCCCCGCGAGCTGGCCTATCTCGCCTTTATTGAGTCCGGATACGATCCAAACGTCCGCTCCAAGGCCGGTGCCGTCGGGTTGTGGCAGTTTATGATTCCAACCGCCAAACAATTCGGGTTGAAAGTCGATTTGGGCCGGGGGATTGACGAGCGCACCAACCCGCATAAAGCCACCGAAGCCGCCGTAAAGTATCTCGATTTTCTTTTCCGGGAAAAGCACTCTATGTTTAACGCCATCGCCTCCTACAACACCGGCCAGGGATCGGTATCGCGGGCCTACCGCAAGGTGGAGGACCCGATGGCCCACTACGATTACTTTTACCTCTCCCTAAAAGGGCTGATCCCGGCCGAAACTCGTGATTATGTGCCGCGCTTTTTAGCCGCAGCCATAATATCCTCCGACCCGGCTCGTTTTGGCTTTTCGCTTTAGTTGTTAGAAAACTAATAACCATTTTGCTTTTCAATAAAATTCTTTTATAATTCTTCCGCTTCCGGCAGGGAGTTGGCTTTAGGCCGGGGCAAATTGGCTGAAATTAACGAGAGCAGCCTAGCCTGCCAAAGCAGCATTCGGCAGGGAACGGAAACCGGGTGAGTACCGCCTCAGAGGGAAACGGGGCAGAAGAGGGCAAAATGGGAATTCTGAAAATCAAAAGGGGAGCCAAACCCAACGAATATCCTTTACCGGTCACCACCGCCGAAATGCATTATCGGGGTTGGGATGAAATTGATATCCTGATTGTAACCGGCGACTCGTATATAGACCACCCCTTTATGGAAGCCGCCCTGGTTGGCCGGGTGTTGGAAAATGCGGGGTTTCGAGTCGGAATTCTACCCCAACCGGACTGGCAAACGCCGGAGGCTTTTACCACGCTGGGTAAACCCAACCTTTTTTACCTGATAACAGCCGGTAATTCCGACTCGATGGCTGCCAACTACACCGCCAGCCGCACCCGGCAAAAGGAAGAGATTTATTCGATTAAAGGCGCGGTCGGCTTACGGCCGGATAGGGCCTCCATCGTCTATTCCCACCGGGCCCGTGAGGGAGGCCAAGGAGTTCCGGTAGTTTTGTTTGGGCTGGAAGCCTCGCAAAGACGCTTGGCCCACTACGACTTCTGGCAGGATGCGGTTCGCCGGCCAATCCTTTTTGATGCCAAAGCCGATATGGTGATTTACGGCCCTCCCGAAAAGACCGTTGTGGAATTGGCCCAAAGAGTTAAAGAGGGGGAAAAAGTAAAAGAAATAAAAAACTTGCACGGAACAGCTTTCAGGCAAAAAAAAATATCCGGGGATATCTTAGAGCTGCCCGGTTTTGAATCCATCTGCCAAGAGCGAAAGGCGTTCGATGAAAGTTTTTCGCGCTACGCCGAAAACTATTTTTCTCCTGTTCCAACACTCACCGCTCAAAAAACGGGAGATTGGTATCTAACCCTTACCCCACCACCTCCGCCGTTGGAAACAAAAGCAGTGGATACTTTCTATGACCTGCCTTATACTCGGAAACCCCACCCACTATATGAGGGAGAATACATTCCAATCGCTTCCATTTTAGAGCAAACGATCGTGGCGGTGCGAGGTTGTGCCGCTCCCCCGCTGGTATGCCCCTCTGCCTTCCACTTCCGGGGAATGATGGAAGCACGCAGTTTGGATTCGATAAAAAAAGAAGCGGAAAAAATAGCGTCGGCGGATAACTTCACCGGAAGCCTGTTTATTGTAGGCGGAAACGCCGCCAAGAAATCGGGAGTTTTGTATGATCTGGAAAAGGAATTGGATGGAAATTGGAGTTTTCGTAAATGGGCAAGAAGAGAGGGCCATTTAGCGAGCCAAATGGAACTGCGTGAAGCGTTGGAAACCATCGAAAAGGTTGATTCGGTGTACCTCTACGGCATATACAACTCCGAGCTAACCCAGGGGTTGCCATCCCATTCCGCAGAAGCCATCAACACTTCTCGACTCCCATTTGAGGCCAAAAAGGAAAAAAGCAAAAACCCATCCGAACTTTTCCTCGCATTCATTTCCTGTTGCGAAAGACAATCCTTGGGCCGGCGGTCAGAGCCGTACTTCATCCCCTCGCTGGTTGTAGGCCGCCCGGGAGTCGAAACCGCCGACGCCGTCGAATTGGCCCTTTTGCTGCGGCGCAGAAAACAACGCGTGGATAAAGTTTTTGAATTTCTCCCTCTTCCTCTTTCTTTTGCCACCACGCGCTTCTTCACCGGTTTAGATCCGCTTACCGGCGAGCCGGTTTACGTCCCTTCGCGCACCGCGGAAAAGAAAATTCACGGGGCAATTTTGAAGCATTATGAGCCGGAAAACCAGGAACGGGTCCGGCGCGCCCTGATGGCTATCCGTCGCAAAGACTTAATCGGCAAAGGCCCCGAAGCCTTGGTTGACTACTCTACTTCTTCTCCCAGCGGCAACCGGAGCGAGCGTCCCGCCGAGCAGAGGATTTCCGGCCAAAACAAAATGCCGCGAAAACCGGCGCTGGGCCCGGATAATCCCCGTTATCCTTTTCGCAAACGCTGGGAGTGAAGTAAAAGTTGTAGGTCTGGACTGAAGATAGCAACGCTGAGAAGAAAACGTAATGTTCATTGGCCATTACGGAGTAGCCTTAGGGCTTAAAAAAGCGGACAAATCTCTTTCCCTGGGGCTCCTATTCTTGGCCCTGCAACTGGCCGGCATTCTCCGATGTATCTGCGTTCCCGCCGGAATAGAAAAATAAGATAAGAAATTAAGAAGGAGCACGGTTTACCGTGCTCCTTCCTGGTTAGTAGCCGTCCTCTTTAGAAGAAATACCGCAAGCCTATTCCGCCGTTGGCGGACACATCGGTTTCCGGCACTATATCCATAATCGGCGCCACCTCGAAGAAAATGTCCAACGGGGTGTCCTTAATGAAGTGCGTAAAACCGAGGGGTACGCGGGCACCCACACGGGTGTCGCCTTCAAACCGCATTCGTCCACCCACGCCGATGTAAAAGCTGGTGCGACGCACGGTCGGGTCGGACGAGCGCAGCGGGGTGTGCCAGAGGTAGTCGGCGTGGACATGCAACTCATCTCCGCGACCGGCAAACGACCAGGCGAAACCGGCATCAATGGCCGACTTGCGCGAGACCCAGTGTTTGAACGAAACGCCGGTCGGCTCGCCCAGAATCATACCCAGCCCGGTGGGATGGGAAAGCTGCGGGCCGGAATAAGGGGTCGCCATTTTTTGGCTCGGGCGCCTTTGGGCCAAAGCCGCAGACGCAAAAGCCAGAAGCAGAATTACACAAAGGGTTACTTTACGCATTACTCCTCCTTTCGGATTGGGTTTTTTAAACCCACAAAGTTTTATACACTTCAGGGGCAAAGGGGCCTAAAATTTTTTTTCTTTGCCGCACAATAACTTACATCCCGTAAACTTTATCGGCAAAATAGACGGAGGTCGTTAATCCAAATTGGTGCGGCATAGCCGCACCACCAAGGTCTCCAGAATCAAGTCGGGCGGAATTTTATCAAAGCGAGTCCGTCTTTCAGCGATAGCGATTTCTTCAACGGCGGCGAGGGCCTGCCCTTGAGAAACTGTTCGGGCCTCGGATAAAATGGCCGGATGTAGGTAGCCCTTAAACCCCCAATCTTGATAGGTCCGGTAGGAAAAATCACCGGAAAGCACAAAAGCCAAAAGTTTGCAGCAATGCTCCGCGAGCTGATAAAAAATTGTGCCGGTTGAGTCGCCTTCTTGGCGCAAGCTTCTCAAAATCGACAAGGCCAGCCCGGCATCTTTTTTAGCCAAAGCCGCAGTCAAATCCCATGGGGCGAAGCGTCGCTGGGAAACAATCAGCTTATCCAATTGCTCTCTTGTGGGCAGCTCTTCATAAGCCAAAGCCAGCTTATCCACTTCCGCCGCCAATAAAGAGAGGTCATCTCCCAATTTCTGAATCAGGAGTTGGGCTGTCTCGGGCGGCAAAGGCAGCTCCCGTTCCAAGGCATAGGCAGAAAGCCACCCGGCAATCTGCTGGGGGGAGGTGAAATTTCCAAATTCAAACAGCAGATTTTTTTTCAGAAAAAACTCTGCCCATTTCAAACGAGCGTCCGCTTTCCCCCCCCAGAAAAGCAGAAAGTGCGGTCCCCGATAATGCTCCAAGAAAGCAGTGAGCGCATCTCGAACCGTTGGTCGCAGCTTGTCGGCTTCAAAAATCCAAAAGAAATTGACATCTCCGAAGAGGGAAAGGGCGGACAAATGGTTGGCCAAGGTTTCCCAATCCAGCTCCGAGCCGAAAAGCTTTTTAACTCTTAAACTTGGGCGCTCTTTGCGAAGCAGGCTCTCCCAATGCCTGACGGCCCGCCGCATCCGGAATTCCTGCTCGCCAGTCAGGAAAAGATATTGAAAATCAAGGTTCTTCAACCGCTTTTGCAGCTGGTCCGCTCCGGGCAAGGACGACTTGGGCGACATTGGGAAGAAGTAAGAAAAGCCTGGCCAGAAGGTCAAGCCGCAAAAACAAAGTAGTGTCCAGAATTCGTGTAAGAGCGCTTGACAGAAAAAAATTGGACGCCTAACTTATTGGTCACGAAAATGCAATTCGCCTGCCGTGCCCCACTTAAGATTTGGACAGTTATAATTGGATGAGGATAACGCTACGTGGATAACAAATGCCCAAATTTAGAATAGAAAAGGATTCAATTGGCAAATTGAAAGTACCGGTCAATACCTGGCGAATCGACTACATCTGGGCCAACGGAGAACCGAAGGCAAGAGTAGAGCCAACCAATCACTCGCCGTTGCCAATACCGGATGGCGGGGAAGGGTTACTCATTGAGAGTGACGGCGGCGGAGGTGGCTCCACAGAGTATTACTTCTGGTATCACAACGACCATCTGGGGACGCCCTACGTGGTAACGGACAAGGACAAGCTGCCGGTTTGGAGAATAAGCTTGAATCCGTTCGGGGAAACCGTGCTGGAGGAAGTCTCGCTGTCCAACGAACTCCGCTTCCCCGGACAATTTCTCGATAGAGAAAGCGGCTTGAACTATAACTGGCATCGGTTCTATCAGCCGAAGGTGGGGCGGTATTATCAGGCGGATCCCCTCCTGGACCTAGGTTTGATGAATCGCTGGAGCAATTCAGCAACGTGGCTTAAAGTACGAAAAAATTCATATTCCTATGTTGGGAATAATCCAGTAAAGAGAATCGATCCTTTAAGATTGATAGACTATCCAGATATTGAGGCTTACCTCGATGAAACACCCTTAGCAGGTGTATATAAGGTCGCTTCCTTTATAGGTAGTGCAAGGGCATCTGCAACATGCTTTTCCAAATGTATGTTGGAATCTTTCACAGTATCACTACCCGTAGAAGGAGTGAGCCATTATGGTGGGAGGGGATTCGCAATGGCATGGTACCATTTTAGAGATAGAAGGTTTAAAGCGTGGGGCACGTCTTCAAAGGTTTTAGTTCCTAGACTAGGTCTAAGGATTTCGACGGTTGGGACGGTGGCAGTTCTTTCATATGAGGCGTACCAATGCTTTAAAAAATGTCGAAACTCCTGTCCAACCGAGTAATGTACTTTCTAACGAAGTGAAGGTCATGCTAAAAAACTTGCGAAAGACATTGAAGATGCTTGGGACTAGAGAGTATATATTCTTAGGCATTGTTTTTATTTGGACTCTCTTAATGTATGAAGGACACCGCCTTATTCCGGGGGCAAAATGGCTTATTGCGGCAGTTCCCTTATGGGTGGTAATTCTAAATTTAGTGTTACTTTTTATCTCTACTGCCTTATTTGTCATTAGAACGAATGTGCTGCCAATTGGCGGTAGAGCTACGTTACTTGTTGGTATGATCACATGGATCTTTTGGAGCCTCTTCTTACGGCGCTTCTCTTTGATTTCCACAATAGGTTTGGGCATAATTATATTATTTAATTGGGGTTTGAAGAGATGGAGATCCAAAAAAGGCCGCGTAGTTTCGAAATGAGATGCTCTGCCCCACCTAAATTTGGACAGGTGAAGTGCTTATTTTTGACATCCGGCCTTGAGGAATCCCCCGGAGGCTTTGGAAATTATGCGGAAAAAAACAAGGGCGGCCATAGCCGCCCTTAGAATTTAGTCCCGCCCTTTTTGGCGGGACTGGTCCCCACTTGGGGGATTCCCAATCGAGGAGGGGTTCGAATGGGAGCTTTTTAAACCCGGTCACCCTCCGGGGTCGCCGGGTTCTCATTTTTGGGTATCCAAAACAAGGAATAGTCAAACTTCTTCTTATAGAGCAAGGCCATATTTCGATACGGCTCCAAGGCTTTTCCGCAAAGCATCCGTTGGTTCACCTGGTGTACAACCGTGAACGAGTCGCCAAAAACCTCCACCGTACGATTTTTAAATAGCTGCGGGTTTATTTCCACAAATTCCAGGAGAGCCAACAGAGCGGCATATTCACACTCTTCCTTGCTTCCCTTAAAACGAGCCCGAAAGGCGATACCCGCATCCGGTATGGTAAAAGTTGCCAATCCAAAGCCGTCTGGCCTGTTTTCCCCCGGAATTCCGTAAAAGTATAGTTGCATTAGCCCGATTGTCTTTCCCTTTCAATTTAGATTTAAGCAACCTTTGTGCCTTGGTAAGGCACGTAAGCCTTGTGAAAGTTATAACAAACCCAAGTCATAGCAGGCGATAAACCAATTTCCACAAGGATATGTCAATCAAGCCAAAACGCTTAAAAGTATGGGGCTTTCCCCGCATCTCCGGAAAACGAGAATAAACCCTACTTTTCGGGAAACCGGCTGAAGGAATTTACTCCTTGCAAACTTCTTCAGTCCTTTGGCAGTTGGCTGTCAACATCCTTTACTTTTCTCTGGCTTTTTCCAATAAAAATTCCTACCTTTTAATGGAGAATTTATGGGCAAAATTATCATTTACGGTTCAGGGGTTCGCTTCCGCGTTAGCCGCTGTGCCTCCTGCTTGATCCCTGGAAAGGAGAAAAAATGGCTTCCCAGTTATTTGCTATAACCGATTTCGTCAAGAAGCTCGCCGCAATCCCGAAAGCGGAATTTACCCTGGACAACGTGCATAATTTTTTGAAAACCCACCCGGTGGAACCCGAAAGCTTAAAACCGTACCTGTTTTTCCGCTCTTCGCACTATACCCGCAACCTCATCGACAAGTGCGAGTTGTACGAGATTATCGCAATTTGCTGGGATGCTGGTCAAAAAAGCCAGATACACAACCATCGGGGACAAAACTGCTGGATGGCGGTTCCAATAGGGAAGCTTTTGGTGCAGAATTACAGAGTTGCCGTGGGTAATGGAGACGGCGGCTTTTGTGAACTGGCAGAAACCACCCGTTATTGGATGGATCCGGCCAACCCGGGGATGGTGGACCCCAAAGAGCCGATTCATTACGTCGCCGACCCCAAAGAATTAAACCAGCGGGCCGTTTCCCTTCACGTTTATTCTTATCCTTACGATTCCTGCGTGGTCTATTCCTTGGAGCAAAAGCGTGCCTTTGACATTCCCCTCCACTACACCTCCGAATACGGGGTTCTGGAGCCGGAGGAGATGGAGAATGTGGAATAAAAAGATATTAGCCAGTTACGGCTTTTTACTTCGCTCTTAAACTAAACATTAAAACGGAATAAAATTACATCCCCATCCTGCACCACGTATTCTTTCCCTTCCAGCCGCAATTGCCCTTTTTCTTTGGCTTTGTGGATGTTGCCGAACTCTTTGAGTCGGTCGAAGTGCAACACTTCGGCGCGGATAAAGCCCTTTTCAAAGTCCGAATGAATAGCTCCTGCGGCTTGCGGGGCCTTGAACCCTTTCGGGAGCGTCCAGGCGCGCACCTCTGGGTCGCCGGCAGTGAAAAAGGAAATCAGCCCGGAAAGGTGGTAGATGTGACGAATCATTCCGAAAAGGGCCGGCTCGGCGATGCCTAAATCGGATAAAAAAGCTGGCTGGTCGGCCTCCGGCAACAGGGCGATCTCGGCCTCAATCTCGGCGGAAACAGCGTAGAATTCGGAGTGGAGCGCCGGAGTAAAACGGTTTTCAATTTCATCCCGCTTTGGCAAGTCGCCTTCACCTATATTGATAACCCAGAGAATTGGTTTTAAGGATAGAAATTCAAAGCCGCGGATGGCTTTGCGTTCATCCGGGTTTAAATCCAGCGAACGAAGGGGCTGATTAGCTTCCAAGGCAGTTTTCAAGCGCTCTAAAAGTTTAATTTCGTCAACAACTTCTTTATGCCCGCGCTTTAAATCGTTGGACAATTTACCGATCCGTTTTTCGACCGAAATCAAATCCGAAAAGACCAACTCGGCGTTCAGGTCGTCGATATCTCGCTTGGGATTCACCGAGCCTTTTGGATGGGCAACATTATGATTTTTGAAAGCGGCAATGACCGCCACCAACGAATCGGCTTGGCGAAGGTAAGCGGGCAGCTCGTGCGGCCCGGCCTTGGGCTCGTCCAACGCCTGGGAATCCCAGAACTCTATTTCGGCATAGGTGGTCTTTTTCGGTTGGTATAATTGCGCAAGAAAATCGACCCGCAAGTCGGGGACTTTTACCACCCCCTTGTCGTATCCTTCCTTGCGGCCTCCGGCGTGATGCCCTTTGTGCCCTAACAACGCCTTGAAAAGGGTCGATTTCCCCCCGCGGGGATACCCCAAAATGCCGACGTACATTGCTACTGAACGTTCTCTGTTTCCGGCTGGTGACGAACAATGCGGCCGTTGGCCAAAAGCGGAACGATGGGAATGGAATCAACCCGGGCCGCCTCGCGAATATCGGACTCGAAGCCGAGCGAAACCAAAAAACGGCCGTGGTAAGAATTGCGCAGGGCGGAATACAAATCCCCTTCTTCCCGGCGGTAAAGACAGAGCGAAGCTTCGGCCCCGTCGTTCTTTTCTAACTCCTTTCCAGTCTGCTTTTCCAATTCCGCAACGTATTTGCCGCCCGTGACCGCATCCTCGAAGGAAAATTTTCCGTTCTGGCCGGAGCAGATGATGGAAATGTTCTTTCCCTCCCGCAGAGAAAAGCGCAGAATTTCGGAGAGATTGACCAGACCACCGACTAAGCAGAGCGCCCCTTGGCCCCCTTTAAGCATTGCCCTGGAACCGTTGGTGGAACAGTAAATCAAGGCTTTGTCTTTGACCGCTTTTGATTCGTACTCCAAAGGAGAATTGCCCAAATCGAACCCTTCAATCTTTTGGCCGTCCCGCTCCCCGCAGAGCAAAACGTGCTCTTTGCCCAACTTTTGCTTTAGTTCCCCGGCGGCATCGATGCTTGCCACCGGTATGATTTCGCGCGCGCCGTTGGCCAGAGCTACGGCCGACGTGGTCGAAGCCCGCAGAACATCGATAACGATAACCAGTTTGTCCGCTAATTCCCCTTCGGCAACTTCGGAGGGGGTGAAATACAAATCTATCTTGTGCATTTATCTATCCATATTTTTCGTTTTTTACTTGTAGGGGCAATTCATGAACCTGTGGTGAGCGAAGCCGAATCCATTGCCCCTATCTACGCGTCCCATTCTTATAAAAAGGTGCCGCCACCACGGCAGCCGGCGCCCTTTTACCTCGGATGTCAATTTCCAGTTTTGTTCCTGTAGTCGAAAAGGAGGTGGGCATGTATCCCAAGCCGATTCCTTTTTCTAAAGATGGTGAATAAGTTCCGGAAGTTACTTCCCCCAATTTTTCGCCGCCGGAAAAAATAGTGCAGCCTTTGCGCGGAATCGATTTTTCCAGCATTTCAAAGGCGGCCAGTTTTCTTTTTGGCCCTTCGGTTTTCATTTTCTCAATCGGCGGTCTGCCGATAAAACCGGGCTTGGACAATTTGACCACCCAACCCAGTCCCGCCTCTATCGGGTTGGTGGTTTGGTCAATGTCGTTGCCGTAGAGCATATATTTCATCTCCAAACGCAAAGTATCTCGCGCGCCCAAACCAATCGGTTCAATGTCAAATTCTTCGCCGGTCTCCATTATTTGATGCCAGAAATTCTCCGCCCTTTCGGGAGCCACATAAAGTTCAAAACCGTCCTCACCGGTATAACCGGTGCGGGAAAAAAGAATTTCTTCGCCGCAAACTTTGGCCTTGGCCGCTTTGTAATAACCCAATGTTGGCAAATCAAAGCCGGTCAGTCTGGCCATTATAGCTTCCGCTTTCGTCCCCTGAATGGCCAAAAGGGCGAAATCGTCGCTCTCATCCGTTAGCGTAACACCCGAAGGTTTGTGTGAAGCCAGCCAATCGAAATCTTTCTGAATATTGGCGGCGTTAACCACCAGAAGAAAGCTCTCCGGAAGGCGATAGACCAGCAAATCATCAACGATTCCTCCCTCGGGATAGCACAAAAGCGAATATTGCACGTCCCAGACCGCCAGTTTGCCAACGTCGTTGGTGGTGACTTTCTGCAAGAAATCCAGCGCGCCCGAGCCGGCGACTCGAAACTCCCCCATATGCGACAAATCGAAAAGCCCGACCGAACTTCTGACCTTGCGATGTTCTTCGGTGATGCCGCGATAGGTTACCGGCATATAAAATCCGGCGAACGGCACCATTTTGGCCCCCGATTTTTCGTGAACGGTTGCCAAAGCGGTTTTTTTAAGCGTTTCGGCGGCAATTTGCATAGCAAAGAATGATACGAAAATGGGGAAAGTTAGTCAATTAATGCGGGTGCAGGCATTATAAAGGTAGCGGAAAGCTTTAGCTTTCCAAAGTGGAAACCTGAAGGTTTCCGCTACCCCTTATTCTTCTTCCTCCGCTAAAACATCTTTGCGGCGGGAGATGGAGACGGTGAAATGCTTTTCGGGCGGAGCCAGTTCCAGAAGTCTTTTCTTCAAATCGGCCGGGAGGCGCTGATCTTTCAAAAGCTTGTCCAGCTTATACCAGGTTACCTCTGCCGTTTTTTCCCAGAGGTTGTGCTGTTTCAAGAAGGCCTCGAACGCTTCGCGCGCGGCGGGGTTCAGCTTTTTGTCCGGAAGCTTGGGCCGGGAAAAATCCCTTACTTGGGCAATCTGCCCGGAGCCGAAAACCGCGGTCAAGTTGTTCTGCTGGGCAAATTCCAAAATCGCTTGCCGCACACCTTCTATGCGAGCCTCCAGTTCCGCCGCTTCGGCTTTCAATTGACCGTATTCATCCACCATTTGCTTTCCCTGATCCGCTTCGGCCACCGCTCCTTTTTCCGATTCCAGCTGGAACAGATGCTTCCAGGCGGGGCAAATCTGCTTGTAGTCGCACCAACTGCAGAAATCGGAGACTTTGGTGGGAAAATGGCCGGAAGCGCGGCTGGCTTCGACTTCATCAATGCGGGCGATGACTTTTTCTTTGGCCGTTTCCACCTGCTCCCGCGTGCGGGAAGCGGAAAGCGGCTCGTCGAAGCGCAAAAAATGCCAAACCGAAACCACTTTTTCCACATCCGGCCAGAGCTGGCGAACCAGAAGGTTGTAGAGGGTTAACTGCTGGTCGGATTCTAATTCCGCTTGGGCGGGCAGGTTTTTTCCGGTTTTGTAATCGTGGATTTCGTAGGTGCCGTCCGGAGCTTTGGCCAGCCGGTCGATAAAGCCGGTCATCCGGTAGCGGCCGGCGGTATCGAGCGAAACGGCCGCGCGGTAATCCAGCCCCAAGGTTCGGCTCTGGTTAAAGGGGTGGTTACGCCGGTAAAAGTCCTGCAGGCATTTCCCGCCAATCCGTTTGTAGTCCTGGGCGTCGTAGTTGCCGTAAATCCGAATGCCGGAATGCCACTCTTTCTGCCAGAAACCGTCAAAGTACTTCTCTACTTGGGAAAGGGGCGGAGTTTTCTCCATCGAAGCGTCTTGGTAAAGCTGCGAAAGCGTTTTATGAACGGTGGAACCCAAAATCGTTTCCGCCGACGCCACTTCCAGAATTTCCGGTTTTATAATGTAGCGGAACTCGTACTTTTTGGGACAGATGCGGAAGGTTTCAAGCTGGGTATGCGAATAAACCGGCATTATTTAGCCGTCCCTTTTCAGTCGAACGGATAGGGGGGCAGCTTTACCCGCACCGGCTTGTCCACACGATAACCCAAAATATAGTCGGCCTGCATCAAGGTATGAATTTCGCGCGTCCCCTCGTAGATGGAAGAACCCTTGGAGTTGCGGTAAAAGCGCTCTGCCGAATACTCGTCCGAAAAGCCGTAGCTGCCGTGCACCTGCACCGCATCTGCCGCCGCTTTTTCCGCTTCCAGACAGGCAAACCACTTAGCCAAAGAGGTTTCGCGGGTGTTGCGCAACCCTTTATTTTTCAGCCAAGCCGCCTTCAGCCACAAAAGCCGGGAGGCCTCGTACCCTTTGACCATATTGGCAATCATCTCTTTTACAAGCTGATGTTCCCCAATCGCGCGGGTAAAGGTTTTACGGGTCTTGGAATAAGAAACAGAGGCATCCAGGCAGGCGCGGATTAAACCGGTAGCTCCGGAGGCAACGGTGAAGCGCCCCTGTTCCAGGCAGAACATCGCTATTTTGAACCCTTCCCCTTCCTGGCCGACCAGATTTTCTTTTGGAACGGGGACATCGGTCATTACGATAAAGCCGGTGTTGCCCGCCCGCACCCCCAGTTTGCCGTGAATGGTGCCGGTTTTGACGCCGGGAAAAGAGCGCTCGACGATGAAAGCGGAAAGGCCGGTGTGGTCGCGCTTTTTCTTTTTTTCCTGGTCACTCCAGGCGAATACCAAGAAATTATCGGCAACGTCTGCCAGCGAAATCCAAATCTTTTCGCCATTGAGAATGTATTTATCCCCTTCTTTACGGGCGGTGGACTGGATGCCGACGGCGTCCGAGCCGGCGTTCGGCTCGGTCAAGCCGAAGGTGGCGATTTTTTCCCCTTTGGCCTGGGGAACCAAATACTTCTGTTTCTGCTCCTCATTTCCCCAAGCCAAAAGCGTCAGAGAATTCAATCCGAGATGCACGGACATTATCACCCGCGCGGAAGTATCGGCATATTCCAATTCTTCGCAGGCCAGGCCGAAGGAGATGTAGTCGTACCCCGCCCCGCCGTAGCGCTGGGGGATGCAGATTCCCAGAATATCGGCCGCCCCCATTTTTTTCAAAAGATTGGGGTCAAAACGCTGCTCCCGGTCCCGCTCGCGGATGGTGGGAAGAATTTCCCTGGCGCCAAACTCCCGCACCAGCTGTTCTATATTTTTGTGGTCCTCATTTAACTCAAAATCAATCATAGCCCTTCATGTCTCCCGGCCGGCCTGTTTTTCATTCCACTATCGCCACCGCCTCGATTTCCACCTTGGCCCCCTTGGGTAGCCGCGCCACCTCCACCGTGGAACGTGCCGGCGGGTCTTTGGGAAAATAGCGGGCGTAGGTCTCGTTCATCAAGGTAAAATCATCCATGGAATTTAGAAAGACGGTGGTCTTTACCACCTGCTCCAAGGAAGCGCCGGAAGCGGACAGAATCGCTTTGACGTTTTCCAAAACCTGCTTGGTTTGCTCAACGATTCCGCCGTTGACCAGCTCACCGTTTTTGGGATTGATGGCAATCTGGCCGGCGGTATAGATGATTTTTCCGCAGGATGCGGCTATTCCCTGGCTGTACGGTCCAATGGCCGCCGGGGCTTCGGTAGTCTTTATGATTTGCTTCACTTGTTGTTTCCATTGCCGGTTGCTGCTGAAGCGGAGCGGTTCTTGACGTACTTATCCAAAAAATTAGCCGCCGCCGTGTAAGCCTTTATTTGGTTGGGAATTTTGGCCAGTCCGTGCCCTTCGTCCGGGAAAAGCAGATATTCAACCACGCCCCCTTTCGACTTTACTTTTTCGACTATCTGGTCGGCTTCGCTTTGGGGAACACGGGGGTCGTTGGCGCCCTGAATGACCATCAAAGGGGCGGTAATTTTATCGACCATATAAATCGGCGAAACTGACTTTAAGAAGTCCAAATCCTTATCCAGGTAGCCATATTCCGACTCACGCAATTTGCGCCGCCAAGCGCCGGTGTTTTTTAAAAAGGTTTCAAAGTTGGCGATTCCGACTTCATCAACTCCCGCCGCCCACAAATCCGGGTACATCGTCAACATCGCCAGGGTTGAATACCCGCCGTAACTGGCGCCCATTACCGCGATTTTCTTTGGGTCGGCATAGCCGGAGGATTTTAAATACTCAACAGCCCAGACCAAGTCTTTCAGCGCTTCCGGCCGTTTGCGGATGTTATCCATCGCCAGATAGCTTTTCCCGTATCCGGCCGAGCCGCGCACGTTGGGGGCCAAAATGGCATATCCGCGCGAGAGGTAATATTGGAACAACTTGCCGAAAGAAGGGCGCATCTGGCTCTCCGGCCCTCCGTGGACATAGAGAATCACCGGCAAATTGCCATCCTTTTTGGCCCCGGTCGGCAGATAAAGAAAGGCCGGAATTTCCAAACCATCGTGGCTTTTGTATTTAACGAGCGTCGGCTCAACCATCGTGGAGCGATCGATGCCACCCATCGGAGCCGAGGTAATCTGCTCGGCCGTTTTGGCCGTCCGGTCATAAACCCATACGTCGGATACGCGGGAAGCGGAAGTAAATGTGAAAGTGAGCTTGTCACCGGTTTTCGTGAAGGAGATCCCGCCAACGATGCCCTTCGGCATTTTGGGCGGCGTCATCATTTTGCCGGAGTTCATATCTTTTACGAAAAGCTCTCCGAAACCGTCCAGATTGGCCGTATAGGCCATATAGCGGCCATTGTCGGAAAGAATCATAGTCGAAATTTCCCGCTTTTCGTTTTCCATGAAGGTGAGTTTACCGGCGCTTAGGTCAATTTTGGCCAAATTCTCAAAATCCCGGTCTTGGTCGGAGGATAAATAGAGAATTTTGGAATCGGGGGTAAAATTGATGTTGTTGTAAACGGCATCTCCTTCATGGGGGGTCAACAGCGTTGCCTTGCCGGTGGCCAAATCCAAAGCATATAGGTTGGAGTTCGTGTTGGTCACTGCCTCCTCGACAATCAAGGTTTTGCCATCCGGCGACCAATCGGCGACCGAGTTGTTGCCATCCTGTTGATAGACCATTTTTTTCTCTTTGGTGGCCAAATCCATAACGTAGATGTCGAAGTAAGCCTCGTTGCGCTCGTTGGAGCCAAAAGCAATCTTCTCACCGGCCGGTGACCAGTCACCGAAGCTGTGAATCACCTTGTTGTTGTCTGTAAGCTGGACAATCTTCTCGCCCGTCGGATTGGACAAAAAGAGCTGGGTGCGCTCGCTGCCGCCGATGTCCTTGCCAAAAAGTATCCGCTGCCCGTCCGGCGACCAGCTGCCAAAACCGACCCGGTCCTCGTAAAAACTGATTTGATTGGGCCAGCCTCCTTTAGAAGAAGTGACATAGAGCTGGGAAACGCCAGACATATTCGAGGTAAAAAGCACTTTATCTCCCGCGGGTGAAATCCGCGCCCCGCCGCAGGATTTGATGTTCATATACTGGGCAAATGGATATGGCTCGGCTTCGCTCGCCATAAACGGCTCGGCCCAAAGATTGGTCGTCAGCGGCAGAATTGCGGTTGCGAACAGAAGGGTCGCCCCAATTTTTTTGTTCATTCGCTTCATAAATCCTCCTTGCTTTCGTTTTGTCCGCTTCAATATTATCAAGCCGGCGCCGGTTGGCAACCGTTTTTTGTGCAAAAAGGAGATTTATGCGAGAAAAGAAAAAAGCGACCGAGACCATTTTAACCGAGCAGGTGATGCTGACTTTCACCAATCACTACGGCACGCTCTATGGCGGGCGGCTTTTGGAGCTGATGGACAAAGCCGCTTTTATTGCCACGTCCCGCTTTGCCGGAGCGGATACGGTCACCGCTTCTTCGGAGAGCGTCGATTTTCATCGTCCCATACGCTTTGGCGACATTGTCGAACTTTCCGCCAAAGTGATTTTCACCGGACGGACTTCAATGGTGGTGCGCATCCACGCCTACGGCGAAGACCGCTTGAAACACCAGAAAACCCTCGCCACCACCGGATATTTCAATATGGTGGCAGTGGACGAGAATGGACGGCCAAAGGATGTTCCGGAGCTTTTGACAGAAACAGAAGAAGAAAAGCGGGAGTGGGAAACGGGAAAGCGTATTAAAGAACTGTCCAAAGAGCGGTTGATTAGGAAAGAAAAAGGACAATGAATTGGTAGGGGTTTGCCTGCCCGGCCAGGGATTAATCAAACCCCTACTTGTGCGATGGATTCCATAATCTCATTAATCGTCGGCCTGGGCAATCCGGGGCGCCAATACGCCAAAACCCGCCACAATCTGGGCTGGCAGGTTCTGGACCGGCTGTGCGAGAAGCTGAAAATCGGCTTCAAAGCAGGCCGGGGGGAATACTACGTTGCCCTTCTTCAACAAAACGGCCACGAAATTGTTTTTCTCAAGCCGACCGCTTATATGAACAACAGCGGAATTGCAGTCAAAGAGGCGTTGGAATTCTTTGGCAAAACATCTGCCGACCTTCTTGTTGTTCTGGACGATATTGCCCTGCCTTTGGGCAAACTCCGCCTGCGCGCTCAAGGCTCTTCCGGCGGGCATAACGGTCTTGAATCTGTTATCTATCAAATTCAAACTGACCAGTTCGCCCGCCTGCGCCTGGGCATCGGTACTCCGGAAACAAAGGGAATGGCGGTAGAGCATGTTTTGGGAGAGTTTTCCGAAGCGGAAAAGAAAACGGCTGAAGAGATGCTGGAAAAGGCGGCGGCCTTAGTTGAGCTTTGTCAGCAAAAGGGTTTTCAGGAAGCATTGAATTATCTTTCGCAAATTACTTCTCCCTCCGAAGAAAAAAAAGAATAAGCGGCCCGCCAAATATATCCCGGCTCACATCGCCGAGTGAAAATTCGATAATTGTGAAATAAAAATCCCGCCTTTTGGGGCGGGATTTTTCTACAAAGCCAACCATTCGTTGGGCGTTATTTCTTTTTTCCTTTCTTGGTCTTTTTTGTTTTCTTCATCTGGAAAAATCACCTCCTTGATTTTGAAAAGGTTATCGGTTTACGGAACGAATTTCCAAATTGTCGCGGCCAAAATCGACCAAAACTCCCAACCCCATTTTTGTGGCTTTTAAGAAACTTTTCATTTTAGTCTCGTCGGCCGACACCAGCGGCTCCTGGGCGTGCACTTCCACGATAACCGCGTCGTCCACCACCATATCCAGCGTGCTTTCGTCGGCCACGTTCCCCTTGTAAGAAACTTTGATTTTTTTCTGGCGTTCATAGGGGATTTTGCGCAGTTCCAACTCGTAGGCCAAAGCTTGCTTATAGGCCGGTTCGGTAAAACCCAACCCTAAGTTTTTATGCACTTCTAAAGCCGCCTCTACAATTTGCCTTTCAACTTCGGACAAATTCACAAACCGCTCTTCTTTGCCTCAACTGTATGCGATTCAACCTTGTGCATCAATTTTTCTTTAAGCAAATAATATGCCGATTACTAAACTATGTTGCAATACAATAAGTTATATTGTTTTCCGAAATAATCGACGCTTTTCAAAGAAAATTTTATAACAAATATGTTACGCAAATTAGACTGTTGGGAGATTTAAGCTTATATTATGTTGGAAAACTCTATAACAGCAATGTTATATAATTTACTAATTTGTTACAAAATTAACCGGATTTGGCTTAATGAAGGTGCGAGTCATTTATTACTGCTTTGAGTGGAGAGATCGTGGCGTTTGAGCATACGGCGCAATTCGACGTGATGCATTCCGGCCAGACGAGCGGCGCGGTTGATGTTCCCTTCCGCTTTCAACATTACCTTTTCCAAAAAAGATTTTTCCACCATTCTGCGCGCCTGTTGGCGAAATTTTTTTAATTCGCCGTAACTTTCCGCCGTTTTGAAAGCAGGGTCAGAATCGTTGCCGCCGGAGACTAATTTGGGGAGGTCTTCGATTAAAATGCTTTCATCTCGGGCAACAATGACCGCGCGCTCAATAATATTTTCGAGTTCACGGATATTTCCGGGAAAATCGTATCGGGCCAATTGCGCCAAAGCAAACGGGTCGATGCCCGCCACCTTTTTGCCGCTTTTTTCGGAAAAACGGCGGATAAAGGAGTGGGTTAGCAAGGGGATGTCCTCTTTACGCTCGTGCAGGGAGGGAAGATTTAAGCGGATGACGTTAATACGGTAGAAAAGGTCTTCGCGGAAGCGCCCTTCCTTAACCAGCTGCTCTAAGTTTTTGTTGGTGGCGGCAATCACCCGCACGTCCGATTTTTTGACTTGATTGGAGCCCAAGGGCTCGAACTCGTGTGACTGCAAAAAACGCAGCAGCTTGACTTGAATCAAGGGGGAAGTCTCGCCGATTTCGTCTAAAAAAACGGTGCCGCCGTGTGCCACCTCAAACTTGCCCGGCTTGCGGCCTAAAGCGCCAGTGAAAGCCCCCTTTTCGTAACCAAAAAGCTCCGATTCCAAAAGACTCTCCGGTATTGCCGCACAGTTGATGGTCACGAAGGGTTTCTTCTTCCGGCCAGAGTTGTAATGAAGAGCGTGGGCTAAAAGTTCTTTGCCGGTTCCGGACTCACCGGTTATCAAAACGGTGGCATCCGTGTCCGCCACCTGCGCGACCGTTTTCAAAATCTCCACCATCGGAGGGGAATTGCCCAAAATTTCGTCAAATTTGAACTTGCCGCGCAAATCTTCCACCAGTTTTTCCTGCGAGGCTTCCAGCTGCGAAACCCAGCGGTAGCGCTCTAAAGCTTGGCCGATTTTTTCTCCAAGCGCCGAAAGCAAAGTCACCCAACCGGCGTCGAAATTAAATTTAGCTCCATCGTTTTCCAAAAAAAGCACCCCGTCGGTCCGCTCTTTGGTTTTCAGCGGAATCGAAAGAAACTGCCATTTTTTTTCCGTCTCCGGATCGGCCCAGCCGGAAAACAAAACGGGGTTGGCGGTTAGCAGGGAATCTTCGGCCAAAATTCTTAGCCAGTTCGATTCTTCTTCCGTTATTCCTTTTTCCCGGTCTTTGGCCAAAACAGCTTTCAAACTACCCTCTTCACCCGAAAGAAGTATCGAAATCCTGTAAGCTCCGGTAATTTCCAAAAGAGAGTCACAGATCTTCTCCAACAGGATGTTTAACTCTTCCTGCTCGGCCAACACGCCGGCCAATTCGTACAAAGCCCGGAAGGTGTCTCGTTCCTGCTCAACGCGGGTCAATTTGGCCTCTTCCTCTTCGGAGGTCTTTTTGTAAGTTTTGAAAAGAAGGGCAAATTTCTCTTCCAAGCGCGCCAACCCTTCTTCGATTTTGGCCAGGTTGATTAATACTTCGGCGGTCTTTTTCTCCTTGGCAGAGGCGGGCAAAAGCTCCCTTTCACCCTTTTTTAGTTTGGCCAGCTCGGAAGCTAAGCTCTCCAGTTCCTTTTTAACAGCGGGGAACCCTTGACTGTTTTGGGCGAGTCCCGAAGAGGCCTCCTTCTGCTTAGTCCGTTCCATCCGCTATATTTAAGCAAGTCGAGGGGGATGTGTCAACCATGTTACAAGGTTTTACAAATCCGTTACTTCTCTTACCGGCGATTTTCTGTCGATTTTCTAACCCATTTTCCAATAGCAGGTTACAAGATAATGGCATTTTTAGCTCACGAAACTTATGGCACGGCCGTCTAATATCTCTCGTTTCTTGAATCACGCTATTGTCCAAAAAACCTTCAAATTAACCGTTTCTGCGCAATACAACTTGATTTGTAACCTGCTAATTTGTATTAACTTGCCCTCTTTTGAGGTCTTCAAAAGGGCTGCATAGGAAGGTAAGGGAAGTTTATTGGCATACCTTTTGATAAGATATGAAGTTGAGAGTGAGAGGATAAAAACTCTACCTCCTTTTCAACGTCTTACGCCTCCTTCCCCGCTCGGTTTGTGGCGAAACCGAGCGGGGTTCTTTTTTTTTGGGGCAGCGCTTCTGCCGAACCGTCATTGACCCCACCCTCAATCCTTCCCCTCCCTCGACTGCCCCTCGACTTCGCTCGGGGTAAACGCTCGGGACAAGTCAAGGGGAGGGAAAAGAAAAAGCGTAGCGGAGGTCTTTAGACCTCCAGCGTGGAAGGCTGAAGCCTTCCGCTACGCTTTCAAGAGCAAAAATCCTGAAAACCCGTTCCCATCTAAAAAGTTGACAAACACTTTTCGCAATCTATATTTCAAAAAATCCGTTCCCCGGTAACTCAACGGTAGAGTGAGCGGCTGTTAACCGCTAGGTTGCAGGTTCGAATCCTGCCCGGGGAGCCAGTTCGGTTTCACTTTTTCTTGAGCGCTTTGGTCCAGTTCATTACCAGGGTAATGGGGGCATCGGACGCGCTTGCTTTGACTGTATTTATCAAAAATCTCTGGCCGTCGGCGGAAACATCGTGCAAGCCGCCGCGGCTTTGGAACAAGGGCTTTACGGTTCCAATCTTGAAATCGGTTCCGCTCCCATCCACTTCAGCCGCCATAATGCCGCCTTTTTTGTCCGTATAAAAAAGCTCTTTCCCATCCCGCCGCCAGTGGGGCTGCTCCCCTTCCGAAATGGATACCTGCCACTTGCCACCCGGCCCCGGAAAAGGGGCCACATACACTTCCTCTTTACGCGTTTCATCCGAGGAATAGGCAATCCAGCGTCCGTCCGGAGAAAAAGTTGCGTTTTCATCTTCTCTAAAGCTCGTGCGCGTAAAAGGAAAAGGTTTGCGCTCTCCAAAAAGCGGCAGCACCCACAGGTCAAACTGTCCGCTGGAGTCTCCTGTGGTGTAAAGCAGATACCTGCCGTCCCGCGACCAATCGCCCGCCAATTTGAAAAACTTTGATTCCAAAAGCAGCGTATCCGCTCCAACCCCAAAGGCATTCTTGGCATAGAGGCCCATCACCTCCTTTTCCCGTCGGGAGCCAAAGACAATCCGGCTTCCATCCGGCGACCAGATTGGGCCGAAGTCGGAAGCGGAATCAATAGTAAGACGAGTGCTTATGGGCCGGGCAAGGTCATAAACCCAGATGTCTGCGTTTCTGGTCGTCGAATCGAATATATGCAAGGCGATTTTCTTTTCGTCGGGAGAAAACCGGGATTTAAAATATCTCTCTTTGGCGGCAACGGTATCCAGCGGCCGGCCGGCGCGGTTGAAAATTACCAAATCTGAACTTACTTGCGTGCTCCCGGTTTGATAGACCAGCACCCCGGTTGGTGAAACCGAAAAGATACCCTCGCTGCGGAAAGTTATATAAGCCGCTTTCTCGGCAAGCGGGGCGGCATCTCCGGTTAGTTTGAGCGACCCCGGGTCGAAGGGCTGCGCCAGCAAAGCCGCTTCACGCGAAAAGATTAGAAAACCCTGGGCATACATTACATTAGATTTCGCTTCAAAAAGCCGTTTGATTTCTTTTCCCTCCAAAGCGCCGGCGCAGATGGCATCTTTTTCGCCGCCGGCATTTCCTACGGTGCGGGCCAAAAAGAGAAAATGTTTGCCGTCCGGTAAAAAATGGGGCCAGCGGTGGTTGAAATCCTGATAAGCGGAATCCAAAGTCGTCAAAGGAACCGAAGTCCCTCCGGCGGCAGCGACTTTGTGAATCGGTCCTTCCGAATTAGGTGTAAATAAGATTATGTCATTTTTGTTCCAGGTTCCTCCCCTTCCAACTGGAGCGTCACAAATAGTGAGGGGAGGGCCGCCGGTTGCCTGAATTTTTTTGAGCTTGCCCTGGGCAAAAAAACCGACATAACGGCTATCCGCTGACCAGAAGGGGTGATGCGCCTCTTCGGTTCCGGGCAGAGGTAGGGCCGCAAGAGAATTTAAGGGGCGCACCCACAAATTCCACTTGCGCGTAACCGTATCGCGGGCTACAAAGGCCAAGACCTGACCATCCGGAGAAATCGCTATATTGCCTGCTCCACCTATTGGAAAGGAATTGCCATCCGGAGGAAGAAGGTGGGCATAAGTAAGCGGCGCCTCCGGCGGCCTGAAATAAAAATGCGAAATCGCAAACCCGGCCGCGCCAACTAACAACGCCAAAATGCCCCAGGTTAGCCGATTCCTAAAAAAGCGCTCCAGAGCCGCCCGGAGCGGGAGAGGAGCGCTGACGACGCCGCTGCGATAATACTCCAGACTTTTCCTTTCCCGGCGCAAATCCGTCCCCAAATCGGCCGCCGACTGATAGCGTTCCTCCGGCGCTTTGGCCAAACACTTAAAAACAACCGGCTCCAACCCCGGCGGCAGGTTGCGGTTGTAGCGGGCTAAAGGTTGCGGCTCGCTGTGAACCAAATCGTAGAAAATCGCCGTTTCGGTCTCCCCCTCGAAGGGCCGCCGTCCGGCAAACAGCTCGTATAGAATTACTCCCAGTGAAAAAATGTCGCTGCGGTGGTCGACCTTCTTCCCCTCCACCTGCTCCGGCGACATATAGTAGGCGGTTCCCATACGGGCCCCGGTTTGGGTAAGCGTGGTGGCTCCCTTCCACTTGGCCAAACCAAAGTCGGTTATTTTGACATGCTGTTTGGAAGTGACCAGAAGGTTCTCCGGCTTGACGTCCCGATGCACCACCCCCTTTTCGTGCGCCGCCTGCAGCCCTTCGGCGGTTTGAATAGCCAAATCCAGAATCTGCGTCAAAGAAAGCTTCTCCGTCTGGGCCAATCGGGAAAGCGGCTGCCCTTCGATATACTCCATAACGATGAAAACCTTCCCGTTTTCTTCCCCCACTTCGTGAAAGGTGGCGATATTGGGATGGGAAAGCATCGCCTGGGCCCGGGCTTCGTGGGCAAAGCGCCGGCGCGACTCCGGGTCGGAGGCCTTGTCGGAAGAAAGAAACTTCAGCGCCACCTTTCGGCCCAAGTTACTATCCAGAGCCAGATAGACTTCACCCATTCCCCCCTCGCCGATTTTCTCCAGAACCTTATAACGCCCGACCAGTTCGTTCATCTTTAAAATAGCGAGCGGAAATACACCTTTTCCCATACATTTGTCAACGCCAAAGCTTGCTTGAGTTTTCTCGTCTATGACGATAGATTGGGGTTTGTGCAACGCGGAATGACTCGGAAGAGATTTTCTTACCGAATAGTTCATATCGCTTCGATTTCGTCGGTTCTTTTCTCCTTACAGCCGGCCACTGCTCTTGCCGAACAATCAAGCTTTCAGGTTTTGAGCAGTTCTCCAGTGGAATTCATTTGGTCGGGAGCGGTAACCTGCTCTTCGGCTTCAGTAAAAGCCAAACTGATCATGGACAGTACGGTCGCCCGTTTGGCGGGTAGCACCCAACCCGATTTATCCGTGCCTATTTATTCTAATTGGGATACCGCAATAACGGCTGAAAACAACCGGGTAGCCACTTTCGAAGTTGGTGGCCTTACTCCCAGCCAGCAGTATTACTATGCCGTTGAAGTTGGCGGAGTGCTGGATACGGAAAAAGTCGGCCGGTTTAAAACTTTTCCCCAGGATTCCGGCTCGTTCACTTTTGCCTTCGGCTCTTGCGCCCAGACCGGCTCTGACCACGCCGTTTTTGAAACCATCCGCTCTCATAATCCGCTTTTTTTCTTTCATCTGGGCGATTTCCACTACCAGAACATTTCGGTCAACGACCAGAATTTGTATCGCCAGGCTTACGGCACGGTTCTATCTTCCCCGAATCAATCGAGCTTATACCGGGACGTCCCGCTGGTTTACATCTGGGATGACCATGATTTTGGCCCCAATAATTCCGACTCCACTTCTCCCAGCCGCACGGCCGCCCGCCTGACCTATCAAGAATATGTTCCGCATTATCCTTTGGCCGCAGGTTCGGGTAATGTGCCGATTTACTACACGTTCACCATCGGCCGGGTGCGCTTTATCGTATGCGACTCCCGCTCGGCCCGCAGCCCGGCCGGTGCGGTGGATGACGCCTCCAAAACTATGTTAGGGACGGCCCAAAAGGCCTGGTTTTTGCAGGAGCTTTTGGATGCGAAGTCAAACTACGGCTTAATTGTCTGGGTCAATACGCTCCCCTGGATAGGCACAACCGGTGACGATGGCTGGCATCTTTACACCAACGAGCGCCGCGAACTGGCCAACTTTATCAAAAACAACAACATCAAAAACCTCTGTATGATTTCCGGAGATGCCCATATGCTGGCTATCGACGACGGGAGCAACAGCGACTATGCCACGGTAGGGGGAGAGGGCTTCCCGGTTATGCATGCCGCGGCGTTAGACCAGGCGGGGTCGGTTAAAGGGGGCCCTTACAGCCACGGAACTTATCCGGGAAGAGGGCAATTTGGGCTAATGACCGTTATTGATTCCGGGAACAGTGTTCGGGTGGAATGGAGTGGAAGAAATCATCTGAACCAACAATTGGTCAGCCACTCGTTCACCTTTTGCACCGCGGGAACCAAAGGAGACCTCAATTCGGATGGAATCCACACATCTTCCGACGTTGTTCTGGAACTGAATTGTGCTTTTTTAGGAACCGGGAGCTGTGACTCTTGTGTCACGGACGTGGACTGTGACGGGGTTTTGACTTCAGCCGATGTCGTTTTGGAACTCAACCGCACCTTCTTAGGCCTAAAGGCTCCTCCCTGGTGTGGTATTTAGCTTGAAGTTAAAACTCCAGACTATCCTGTTTTTTCTCTCAACTTTATTCATCCCGATGACGACTAAGGGGGCAAATCATCCATTATCCCCGCACTCCGCTTTTCTTTCGGAGAAAACCTGGCGTTTCGATTTTTCTGGCAGCGTTCTAAAACGGCAAAGTAACGAATCTCTGTTTTCTTTTCCTGAATTAGGGATAATTTATTCGGTCGTAAAAAAAGTGGAGCTTTCAGCCTTCTGGCCGTTTTTGATTTTAACCCGAACCAATCGACCCGCTTTGGCCAGCTCCGGCGATATTAATCTTTCAACGAAAGTGGCTTTATATGCACGGAAAAATTGGGCGGCGGCTTTTCGATTTTGGGTTAAGTTGCCAAACGCCCAGGATGAAAAGAAATTGGGAACCGACCAAACCGACTTCTTTAGTGCCGTACTGTTTTCAGAAAGAATAAGAAGTTTTGAATTTTCACAGAATTTCGGTCTGGGAATTTTGGGCAGCCCGACCGCGCTGCGAAGCCAGGAAGACGTTTACCCCTTTGGGTTATCAGCAACAATTCGACCCAAAAAACTGGCTTTCTTTTCAGAATGGTATGGACAAGCCAGCCCCCATCCAGCCTACGTTTTTTCGCGTCTTTCGGCCGGGGTTGGCTATGAAGCTGGGAAGTTTGCTTTCAAGCTTTCGGCACTGAAAGGCCTGACGGAAAAGCCGAAGGGGTATCAAAATCTTCTGGGGGCGGACTGGGGAGTGAATCTGGGCTTCCAATGGTTTCGCAAATAGCATTCAACGCTGGCTCAGGATAAAGATTTGCCAAAGGCAAAGCGTATCCTGCGCCTTTTCACAGAACCCCCAGCAGGGGCTGGGGGCTACCCGGATAATGGAAATTTGGGTAGCCCCGGAGCTCTTTTATCCCGAGCGGAGTCGAGGGACTGCTCCGGGGGGGCAAAGGGCGAACATCCAAGTTCCCCCCCTATTGGGCTTCTTGAATCGCTTGCAGGATTTTGAGAAGGTCTTTTGTCTCGGCCACGTCGTGGACACGGAGAATATCCGCGCCGGAGACCGCTCCCCAGGCGGCTGCGGCCAAAGAGCCGTACAACCGGCCTTCCGGCGGGCGTTCCCCTAAAATTTTTCCGATAAAACTCTTGCGTGAAACGCCCAAAAGAAGCGGAAGGCCAAGTTCCTTGAAACGGGAATGATAAAAAAGGAGCTTTAAGTTGTCCTCGAATCTTTTTCCAAAGCCGATTCCTACGTCCAAAATGATATATTCCGATTGAACTCCCGCATTTTGTGCCAAAGCAACTCTTTCCTGAAAATACCGATAAACTTCTTCAACCACATCATCGTATTGCGGGTTCTCCTGCATTGTTTGAGGAGTTCCTTTGATATGCATAATCACCACCGGACAGTTTTTCTGGGCAACCAAAGAGACCATCTGCGGGTCAAAACCAAGCCCGGAAATGTCGTTGACCAGTTCGGCGCCGGCGCTTAACGCTTTTTCGGCCACGCCAGAGCGATAGGTATCAATGGAAATTGGAATAGGATAACTTTCCTTTGTAAGCTTTTCGATTAAAGGAATGGTTCGCCGCAGTTCTTCGGTTTCTTCCACCGGTTCAGAACCGGGGCGGGTGGAAAGCCCACCGATATCTAAGAAGTCAGCCCCCTGTTCAACTACTTCCCACGCCCGCCGGTAAGCGGCGTTGAAATCAAAAAAGCGCCCTCCGTCAAAGAAAGAATCGGGGGTGACGTTCAAAACCGCCAAGAGATAGGTTTTCTTGCCCAGCGGATAAGTTTTGGTTCGGAAACGGAGAGTTGGGAAAGACAAAGCCAAAAAACTACTTGCTCGTAGCGGCGACCGGTCGGGGGAGGTCTTCGCCGGCCAAAATACGGTCGATTTCCTCGCCGTCCAGCGACTCGTGCTCCAGAAGCGCTTTGGCCAACAGATGTAACTTCTCAACGTTATTAGTCAAAAGGTTGGTGGCCCTCTCCTCGGCTGCCTCAACGATGGAGCGGACCTCTTCGTCGATTAACTGGGCTGTTTTTTCGGAATAGTCGCGATGTTGGGCGATTTCGCGGCCCAAAAATATCTCTTCTTCTTTCTTACCGAAAGTCAAAGGGCCCAGTTTTTCCGACATTCCCCATTCACAAACCATCTTGCGCGCCAGCTCGGTAGCCCGCTCCAGGTCGTTGCCCGCTCCAGTGGTGATCTCGCTAAATACCAGTTTTTCGGCCACCCGACCACCCATTAAATGTAAAAGCAAGGTTTCCAGATAAGGACGGGAGTGGGTGTGGCGCTCGTCAATCGGTAAATAATGGGTTAAACCCAGCGCGCGGCCACGGGGAATGATGGTTACTTTGTGCACCGGGTCGGAGCTGGGGGTCAGCTTGGCCACGAGGGTATGTCCCGATTCGTGGTAGGCGGTAATGCGCTTCTCCTCGTTGGTGATGACCAAACTTCTCCGCTCGGTTCCCATCATCACTTTATCTTTGGCGTCTTCAAAATCCTGCATACTCACTTTGTCGCGGTTACGCCGGGCCGCCAAAAGCGCCGCTTCGTTGACCAGATTGGCCAAATCGGCGCCGGAAAGACCGGGAGTGCCGCGGGCTAAAACCGGAAGAGAAACGTCCTCGGCCAAGGGAATCCGGCGGGTGTGTACTTTCAAAATCCCCTCCCTCCCGCGTACATCGGGGGAATCGACAATTACCTGGCGGTCAAAGCGGCCGGGACGCAGCAAAGCCGGGTCTAAAACGTCCGGCCGGTTGGTGGCCGCCATTATGATGACCCCCTCGTTGGACTCAAAACCGTCCATTTCTACCAACAGTTGATTTAAAGTCTGCTCCCGTTCATCGTGCCCGCCCCCCAAACCGGCGCCCCGGTGGCGGCCGACGGCGTCGATTTCGTCTATGAATATGATGCAGGGGGCGTTTTTCTTCCCCTGGTCAAAAAGGTCGCGCACGCGCGAAGCGCCAACGCCAACAAACATCTCAACAAAATCCGAACCGGACATTGAAAAGAACGGAACTGCAGCTTCACCTGCCACGGCCCGGGCCAAAAGCGTCTTGCCGGTTCCCGGCGCACCCAAAAGCAAGGCACCTTTGGGAATTTTACCGCCCAACCTCTGAAATTTCCCCGGCTCGCGCAGAAATTCTATAATCTCTTTCAGCTCCTCTTTCGCTTCGTCGGCCCCGGCCACATCCGCAAAAGTCACCTTCGGCTTTTCCTGATTGGCCAGCCGTGCTCGGCTTTTGCCGAAGGAGAAAAGCCCTTTGGGACCGCCCTGCATTTGCCGAAACATAAAAACCCAGAACAGAATCAGCAACACCCAGGGTAAGGTGGAAAGCAGAATGGTGCCCCAGTTTAGAGTTTGGGATTGGGCATAAACTTCCGCTCCCTTTCCCCTCAAAAGCTCCAGAAGCTGGGGGTCTTCAAAGGGGATATACATATGGAAACGGCTGTAAACCACCGGCCGTCCGGAACGGGGGTCTATTGAGGAAACCTTGCCCTTAAATTCTCCCTTCAGGTTTTTGTCATAAAAAGTAACTTTTTTGACGTTCCCTTTGTCCAGCTCGGCTATAAACTCCGAATAGGAAATGGCCCAATCATCCTTCCCTTCCGGTGAGAAGAAACGCCAGGCGAAGATGGCCAAAAGCAACAGCACAACCCAAAAGGCGGCCGCCTTGCCACCTTTCTTCCACCCCGATTCATCTTTGAAAACCGGCGGCAAGCGGCGTCGGCCGTCCGGATTTTTCCCTTCTCTTTTTTCGTCCAGTTTACTCACAGTATGCTTATCGACACTCCCAAATTATTCTACGCTTACTTTTCGGGCTTGTTTAAAGTTTTGGCCAAAAAAGCCAAGTGCGGAAGATGCCGGAATTTCTCGTTGTAGTCAAGCCCGTAACCCACCACAAACCCATCGCCAATCCAAAACCCGCGGTAGCGAATATTGACTTTTACCCGCTTTTTAGTTTTCCGTTCCAAAAGCGTGGCAACCGCCAGGCTTTTAGGCTTTCTGGTCAATAAAGTTTTTTCAAGGCAATTCAAGGTCAAACCGGAATCGACGATGTCTTCAACCAAAATTACATCCCGGCCGGTGATTTCAACTCGCAAGTCTTTCAAAAGCCGCACTACGCCGGAAGATAAAGTAGAAGCGCCGTAGCTTTCGGTTTCCAAGAAGTCGAGTTCGTGGGGAATGGCGAGCCGGCGGGAAAGATCAGAAAGAAAAACAAAACTCCCTTTTAAAACTCCAACCAAAACCGGTCTTTTGTTTTTGTAGTCGCTTGAAATCGTTCGAGCCAGCGCAGCCACTCGTTTTTGAATACGGCCGGCGGAGATAAAAGGGGTTAATTGGTCACCCATCCGGTGAGGCTTTCAAGTATAAAACTGTTTTAGTATGAGGGCCCACTTTAAACTCTTCAGAAATCCGATGCCCAACCAGCCAGCAGATTTTTCCCGCGGAAGTCAAAACCAGCGCATTTTGTCTTTGAAAAACAGGAACCTTGGCATCGGTAAAGAAATCTCCCGCTTTTTTGCTCCCTTTCATTCCCAGCGGGATAAAGCGATCGCCATTATCGACTGGACGGAGCACAAAAGGGGGATGCAGTCGAGCAATATCAAAGTAACCTTCCCAGCCATTTGGCAGAATCAGACTTCTGATTTTAGTCCGCGGAATTTTTCTAACTGAAAAGATTAAGCCATCTACCTTTGTTTTGCCATTGCTTAGTAGCATAAAGCCGCGAAATTCTTTTTTTTCTTGTTTTCGATAGAACCACAGAATTCCAGCTTGCATGGATTGAGCATACAGATTCTTGGCGAGTTCGATTTTTCCCTGTTTTTCGAAGAGGCATAAGAGCCGCTCAGTGGCCTCAAAATCTGGATTGAAGCCGAAATTCTGGCTGCAGCTTAGCCGGAGAACTTCACGCTGCACCGCTTTTGGAGCTTTTTTCAAAACGGTTTTTTTGAGACCGAAAGTTCCCCTCTCTTGTACCGCCGCTTTTTTTACAATTGCTTGTGCCTCTTTTTCGAGAAACCTCTTTTCTTCAGCGAAGATTTCAGCCAATCGAATCAGGGCCAAGCGAATTTGAGGGTTGTAATCTTTTTCCAAAAGAGGTAAAAGCTGGTGACGGATGCGATTGCGCGAAAATTTTAGGTCTTTGTTGGATGGATCGATTCGATAGCGCAGCTTCTTTTCCTTCAAATAGGCCAAAACCTCTTGCCGGTTGCAACCCAAAAGAGGGCGGATAATTTTGCCCCGCAAGGCCGGAATTCCCACCGGCCCGCCGCTGCCGCGAACGATTTGCAGAAGCACGGTTTCGGCGACGTCATCTGCGTTATGGGCGGTGGCAATTTTATCAAATGTTTCATCCCGGGCGACTTGCTCGAAAAATTGATAACGCATGTTTCGTCCGGCTTCTTCGAGCGACCATTTACTCCCTTTAGCCACTGTTTTGATATCAACCTCGGAGTAAAAAAATGGCAGTTTTAACTGCTTGGCCAATTTTTGAACAAACTCGGCATCTTTTCCTGCTTCTGGTCGTAGCTGGTGGTTTAAGTGAGCGATGCCTAACTTTAATCTAAACCGGGGCGAAAGCTCTTTGAGCACAAAAAGCAAAGCCACCGAATCCGGCCCGCCAGAGCAAGCCACAAGTACTTTTTCGCCGCCAACCAAGAGGCGTTTTTTTCGCATAAAACCAGCGGTTTTTTTGACTAAATTCGCTTCCATCAAAAATAAATGTAAGAAAATTAAAACGAGAAACCAAGAGGCCGCAGCTTTCGATAGCAAATCGGTTGGCGCTTTTGGGGTACCTAAAAATTGTTTCACGTGAAACAATTTTTCTATGGCCAAGAATACGTTTGAGTTTTGGAAAAGTGAAACCTTTTTTGGGCTCTATTTCCGCGCCCAAAAAAGCAGAGCGACGGTAGCGATGAAAAATAGAATATCAATCCCCCAGGCAGCAATCACCACCGGCAGGCCGCCGGTTTCCCCCAAGGTTTGGAAAAGCCGAACTAAAACAATACCCACGAAGGCGATGGCAACCGCTATAATGAAATTGAGAGCCGTGCCCGATTTGCGGATTTTGACGGCGATGGAAGCGCCGATAAAAACTATCAAGGCGTTCAAAAGCGGGAGAGAGAGTTTCATTTGCAAACCCACTTCCTCTTTGACCGTAGGCTGGCCGGCATATTTTTTGGCGGCGATAGCGGCAGCCAGCTCCCGAAAAGTCATTTGATTCGGCTCTTCCCTGCGGCGCAAAAGGTTGGCTGGACTGGCCGTCAAATCGGGCCTTTCCAGCCGGTCAAAAGTACTGAATTTCTCCTTCCCTTTTTCCGAGAAAACTCGATGGCGGCCGCGTTGGAAAACCCAGAACTTATTAGAGTAGTCCAGCACTTCCGCTTCTATAACTTCGCTTAAATACCCGTCTTGATACCGCTGGGCCAAGATGGTGTGGGCTTTTTTTGCAATTGGGTCAAAATTGCCGAAGTAAAAAATCCACCCGCCGGGAGCGGCCAAATAGACGGAAGCCTGCTGCGGGTCGGCAGCCGCCTGCTTTTCGATTTCGATTTTTTTGATGTAGTCGCTTTGGCTTGCGGCAAAAGGCACGACGTATTCCCCCAAAAGAAAAACCGTTCCGGCTAACAGCAGTGAAAAAAGAAAAACCGGGCCAAAGAGGCGCAAAAGTCCAAACCCGGAGGAGCGGATGGCAATCAGCTCGTTGTTTTTTACCAGCGAAGCCGTGGCGAACAAAATGGCCAGAAGCATGGCCACCGGAGCGACCCGTACCATCTGGGTCGGCGCCCAATAGAAATAGTAAAGAAAGATTTGCCTTCCGGTGGCGTTCCGGTCCAAAAATTTATCTATGTTATCCACCATATCAATAATCACCACTAAGGCTAAAAACCCTATCAAGGCAAAGGCCAGCACGACTAAAAATTTTTTTATAAAGTAACGCTGAAGGATTAAAAGCATCAACTCAACGGTTCCGGCGCCGTTCCAAAAACAATTTCACGCGGCCGGAGATGCGGTCCCAGAGTTGCAGCCGTCCTTCTTTTTGCATCCGGTAGAAAAGAAAAAATCCGATTAAGGTTAAAAGGACATTGGCAAACCACATCGCCCAGAATGGAGTGATTTTCCCCCGGTCAGCCAGTTCTTCTCCGCCGATTAAACAGGCCCAGTAAAAAATGAAAAAACCAAGCGAGAGCCCGGCGGCCGTGCCGAAACCGGCCTTTTTGACGGCCGCTCCCAAAGGCGCCCCGATAAGCACGAAAACAAAGCAGGCGACCGCCAGAGCATATTTTTTGTAGATTTCAACCTGATAGGCGCTTATCTGGCTTTTTTGAGAGGAAAGTCCAGCCGCCAATTCCGTCAACGAAGCGGCCAGCCCTTGTTCCTTTGCAAGGACGCTTTTATAACTTGTCGGTTCTTTTTTCCAACTCTCCGGGGAAAGCAGCCCGCCAAAGCGTTGATTGATTTGGCGCGCAACCGCCGTTTCAATGTTGGTTTGATACCCCATTGCTCCCTGAACAAGCGGTTGGACTCGTTCCTTCATCATCTGGATATTCATTTCCCGTTCCCCCCGATAGTTGTCGGTGCTGGAATAGTAAGCCTGGTCGATATCTTCCAAGGTTACTTTTTGGCGATGAAAAAAAACCCGCCGGTATTGGCTGGGGTCTTTGGGGTCGGCTTCGGCCACTTCCCCTTCAAATAGCTCGAAAACAATCCCGCTCGAAGTGCGCGTCGCCCCGGTTTGCCGGGTATGCATCCAGCCCCGCGGGGCGGAAATCGTGCGCGGCAGCCCCTGTTCCGTTTGCTTAAAAATTTTCACGTCGGAAACGGCGTTGGTAAAGGGGTTGATTTCTTTCAAATAAATTTGGTATCCCGGTATCTGGTTATTAAAGACGTTGGGCTGCAAAACCACCAACGGTTTTTTCTGCGCCAGGGCGGATAACTTGACCCGCGCCTGAAAGTTGGATTCCGGCAAAACGTCATTATTGAAAAAATACATAAGCACCGACATCAAAATTCCCCAAAGCAACGCCGGAAAAGCGAGTCTTAGCCAGGTCCAGCCGCCCGATTTGAAGGCCAGAATCTCTGAATCGGAGGCCAGCCGTCCGTAGGCCATAATCGTGGCGACCAAAACCGACATCGGCACGGAAAGCGCCAGCATCCAGGCCAGGTTTAAACCAAAAATCTCTAAAGCCTCCCAAGTTCCCACTCCTTTGGTTATGATGCTCTGCATCACTTCAAGGATGAAATCCATCACCAAAACCAACGTGATGACCGCAAAAGCAAAGAAAAAAGGGCCGATATGTTCTTTAAAAATATAGCGGGCGACAATCACGAAAAAGAATATAGGAAGGCTGATTCTTTTATCAAAGGGATCGTGACGCGGGATAAAGCTTCGCTTTCAGCGGAGCGTATCCCTCGTATTGTATGCGTTAGTGCTGAATCGCAAAGCGCAGGTTAGGTAAAGCTTAACCTGCGCCACAGAGCCAACCGCCCCAGGGCTGGTCGTCCCTCGACTTCGCTCGGGATAAACAAACCCGCCCCTACTGTTTTCTGTGAAAAAAGATTATATTTCAGCCCCGATGATAGGCCAAACCATGCAAGGATTGAATCATTGTTGGATTGAAACATTGAATCATTGAAAGAATAAAAAATGATTGGCCAAACCGTTTCCCATTACAGAATCCTCGAAAAATTAGGCGAGGGAGGTATGGGCGTGGTCTATAAGGCCCAGGATACCCGTTTGGACCGCGCCGTCGCCCTCAAGTTTCTGCCGGAACATCTCTGGGCTGATTCTTCGGCCAAAGCCCGCTTTGTCCACGAAGCCAAAGGGGCCTCGGCTATCAACCACCCCAATATCGCCACCGTCCACGACATTGATGAGGCCGACGGCAAATCCTTCATCGTAATGGAATACATCGAGGGAAAAACCTTAAAGGAACTGGCCCAAGAGGGTCTGAAATTAAACCGGGCCTTAGAAATCGCCATTCAGGCCGCCGAGGGCTTATCCGCCGCCCATAAAAAAGAGATTTGGCACCGGGACATAAAGTCGGATAACATAATGCTGACCAAAGAGGACGCGGTTAAGATTATGGATTTTGGGCTGGCCAAGCTGAAAGGGGCCACCAAAATCACCGCCACCGGTTCCACGCTGGGCACGGTGGCCTATATGTCCCCGGAACAGACCAAAGGGGAGGAGATAGACCAACGGAGCGACATCTTCTCTTTGGGGGTGGTGCTGTATGAACTGATAACCGGAAGGTTGCCCTTTGAGGGGGAGCAGCAGGCCGCCATCGTCTATTCCATCTGTTACGAAAATCCGGAGCCGCTGCCCCGCTACAAGAGCGGCGTTCCCGAAGGCTTACAAAGAATAGTTGACAAAGCACTGAAAAAAGACAGAAACATTCGCTATCAAAGTTCGGCGGATTTGGCAGCCGACTTGAGAGGAGTGCAAAGGGAGATAACTGTCGGAGCTGCCATAGCGCTTCCCAAGCGAAAGCTTGGCCATCGAAATGCCCTTCTCATTGGAGTTGCAGCCTTACTGGTTATCAGCGGATATCTGGTGTTCTCCCGCTTTTTCGCTTCCAGTACAAAGCCGCCGGAGTCCCAAAGAAAAATGCTGGCGGTTTTGCCGTTTGAAAATCTGGGCCCGCCTGAGCAGGAATATTTTGCGGACGGCATTACGGATGAGATTACCACAAATTTGGCAAAAGTTAGCGGTTTGGGTGTTATTTCCCGCACCAGCGCCATCCAGTACAAAAAGACCAACAAAAGCCTCCGCCAAATCGGCTCCGAACTGGGCGTTCAGTATGTGCTGGAAGGAACCGTTCGCTGGCAGCCGTCGGCCAGCCAGAGCCGGGTGCGGGTTACACCCCAGCTTATCCGGGTTTCCGATGACACCCATCTTTGGGCTAATGTTTACGACGAGATGATGTCCGAGGTCTTTACGGTTCAATCCGACATTGCCCAGAAGGTGACTTCAGCTTTAGATGTCGCTTTACTTGAACCGGAACGCAAATCCTTGGAAGCAAGGCCAACCGAAAATCTCGAGGCTTATGCGTACTACCTGCAGGGCAATAATTACTTTTACTTCTCCTCGCCGAATAAAGCAGTGGAAATGTATCAGAAAGCAATCGACTTGGACTCCGATTTCGCTTTGGCTTACGCCAACCTGTCCAGGGCCCATATGAATATCTATTGGAGTGATTTACACCGAAGCGATGAACGGCTGGCGAAAGCCAAGGAAGCGGTGGATAAGGCCTTTCAACTGCAGCGCGACCTTCCCGAGGCGCATTCCGCCCTAGGGTTGTACTATTACTACGGCAAAAGGGATTACGACCGGGCTTTGGAAGAGTATGCCATTGCCCAAAAAAACCTGCCCAACAACGTCGACCTTTTTGCGGAAATTGGGTATATCCAACGGCGGCAGGGAAAATGGGAAAAGGCGGTGGCAAATATAAAAAAGGCAACCGAACTTGACCCGCGCAGCTTGAGATACCTAAATGGGCTGTGGTCGACTTACCTCCCTTTGCGCAATTATGCAGAGGCAGAACTTGCTTACACCCGAATCAGTGCGCTTGGCGGTTATTCGTTCAAACCCTGGTTGTATGTTTTACAGAAAGGAAACACGGAAAAAAGCCGAAAGTTCCTGCAGGGAGTATCTGAAAACATCGAAACGGTGCGGCTTTCCAGATCGTTAGCCGAGCTTGACTTTCTCGATGGCAATTATCAAATGGCCTTGAACCGGCTCCCTGTAAGCTGGAATTTTATTATTTATTTTCCAAGGGACCTCCTCCCCCTTGATACTGCCGCTTACTTTTTGCTCAAGGCCAGAATATATGGTTTATTGAATAACCCGAAGTCAAAGCAGCTCTGCTCGGACTCGGCCCGGGTTTTCTTGCAAACGATACCGCAAACCCCGTCTAATGCGCCTTATATCCACGCCGCACTTGGTCTGCTCTATGCCGGCCTGGGCCGGAAGGAGGAAGCCATCCGGCAAGGTAAAAGGGGGGTGGAATTATTGCCTGTATCAAAGGACGCGTACGACGGTCCCATTTTGGTCACGCACTTGGCAGCGATATATGTAATGGTGGGCGACTATAACGCCGCCATCGACCAGCTCGAATATCTTGTTTCCGTTCCTTCTCTGCTCTCGATTCCGTTGCTTCGCCTCGATCCTACCTGGGCGCCGTTGCGCAATCATCCGAGGTTTAAGAAGTTAGTGGCGGAAAAGAATTGACGATTGAAGATTGAATCATTGACGATTGAAAGACAAGTAAAATGGAGAGGGGAATTTAAAGGAATGAGCTTTCCGCTTGACTTTTTGACACTTTTTGGGATTTTTGGGCGGTTTGGAGGGAGCAAGCGAAGTGGCGATACGGGATTTGAAACCCGGCGATGAGGCAAACGGCTTCTTTGCCGTGCGAAAAAAAGAATTAAAAGACTACAACGGCCGTCTTTTTCTTAAGCTGGAACTGGGAGACGCGACCGGCCGGGTGGATGGGGTCTTGTGGGAAGATGCCGCCGCCGCCCACGGCCAGCTGGAACCGGGGTCGGTGGTAAAAGTAAGGGGTGCCGTAACCACCTATCGGGACGATTTGCAAATCAGCATCCAGAAAATCCGCCCGGCCAAAGCGGAGGAGTTTTCCTTGGACGAAATCCTCCCGCGTTCCAAGTTTTCCAGGGAAGATTTAGAGAAAAGATTTGACGAACAGATTGACCGGCTGAAAAACCTGCATTTGAAGAAACTTTTGGAATTGTTTGTAGCAGATAAGAAAATTTTTGACGCCTATTTAAATGCTCCCGCTGGAAAGCTCTGGCACCACAATTATGTTGGAGGGTTAGTTGAACATTCGCTGCAAATGGCAGACCTTGCTCAAAAAGTAGCTCCTTTCTACCCTCTTGTGGATGCTGAACTGGTAGTAGCCGGAGCGCTCTTGCACGACATCGGCAAAGTCTGGCAGTATCAGATAACCGGCTTTATCGACTACGCCACCGAAGGGCGGTTGGTGGGGCATATCAATTCCGGCGACCATTATGTCGCTTCGCTGATTGAAAAAATTGCCGGCTTCCCGCCAGAGCTAACCTTGCGTCTCCGGCACTTAATTGTCTCTCATCAGGGCGCTTTGGAACAGGGTTCGCCGGTGGTACCCCAAACGCCGGAGGCCTTCGTGTTATATGCTTTGGACGAACTGGACTCCAAAATGGGGGCTTTAACCCGGATTTGGGAAAAAGAAAAAAAACCGGGTTGGAGTGAGTATGTTAACCTAATCGGCCGATATATTTATTGGGGTGAAAACCGCAACCAGACATAGTTACCATGGGACGGGAGAGCTATCAATGGGATTTTTTGACTTAATTTCGAACGACATCGGCATCGATTTGGGCACCGCCAACACGCTCGTTTTCGTGCGCGGAGTGGGCATCGTACTGAACGAGCCCTCCGTGGTGGCTATCGAAACCTTTTCCAAAAAGGTTCTGGCCATTGGCGCCGCGGCCAAGGAGATGGTCGGCCGCACACCCGGAGAAATCACCGCCATCCGTCCCCTGAAAGATGGGGTCATCGCCGATTTTGAGATTACTGAACGGCTTTTGTCCGATTTCATCAAACGGGTGGTGCGGCACAAGTATTTGATGAAGCCGCGTATCGTAATTTCCGTTCCTTCCGGCATTACCGAAGTGGAAAAACGGGCGGTGAGAGACTCCGCCGAAAACGCCGGGGCGCGCGAGGTATATTTGATTCAAGAGCCGATGGCGGCCGCCATCGGCGTAGGATTGCCGGTCGACCGACCCTCCGGTTCGATGGTTATAGACATTGGAGGGGGCACTTCCGAAATTGCGGTGATTGCTCTGAACGGGATTGTCAACAACATCTCCATCCGCATCGCCGGCGACGAGATGAACGAGGCGATCGTCCTCTACTTGAAGAAAAATTACAACCTGCTCATCGGCGAGCTGACGGCGGAGGAAATCAAAATCAGAATCGGCTCCGCCTTTCCTTTGGAAAAAGAGGAATCGATGGAAATCAAGGGCCGCGACTTGGTGGCAGGAGTACCCAAGACTTTAAAAATCTCTTCCGTGCAAATACGGGAAGCTTTAGCGGAGCCAGTCAATGCCATAGTCGAAGCGGTGCGGCAGGCTTTGGAAAGAACGCCCCCCGAACTGGCCGCCGATATTTTGGACCGGGGCATCATTTTGACCGGCGGCGGAGCGCTTCTGCGCGGGCTGGACAAACGTCTGCGGCAAGAAACCAACCTGCCGGTCAACGTGGCCGAAGACCCTTTGACCTGCGTAGTGCGCGGCACCGGCAAGGTGCTGGAAAATATGGCCCAATATTCCAAGGTTTTGATAAGAAGCCGGCGCGACTAAAAATTCCGGGGTACAATAGGACGTGGCACCCCTGCTCGAGATAAAAAACCTAAAAAAAAGCTACCCGCCCCAGCGCACCATTTTTGAAAAACTCTTCTTTTCCGTGGAGGCGGGGGAATTAGCCATCGTCTGCGGCCCATCGGGCGCAGGCAAAACGACCCTTCTAAATCTTCTCTACCTAGCCGAAAGGCCGGAGGGTGGGGAAATAAGTTTGGACGGACAACCCGCCCCCTGGCTGAAACCGAAACAATATTCCGCCTGGCGGCAAAAAATCGGCTATATCTTCCAGGATCAAAAACTCTTTGTCGACCGAACCGTCTTTGAAAACGTGGCCCTTCCTTTCTACTTTGGGAACACCCAGCCAATCAACTTGAGGGAGGAAGTGGAGCGGGGGCTCTCGGAAGTGGGACTCTTTGGTCAAAAAGATAAATATCCCCGGGAGCTTTCCCTTGGGGAAAAAACCTTAGTGAATCTCTGTCGGGCGCTTGTTACCGCCCCTCATTTGATTATAGCTGATGACCCGCTTTCCAACTTAGATCCTGTGCGCGCTGACCTGGCCCTAAAACTCTTGGAAAAAGAAGCTTCCTCCGGCCGGGCGGTGGTTTTGACTGCAACCGCCGGTAACGTAAACTCGGGGGCCGCCAAAGTTTATTTTATAGACAGGGGAACCTTGGTTCCCGACACCGGGAGACCAGCCGGTTAGTATGCGCATCGGGTTTTTTGTCCGAGAATGCCTGCGGGGTATCAAAAGGGATAAAGGCAACACCCTTTTGGCCATTCTTTCCCTTTTGATGGCTTTTTTGCTTTTGGATTTGTATTTCATTGGAGTTTACAACCTCAACTCTTTTTCCGAACGGCTGAAAAAAGGGCTGGTTTTGCAGGCCTTTCTAACGGATGAGTTATCCGACCAAGCCCGCGATTCTTTGCAGTTGAAAATCGAAACCATGGCCGGCGTCGCCGAAGTGGATTACAAGTCCTCCGATTCAGCTATGGCCGAGTTGGAGCGCGACCTGGGCCTTTCCATCTCCGAAGAGCTTTCCGCCAATCCTCTGCCGGCCTCTTTTATTATTGAACCGGCCGAAGAAAAGAAAACCCCGGAAGCGTTGGCGGAGATGGCGGCAGTTTTGACGGCAATGCCGGGAGTGGAGAAAGTAATTTATCCGGAAAGCTGGGCCGCCGATTTGGATAATGCCTTTGCCAAGACCAGAAAGCTGGGCTGGTGGCTTCTGGCGGCGTTAAGCGTGGGAGTGGTGCTTTTGACCGCCAACACTATTCGACTGGTTTTAAAGGCGCGCGCCCAGACCGTGGCCCTCTTTGCGCTTTTGGGAGCAAGCCGAAGCTTTCTGACCGTCCCTTACTATCTCGAGGGAATCTTTCTGGCCGCCGCTTCTGCCCTTCTGGCCTGGGGTGGAGTGGCCTGGTTTATTCTCGGCGTCGTGCGTTCCACGCTGCCGCTTTCGCTTTTCCCGTTTACCACCGGCCTGGCGGTTTTAGGCTTCGCCACTTTCCTGGGTCTTTTGGGCAGCTATTTAGGGATTAAAAAAGAGCTCAAGGTATGAAGTTGTTTTCTCTGTTTTTCGCGCTTTTTCTCACTTGCCTCTTAAGCTTTTCGGCTTTCGCGCAGGAAACCGCCCGAGATTCCATAAAGCCATCCACCGACATTACCGAAGTCTCCGAGGATCTTACAAAAATCCGCCAGGAATTGGAAGGTGAACGCCGCCAACTGGCCGACGTGGAAAAAAAGGAGCGCTCGGTTTCCAAACAGCTCGAAAATTTAAATGTTGGGATTAACCTGACCGAAAAATATCTGAAACGGCTGGCCAAAAAAAAGAGGGAAGTGGAAAAAAAATATCGCCTAACTTCAGCCAGCTTGAATCTGTCTGAGTTGGCCTATCAGGAAAGGAAAGAACGGTTGGGAATGCGCTTGAAATATTTCTACATCGCCAACCAGAAAGCCAAATCGGAAATTCTTCTCGCTTCCAGCGAACCTCAGACGCTTTTGGAGCGTTTTTTTGATTTCCGCCGGATTGTTTCCCAGGAGAAAAAAGAGATTTCCCTGGTACAGGACCAGAAAAATTACCTCGCCGCGCAGCAGAAAAAACTGGAAAAAGAAGCTGCCACCCTGCGGGCAATTGAGCGGGAGCAGAAAAAAGAGGAAGCGCGGCTTTTGGCCAGCAAGGAAAAACGGCAGGAGCTTTTGGCCCAGCTGCGCCAGCAAAAGGAAGGGCACCTCGCCTCCATCGAACGCTTGAAGCAATCTGCGGCCGAACTGCAAAAAATCATCGACGAACTGGAAAGAAAGCGCAAAACCCGCCGAGCCGTCCCGCCTCCGGGGGGAAATTTTGCGGCGCTCAAAGGGACGCTCCCCTGGCCGGTTGGAGGAGCGGTAATTTCCAAGTTCGGCACGCATAAAGATCCCAAAACCAGGATTTTCTCGTTTCAACCGGGAATCGACATAGACGCGCCCACCGGGGCGGAGGTTCGCGCCGTTGCGCCGGGCAACGTGGCCTATTCCGGCTTCTTGCGCGGGTATGGGAAATTTCTGATTTTGTCCCACGGCGGCGGGTATTATACTCTGTATGCCCGTTTTGAAGATGTTTTGGTGGAAACGGGGGACCAAGTAGCCGCAGGCCAAGTTTTAGGAACCGTCTCGGCAGAAGCTTTCACATTGGGCAACGGATTTCATTTCGAAGTGCGTAAAGGCAAGACCCAGGAAAACCCGGAGGAATGGCTAAGGTAAACGTTTTTCCAGAAGTATTCGGACAGGAGCCGGTCAAAAAAGCGCTCCATCAAGCTTTTGATCGGAATCGAATGCCCCATGCCCTTCTATTTCACGGGCCGAAAGGCACCGGCAAGTTCTCCACCGCTTTAGCTTTGTCAAAACTGGTTTTGTGTGAAAAGAAAACCGGCTGCGGAGTTTGTTCAGACTGCAAAATGGTCAACTCTTTGTCTCATCCCGACCTTTCCATTACCATTCCTTTACCTTCCCTGGGAGAGCCGCCCGACCGAAAAAAGGAAGAAGCCCGCCTGGCCGCTTTCAATGGTTTTTTAGAAGCTAAAAAAGAAAATCTCTATCATCCGGTTTGGAAAGAAAACAAGGATTTAATTACGGTGGCCGACCTGCAAACGTTGCAAAATAGATTAAGCCGCAAACCGCTGCAGGCTGACTGGCGGGCGGCAATTCTGGTTGATGCCGACCGGATGCAGCTCCCCCAGGCGGGGAACAAACTTTTAAAAACGCTCGAAGAACCGCACCCCAACACCCTGATTATCCTGATTGCCGAACGGCCCAGAAATCTTTTGCCAACCATAGTCTCGCGCACCCAAAGATTTTTCTTTCCCCACTTGCCCGCTACCTTTTTGGCCGAATTTGCAGGGAAAACCTTTGACCTGTCAAAAGAGGAAGCGCTCCAGTCCGCCCGGCTGGCCGCCGGCAGCGTGGCCAATCTGTACTTTTTACGGGCGGCAGAGGAGATGGAAAAGCGAGCCAGAGCATGGGAAGTTCTACAGCTGGCGGTGAGCGGAAATGATGCCCTATTATTTAAATCCCTAAAACGGGTGGCCGAAACCCGGCAAAAAGATGAAGTGCTCTCTTTCCTTTCCTGGTTGGAACTTCTGATATGGGAATTTTTCTGTTTTTCGCAACTTAAAGAGCCCCAGCGGGTCACCAGCGAAGACCTGAAAACCGGGTTTGAAAAATTGTCCCGCTCTTCCCAACTTCCGTTTCCTTTCCTTTCCGCGCTGGAGGAGATAAACAAAACCCGTCAGGATTTGGAGCGAAACGTTTCGTTTCGTTTGGCCTTGTTCTGGCTGTTTATCCGGATTTTGAAGGGGGCACGGCCTGCGCTGGGGAGTTATTGAAAATTGGAGGATTGAATCATTGAGTCATTGAATCAATGAGAAAATGAATAAATGAGTAAATGATTCAATCATACAATCGTCAATCTACTTCCCCGCCACCAGCTTTTTAAATCTTGGATGATTGCGCAGCGGCGCCCAGGTGGGGTCGACCCGAAGGGAAGGAACCGAAATCCAGGAAGGAATGGAAACGAGATATTCGAGCTGGTCGATGGCGGCATCGTATTCCCCCACCATAACGTATATACGCGCCAGATTTCCAAGAAGCCCAGACCCGACGTTATATGCATCTTTGGTTACCGGGCGAAGCTCCACCGCTTTTTTCCCTTCCCGAATGGCCTCTTCTTTGCGGCCCAAACCGGCATAAGTGACACCAAGCTCCCTATGGAACTGAAACTCGAGTGGTTGCGTCTTGACTTTATCCTCCAGAATTCTCCGGGCGGAGTCATAGCAAGCCGCCTTTAACTCCGGACGCCCCAAAAGACCGGATAACTCCGCCTTGAAAAGAAAATAGCCGGACGTGTCCGAACCGAAGGGTTCTGCGGAAAGTCCGTCCAACTCATTCAAATAAAAACCCCCCGGTATTCTGAAAAATATCCTCCTACCGGGCGGAGGAAATGACATAAACTCGGCTAAACCGGCTCTTTCGACCCCCTCTCTCAAAGCTTTGCGCACTTTTTCGGCATCCCCTTCCCAATTCAGGTACAACAGGGCCTTTTGGCCATAGGGTACTGACCAATCCGGAGCTAAAGAGATGCTCAAATTCAAGTACCGCTCCGCCTCTGGATAGTGGCGGAGAGCAATATAGGTGCCCCCGAGCTCAAAAGCCGTCGTGTGGGAGCGCGGGTCCAGCTCGAAAGACCTTTTGATATTGGCCAGCGCTTCGTCCAACTTCCCCTGGCGTCTTTGAACCCAACCGATGGCGGCCAAAAGGTCGCTGTTGTTGGGCTGGCTTTTTTGGGCTATGCCGAACTCGTGCAAGGCCCGCTCGTAGTCCAAGTGCCCCCAGTAGTAGTAATATCCCAGAGCCAGATGCGCTTCCGGCAAATCCGGCTTCAGTTGCAACGCTTTATCGGCCGCCAGTCTCGATTTATTCAGACGCTCTTCGGTTCGATCGTTGAAAAACCAGTACGACTTCGCGTGCGCAATCGAAAGACTGGCGTAAGCCAGGGCAAAGTTGGAATCCAATTCCAGCGCTTTTTGATACATTTCGATCGCAATCCGTTCGTCCTTTTCCGAATAACCCCGATTGGCATACTCATTCGCTTTCAGGAAATAATCATAAGCCGCCAGATTTTCGGTGGGCTTGGCACTCAAAGATTGACGTTCCGGCTCAAGCAACGTTACATCCAATGCCTGGGTTACTTTCTCGGCAATGTCGGACTGCAGCTCAAAGATTTGTTCAAAAACGCGGTCATAGGTTTCCGCCCAAAGATGGGTGTCATCTTTGACCCTGATTAGCTGGCAATTTATTCTCACTCGGCTGGTTCCACCCGATTTATCTGAACGAGTAGTGCTTTCCAAAATGTAATCAACCCCCAATTCCTTCCCAATTTCCTTTAAACTCTTATTGGTTTTTTTGTATTTGATGGCGCTGGTTCGGGAAATTACTCCAAGACCGCTCACTTTGGCCAAACTGGTGATAATTTCTTCCGTAATGCCATCCGCAAAATACTCCTCGTCCGGCGAACCCAAATTCTCAAAAGGCAAAACCGCCAGCATCGTTCTGCTCGAATCCGACTCTTTGGAATCAGGCCCGATAAATTTGGAAATTAGTAGATAAGCGGTTATCAGGGCCGCCGCCAAAGCCGGCACTAAAACTTTGAGAATTTTTTTCTTCGGTTTATGAACCGCTTCCGCTTTCGGTTGAGTGGAGGACTTTGCATATTCCAGATTTCTTCTTTCATGCCGTAAATCCGCCGCCAAATCGGCAATATGCTGATAGCGCTCGTCTCGATCCTTGGCCAATGCCTTGGAAACTATTCTCTGCAGCTCCGGGGTGGTTTTGTCGTTAAACCGCGCCACCGGCTCCGGCTCCTCGTTCAATATGGAATAGATATACCCGCTCGGATGCTCCCCCCGGAAAGGCAAATGGCTGGTAAGCAGTTCATACAGAACCACCCCGAAGGAGAAGATGTCGGCGCGGTGGTCCACTTCCTCCCCGGAGGCCTGCTCCGGCGACATATAGGCCGCCGTCCCCACCGTCGAGCCAGTCTGGGTGAGTTTCCCCGCCCCTTTGAACTTGGCTAAACCAAAGTCCATTATCTTAACCTGCATCTTGGGAGTCAGAATGATGTTATCCGATTTAATGTCCCGGTGAACAATCCCTTTCTCCGCCGCAGCGGTCAACCATTAGCATACCTGTATGGCTATCTCCAGCACCTTTTTGATTGGGAGAGTATCCTCTTTGACCAACTGTTTTAAGGTCTTCCCCTCCACCAGTTCCATAGCGATGAAGATTTGGTCGTAATGCGTGTC
>Ga0184637_10000005_pt1 | contig 161118 bp, 146 predicted proteins | sample PLM3_127_b2_FD_133143 | JGI IMG/M metagenome (GOLD analysis project Ga0184637, IMG submission 133143) | Groundwater sediment microbial communities from an aquifer in East River, Colorado, USA - PLM3_127_b2 | ecosystem: Environmental > Terrestrial > Soil > Riparian zone | place: USA: East...
TGCCGCGGCCGCCGGCGCCGCCGACGGAAGTGTGGATCAACCCACCCAAGCCCCGAGCGACCGAGGAGGCGCTCCGACACTAAACTCGGCAACCCGCTGTCTCATTCCTATTGACAGGTTCCGTCGCGCGCGGCGCCGTTCTTGTAGGTTGTGGCGCCTTCGGCGTAGGCTACTCTGTGCCACTTTCATCGGGTACCATGCAGCCCCACACGAGATCGAGTTCTAACTTTAGCTGCACCGGACGCGCTGAAGCGCGCCGGTGAGCATGACGTTAGAGGCCAGATGGCGCGCCAAGGTACGACACCTCGCGGTCTTCTCACTCACGCTGTAGCGTTCTCGGCTGCCGCAGAGGCCGTTCATTCGTCTAAGCTTGGCGATCCCTTGCCGAAGTATTTCCTTTGGGGGCGGACAATCGAACTTGCACTGAAAAGCTTTCTCCTTGCGGAGGGCCAGACAGTTTCGGAGCTGAGATCGAAGGCGTTTGGACACGATCTCAATGCTTTGCTGCGTGATGCCAAGGCGCGTGGCGTCTCAGAATTAATCGGGCTAAATGCCATTCACAGCGGAATAGTCCAGGTCTTGAACCTCGATTACATGAGTAAGCGCTTTGAGTATCGTGAGACAGGGGCTACGTACCATCTTCCGGATGTGACGCTGACCCGCCAACTGGTCAAGAGACTGTTGCGGGGAGTCGAGTTCCACCTAAAGAATCACCATAGCATCTAACATTGTTTGGAGGCGGTGACTACGGCGTAGCATTCCTGTTGTGTTCATGCAGAGCACTGCTCGCCACGGCGCCAGACGTCACTTCAAGGGGGGCTTATGGAACATCGACCATGCCAGATGGCTATTCTCGGCGGGCTCGCGCTGTTAGTCTCAGGATGTGCGAGTTCGTTGAAGGTTACGTACCTCTCCGATCCGCCCGGAGCAGCTCTCTATTCCAATAATCAAAACTTTGGTTACACACCGAAAACCCTCGAGTATCAAATATCGGAGGAAAATCGAAAACAAGGGTACGTGATTCTTAGGGGCACGTCGGTCCGCTGGGCCAGTGGCGCACAGGCCAACGTTCCGAGTCTCCGTGCCAATCTCAGTATTGGCTACAATCAGCAGTTCAAATTCAATCGCCCTGAGAACTACCCGGGACGAGAAGCCGATGTACGGTTCGCACTAGAGTTGGAGCGTCTCGCGATCATGCGGCGTCAGGCTCAAGCGCAGGAGGATCAGGCGTTTTGGCAGATGTATAACGCGATCAACCAGCAGCAACAACGCCAAGCGCCCGTCAACTGCACGTCAACGCTGTTCGGCAACACTGTGAACACGACTTGTTATTGAGTGGCCTCTAACCAGCCATTCGAGACGGACCTTCGCAAGCGGGCTTCGCCCACTTGCTCGGCCGCTCAATGGCGACGTTGATATGACTTCCGCTGTCAAGTAGACAATGAGGCCAAGAGCGGCCGTTCTTCCTTCATGGTGGTTGCTCGAACCATCGGAAGAGACGGAGCCTGTAACTGCGACGGTTGATCATGCTGATATCCGTGGGTTGGGTACCACCTTACTTGTGTCCGTCGCGGCGCCTGCTTCGCTCTAGGGTCGAGGGTCGTGGCCGCCTCATAACGTCTCCGAAGGTTGCGCCGATACCGGGGCCGCGTCCCCTCCGATGGCTCGAGATCGCAATCAACGTGCTCCGACTCCTTGGTCCCCGACGCGCTGCTGCGTCAGTTGGCCAGCGGGACGGTGCGGGCAATCGCCCAGGCGAAGGCCGCCATCTCCCGCGCGATGGCCACCACGACCTGGTTGGCATGCTTGCCGCGGGCGCTCAGCTGCCGGTACCGCTTGCACAGGCGCACTTGCGCCTTCCAGCCGATGCTCTGGACCTCCGCCGGCAGCTTCTCCAGCCGGAGCTGGAGATGCCGGCTGACCTTCGCTGGGTAGCGATAGGCCCACGCCCCTTCGACCAGGGCGCGCCGGGCGTGGGTGTTCCCGGCCTTGGTGATGCCGCCCTGCCGACGCCGCTCACCCGAGGAGTACTCCGACGGGGTGAGCCCCAGGTAACTCATGAGCTGCCGCGGGGTGTCGAACCGCGTGAGGTCCCCCAGTTCCGCGATCAAGATGACGGCGCCCGTGAGCTCCACGCCCCGCAACGCCTGGATCGCCTCCACCACCGGGTACAGGCGCCAGCCCTTGACCTGTTCGTGCAGCTCGTTCTCCAGCCGCCGCAGCCGCTCGGTCTGCTCGGTCACGGCGCGGACGTACTCCTGGAACACGATCTGCTGCGCGGGAGTCGGACACACCACTTCGGAGAGCCAGCGCAGATGGGCAGCGGTCCAGTTGGCCCGGCCTTCGTAGCGGATGTCCTGCCGCAGCAAGAAGGCCTTCAGCCGGTATTTCGTCGCCTTGAGATCCCGCATGGCATCCTCGCGGCCCCGGCTCAAGTCGCGAATGGCCTCGTCCTCGACCCGGGGCACGTAGATCGAGGTCAGATCGCCACTGCGCATCAAGCGGGCCAGCGTCACCGCATCGCGACGATCCGTCTTCACCCGGTCCCCCGCTTTCCGCGGGATCAGCGACGGCGCCACAACGTGGCAGCCGAAACCCTTCCGGGTGAGGTACCGATACAGCCAGTAGCCGCACGGGCCGGCCTCGTAAGCGAACACGAGCGCCGCGCCCTTGGACTGGAGCTTACGGATGAGCGTGTCGATGTCGCACTGCCGCGTACCGATCGTGCCCAGGAAGACGACCTCGGCCCCGCGGTCCTCAGGCGCGTAGGCGATGGCGATCGAGTCTTTGTGGACGTCGAGACCGACGTAAAGGGTTTTGCTAGAATGTTCCATGGCTGACCTCCGTGCTCGTTGGAATGTGCCGAGAGCACATGGCGGCTCTGGCCTCCCATAGGCTAACCCGCGTGGTGAGCCGGGGGTCAGCCTTTTGATCGCGGAAGTCATAATGTCTAGGGGCATCGAGCGAAACCGCGTCATTGCAAACGGGGAGGCGGTGCATCATGGGCGCCGAGAAGATTGAGCGTCACCTTGATCTCCGGGGCAAGGTCTGTCCCGATCCGACGTTTGATACGCGCATGACCCTCAACGAGATGGCTGCAGGGGAACTGCTCGAGGTCGTGACAGATTACTACCCTGCCAAACAGACGATCCCGATGCTCATGCAAGAACTGGGATATCCCTGTGAGCTCATCGACGGAGACAAACCTGTCTTCCGGTTCATCATTCAGAAGGTCTAGCAAAACGGAAAGGAGGTGTAGCTGAGAGAGGTGTGCCTTACCACCGATGTAATGCGTAAAGGGCAAAGGAGGGAGCAAGATGGCCAAGATACTGGCAGTCGCCACGCACGCGACGGACGATCCAACCAAGAGTACCTTAGCATTCATTACCGCAGTGGGGGCCTTAGGCGGCGGCAAGGAGGTTACGATCGGCCTCGTTGGAGAAGGGGTCTATCTGGCAAAGGAGGCGATCGCGAAGACGGTTCATGGTGTCGGCTTCCCACCGCTCCCCGAGCTGATCGACAAGGTGGTTAAAGGGAATGTCCCGGTGTTTGTCTGAGGCGCCTGCTCCGTCGCCCGTGGGGTGACCGAAGCGGACCTCAAGACTTTGAACGCCTCGTTCATGGATCCCATCAAGTTTGCTAGCCTGGTCTCCGAATCGAGTGTGGTCAGCTTTTGATGCGGGGGGTCGAGGCTTGGGGGAGCGAACGTCCCCCTCACTGCCGCGATATGGTAAGCCCCTAACCGTGCGCTGGAGCGGACGGCGCCGATGCGCCGCCGCTCAGCGCCGCGTTAGGCGAAGGGTCGATCTGTCAGCCCTTTCAGAGAAGGAGCCCACGCCATGACCCTGAAGGCGCGCGTTCTTGTTGTCGTCTCTATCGGCGTCATCTCCGTATTTGTCCTCAGCGCCTGCGCCACCGTAGGAGAGCAACTCGCTCCCGTTGCCAAGCCTCCTAGTCTTACTAGCACCTGGAAGGGCGAGTGGGGTGGGAACATGCAGCACCCCATCGAGCTAGTCGTGGAAAAACGAGACGGCGCCGTGGTGACTGGCACGATGACGTTTATTCTGCATCGCACCTCGACTCACCGTATGACGGGACGGATCGGCGCGAAACAGGACGGAAGCGTGTGGGTTCTTATGGACGTCGAGGGCCGGGATTTTCCGCTGAAGGTTGTTTCCGAAAAGCGCTTGGAAGGCACTGGGAGAAGCAGTACGCATCAGGGTCCCGTGATTTTGACCAGAGAGTGAGGGCCTGGGGAAACGAGTGCTTGGCCGTGACGCAGAGAGGGAGCCCACACGATGAGGGCTCCGGCCTGAGGACGGGTTGGGCGAGATGCGAGAGGAATGGTAGGATGTCCCTGTGCCGACTGTCCTGAGGAGTCGGCCATATCGTGTGTATTTCTTTAGCCATGAGCCGAACGAGCCAGCCCACGTTCACGTCGATCGTGACGATTTGTCGGCAAAGTTCTGGCTGCAGCCGGTCACCCTGGCCCGGAACTTCGGGTTTCCCGCACACGAGCTGCGGCGAATTCGAGCTCTGATCGAGGACCACCGGGCAAACTTATTGGAGGCATGGAATGGGTACATTGGCGCTAAGCGCTGACGAGAGGGTTCGAGACGTTCGGTTTTCCGAGGACTCGCTGATCGTCGATTTGAAGGATGGTCGAACGATCTCGGTCCCGCTGGAGTGGTACCCGCGGCTGGCGGTGGCTACTCCGCAGCAGCGCGAGAATTGGAAGGTGTGCGCGGCTGGCTACGGCATTCATTGGCCGGACCTCGATGAGGATCTGAGCACGGAAGGTCTGCTCCGGGGTGCGCCCGCACCAAGGCCGAGGACCGAACGCCTAACAAAACGCTCCAGCCGACGCCGCAGAAAGACGCGGCGCGGCTGAGCTTACGCGTTAGCGTGTGCCACGGAACTAAAAGGAGGCAGCTATGAGACGAACAGCTTTCATGTCGGCGGTGACCTTGGTATTTGGAATTGCGGTCGGGGTCGTCGAACAGCAAAACCTGTATGCCCAGCAGGCACCCGACCCGCGGGTCGCGGATCTCATCCAGGCCGGGAAGGTTCGAGCGGGGCTGGGCGTGGTGGCTCCCCACTGGGCCATCAAAGACCCAGCGACTGGTGAGCTACGGGGGGTGGCAGTGGACCTCGCTCGCGCACTCGCATCGCGCCTCGGGATTGAGTTCGTGCCGGTCGAATATCCGAGCCCTACTAAAGTCCTCGATGGCCTCAAGGTCGGCGCGTGGGACGTGGGTTTTCTGGGGGTCGACCCCTCTCGGGCCGCTGTGGTGGACTTCTCTCCCCCCTATCTGCAGATAGACGCCACCTATCTGGTGCCGGCTGGCTCCTCGATCCGCAACCTGGCCGACGCGGACCAGCCCGGAGTTCGCATCGCGGTGTCGCGCAAGAGCGTCGAGGATATCGTTTTGAGCCGCATGCTAAAGCGAGCCGAATTACGGCGCGTCGAGACTGTAGGCGCCGGCTTCGACCTGCTGCGCGACGGAAATGCCGACGTGTTGGCAACCCCCCGCCCCACGGCGCTCCTCTTTTCGGCCCGACTGCCCGGCTTTCGCGTGCTGGAGGACCGTTTCCACGCGACCTTCGGAGCAATGGCGGTTCCTAAAGGCCAGACTGGACGGCTTGCCTACATCAGCGAATTCATCGAAGAGGCCAAGGCCTCCGGTTTGGTCCAGCAGGCAATCGAGCGCGCGGGCTTGCGCGGCGTTCAGGTAGCACCCGCGGGAAATCCAAGCAATCGATAAAGCGAAGCGTCGGGCACGGCCCTAGGAATGAGAAATTCCTCTTTGTGCAAGCCACTCGTGTTCCAACGGCAACGCTAACCTGTCAATGCAGCGGACGGGCCGCGAGCCGGCGCGCCATGCAAGGTTCGTGTGGGCGGCCCGCCGCTGATTTCCGACGTTAGCTCTCAGCAAGAAACTTCGCGTGTTGTTGAGAAATGCGATTGACATATATGCATAGCGTGCATATACTGTTCTAGTGACTTCGGATTTCGACCCGAAGAAAGATGCCGCGAATCTCAAGAAGCACGGCGTGTCCCTGTCCGAGGGAGACGGGGTGCTCAACGACCCGCTCGCCATTACCGTCGAGGACGAATCGGCGGAAGGCGAGCAGCGTTTCGTCACGATCGGCACGAACGTGTTCGGGGCGCTGATGGTTGTTGTTCATACGCCTCGGGGTGACCAGCTACGAATCATTTCGGTGCGAAACGCCGATCCAAAGGAGCGACGGGCTTATGAAAAAGGTGTATGACTTCTCCAGGGGCAAGCGCGGAGCCGTGATTCCCACGACCGGGAAGACACGCATCACCATCTATCTTGATGACGCGATTCTCAGGGGCTTCAAGACTCAGTCCGAGAAGACGGGAAAGGGGTATCAGACCCTAATCAACGATGCGCTGAAGTCCCATCTGGGGTTGACCGAGCCGCCAGTGACTCCAGAGCTCGTTCGCAAGATCGTGCGCGAAGAGCTTGCAGCTCATGGCTGAGAGCTAACCATGGCGTGCAGCCGACGCCTGCAAGCGGCGCGCGGCTGACGCCAGACGTTGGGCGGCACGTCTACCATCCGGGCTGCACGCTTGGTTGATTGTGCGCTCGGGATGCCGTTAACGGGTGGTTTCTAGGCTTTGAAGCAGGAGGTGGGTATGGAGGTCTCGAAGGACGCGAAAGTCGGCCGCGTCGTCCGTGGGGCCGAGAGTTACCGAAGCCAACAGGGCTCGGTGTACGCCCCTGGGATCAGCGCAGAGACGGTCGGCTCGAAGGTGCTCTTTCTTGGAATGGTGACGCTGCCGCCCGAAGGGCGGACGAAGGCGCACATTCACGAGCACCACGAGTCGGCCTTCTATCTGTTGAGCGGTGAGGAGGTGGAGTTGTGGACGGGCGCTGACCTCGAGCACCGGGAGGTCGCCCATCCTGGGGACTACCTGTTCATCCCGGCTAACGTGCCCCATGTGGCGGTGAACCGCAGCATGACCACCCCAGCGGTCTTTGTTGGGGTGCGCAATGAGCCGACTGCGCAGGAGAGCGTCGTCATGCTTTCGGAGCTCGACGCGAAAGTACCGTAGCGCCTCGAGCGGGCTCGTGCTTATAGAGCCGCATGACGTAGGGGCGCGCGCAGCCAGATTGTGAAGCCCAGCAAGTCCATGCCTGGGACGCGCCGCAAGCGAGGCGCCCCTGCGTGGCCGTCGCGATGCGTGCCGCACGAGATAGTTACTTACCTAAACAGTAACACTGACGAAAGTCCAGGAGGTAGCTCATGGAATACGAAGTGGTATCATCTCCGAACGCGCCCGCATCAGTAGGACCCTACTCTCAAGCCACGCGTGCCGGCGACTTCATCTTCGTTGCGGGACAGGCCGGATTCGACCCCAAGACCGGGCGCATCGTTGAGGGCGGCATCCGGGAGCAAACCGCTCAGGTCGTGCGGAACCTGGGGGCGATCTTGGAGGCGGCCGGAGGTGACCTCAGCCGGGTCGTGAAAGTCACGGTCTTTCTGCACGACTGGAAGTACTTCAAGGAGATGAACGAAGCTTACGCGGAGTTCTTCCGCGAGAAGCCACCGGCGCGATCAACGGTACAGGGTGAGCGGTGGCCGGAAGGATCTTTGGTTGCGATGGAGGCCATCGCGCTGGTCAAATCCGAGCAGCCATCCTGAACGAAGTTGCGCGTCATGGCGCGGGCGGCCAGGCCGGAGCGGTCGGGGACATCGTAACCATGCCGTCCGAGGACATGGGTGCTCGTTCTTGCTTGCACCGCCCAACCCCAGCATGCAGCGGGCGCGCCCCGCGGCGGGCCTGCCAGCGTCCAGGGCAGTCGCGCGCCGCTGATGCCGACCGTTATCCGTACAACTCGCGCTGAGGAATAAGTCGCCATGGAAGAAGAGAGCGGCGTCGTTGATCAGCGGGTAGACTCCTGCGGCTGGTCCAACCCCGTACCCCGGCGGACCTTCGTCTTGAGTGTCCTGGGGGTGATTGCGTCGGCTTGCAGCGGCCCGACCATGAGTGCCTCAGCCAAACGCGAGCGGGCACTCGTGGATGAGGCCGCCGTTCTTTCCCAACGCATTTCTGTTGATCTCATCGCCCATGCGGGCCCGCTGGCCGGTACAGCCGCGCATCCGAAGTACTCGCGTGATGTCAGTGGCGTCCTCTTGGACATGAGAGATGGCAAGGTGGATGCGGCGGTTTTCTCCACGATCACGGACCGGCTACTTCGGCTAGCGCCGACGTCCGGGCGAAGTCGTCAATACAGAGACCCCGTACCGGGTGAGCTTGTTCGCTACGCTGAGTCTCAGCTCGGCGAACTGCTAAAGGACGGGAACCTTGCGATCGCGCTGTCCCCTTCCGAGCTCATCGCATACAAGAAGAAGGAGGTGCCCTGCGCCGTCCTCGGGTTTGAGGGCGCAGATCCGTTGGAGGGAAATCTTTCCCACGTTCGGCGCTTCTACGACCGGGGCCTGCGAGTCCTTCAACTCCTCCACTTCCGGATCAACGAGCTTGGAGATGTCCAAACCGAACCGGCTCGGCATGGCAGGTTGACACCGTTTGGCAGAGACGTCGTGAGACAGATGAACCGCCTCGGCATGATCGTCGACATCGCCCATGCGCACTCCGAGACTGCTCGCGGCGTTCTGGTCGAGAGCCGGCATCCCATCATCGATTCGCACACGAGACCCGCCGCTCGTGGGACAAGCCCTCGCTTTCGGTCGGACGATGAGCTTCGCGCGATCGCCAGGAAGGGTGGTCTCGTAGGCATGGTGCCGTCCACCAGGGGTAAGACGTTCGACGACTTCCTGGGTGACCTCGACTACGTCAAGTCGATCATTGGGATTGACCATGTCGGTATCGGTACAGACCTCAACGGAATGGGCGTCGAGACTGCCGTGCCCACTCACAAGGAATTCGCGCTGATCCCGGCCGGCCTGCTGGCTCGCGGCTACACTGAGAGCGACGTAGCCAAGATCGTCGGAGGAAACTTCATGCGGATTTTCCGTGAGGTCACCGAAAATCGCGGATGAAGCACCGACTGGCGAGCTGCGCCAAGTGGCGGGTCCCCGACCGCCCGGCCGTGGTTCCGCTTCAGCGGACCGGCTGCGCCGGCCGCTGAGCGCTGGCGTTAGCGAGAGCTGAAATCCCGTGCTATCCTGAGTAGCAACGAGGAGGATGATATGGCGTACTCCTTACCTGAGATAGAGAAGGACGCTTTGCGGTTGCCGGCCGAGGATCGTGCGCGGCTTGCGGTGCGCCTCCTGTCCAGCCTGGAGGGAACCACGGAGTCGCCAGAGGAGATCGAAAAGCTCTGGATTGCCGAGGCAGAGCGGCGCTTTCAAGAACTGCGCGGCGGCGTTGTGCAGGGGGTACCCGCTCGAGAGGTCTTCGGTGACTTGCGAACCAAGCGGTCGTGAGGGAGGCGATCTTCCACCCGGAAGCTCGGGCGGAGGTGAGGGAATCGGTCGAGTTCTACGAAACGCGCCTCAACAGGCTCGGTCTACGGTTCCTGGCAGCAGTGGAAGGGACGGTAGAACGGATCTCCGCCAGTCCTGAGGCAGGCTCACCGCTGGGAGGATCATATTTACCTCGTTGCCGTCGCTCACCATCATCGTCGTCCGGGCTATTGGCGCGAGCGAGCCGACCGTCGCTAACCACCGGCTTGAGGAGTCGCTTTGCGCTCCTCAGCCTGAGCGTTAGGCTCTGGCGCACGATGAAAAACAACGAACGACGAAATCTCATTCAGAAAACCCTCACTCGTGCAATTCTTAATCCTATCAGGTTGAAACCTAAGAAGACTCCGAGAAATCCTCGGTGATTTTGCGCCAAGAAGCAGAATGAGGTTAAGAAATTGAAGAAGGAGTCGACATTGATCTTGACTAGAGAGGCGAGCTTTGACCGGCTGTGGGGCAAGTAGGAGGACACGATGGACATCAAGGGGCTCACCGGGGCTGAGGCCTTCTTGCGCCTGCTCGCGGGGATGGGGGTAGAGCGCATCTTCGCCTCCCCGGGGTCGGAGTGGTCGCCGGTCTGGGAATTCCTCACCAAGCCCGTGCCGGCGCACGAGGGGATTCCGCGGTATCTCAGTGCCCGGCACGAGGAGATCGCGGTCGGCATGGCGAGCGGCTACGCCAAGGTGACAGGGAAGCTCCCCGCCGTGATGATCCACACCACAGTCGGCGCCCTCCACGGGGCCATGGCGCTCCGGGGTGCGCTCCACGAGCAGATTCCCATGGTCGTCTTCGCAGGCGAGTCCATCGGCTTCGGCGAGGAGGCGGGCCCGGACCCTGGGGCCCAATGGCTCCGTCACCTCGCCGACATCGGCGGCCCGGCCCGCCTCGTCGAGCGCTGCGTCAAGTGGAGCTTCGGCGTCAACACGAAGGCCGTGCTCGCCTCCACGATCGAGCGGGCCTGCCAGCTCGCGATGGCCGTGCCCCGGGGCCCGGTCTTCATCTCCCTCCCGATGGAGTATCTCTTCGACACGATGACGGTCAATCCTCCCGCAGCATCGAGCCTTCCCGAGGCACCGGTCGCCGATCCCGCGGGGACCGAGGCTCTGGCCCGGCTCCTCGCGGACGCGAAGAATCCCGTGATCGTCACCGAGGAGGCCGGGCGCACTGTGACGATCGTGGAGCGGCTCGTCGAGCTGGCCGAGTTGATCGCGGCCCCGGTCGTCGAGACGCGGAGTCCTGGCTACGTCAACTTCCCACGCACCCATCCGCTTCACGGCGGGATCGACCCGGCCGCCTATCTCGCGGATGCGGATCTCGTCTTTCTGCTCGGCGCTGTGGCGCCGTGGCACCCGGCCTCGGCCGGTCCCCGGCCCGGGGCCAGAGTGGTGATCCTGGACGACAACCCGCTGCGCACGGAGCTGCCGGTGTGGGGCTACCAGTCGGACCTCTGCCTTATCGGCGACGTGGAGCGCTCGCTCGAATTGCTCCTCGAGCGGCTGAGGGCGCGTGTTCGGACGAATGACCCGGCCCGGGCCGAGCGCAGAGAGCGCTGGGCCCAGCGCCACCGGGAACGGAAGCAGGTCTGGACGGACGAGGCGCACGCGCTCCGGGACCGTGCGCCGATCGACACCCGGTGGGCCGTCTACGAGCTCAACCAGATCCTGCCGCCTGACGCGATCGTCATCGACGAGACGATCACCCACCGCCGCGAGATCATCCGCTATCTCGATCGCGTCCCGCCGGGTGGCTTCTTCGCGGGCTTCTGCGGCGGCCTCGGGACCGGGCTCGGAACAGCCCTCGGCGTGAAAGCAGCGGCCCCCGGGCGCCCGGTCATTCTCCTGATCGGCGACGGGGCGTTCAGCTATAACCCGGCCAACGCCGCCTTGGGGTTCGCCCAGGAATACGCGATGCCGATCCTGATCGTCCTGTTCAACAATCAGGGATACCTCTCCATGAAGGCGGGCATCCCCAAGTATTACCCCGACGGGTGGGCGGTGAAGAGCCGGTCGTTCGTCGGGACCTCAATCACCCCGAGTCCTGACTACGTTGCCATGGCCCGCGCCTTCGACGGCTACGGCGAGAAGGTCGAGGCCCCGCGCGACGTGCGTCCGGCGCTCGAACGGGGGCTCGAGGCGACGGCCCGCGGACGTCTGGCGTTGATCGACATCCGCCTGGACCCGGTGAATTAAGGTTCGCAAGGTTGACACGGCTCGGTGATCGCGCCTAGACTCTTCGAGAGACCGTGACCAGGCACGTCTTCCTCCAGACCTACGGTTGCCAGATGAACGAGCGGGATTCCGAGGAGATCCTCGGCATGCTGAGGGCTCAGGGCTATGCCCTCGTCGAGCGCGAGGAAGAGGCCGATGTCATCCTCCTCAATACCTGCTCGGTGCGTGAGCACGCCGAGGAGCGGGCGTTCGGCAAGATGGGCGTCATGCAGGAGCTCAAGCGTCGGAAGCCCGATCTGGTCCTGGGCATCCTGGGCTGCGTGGCGAAGGCGCAGCGGGAGGAGATCTTCCGGAGGCTTCCTCTCGTGGATCTGGTGGCGGGGCCGGCGGAGATCTACGATCTGCCGGATCTCCTGGCCCGGATCGCGGAAAAGCGGCAGCGATCGCGGCTTTCGAGGCTGAGCGCGGGCGCCGAGCCAGTCGCCGCCCGTGTCATGGCGATCGACCGCAAGGTCCGGCCGCTTGACATGAGGCCCGCCGGGGACTATCGCCGGGGCCACGTCACGGCGTTCGTCACGATCATGGAGGGGTGTGACAAAAAGTGTGCCTACTGCATCGTGCCCATGACGCGCGGGCAGGAAGTCTCCCGGCCGATCCAGGAGATTCTGGAAGAGGTCCAGCAGCTCGCCCACGCCGGCTACAACCAGGTGACGCTCCTCGGGCAGAACGTGAACGCGTACGGGAAGCGCTTCCCCGACGGATCCGGGTACCTCGGTCCCGGACGGCGCGAGCGTCTGCTCCAGGAGGGAGCCGACTCGCCCGACGCGGAGGAGGAACCAGGCCTCATCGATTTCCCCGTGCTTCTCCGCGCGATCGATGCCAAGACCTCGATCCCGCGGGTCAAGTTCACGACGAGCCATCCGTTCGACGCGCACGAGCGACTCTTTCGCGCCATGGCAGATTGCCGGTCCGTCTGCGAGTACCTCCATCTCCCGGTTCAATCCGGGTCCGATCGAATCTTGAGGGCGATGCGGCGCGGGTACACCGCGGAGACCTATCTGGCCAAGGTCGCTCGGCTCAGAGAGCTCGTGCCGGAGGTGTCGCTCTCGACAGACATCATCGTCGGTTTCCCCGGTGAGACGGACGAGGACTTCGAGGCGACGCGGGCGCTCATGGAGCGCCTCGATTGCGACAGCGCGTTCATCTTCAAGTATTCGCCGCGGCCCGGGACGGAAGCCGCACGCTGGCTCGACGACATGCCGCGGGCGGTCAAGGAGGCCCGTCACCTGGAGCTCCTGACGCTGCAGGAGCGGATCTCCCGGCGGAAGCTCACGCAGTGGATCGGGCGGGAGGTCGAGGTCCTGATCGAAAACCGGAACCGACGCGGCCAACTGGCGGGCCACACGCGCGGCCACACCACCGTGGTCACCGAGGGGCCGGACGAGTGCATCGGCGAGCTGGTCATGGTCCGCATCCGGCGGGTGACGCCGACCACGATGATCGGGGAGCTGGAAGCGTGAGGGGGAGAACGGGAGAAGGCTCCTGAATCTCTGATCGGGGGATCCCATGTTGAAGCCGATCGCTCTCATCGAGACTCACATGGAATGCCGGTTTCTGAAGGAGACCGTCCCGGTGTTGACCGATCTCCTCGCCTTCGAGATCGTGTCGGAGGGCGACGGTCAGGTGAGGGTGAAGCATCCAAACACCGACTGGCTCCTCATCGTGCATGAGGGCGGACCGGCCGCCCCCGATAAACAAATGCTCAACCACTACGGTGTTCGCGTCGCGTCACGGAAAGAGGTGGATGCCGCCCACGAGTACCTCACGGCTCACCAAGCCGAATACGGCCTTCACCAGATCGGTCGGCCGTCATACTCCCACGGCTCGTATTCTTTGTACTTCCTCGAGCCGGGGACGAACGGGTGGGAGATCGAGTGCTACGAGGACGCCCTCAAAAAGGGGAAAGAGTGGGAGCATTTGGGGAGCGTGTACGCGCCGCATTGGGAGAGGCCCCTCCCGCCCGAGCGGTTCTCCGGTCGGGGTTACGTCCCCCAGGCCTTTACGCACGGAACACTGGCCTGTGGGGAGAAGAGCGTTTCCGCGTGCTTCTATACGGAGGTCCTCGGCCTCGATATCTTCCATCCCAACAACCGGGCGATGTACCTGAAGGCCCCGAAGACCAAGTGCTACGTCGTCTCAGCGATTCGAGAGAGCTGGAAGCGGTTCTCGCCCAACTTTTGCTTCACCCTTTCGGTCGAGTCAGCGGAGGCGGTGACCGAAGCTCACCGATGGCTCGCCGATACCGGCCAGGACCTTGGCGTGACGGGCCTCGGAGAGCTCCGGGGGAACGGGGCGGTCTCCTTCTTTGTGAGTGATCCGGACGGAAACTGGTGGGAGATCACCTCACGCACTGCGCGGTGAGGGGAGGGGGACATGCACCGAAGCACAATCAGCCGGGCCCTGATCGCGTTGATGGCCGCCCTGACCCTTGGGGCCGGCCTTCCCCCCCTGGCGGCCGCGAACCCCTATCTGGTGAAGGCGGGTGAGAAACCGGTCGCGGTCCGCGTGGCCACCTGCGCCGCGTCCGGGGGATTCATGCACCTCTACGCCGCCGTTGACTCCGGCCTCTTCGAGAAATATGGGCTCAAGGTCGAGCACGTCTATATCCGGGGGAGCCACACTTCGCTCGCCGCGCTCGCCTCCAACGAAGTCCAGTTTCTCTACTGCGCGGCGGATGCCACGATCCCCGGCATGGCCTCGGGTGTGGACGTGAAGCTCGTCGGGGCGCCGCTCGTCGGGCTCCCGTATGTGCTGCTGGCCCGGAAGGACATCAGGAGGCCCGAGGATTTGAGGGGGAAGAGTATCGGCATTTCAACCCCCGGCGACCTCACCCACCGACTGTCAAAGGCCATCCTCAAGAGGTTTAACCTCACAGAAAGGGACGTGACGCTTCGCCCCCTTGGCGCGAGTCAACCGGACCGCTATAACGCCATGGTCCAGGACCTGGTCCAGGCCACTCCGGTCACGCCCCCGCTCGACGTGCGAGGCAAAAAAGACGGCTTTAATGTGATCTACAACCTGAACGACCTCGACCTCCCCTTCATCTACAGCTCCCTCCACGCCAACTCCAAGAGCCTGAAGGATCCCCAACTGGTGCAGCGGTTCGTGGCGGCGATGGCCGAGGCGATTTACTTCGTGGAGAAGAACCCGGACAGGGCCAAGGCCTCGGTCGGCAAGGTGCTCAAGCTCACGGACCAGGAGTCCCTCGACTCCTCCTATCAGGCCTACGCCAAGGCGATCATCAATCGGAAGATGACCGTGCCGGCAGAGGCGGTGGCCGAGGCAATGGACCTCGCGCGTGAGTCGGGGACGAACGTGACGCGGAAGCCCGAGGAGCTCTATGACAACAGCTTCGCCGAGCACCTGTCAAAGAGCGGCTTTCTCAAAGATCTCTGGGGCGAGGCGCCCAAATAGGCGGAAGACCGTCACACCGACCGGAGCGGGAGCCTCCCGGTTCGAGGCTATGCGGGCTGTAATTCAGTCCGCCTGGCGGCGGAGAAAGGCCGGGATGTCCAGGTCAGTGTCGTCGGAGGGCTCTTCCTGCCCCTCCGCCCGAAGTTCCGCCCGTCGGCGCCAGGCCTGACGCTCTCCGCTGCGGGCATAGCTCTTCAGGTCCACCGGCTTCCCCGCTCCCTGGCTCGCGCGCTCGGCAAAGCCGGTGGCGATCACGGTCACCCGGATCTCTTCGGAGAGACTTTCGTCAATGACCGCTCCAAAGATGATATTGGCCTCCTCGTGGGACGCCTCCGTCACCGCCTTGGCGGCCTCATCCACCTCGTGAAGCGTGAGGTCCGGCCCGCCAGTAATGTTGATCAGGATCCCTTTGGCGCCGGCAATGCTCGTATCGTCGAGGAGGGGGCTTGCCACAGCCTTCTGGGCGGCGTCCAGGGCGCGATGCTCCCCTCGGCCGATCCCCGTCCCCATCAGGGCCAACCCCATGCCCGCCATGATCATCCTCACGTCGGCAAAGTCCAGGTTGATCAGCCCGGGGACCAGGATCAGATCAGAGATCCCCTGGACGGCTTGATGGAGGACCGAGTCGGCAACCCGGAAGGCATCCAGCAACGGAGTCCCTCGGTCCACGACGCTCAAAAGGCGTTGGTTCGGAATGGCAATCAGCGTGTCCACGACAGAACGAAGCTCGTCGATCCCTGTCTCGGCGGCCTGGGTGCGCCGCCGGCCTTCGAAGTGAAATGGCCTCGTCACCACGGCCACCGTGAGCGCGCCAAGCTCCTTCGCGATCCCCGCCACCACCGGGGCTGCGCCCGTCCCCGTCCCCCCCCCGAGCCCCGCAGTCACGAAGACCATGTCGGCCCCGTCCAGCACCTGGGCGAGTCTGTCCCGATCTTCTTCTGCCGCTCGGCGCCCGACCGCGGGATCCGAGCCGGCGCCGAGCCCGCCGGTGAGCTTGGCCCCAATCTGGATCTTGGTCGGCGACGGTGAGGCGCGGAGAACCTGGAGGTCGGTGTTGGCCACAATAAAGTCCACGCCCACGAACCGAGCCGCGATCATCCGGTTGACCGCGTTTGACCCGCCGCCGCCGAGCCCGATCACCTTGATCCGGGCCGTCTCACTCTCATCCACCAGCTCGAACCTGCGCCCGGCTAATCCTTCGCGCTCCGGCATGGCCCCTCCCTTGTCTCCCGAGACCGGGCGGCGCCGGTCCCTGAGCTCGAGAATCATTTCTTCCGGTCGTCGGTCTTTTGGAGTCATCGCGCCTCCCTCAGAAGATTTCGGTGAACCACTCCCTCATCCTCCTGATGATTTTTCTCACCCCGGCCCCATCATGGCCGGCCAGTACGGTCCCCTGTGACCGGCGTCGGGCCCCGAAGAGGACGAGCCCGACGCCGGTCGCATAGATCGGGCTCGACACCACATCCGCCAGCCCGCCGACCCCCATGGGGTGTCCTCGGCGGACCGGGAGATCGAAGACCTGCTCCGCCAGCTCCGGGATCCCCTCCATAATTGCGGACCCTCCGGTCACCACCACTCCGGCGGTGGCGGTGTCAGCCAGACCCGCTCGGACGATCTCACGGGCTGCGAGGGTAAAGATCTCCTCGGCTCGCGGCTGGATGATCTCCGAGAGGAGCTGGCGCGAGAGAACCCGGGGCTTCCGGCCGCCGATACTCGGAACCTCGATCGTCTCGTCCTCCCTCACCAGGGCCGTCAGCGCGGAGCCGTGACGCTTCTTCAGCTCTTCCGCCTCATAGGTCGGGGTCCGGAGACCCACGGCGATGTCACTCGTAATGTGATCGCCCCCGAGGGCGAGGACGGAGGTGTGCCAGATGGCCCCGTCTCGAAAGAGGGCCACATCTGTCGTTCCGCCCCCGATGTCAATGAGGATCACCCCCAGCTCCCGCTCATCCGCCATGAGGACGGCATCGGCCGAGGCCAAAGGCTGGAGTACGATGTCCCGCACGGTCAGCCCGGCGCGGTTCACCGACTTGATGACGTTCTGCACGCTTGTCACCGCCCCGGTGACAATGTGGACCTCCACCTCGAGGCGGACGCCCGACATCCCGAGGGGTTCCCGGATCCCGTCCTGGTCGTCCACGGTGAACGTCTGGGGGAGGACGTGGATCACCTCCCGGTCGGGCGGGATCTGGATCGCCCGGGCCGCGTCAACGACCCGGTCAATATCCGCGTGGGCGACCTCTTTGCTCTTCCCCGACACCGCAATCACTCCGCGGCTATTGATCCCCCGGATGTGTCCTCCGGCGATTCCGGTGTACACAGACCCCACCTCAGCGCCGGCCATCAGCTCCGCGTCCTGAATCGCCTTCTTGATCGCCTCGACGGTCGAGTCAATGTTGACGACGACTCCCTTTCTGAGTCCACGAGATGGGCTTTGGCCTAGGCCAATGATGTCGATCTGCCCCGACGGGTTCACCTCGGCGATAATGGCGCAAATCTTCGTTGTCCCCACGTCGAGCCCGGCGATGGTGGTCTCTCCGCGTCTCATGACCGCTCCGCTTACCGCCCCCCCCTCAGGTGAAGGTCCCCCCTCGGCCTGAGAACCACCAGGTCCTGAAATCGAAGATCGATGGATCCCACCGGTTCGCCTCGTTCGCTGAGACTCTCGAGGAGGGCCTCGAGACGTGCGAGTCGCTCTTCCCAACGCTCGCTGCCCACGCGCACCTCGATCCCGTCGAGCGTATAGAGCACAACCCCAATGGGCCGGCTCAGGTCAACCTCTGAAAGGAGCGCGGCGAGCGAGCCGTGAGCGCGATGAAGCTCCCGGAGAAATGACAGGCCCTGGGCGAGACGGTCGGAGGCGAGTTTTGTGCCAAGCCCCATTCGCTCTACCTCCACACCTGACAGGATCGGCCCAGGGGCGACCGGGATCTGAGAAAGCGTTCGGAGGATCACGCCCTCGGCATCCATCCAATAGAGTTGCCCGGCATTGATCAACGCGAAGGGCTCGCGCTCTTTGACCACGATCTCGATCCGATTCGGCCACTCGCGGGTGACGTGAACACGCTCAACCCCCGGCAGGGCCTCGACGCGCGCCCGGGCGCGCGCGAGATCCGCCGCGAAGAGGTTCTGTCCCTCAACGGCCGCAGCCTCCCGGATGGTCGCGGGAGAGAGCCGATCGACGCCTTCCACCCGAACATCGGAGATCTCGAAGAGGGCATCCGTCAGAAGAAACCGCCCCGCCTGCCAGCCGAGAATGCCGATTGTGGCGAGTCCCAGGCAGGCCACGAGCGCCCTCAGGAGGGACACGAGGCGGAGGCGACGACGTGCTCGAAGCCTCGGAGCTCGGAACGGGAGCCGCTGAGCCCGGATCAGGCGCTCTCGTTGAGCCACGTCCCGATAGGGGGACGGCGCTCCCCGGGGCGCGAGAAGGCCCGCGCGTGTCGGCATGCCCCCGTCCTACTCCCCCACGACCTTGAGTTCGGGCTCAAGCATGATCTGGGTTTGCTTCCAGACACGCTCCCGGGCCAACTCCATCAACGCCAGAAAGTCAGCCGCCGTGGCCCCCCCCCGGTTGACGATAAAGTTTGCGTGCTTGGCCGAGATCTCGGCCCCTCCGACCCGCTTCCCCTTGCACCCCGCCCGCTCCACGATCCGTCCCGCAAAGTCGGAGGACGGATTCTTCCAAACACACCCGGCAGAGGCCAGGGCCAGGGGCTGGGTGGCTTTCTTCACCTTCAGGCGCTGCTTGAGATCCGCCTGGATCTCCTGCTGCGGGCGCCGGGTCAAGCGGATCCGAGCCCCGAGGAGCACGGCCCCTGGGGGAAATTGAAGCCCGCGATAAACAAACGCCCCATTGCCAGGCTTGAGTTCCCCGAGCGTTCCATCTGGGTAGAGAAAGTAGACGGCTGAGACGAAGTCGCCAATTGCGCCGTCGTGAGTGCCGGCGTTCATGGCGAGCGCGCCGCCGATGGTGGCCGGGATTCCGATCAGGCATTCAATCCCACCCAGACTGAGATTGGCCCCTTCCCGGATGAGGGCGGAGAGTCCGGCACCCGCCCCAACGGTGGCCTCCTCGCCATGGAACTCCATCCGCCCAAGGCACCCCTCCACCTTAATGACGACCCCGCGGATCCCTTTGTCCTTGACCAGGGTGTTATACCCTCCACCGAGGACAAAGTACGGAAGCCTCTCCTTCTCGGCGAAGGCCAGGGCCTTGCGGACATCCTCCGCATCCTGGGGGATGATGAAGATGTCCGAAGGGCCTCCGATTCTCAAGGAGGTGTGAAAACAGAGGGGTTCTTTGAAGCGAACCTCACCCCGAATTTCTCCGAGCATGTCCTCCTCCTTTAGCTCTCCGTGCCGGTGGGGCCTTTCCTCGGATTTCGCCCCGCCCCACGCCCCGAGTCTGCCGGCGCCGAGAGATCGCGAAGCCTCGACAGGATCCGATCTCCAAGAGCGCCGATATCTCCGGCCCCCAGGGTCAAGATGAGGTCACCTCGCCGGGCCGTCTGGCAAAGGTGCTCGAGGATGGCCTCTTTGTCATCAAGGTAGATCACGTCTCGATGACCGTGGGCGCTGATTCCGTCAGCCAGCTCCCGGGCATGAACCCCGGGGATCGGGGCCTCGCCAGCCGGGTAGATGTCGGTGACGACCACGGCGTCCGCCTGATAGAAGGCGGTGAGGAACTCCTGAAAGAGGTGATAGGTCCGTGTGTAGCGGTGGGGCTGAAAGGCGACCAGAAGACGGCGCGTGAACCCGCCCTTGGCAGCGGCCAGCGTTGCCTTGATCTCGGCCGGATGGTGGCCGTAGTCGTCCACCACCAGGATCCCATTGGCCTCGCCTTTGATCTGGAAACGGCGCTGCACTCCGCTGAACCCGGCGAGGGCCCGCGCGATCGTCGGAAACGAGATCTCCAGGTCGAGACCGACGGCCGTGGCCGCCAGGGCGTTGAGGACGTTATGTCGCCCGGGGACGGAAAGCATGACCTCGCCCAACGGATCGCCACGCCGGAGGATCTCGAAGCGGGAGGCGAGCCCGTCAAACGAAAGTCGCCGGGCGGTGAGATCCGCCTGGCTGTCGATCCCATACGTGATCATCCGTTTTTCGATCTTGGGGATCAGGGCCTGAAGGTGGGGTTCGTCCAGACACAGGACCGCAGCCCCATAGAACGGGACCTTGTTGATGAACTGAAGAAATGTGGCCCGAATCGCGTCGAGATCGGGATAGTAGTCCAAGTGTTCGGCGTCCAGGGTCGTGATGATGGCGATGGTCGGGGAGAGCTTGAGAAAGGACCCATCGGACTCGTCAGCCTCGGCCACGAGGAACTCCCCGTGCCCCACGCGCGCGTTGGTTCCGAGGGCGGCAATCCGCCCTCCGACGACCACCGTGGGATCGAGGCCCCCTTCGGCCAAGACAGCCGCGACCATGGAAGTCGTGGTGGTCTTGCCGTGGGTGCCGGCCACCGCGATTCCGTACTTGAGCCGCATGAGCTCTGCCAACATTTCGGCCCGAGGGATGACCGGAAGGCCTCGCTGGCGAGCCGCTTGAACCTCGGGATTCTCCCGTGCCACGGCGGAAGAGTAAACGACCACATGGGCTCCCTCGACACGGGTCGCATCGTGGCCGATGAAAATCTTCGCGCCGAGGTGCTCGAGGCGCTCCACCGCCTCGTTGCGTTTGAGGTCTGACCCCGTGACGCGGTACCCAAGGTTGAGGCAGACCTCAGCGATTCCACTCATCCCGGCCCCGCCGATCCCGACGAAATGAATCTGCTGATATTTCTTAAACATGGTTCAAGGGCTCTGGCTGTGCTGCGAGATATTCAAGAGGACACCGACCGAGAGCATCGCCACAAGCAGCGACGAGCCACCGAAGGAGACGAACGGAAGCGGGAGTCCCTTCGTGGGGAGCAGCCCCACGACGACCCCGAGATTCACCAGGGCCTGGGTCCCCAGCATCGCCGTCAAGCCGAGGGCCAGAAGGGCCCCAAACGGCTCCGGGGCCCTGAGGCCTATCCGGATCCCTCGCCAGATCAGGAGACCGAAGAGCATGACGACCGCCACGGCCCCAATAAACCCCAGCTCCTCGCCGATGATGGCGAAGATGAAATCGGTGTGGGGCTCGGGAAGATAGAAGAGCTTTTGCTTGGACTCGCCGAGCCCGCGCCCCGCCAGGCCACCCCCGCCCAGGGCCAGGTATGACTGGATCATCTGAAAACCCGACCCGCGAGGGTCGCTCCACGGATCCCAAAACGCCAAGAGCCGCCGGACCCGATACGAGGCCCCGGCCACCGCCAAGGCGAGCAGGGGCGAGGCCAGGAGGAAGACCGTCGCCATCTGCCTGAGCCGGGCCCCCGCCACGAAGAGGAGACAGAAGACCATCATCAGAAGGGCGACGGCGTTCCCCAGATCTGGCTGGGCCATGACGAGCAGGGCCATGGCGCCCGTCACGAGGAGCGGGGGGAGGAATCCAAAAAGGAAGTCTCCCACCACCTCCCGACGCCGTGCCAGGAACTGGGCCAGATAGAGAACCAGGGCAAACTTCGCGAGCTCTGTCGGCTGGAAGGAGAAGTAACCCATGCGGAGCCAGCGGCGTGTCCCGTTGATCTCTTGGCCGAACGGAGGAAGGAGAACCAAGATCAATAGGAGACCCGAGAGGGCGAGGAGTGGAAGGAAGACCCGCCGCCACTGACGGTAGTTGACGAGCATCCCTCCCCAGAAGACGCCGAGCCCCAGAATTCCGAACGCGAGTTGCTTCTTCATGAAAAAGTACGGGTCCTTGAAACGCTCGGCGGCGACGATGGCGCTCGCTGAATAGACCATGACGATCCCGAGCCCGATGAGGGCCAGGACGATGGAGAAGAGCCAGAGGTCCGGCACCATCCGTCGCGGCATCTAGACTCCTCGGAGGGGGCCTCGACGGCCCCCTTCCGAACCTCCCCCACGCTTGCGCGGGCAAAGCCCGCGCTCGAAGGAGCCACCGTCTCCCTGGTCGATCGGGCATACGGCCAAGATTCTAAGCATCCCGCGACCGCTCCTCCAGGGCGAGGACGGCGGCCTTGAAGACCTCGCCGCGCTCCTCGAAGTCACGGAACATGTCAAAACTCGCACAGGCCGGTGAGAGGAGGACGACATCCCCGGGGGCCGCCACACGTTGAGCCAGAGCTACAGCCTCAGTCATCCCGTGGACCCTGACCACCTTGGCCGTGGGCGCCAGCACCGCCTCAAGCTTGGCTTGATCCTCGCCGAGAAGGATGGCGACCCTGACGCGCCCCCGCGCCGCGCTCGCCAGCGCGGTAAAGTCCTGGCCCTTGCCGCGCCCGCCGGCGATAAGAACCACGGGCTCATGAAAGCTTTCCAATGCCCTCAGCGTGGAGGCAACGTTGGTCCCCTTGGAATCGTTATAGTAGGCCACCCCGCCAAGCTCCCTGACCCATTCGATCCGGTGCGCCACACCGCGAAAGCTCCCGATCCCCGTCCGGAGTCTCGAAGGGGCCACACCCGCCCAGAGGGCGCACGCGCTGGCAGCCAGCACGTTCTCCACATTGTGATCTCCCCGGAGGAAGATCTCTTCGACGGGGGCAATCCCGATCTCGCGGCCGTCAAGCCGCCATACGATCCACCCCTCGCGGAGCGAAACCCCTTCATCGAGGGGACGGCGGCGGCTAAAGAAGACAACCCGCGCAAGAGTCCGCTTGGCAAAGGCGGCGACCTCCGCGTCATCGGCATTGAGCACAGCCCAGTCCGCTCTCGTCTGGTTGAGGAAGATTCGCGCCTTGGCCTGCCGATACGCCTCGAAGCTTCCGTGGCGATCCACGTGATCAGGCGTCAGGTTGAGCACGGCGGCCACTCGCGGGCGGAAGGTCTCAATCGTCTCGAGTTGGAAGCTTGAGACCTCAGCGACCGTGAGGCCGTGGGCGGGGAACTCCAGCGCATGAGCAGTGAGCGGATTTCCAATGTTCCCGCCGACCAGGAGATGGCGCGCCTCCTGGGCGAGGAGGGCTCCGACGAGCGCCGTCGTCGTGGTCTTACCGTTGGTCCCGGTGACCGCGATGAACTCCGCTTCCATTACGCGATAGGCCAACTCAAGCTCCCCGATGATGGGAATCTCCCGACGCCGCGCAGCGGCTAACGGCGAGAGCGTGAGCGGCACTCCCGGGCTCAGGACCACGAGGTCAACTTCTTCAAAGACCCGGGCGGGATGGCCTCCGACCACCAACTCGACACCTGATTCGCGAAGCGCCCCAACGCCGCTCCCGAGCGCGTCTAACGGCTTCGTGTCGGTTCCGACGACGCGGGCGCCGGAGGCCACGAGGAGACGGCAGGCCGCCACGCCGCTTCGGGCCAATCCGACAACGAGCACCTGCCGGCCCTTGAGCCACGCCCGATAGGCCCCCCCTCGCTCCGTCGTCATCGTGATCCCTTCCGAGACACCCGTCACCTCAATTTGAGGGTTGTCAAGGCGAGGAGCGCCAGGATAAAGGAGACGATCCAAAAGCGCACGATGATCCTCGGCTCCGGCCATCCGGCAAGCTCGTAATGGTGGTGGAGCGGCGCCATGCGGAAGATTCGCTTCCCCGTGAGCTTGAACGCGACAACCTGGAGGATCACTGATCCCGCCTCGATGACATAGAGCCCGCCGATCAGCGGGAGGAGGAGTTCCGCTTTGGTCAGAACGGCCAGCCCCCCGATCGCCCCCCCCAAGGCCAGAGAGCCCACATCCCCCATAAAGACCTGGGCCGGGAAGGTGTTGAACCAGAGGAAGCCAAGACTGGCTCCGACCAGGGCCCCACAGAAGATCGTCAGCTCCCCGGCGCCACGGACATTCAAGATCTTGAGGTACTCGGCGGCGATGAAGTTCCCCGTGAGGTACGCGATCACGGCGAAGGCCCCACCCGCCATCACGACGGGTCCGACGGCGAGACCATCCAGCCCGTCGGTCAGGTTCACTGCGTTGGAAGCCCCGACGATCACGAGCAAGGCGAAGGGGATCCAAAGGGGTCCGAGCTCGATCAGCCAACCCTTGAAGAAGGGGATGGCCAGCCGGGTTGAGAATCCTTGAACGGGAAAGAAGTAGAGAGAAAAGAGGAGGATCAGGATGAGTCCGATCTGAAGCCCAAATTTTTCCCAGGCGCGAAGGCCTTTCCGGCGCCGGAGCTTCAAGAGATCGTCCCGGAGGCCGATCACTCCCAGTCCCGCCGTGATGAGAACCATGATCCAGACGTAGCGATTCCTCAAGTTGGCCCAGAGGAGGGTAGAGCCGAGGAGCCCCGTCAGGATCAAGAGCCCTCCCATGGTAGGCGTGCCGGCCTTGGCCCGATGGCGCTCCGGCGTGTCCTCCCGGATGGTCTCGCCCCCGGCCTGAACGGCCTTGAGCTTTCGAATGAACCAGGGCCCCAAGAGGAAAGTGAGGAGCATGGCCGTCACCGTCGCCATGGCCGCCCGGAAGGTGATGTAACGAAAGACGTTGAAGATGATGTGGAATTGAGAGAGCGGGACCAGGAGGTGATAGAGCATCAGGCATGCTCCTCTCCCCTCGGACCCACCAGGATGCTTGTTCGCCCAACATCTGCACGTTTCTGTCCGACCTTGGCCTTGACACCCACCGGTGCCGTGGTGAGAAGCGAGCAGATCGAGGCCCGAGGGAGGAGCCGACCGGAGCGTACGCGGTTGTACGTGAGGATCGGCAACGACCGACAAATCGATGATTGCCGAAGGCGTTCCACTACGGGGTACCCGCCGAAGGTGGGTCGTGCGACGCTTATCGCCACGGCACTAGGCGCTCTAGGATGCGCTCCATCTTCATCCCCCTGGAGCCCTTGATCAAGATCCGATCTCCTGGCTGGACCTCTCGTCGGATCTCTTCAATCAGCGTCTCCAAATCGGAGACGGCGTGCGCGGTGAGAAGGCCGGCTGCCCGCGCCCCCGACACCGTGGAGCGCGAGAGCGGACCGAAGCCGTAGAGTCGCTCGACCCCCAACCGCGCCGCCAGTCTCCCCACTTCCAAGTGGGCCGCCTCGGCTGCCGCGCCAAGCTCGAGCATATCCCCCAGCACGGCGATGGTCCGGACCCCGGGCTCTTCCACGAGCGTCTCAAGCGCAGCGGCGACAGAGCTCGGGTTCGCGTTGTAGCAGTCATCAAGGATCATGGTCCCTCCCGCATCAATCCAGGTCAGCCGGTGCGCCGCGGGTCGCGCTCGGCCGAGCCCTTCTGCGATTTCCCGGGGTGCCAAGCCGAAGAGCGAGCCGACCGCGGCGGCGGCGAGGGCGTTTGATACGTTGTGGCGGCCGGCCAGGGGAAGAGATACCGGGGCGCTCGACACACCAATCACCAGGGTGAAGGCAAGCGCCGACTTGTCTCTCGCGACGCCCCGAGCCCGTACATGGGCCGACGCCTCGAAGCCAAAGGTCACGACGCGTCCGCGAGCCTCCTTCGCCAGGGCCAGGACCAACGGGTCATCGGCATTCAGCACCACGGTCCCTTCAGGCCCGATCGTTCGAACCAGCTCGCCCTTCGCTTTCTGAACGGCCTCGAGGGAACCGAGAAACTCCAGGTGGACCGGGCCAATGTTCGTCAGGACGCCAATCGTGGGCTGGGCGATCGCCGCCAGGGCGGCGATCTCTCCCAAAGCGCTCATCCCGATCTCGATGACGAGGGCCTCATGCTCGGGAGCGAGGCGGAGGAGGGTCAGGGGCACCCCCCACTGGTTATTAAGACTCCCTTCAGACTTCAAGACCCGGAATCGGACGGAGAGGACCGCTGCGGTCAACTCCTTTGTCGTGGTCTTGCCGTTGCTCCCCGTGATCGCCACGACCGGCAGCTCGAACCGAGCCCGGTGAAAGCGCGCAAGGCGTTGGAGCGCGAGAGTGGTGTCATCCACGAGAATGACGGGCACGGCTCGGGTCGGCGGAACCGTCGCGGGATCGGCCACGACCAGTGCCCCGGCCCCTTTTCGGAGGGCATCGGCGCAGAAGTCGTGGCCGTCGAGACGATGGCCACGGATCGCGACAAAGGCCTCGCCGGAACGGAGGGTCCGGCTATCAATGGAGACCCCCTTGAGCTCGCCCGCGGCCGAGCCGGAGACCAACCGCCCCCCGCTCCCTTTCATCAACTCTTCGAGGCTGAAGCGACTCATGGCCGCGCCTTGAGGATCGCTCGCGCGACCTCGCGGTCATCGAACGGGAGCACCGCGCTCCCGATGATCTGATACGTCTCGTGCCCCTTCCCCGCCATCAGGACGGTGTCCCCTGCCCTGGCCCACTCGAGCGCCCTGCGGATCGCTTCGGCCCGATCAGGGACGATCGCAAACGATTCACGAGACCCCGAGACTGATCGGGCCTCTGCAACAATGTCCCGGATGATCGACTCCGGGTCTTCGCTCCGGGGGTTGTCGGAGGTGATCCACGTAAAGTCGGCCAGCCGGGCCGCGATCTCCCCCATCCGTGGGCGCTTGCCACGGTCCCGGTCCCCTCCACATCCGAAAACAACGCCCAGACGTCCCGGCGTCAGCTTCCGAGCGGTCTGGAGGACTCGCTCGAGCGCATCGGGCGTATGCGCGTAGTCCACGACGACGAGAAAGGGCTGTCCGGTGTCCACCCGCTCGAATCTGCCCGGGACAGCGTGAACCTGAGCCAGGACGGCGCCAATCCTCGCGGGTGGAATGCCCAGGGCGATCCCGACGCCGGTCGCTGCCAGAAGGTTTGAAACGTTGTGGCCCCCGATGAGCGGGGAGGTCAGCTCCATCCTACCGGCTGGAGTCTCCACGGTCATCGTGACGCCGGCAAGGGCGGAGCTCCATCGGGGGGCCCGGACCTGGGCTCCCGGACCAACGCCGTACGTCAAGACCCTCGCCCGCGTCCTCTCCGCCATCGCATGATGGGCCGGGTCGTCAGCATTCAGGATCGCCCATCCATCCGGCGGGAGCATGGCGAAGAGGCGGGCCTTGGCGGCTTGATAACGGACCATGCTCTCGTGGAAATCGAGGTGATCCTGAGTGAGATTCGTGAAGACCCCCACACGAAAGCGAATCCCTTCCACGCGGCAGAGCTCGAGGGCATGGGAGGAAACCTCCATCGCGCAGGCCGTCACGCCCGCGTCCCGCATCTCGGCTAGAAGCGCCTGAAGCTCGGGGGACTCGGGTGTTGTCTGGCCCGCCGGGCGCCCGGTTTCGCCGATCCGGTATTGAATCGTCCCGATGACCCCTGTGGCGTGACCATCGGCGCGGAGGAGCGCCTCCACGAGGTACGAGGTCGTCGTCTTTCCGTTCGTGCCGGTGATCCCGACGATCAGGAGGTCCCCCGAGGGAGAACGGTAGTACGCGTCGGCCAAACGGGCCAGGGCCTCCCGAGTGTCGGGGACAAGCACTCGAAGTCGCCGCTCTCCCGGTAGAGGATCGGGTGGTTCGGCCACCACGCCAGCCGCACCCCGGGACAGGGCCTCGGGGACGAAGCGACGGCCGTCCGTCCTGAGACCACGAACGGCCACGAAGAGGCATCCAGGCTCCACCTTCCTCGAGTCGTACGCGAGACCGGCGACCGCCGCCGGCACGTCCCCTTTGACTTCTTTGTCGGGCAGCGCGTCGAGGAGGAGAGTGGTCGGCACCGGTCGATCCCCGCTCATGGTCCAAGAGAGGGCGGGGCCAGTTCTAGCCGGGCGGCCCGCCCCGGGCTGAGCTTAGCGCCGGGCGGAGGGTCCTGTCGGGTGACGACTCCCTGGCCTTTCACCTCCAGCGCGACGTCGTGGGGTCCGAGTTGGGCGAGGGCCTGACGAAGGGTCTTCCCTCGAAGATCAGGCATCACGGGGACCGCCTCCTCCAAGGGAGGCCGGGCCACGTCTTGAGCCGCGGCCAGGAACACACGCCCCGTGCGAACCAAATGGACCGGAGGGCTGTCAGACGGCCTGACTTGAAGATAGCGAAGGATCTGGCCCGCGATGGCGGAGAAGATCGGGGCTGCCGCCTCGCTCCCCCAGGCTACCCCCTTGGGCTCATCGAGAAGGACAAGCATGGCGAAGCGCGGGTCGTCGGCCGGGGCGAAGCCAACGAATGAGAGAACTCCCGGCTCTCGCGAGTAGACCCGTGTCTTGGGATCAAACTTCTGGGCCGTCCCTGTCTTCCCAGCGACATCGTATCCGTCCACGGCCGCGTTCTTCCCCGTCCCCTCGTGGACGACCGCCGTGAGGATCTCGGTCAAGGTCCGAGCCGTCTCCGGGGAGACGACCTGACGCACCGCGTTCGGTCGAAAGCCACGAACTTCCTCGCCCCTGGAGTCGAGAATACTTCGGACAAGCTGGGGTTGCATCAACCGCCCGCCGTTGGCGACGGCGGCGAAGGCTGAGAGGAGTTGGAGAGCTGTGACAGACACCTCCTGACCAATGGACATCGAGGCCAAGGACAGGCCGGACCAGAGTTGGGGCGGGCGCACTTGCCCCCGGCTCTCTCCAGGAAGTCCGAGTCCCGTTAAACTCCCGAACCCGAAGGCCCGGATGCCCTCATAGTACCGCTCCTTGCCAAGCGTCATCCCGACCTTGATCGCCCCCACGTTAGAAGAGTACTGCAGGACCTCTTGAAATGTGAGCCAGCCGTACCGACGCCAGTCATGGATGACCCGGTTCGCCACGGTGATGGCCCCCCACTCGCCAAAGAAGTGGTCGCTTGGCTTGGCCACTTCCGCCTCCAATGCGGCCGCCGCCAGGATCACCTTAAACGTGGAGCCGGGCTCGAAGGGGTCCGTCAGGGCCCGAATCCGCCAGTCGTGTGGAGTCGCCGCGTAGTAGGCATTTGGATTGAAGGTAGGACGTCCGGCCAGGGCAAGCAATTCTCCAGTCCTGGGATCCATCACGATGACCATTCCGGCCTGGGCGCGGGTGCGGCGCCACGCCGCATCCAGCTCCTTCTCGGCGATGTACTGGATCGTGCTGTCCAGAGCCAGGACGATCTCGCGGCCCGGGCGGGGTGGCCGGAGCACAGTGGATTGGGTCGGGACCTCGCGACCAAAGGCGTCCCGCCCGATGAGGGCCAAGCCTGGCTCTCCGGCGAGGAGTTGATCGTAAGCCCGCTCCGCCCCCTCGAGACCCTTGTCATCGAACCCCTCGAACCCCAGGACATGGGCGGCCAGCTCCCGGTTCGGGTAGAAGCGAAGGTTCTCCGGGAGGGAGCCGATCCCTGGGAGTTGAAGGGCCCGAACCGACTGGCCCACGGACGGTGGAACCTTCCGTTTGATCCACACGAAGGCCTTCTCCCCGCTCAGTCGCTTCTCCAGTTCTCCCGGAAGCTCGTTGACGAGGGGGGAGAGTTGCCGGGCAGTCTTTTCGGCGTCCTCGATTCTGGCCGGGACGGCGTAGATGGAATCTACCTCGCCGCTTATGGCTAAGGGCTTTCCGTGGCGATCAAAGATCGAGCCCCGACGGGGACGGAGGGGAATGGTCTTCGAGTGCTGGCGTTCAGCGAGGCGGGCGAGTTCGTCTCGGACAATGATCTGCAGGTAGGCCAAGCGAGCAACGACAGCGACGAGGAAGAGAGAAAGACATCCTGCCAGGATGAAGGCGCGACTTCGATACTCACTCCTCGGGGATTCCGTCATGCGACCTTCGGCACCGTGGGGCCTCCCTTGACGGGTTATGGTTCGGGTCTCTTCGCCAATGACTCCTCCCAGGCCGTTTGCGTTGAGCCGGGCTCGACACCGGGGACGAACTCCCGGGCCAGTTGGACTTGATCTCCCCGCGCCACTTCGAGACCCAACTCCGCTCGCGCCTTCTGTTCGATCCGGGCCAAGGTCCGAAGACTCGCAACCTCCACCTTGAGGCGACGGTTCAACTCGTCGAGCTCGCTGCGAAGGGCGCGGAGCTCCTCAAGCTCGTACGCGAGCCGAACCTGCTGCACCTGGTGCCACACGTAGATGAGGACGCCTCCAACGAGGAGGCCGACGAGGCCGAGGACCACCCCCATCGTCCGAAGCCGTCGCCCGTCCCGCTCCCTCACCAGGAACCTGATCTGCTGGGATCGAGACGGCGCCATGGTTACACTCGCTCCAAGACGCGCAGCTTGGCGCTCCGTGCACGCGGATTCATCTCAATTTCGTGAAGGTCGGGCGTGACGGGTCGCCGGGTGCGCACGGCCCAGCGGCGGGTCGCTGCCAGGCGGAGAAACGTCTGCTTCACGACTCGATCCTCGCCGGAATGAAACGCGATGACGACAAGGCGTCCACCAGGCTCCAGGTGTTCTGCTGCTTGGGGGAGGGCCTCAGCGAGGGCCGGGATCTCCTCGTTGACGACCATCCGAATGGCCTGGAAGGTCCGGGTCGCAACATGGAGGCGCCGAGGCCATCGATTGCGGGGAATCGCGCGCTTGACCAATTCCGCGAGTTGGCCAGTCGTCGCCAGGGACCGAGTCTCCCTCGCGGCGAGAAGGGCACGGGCGATTCGTCGAGCTGCCGGTTCCTCACCGTACTCGTCGAGGGCGCGCTCGATTTCCGGGAGAGAGGCTCGGGCCAGCCACTCCCTGGCAGTTGCCCCTTGGCTCGGATCGAACCGCATATCCAGCGGCTCATTGCGGATGAAGGAAAAGCCCCGGCCCGGCTGCTCGATTTGATAAGAAGAAAGCCCCAGATCAAAGAGAATCCCTCGCGTGGCTTCGATCCCGAGGGCCTGGAGATGGGCGCGGAGGTGGCGGAAATTTCCATGTCGGAGCCGCACCCGGTCCCCGAAGCGGTGAAGGCGGGTTTGAGCCAAGGCCAAGGCCTCGGGATCGCGATCCAGCCCCACGAGTTTTTCGGCACCAGCATCGAGGAGTTGTTCCGCATGTCCGCCGAGCCCCACGGTTGCGTCCACATACGCTCCGCCCTCGGCGGGACGAAGCCACTCGAGAACGGTCGAGGCCAGGACGGGGCGATGGAGGGCAACGTGAGACCCATCATCAGATACCAAGGTTGGCCAGCTTGTCCGACATCGTCTCGAAGAAGTTGGCGTTGGAGGCGATGTACTCGTCCCAGCGCTCGCGACTCCAGATCTCGAAGTAGTTCACGGCCCCCGCTAACACGACGTTCTTCGCGATCCCAACAGACCGCCTCGATTCCAAGGGGAGTAGGATGCGTCCCTGCTTGTCGGGAGGGCAGTCCACCCCGCTTGAGAAAAAGAGGCGACGAAGCGCGCGGACCTCGAGTTGTGTGGAGGGAAGTTGAACAAGCTTCTCTTCGAGGCGCGCCCATTCTTCCTCCGGGTACGCCACGAGACAATGGTCGAAGTTGGCCACAATCAACCCATTCGTGTCGTCGTAGCGGCTCGCCAGGACCTCGCGGAATTTGGAAGGGATGCTGAGGCGTCCTTTCGGATCGACGGTGTGAAAGTAGCGGCCTCGAAACATCTCCGGCGAATGCCCCCCAAAATGGCCTTAAATACCACTTTCTACCACTTCTTCCCACTTTGTGGGGCTGATACTACACAGAGCCAAAATTCTTGTCAAGCGAAAAATATGGCCAGGAAAGGAAAAAATCGGCCCGAAGGGGGGGCAACCCGTAGGGGGACTACCGGGTCAACCGTACCTGCGGTGGGGTGTCAGTCCTCGCGGAGGAGTCCGAGGTCAGAGAGGAGCGTCCGGACACGAGTTTCAACCTCGTCGCGGAGCGCGCGGAATTCTGCGATCCTCTCGTCCCCCACCCCATCTCGGGAAGGGTCCAGAAGAGGCCAGTAGAGGCGACGCCCAGATCCTGAGAGGCCTTTCCAACAGGCCTCTGCTTCTTCGCTCAACGTCACGACCACGTCAACGCTCCACCACGGGAGCGCCCAAAGGCTCTTGCTGGATTGGATGGAGATGTCAATCCCCCGCTCCTGCATCACGGCCGTCGCCAGCGGGTGGACCTCCGTTGCGACGACGCCAGCGCTCAGGACCTGGACCCGCTCATCGGAGAAGCGTCGGGCAAATCCCTCTGCGATCTGGCTTCGAACGCTGTTTCCGGTGCACATGAAGAGCAGTTTTTTGTCCATCAACGATCTCGAAGAAAGAGAACCCCGCCTCTGCCGTGTCCCGCGGGCGTCTTCGAACCTGGTCTCACCAGGTGGGCGCTATTTAGGAGGGCGTTAGGCGTCCCCTTCGTCGAGGGGCTTGCACACAACCCTCGCGGTCAAGCTCCCGTGACGTTTCGATTGGGCTCGAAAACTCTCCCCCGACATCACGAGCAGCGCAGGGCACCATGAGTATAGCACGCTTCGGAGGGAAAAATCACCCGAGGGCCGGCGGGACCGTGGACTGAAGACGCTCGATGAGCTTCTGGATCGCTCGAGCCAGATCCGCTTCCTGGGCTGCCAGCCCTTCGCGCGCCTGGAAGAGCTCGTCCACGATCGTGAGGGCCGCCAGGATGGAGACCTTGAGCGGATCCTGGGGCGTAGGCCCTTTCTGAACCTCGCTCACCTTGGCCTCCATGTATGCGACCAGCTCCCGGATGTATTCGGGCGAGGCGTCGGAGCGAATCGTATAACGTTGACCCAGGATCTCAAACTCAGCCGCGCGGCTCGCCACGGTGCTCCCCTTGCTAAGACATTTTGTAGGCTGAGCAAAAAGGTCCAGATGCAAGGCGGCGATTCGAGCGCCGGCTTCGCCCGACCCGCCTCACGGCGGGTGCCCGCAACGATACGCTCGCTCCGCTCGCAACTTCCGCGAAGAGAAGTTGCGGGAGGTTCGGCCATAGGCTGGCCGGTCTAAGGCCAGCCGAGATGAAGGGGGCCGTCGAGGCCCCCTTCGAGGAAAGCCTTCGCCGCAGATGGGCCTTTTTCATCAGCCTGCCTAGTATGCTTATTCGCCCAACTTCTGCACGATTCTGCCAGGCTTCGGTTCGGCGCGGCACTAGATGCCGAGCTTCTCCATCTCCTTCAGGATCCCCTCCACCTGGGCGCGCATCTCCTCCCGCTCCTTGCGCAGCCGGACCAAGTCCCTCTCAAGTTCCGGGAGCGGCGCGAGCTGAGCCCGAAGATCCCTGAGCTCACGATCCTTACCCGCAAGGGCCTGGGCCATCTCCTCGCGCTCTCGCTCAAGGCGGGCCCGTTGGGTCTGAAACTCTTTGATATGCTCTATGGCCCGCTGGACCCACTGCTCCAGGAGGGCGAGCCGTTCCGTGAGGGGAGAAGCGTCATTGTCTGCCATAACCGCGCACCTCGGCCCCGAGGGAAGACCGGAGCCTCTCGATAATCGCCTGGTGGACTTCGTTGACCATCTCGTCTGTGAGGGTCCGATCCTCAGCCTGATACGCGATGGTATACGCCAGGCTCTTCCGGTCGGTCCCAACCTGGGCCCCGGTGTAGACGTCGAACAGGCGGACAGACCGAATCCACGGGTGTGCGACATCCACAATGACTCGGGTCACCTCCGCCGCCGGAAGATCATTTTTCACCACGATCGCGAGATCGCGGCTGACTCCAGGGAAGCGCGGCAGAGGCTGGTGGACGACACGCCGCGATGACAGAGTCAGCAGATCATCCAGTGAACACTCGGCGACAAAGATCGGCCCACTGAGATCGAAGGCGTGCGTCACGTTGGGATGGAGCTCCCCGAACCGGCCAACGGCTCGGCCTCCTACCATCAGTTCGGCCCCGCGCCCCACCTCCAGGTAGGGCGTTTCATCCTCTCTCACCTCGAGCGGCCCGACGCCGAGAGTCTCGGCGAGGGCCTCCATGATCCCTTTGACGTCAAAAAGATCCATCCGGCCCTTGCCGCTCCACCAACTACGGGGCTCGCGCAAACCGGAAACGGCAAGCCCCACGTCAGTCACTTCATTGGCGAGCCCCTCCTGGCCCCCTCCCCGAAAGACGGTGCCGAGCTCGAAGACGCGCACGTCCAAAGACTGTCGGTGTTGGTTTGTGGCAAGGGTCTCCAGAAGCCCAGGGAGGAGTGATGGGCGGAGAACAGAGCGATCCGCGCTCAATGGGTTCCGAAGACGCAGCAGGGACGGATCGTCGTCTTCGAAGCCTAACGCCGTGAGGTGAGCCGGGGAGACAAGGCTCAGGGTGACGACTTCCTGAAGGCCTAAGGCGGCCAGGGCACGACGCGCCTGGGCAAGGGCCGACAGACGGCGCGGCAGACGCGCCAGGGCCAACTGTCCAGAGGGGAGGGTCGAGGGAATCCTTCCATATCCCCAGATTCTGGTCACCTCTTCGACCAGATCATCTTCGTGATGGATGTCACGCCGGTAACTCGGCACCTCCACCTCCAAGCGCTCTCCCCAATCATGCAGAGAAAAGCCGAGTCCCTCGAGGATCGCAGAGATAGATCCCTTCGGTGGGAGGACGCCCACCAGACGCTCGATCCGGGAGAAGCGCAATGAGACCCGGGGGCGGGATGATGGAGCAGGATAGACATCCGCGACGCCCCTGAGGATGGTTCCTCCGGCGAGATCCAGGATCATCTGAGCGGCACGATCCAGCGCCTCCCTGACCCCCTCGATGTCAGCGCCGCGCTCAAACCGATACGACGCCTCGGTGGAGAGGCCGAGAGTCTTGGCGGTCCGGCGAACTGTTGGCGGGTGAAAAAAGGCGCTCTCTAGGAGGACCGCCCGGGTCCGGGCGGTGACCTCGGTTTCGATTCCGCCCATGATCCCGGCAAGGGCGACGGGCCGCTCGGCATCGGCAATGACCAGCATCGCGGGGGTCAGGGATCGAAGCTGGCCATCGAGGGTGCGGAGTGATTCTCCGGGCCGGGCGCGGCGGACGACGATCTGTCCCTCTAGGAGGCGCTCCTGGTCGAAGGCATGGAGGGGATGACCGAGTTCCCACAGGACATAGTTCGTCGCATCAACGACGTTGTTGATGGGGCGCAGCCCGGAAGCCCGAAGACGCTGACAGAGCCAGAGCGGCGAAGGCCTGACCGTCACCCCCGTGACCACCCGGGCTGCGTAACGTGGGCAGAGGTCGGGATCCTCGATGCGAACTGACGCAACCTCGCCGATGGCTTGGCCTTCTTCCTTCACGATGACGGATGGAGGAGAGAAGTGGGCCCCGGTGATCGCCGCGACTTCCCGGGCCACGCCCACCATGGAGAGGAGGTCAGCGCGGTTTGGGTACACCTCCACGTCGAGAATTGTATCATCCAGACCGAGATAAGGGATCAGGGCCGCCCCGAGCGGGGCGTCGTCCGGAAGAATCAAGATCCCGCTCCCATCTTCTCCAATGCCCAGTTCGGCCTCGGAGCAAAGCATCCCTTCCGAGGCGGTCTCCCGGATCCGGAGAACCTCGACGCGGCGACCTCCCGGGAGAAGCGCCCCCGGGGGGGCGAACGCAGCCCGGGCACCCACGGCCACGTTGGGGGCACCTGAGATGACCGAGAAGCGCCCATCCGCTGTCGAGACCCGGCAGAGGAGAAGTCGGTGTCCCGCGGGGTTCACCCCGAGGTCCCGCTCGATCGCTTCGACCCGAGCGACGATAATGCCTGCAAGCCCGGCGACGAGGGGAGTGACGCTCCCCACCTCGACACCAACGCTCACGAGACGGTTCGCGACCTCCGTGGGGGAGAGGTCGGTCCCGACATACTCACGGAGCCAGTGGTGGCTGATCTTCATCAGACCTCAGAACTGAGCCAAGAAGCGCAGGTCGTTCTCAAAGAAGAGACGGATGTCGTCAATACCATACTTCAGCATGGCGATCCGTTCCACCCCCATCCCGAAGGCGAAGCCCGTGACCTCCTCGGGATCGTATCCCACACGCCGAAGGACTTCGGGGTGAACCATTCCGGACCCGAGGATTTCGAGCCATCCAGAAAGCTTGCAGACCTTGCATCCATCGCCCCGGCAGAGAAAACAGACCACGTCAACCTCCGCCGACGGCTCCGTGAACGGGAAGAAGCTCGGACGAAAGCGGATGCGGCTCTCGGGCCCGAACATCTCCCTGGCGAAGAGCTCCAGCGTCCCCTTGAGATCTCCCATCGAGACTTGACGATCCACCGCCAGCCCCTCGACCTGGTGGAACATCGGGGAGTGAGTAATGTCGGCGTCCCGGCGATACACCTTGCCGGGCGCGATGATTCGCACGGGGGGGCGCTGGGCCCGCATGGTGCGGATCTGGACCGGCGAGGTGTGGGTCCTCAGGAGGACCTCGTCCGTGAGGTAAAACGTATCCTGCATGTCCCGGGCCGGATGGTCCTTCGGCAGATTGAGGGCCTCGAAGTTATAGAAGTCTGACTCGACCTCGGGCCCCTCTGCGACGGCAAACCCGAGCCCCACAAAGATCTCGATGATCTCATCGAGGACTTTGGTCAGGGGGTGGAGGCGACCCCAGAGTGGACGACGCCCCGGCAGCGTGAGGTCGGGGCCGCCAGTCAGGAGGGCTCGCCTCCGCTCCTCGGCCCGAAGGGCGGTCAGCCGCTCCCTGAGGGTCGCCTCGATCCGATCCTTCGCCTCATTGGCGTCCTGCCCGACCTCCCGTCGCTCGGCTGGGGGGAGAGCGGACAGGGTCCGGAGGAGTTGGGTGAGCAGTCCTTTTTTCCCGAGGTATCGAATCCGGATCTCCTCGAGGGCCTGGGATGTCTGGGCTTCCCCGACATCGTGAAGGGCTCTGGTCAAGATCTCAGCAATGCGCGTCTGAGACATGAGGTTCGTCGCAGGAACGGCCGCAAGCCAGAGAGCACCCCGAAGTTGCGGCGATGCTGCCGCGGATCCTAGTTGGATCTGAGGTGCGCCTTGGCCGCCTCGACTAACTTTCCGAAGACGCGGGGCTCATTCACCGCCAAGTCCGCCAAGACCTTTCGGTCAAGACCTATCCCCGCGGCCTTGAGACCGGCGACAAAGCGGCTATAGGAGAGCCCGGCGGCGCGGACCGCGGCGTTGACCCGGACGATCCAGAGCGCGCGAAATTCTCGCTTCTTTGCCCGCCGGTCCCGTCGGGCAAAGGCCCCGGCTCTGAGCACCGTCTCCTTCACGGTCCGGTAGAGGCGGGACCGCCCACCCCAGTATCCTTTGGCCTGTTTCAGGACCTTCTTTCGACGTTGGCGGGTCTTGGGCCCGCCTTTTGCGCGTGGCATGGGCTATTCCTCGCTCTCTAAAGATAAGGAATCAAGCGACGGATCCGTGGGACATCGGCCGAGGAGACCACCGTGCCCTGCCGGAGCTTGCGCTTGCGCTTGCTGGACTTCCACTCGAGGAGATGGCTCTTCCACCCCTTGGCTCGCACGATCTTTCCGGTCCCCGTGACCTTGAACCGTTTGGCGGCGCCCCGCTTGGTTTTGATCTTGGGCATAATGTGTGTCCTTAATGCTTCGGCGACAAGATCATCGAGAGGTTCCGCCCCTCGAGCTTGCCGGCATACTCGACCGTGGCCGCGTCGGCAAGCTCCTGGGTCATCCGCCCGAGCAGCTTGCGCCCCAAATCAATGTGGGCCATCTCGCGCCCCTTGAACCGAATCGTCACCTTGGCTTTGTTCCCCTCCTCGAGGAACCGACGAACGTGGCGCGCCTTGAACTGAAAGTCGTGCTCATCCGTCTTGGGTCCCATCTTCACTTCCTTCACCTGAATGATCGTCTGCTTCTTGCGAGCCTCTTTGACGCGCCGGCTCTGGAGGTACTTGTACTTGCCAAAATCCATGATGCGGCAGACCGGCGGGGTCGCCTCGGCCGCAACCTCCACCAGGTCCAGCTCGCGCTCACCCGCGATCCGAAGGGCCTCGACGATGGGAAGAATCCCGAGCTGCTCCCCCTCGGGACTAATCACTCGGACCTCCTGGGCGCGAATCCCCCCATTGATCCGGATGTTCTGGGTGGGACTGGGCGCGGGGACGTGTCTCGGTCTCAGCGCGCCCTCCCTCCGATCTCCGCCTGGAGGTCGGCAACGAACCGATCCAGGGGAACCGGACCTAGGTCTTCTCCGCTTCGCCGACGGACAGCCACAGCCCCGTCCCGGGCCTCGCGCTCGCCCACGACGAGCATGTAAGGCACCTTCTCCACCTGGGCCTCCCGGATCTTGTACCCCAGCTTTTCATTCCTGTCATCCAGCTCGGCCCGGACCCCCGCGCTCTTGAGCCGCCCGTGGACTGTCCGGGCATAGTCATGGACCTTCTCGGAAACCGGGAGGACTCGCGCCTGCACCGGCGCCAGCCACGCCGGAAAGGCCCCGGCAAAGTGCTCGGTCAGGATCCCGATGAACCGCTCGAAGGAGCCGAAGATGGCTCGATGGATCATGACCGGGCGCTTGGCCTGGCCGTCGGCGTCCACATATTCAAGCTCGAAGCGCTCGGGCATCTGATAGTCGAGCTGGATCGTCGCCGTCTGCCAGTCACGCCCGAGGGCATCCTCAATGTGGATGTCAATCTTGGGACCGTAGAACGCTCCATCCCCTTCTTTGATCTCGTAGGCCAAGTCATTGGCCCGGAGGGCCTCACGGAGAGCGTGCTCGGCGTGATCCCAGAGGGCCCGATCCCCCATGGCCTTGGCCGGCCGGGTGGCCAAGTAAAAGCGGGGGGTCATGCCAAAGAGCGCGTAGAAGGTCTTGACGATCTCCAACACTCCGGTGATCTCTGCCTGAATCTGATCCGGCCGGCAGTAGATGTGGGCGTCGTCCATGGTGATCTGCCGGACTCGGAAGAGTCCGGCCAGGGTCCCAGACCGCTCGAAGCGGTGCAGCCGACCGATCTCGGAGAGGCGGAGCGGCAGATCCCGGTAGGAGCGGAGGCGATGGCGATAGACAAAGGTCGACTCCGGACAGTTCATGGGCTTGAGCGAGAACTCCTGCTCCTCCACCTCCAGCCTGAACATACTCTCCCGGAAATGGTCCCAATGCCCCGACTGCTCCCACACCTTCTTCGAGACCAGGATGGGGGTGGAGATTTCTTCGTACCCCCGCGCGTCGTGGACCTCCCGCCAGAAGCGCTCCAGCTCCCGCACCAGGACCATCCCCTTGGGTAGCCAGAAGGGGGCCCCAGGCGCGACATCGTGGAAGGCGAAGAGATCCAACTGGCGACCCAGCCGACGATGGTCACGCTTCTTGGCCTCCTCCACCCGCCAGAGGTACTGGCTCAGTTCCTCCTCCGTGTGCCAGGCCGTCCCGTAGATGCGCTGGAGCATCGGTCGGCGCTCGTCCCCCCGCCAGTAGGCCCCCGCGATCGAGAGGAGTTTGAAGGCCCTGATCTGTCCCGTGGACGGGACGTGCGGACCGCGGCAGAGGTCGATAAAGTCTCCCTGTCGGTAGAGTGAGACGACATCAACCTGGAGATCTCTCAGGATCTCCACCTTGAAGGGCTCATTCCCCTTTTCAAAGAACGCGATCGCCTCAGCCCGCGACATCTCCATCCGCACGAAGGGATGGTCGGCCTGGATGATCTCTCGCATCCGGGCCTCGATCCGGTCGAGATCCTCCGGGGTGAATGGCCGGGAGAGCTGAAAATCATAGTAGAAGCCCTCCTCAATGGAGGGGCCGATGGCGAGCCGGGCTTCGGGGAAGATCTCCTTCACCGCCTGGGCCATCACATGGGAAGCCGAGTGGCGCAACGTTGGGAGGGGCTCTGGAGGACAGTCGTATTCCCCTTCCTCCAGTGCGAGGTCACGCTTTACTTCGTTCGCCATTTTCCGGACGCATCGCTCGGAACGAAAAAAGCATCATGAGGCGACCCCCTCATGATGCTTGTAGTCCAGATTATGGTAGGCACGGGCGGTTTTGAACCGCCGACCTCTTGCGTGTCAAGCAAGCGCTCTCCCACTGAGCTACGTGCCTACCCTCCTCATACGTGCGAGTAATGCTACCAGGCAGGGCCAGCAGTGTCAAGGGGAAAACGGCCTTTTCTAATGCGGGGTAAGCTCTCACGGCGTGGAGATCCTCCCCTCAACCCGCGGGGCAATACTCTGAGCCTCGGCGATGGCTTTCATCACCACATCGGTCAGATTGGGACCGCTCTCGGAGCCGACCTTCACACGCGCTCCAGTGAGGACGTAACCATCACCACCACGCAGAAGATAATCACTGAGGGCCACCGTGTAGGGCCGGGTGAGATCCAGAGTGGCCCCGCCGGCGACAACCCGGGTGATCCGGCTCCCGCGGGGGCGGGCCGGGTCATAGGTAAAGCGAAGACCGGATACTTGGAGAAATCCACCGGATTCCTGAGGGGCCTGCCCTACGGAGTGTTCCAGCATGGAGAGGAGAGTCGCCCCGCTCAACTCTACAACGACCACCACATTCACGAACGGGAGGATAGTGTACACATCTCTCTTGGTCATGGGGCCGGGCGGTATGACCCGGTGCCCCCGGATGCCCCCTCCATTCATCACCGCCACGTCGGTCTTGAGATAGGCTCGGAGGGCATCCGCGACGAAGTTGCCCAGGTTTGTCTCCTGAGTGCGCAAGCTAGGAGTCCTCGCGTCCAGCGCCACCCGACTCTCCCCCACCCGCTCCTCGAGGGCCCGGTCCAGCTTCGCGGTGTACCCCTGCACGAGGGCGGCCATGGCCGCGTCCTCGGTGATTGCTCGAGTCACCGGGAGGAAGTGATGCTGGCGGGTCCGGACCGCGCCAGCCGGGCTCACCCAGTAATCCACTCGAACCACGAAGGCTCCATCAGAGCCGGCCTTTGTGATGAGCGTTGGCCCCACCTCGGCCTGGAGCGGGTCGTGCTCGTGACCGCCGATGATCAGGTCCAAGATTACGGCGCGGGCCATGGCTTGGTCCTGAGCCATCTCTTGGTGCGTGACCGCGACGAGAAGCCGGCTCCCCTCGTTCCGGAGCCGCTCCACGGCTCGGCGAGCTGCCTCGATGGGCGGCTCGAAGGTAACGTCGGGCCCGGGGCTGGAGGTATCCCGCGTCTCGGGCATCGTGAGGCCGAAAAGGCCGACCCGGATTCCACCCAACTCTCTCAGGATCCGGTCCCGGGCCGAGCCGAAGGGGCGGCCGGTGGACCGTTCTCGCACGTTGGCCGAGAGCCAGACAAAGCGGGATTCGCGCATTCGCTCGAGAAGGACGGTGGGACCGAAGTCGAACTCATGATTCCCGAAGGTCGCCACATCCAGCCCCAAGAGGTTCCAGGCCGCGACCATCTGCTCCCCGCGGAGAACCGTGGAGAGGAGAGATGGAGAGATCGTGTCTCCCGCGAGTGCAAGGAGGGTGTGGGGCGATTCCGAGCGGATCTGTTTCACCAGGGTAGCAATCCGGGCCATCCCGCCTCGCTCCCCTCCCTGGATTGGCTCAAGCACGTAGTGGTCATTGAACTGGACGAACGTGACCTGAACCGACGGCTCAACGTCCGGCGCCGAGACGACCCCCCGGCACGCGGACAGAGAGTAGGCAAGAAGAAGGAGAAGAAGGCGGTTCAAGCTGGCGCGCGGGTTACGAACGAGCCCTGTGGCACGTCAGACCCAACGGAGGGAACCGCCGGAACCCGTCTTCAAAGATCCAGTGGAAGACCGCTGAGATCGCCAGATGGTCCTTGCCGATCTGGGGCGGGATCGGAGGGAATGGTGCCGCCAATCTGATCGCAAGGAGGGAGGCATCGTCGAGGGCCGAGTGGCCTGACGGCTCCCTCACCTGGGTGGATTCGACTCTCCCATTCTTGTCAAGACTGAACTCCACGAGAAGCCGCCCCCCGGTCCGATCCCGGATCGCCTTCTCCGGATAGGCCATGTGCTCCTCGATGCGGCACGCGAGGACGACGAAATAGTCCAGATAGCGCGGGTCGCGGGTGGTGAGAGGCACGGGAGCGCCGTTCTGTCCGCTCTGCTGAGAATCCGCTCCCTCACCACCGGGCAGCTGTGGGCGGACCGGGACATCGAGCCTTGGACTCAAGAGAGAGAATCGCGGCCCGGCGGGTTCACGCCCGGGAAGCTGGGTAGGCGGGGAGACCGACGCCTCAGGGGCCTTCGCCACTGGTGGAGACGATGGGGCGGGTTGGGGTTCCGGCGTCGGGGTCGGCCGGACTTCGGGTGGAGGTGGCGCGGGCAGAGGAGGCGAGGCCGGCGCTGGCTGACTCTGGACAGCATTCGGGCCGGGGGGAGGCAGGGTGTCAGGCCGGGGGCGGACCAGAGAGCGGGCCGGGGCCGTTGGTTGGGGCAGCGGAGGCAGCTCCACGAAGAGTGGCGGGCGCTCGGGCCGGGGGAGGAGAGGGTCGCGGGGGACCCAACTCAGAGCCCCAAAGAAAGCAAGATGAAGGGCGGCCGAGAAGAGAAGAAACGCCCTTAGCGAAGGCCGAAGGAAGACCATACCACAATTATGCCACGCAGAGTTGCGCGACGTCGAGGGTATCTAGCGCCGTGCCGATAAGCGTCGCATCTCATCGTTCTCGGATCAGAGACTCCTGCCCAAGACCCGGGCCAGCGCTCGGAGCTCCTCCATCAGGTGGCTGAATCGGTCGGGTTTGAGGGATTGCACACCGTCCGAGAGCGCCTTCTCAGGCTGGTCGTGGACCTCGATGATGACCCCATCGGCCCCGCTAGCCAACGCGGCCTTCGCCATGGGGGCGACGTATTTCCAGTGGCCCGTTCCGTGGGAGGGGTCCACCACGACGGGGAGGTGGGTCAATTCCTTGATCACCGGAACCGCGTTGAGGTCGAGCGTAAATCGGGTCGCGGTCTCGAACGTCCTGATCCCGCGCTCGCAGAGGATCACTTGATGGTTTCCGCCCGCGAGAATGTACTCTCCGGAGAGGAGGAACTCTTTGATAGTGGTGGCCATGCCGCGCTTGAGGAGGACCGGCTTTCCGGCCGCGCCGACCTCTCTGAGGAGAGGGAAGTTCTGAGCATTCCGTGCTCCAATCTGGAGAATATCGGCATACCTGGCGACCACCTCGACCTTCTCCGGCTCCAAGACCTCAGTCACGATCGGGAGCCCCGTAAGCTTCCGCGCCTCGGCCAAAAGCTTGAGCCCCTCCTCCTCCAGTCCCTGGAAGGAGTAGGGCGAGGTGCGAGGCTTGAACGCCCCGCCTCTCAACACGTGAGCGCCGGCGGCCTTCACCGCCCGCGCGACCGTCATGATCTGTCCCTCGGACTCCACCGCGCAGGGTCCCGCCATCACGGCAACTTGCGGGCCGCCGATAGTGATCCCGTTCACCGAGATGACCGTGTCGGTCGGCTTGACCTCGCGGCTCGCGAGTTTGAAGGGCTGGAGGATGGGAACCACGCTCTCGACACACTCCAGGGCCTCGAGGCTCTCAAGCGGTGCCTTGACCCGCTCGTCTCCGACCGCCCCGATGACGGTCCGGAACTCTCCCCGGATCACATGAGGTTGATACCCCATGGCCTTGATCCGGTCGGAGACCTGCTCGATTTCTGCCTCAGGTGTTCCGGGCTTCAACACGATGACCATACTGGCGTCCTCCCTAGAGGCTGATGAAAAACCGTTCCGAGTGCAGGCTGATCAAAAAGGTCCAGATGCAAGGCGGCGAGTCGAGCGCCGGCTTTGCCGGCGCAATCCCTGGGGGGAGGTTCGGAAGGGGGCCGTCGAGGCCCCCTCCGAGGAAAGCCTTCGCTGCAGATGGGCCTTTTTCATCAGCCTGCTACAGGCTCCGGCCGAGGGCCTGGGCCAAGACGGACAACTCTGACATCAGCCGGCCGAACTTGTCGGGTTTGAGGGATTGCGCGCCGTCGGAGAGGGCCTCTTCAGGGTTCGGGTGCACCTCAATGATCAACCCGTCGGCCCCGGAAGCAACCGCCGCCTTGGCCATGGAGGGGACAAATTCCCAGTGGCCGGTCCCGTGGGAGGGATCCACGATGACCGGTAGGTGCGAGAGCTTCTTCACGACGGGCACCGCGTTCAGATCGAGGGTAAAGCGGGTTTCGGTTTCGAAGGTCCGGATTCCTCGTTCGCAGAGGATGACGTCAAGATTCCCCCCGACGAGAATATACTCCGCGGCCATGAGCCATTCCTTGATTGTCGTGGACATGCCTCGCTTGAGGAGAACCGGCTTCCTGATCTTCCCCACCTCTTTGAGGAGGGCGAAGTTCTGGGCGTTCCTGGCCCCGATCTGGAGGATGTCGGCGTATTCGGCCACGAGGGGCACCTGGTCCGTGTCCAAGACCTCCGTGATGACCGGCAGGCCTGTGACCCGTTTCGCTTCGGCCAAGAGTTTCAACCCCTCTTCCTCCAACCCCTGAAAGGTGTACGGCGAAGTCCGCGGCTTGAAGGCCCCACCGCGGAGGATATGGGCTCCGCCCCGCTTGACCCCCTCAGCCGCCGCCATGAGCTGCTCGCGCGACTCCACCGAACAGGGTCCTGCCATGACCGTAAGACGTCGCCCTCCGATCTCGACCCCATTGACCCGCACCAGGGTGTCGGCTCGGTGAACCTCGCGGCCCGCCAGCTTGAACGGCTGGAGGATGGGAACCACGCTCTCCACGCACTCGAGGGCTTCGAGGGCCTGGAGCCTCGGCTTGCCCCGATCGTCGCCGATCGCGCCGATAAGAATTCGCACCTCACCCCGACTCACGTGAGGGCGAAATCCCAGCTCGGTGATCCGCTGGATGACGTGGTCAATGTCGACGTCCGCGGCGCCAGGCTTCAACACGATAATCATGGCCATCCCTCCTCGTTGGGCCACGGGAAAACGACGAAACCGCGGGTCTCTTCACCCGCGGCCTCTAGAAACACGAAGAGCCACGGGCGTCCCGTCTGCCCGTGGCTCTTATTGGCGTCCTGACCCTAGCCCATCAGAGCCGGCGGGCAGACGGGGGAAAGTAATAAAAGTAAAAGCGCCAGCCACGTGACTCAATCTTGGCGCCTTCCCCGTGTCCCACCGCTCCTGTAACTCCTTTCGAAATCTGCTTTGATGGTATTTCGCTGCCACCCAGCCTGTCAAGCCCAAATTAATGGGCCTCGAGGGACTCAGGGGTTGGCCGTGTGCTGCTTCACGGCCTTCAAGGCTTCATAGGCGGCGTAGGGAACAGAGGGCGAGCCGAGATGGTTGTTTCGGCCCAGGTACGGACCGTGGTAGTCCGAGCCGCCCGTGGCGACGAGGTGGTGTTCTTTACAGAGCCGGAGGTAGCTCGCGGTTTGAACGGGCGTGTGCTCATGGTAGTAGCACTCGATTCCCTGGAGCCCCGCCCGGATCAGGTCGGGGATGAGCTCGTCTTTTCCGGAAAGCCCTGGATGGGCGAAGACGGGCACCCCACCGGCCCGACGAATGACTTCGATCGCTGACTCGTGAGAGAGTCTCTTTCGTGGTACGGAGGCCGGCCCGCCATTTCTGAGGTAGCGGTCGAACGCCTCGCGCACGGTTTTCACGTATCCGCGCTGGACCAAAACCCGGGCGACGTGGGGGCGGCCCGCCGACCCCTCTCTGACCAGGGCGAAGACCTCCTGGGGATCAATGGGACATCCCAGCTCGGCCAAACGGTCCGCGATCCCGTAGATTCGCCGAACCCGCTCTTCGCGCAACTCTCGGAGCAGGGCCTGAAACCACCCTTCCTGATAATCAATGAAGAAGCCCAGGATGTGAATCTCGCCGCCTTCGACGTCGGTGTTCAACTCGATCCCAGGAACAATCTCGAGCGGGGGGTGCTTGGCCGCCTCGGCTCCAGCTTCTTCCAACCCTTCGGTGGAGTCGTGATCCGTGACCGCCAGGATGCGAACCCCTCGGCGGACTGCCTCCTGCACCAGCTCCCGCGGAGACAGCGAACCGTCGGAGGCCGTTGTGTGGGAATGCAGATCTATCATGATTTCCTGCCCGAGATGTTCATCAAGTAGGTGAGCAACGTTCGAACCCCAGTCCCGGTCCCGCCCTTGGGGGCGTAGGGGAGATCCTTTTCGGTAAACGCCGGCCCCGCGATGTCGAGGTGCAGCCACGGAGTGGTCCCCGCGAACTCTTTCAGGAAGAGGCCCGCGGTGATGGCGCCGCCGGCGCGGGGACCGGCGTTCTTCAGGTCGGCCACCTCGCTCTTGAGCCCGTCGAGGTACTCCTCGAAGAGGGGAAGCGGCCACATCTTCTCCCCCGCCTCACCCGCGGACCTGAGAACTCGATCTTGAAGCCCAGGATTGTTTCCCATCACACCGCTCGCGAGCTGACCCAGCGCGATCGTACAGGCGCCTGTCAGAGTGGCGAGGTCGATGATCTCGTCAGGTTTGATCTTCTCGTTGGCGTAGGCCAGGGCGTCGGCCAGGGTCAGCCGCCCCTCCGCGTCGGTGTTGTTTACCTCGATCGTCTTTCCGTTCAGGGCCCGAAGAATGTCGCCTGGTTTATAAGCCGAACCCGATGGCATGTTGTCCGTCGCTGCGATCAGGCCGTGTACCTCCACGGGCAGCTTGAGGCGGGGCAGGGCCTGCATGATTCCCAGGACCGCCGCCGCCCCTGACATGTCATCTTTCATTCGCTCCATCTGGTCGGCCGACTTGAGGTCGAGACCTCCTGAGTCGAAGGTAATCCCCTTGCCGATCACGGCCACGCGGCGACGGGCGCGTCGCGCGGGCTTGTAGGTCATGTGGATGAATTTCGGCGGATTCTGACTCCCTTTGTTCACGCCGAGGAACGCCCCCATGCCCATGGCTTCGCATTGGGCCTTCTCATAGATCTTGACGGCGAGCTTACCGGCCCGGGCGATGTCCTGCGCCACCTCCGCCAGGCGGGATGCGGTGACCCGGTTGGCCGGCTCGTTGATCAGGTCGCGGGCCAGATTGGTGGCTTCAGCGAGAATGGACCCGATTTGAACGCCGCCCCGCACGAGCGTGAGGGACCGGCGATCTCCCACCAGGACCTTCACGCTCTCAATGACCTTCTCATTTTTCCCGGGGTTCTTGTACTTGGTGAAGGCGTAGCTCCCGAGGAGGATCCCCTCGGCCATGGCCTGGGCCCGGGCCCGGGTGCTCAACTTTCCTCCCTCTCCGAAAAGACTCGCGACCACCGTCTTGGCGCCAAGCTCGCGAGAGCACCTCGCCCCGGCCGAGGCGGCCTTACGAATCGCCTCGAGATCCAGTCGAGAACGCTCACCGATCCCGACGAGAACGATCCGTTTTACGCTGAACCGCCCGAGGGTATGGAAGTGCGCAGTCTGACCGACCTTTCCCTCAAATCCCTCCTCCGCCAGGGCTTGAGTCAGGACACGATTCAACGCCGCGTCCAGCTTGCCCAGGGGAGGCGGCAGTCCCCGCTCGCCGCGGGCGCGCTCCACGATCAGCACATCCCCATCCGCTTGGGCGAGGAAGCCTACCGCGCACTCGAGCTTCATCGCGTTCCTCCGTGACTCACTTCGATCCGGCGATAGAGGGCGATGGCCTTCTCCACCATGGCCCCCAACCCATCTGTCAACTCAAGGCTTGAAAGCTCGGCGACAGGCACCCATCGGATGTCTATCGCATCCGACCCGGCTCGTGGTTCACCGCTCTCGGGCGTCCCCCAGAAGTCCACGAGGACATAGTGGTACTGGATTGTTCCGGTGGCGTCTGGAAGGATGCGATCCACAACCCCCACCAAGCCCCGAAGCTCCACGTCAACGCCACACTCCTCTTTCACCTCACGGCGAGCAGCGGCCTCGACAGTTTCGCCCAGCTCCACCAACCCGCCGGGGATGGACCACTTTCCTCGCGACGGTTCCTGGCCCCTCAGGACCAGGAGGACCTCATCGTCCCGGAGGACGAATGTCCCGACGCCCACTCGAGGAGCCTCCACATAGCTCCGCATGCTAACAGGAACGGGCGGGAGTCCGCGGCCGGCTGGTCTCCTCGAGATCCAGGCGGACCTCCCCTCGCTCGGTCCAGGCCGGGGCGGCATATTTCGCCAAGACCAACCGCTCGATGAGCGCTCTCTCCGTCCCGCTGATCTCTCCCGGGGAGAGCCTCGTCCCGAAAACCGCCTCGAAGCCCGAGACCATCGCTTCGACCGTCTCGCCGAAGCTCGGACGGCAGTCCAAGACGGCCTCGATGGTCGTCATCTCTCTCAGCGGGTCATCCTGAGGGAAGAGCGCCCGCAACCGCTCCGCGTTGGCCCCGAGCAGGATGGAGCCGTGCTGGAGAAAAGCGCCGCTCTGCCGTCGCTGAGCGCTTCCGATGATTTTCTTCCCCTCCACTTCGACTTCGTAGCTCCCGGTCCGCGCAAAGCAGAACGCCGGCGGGCCACCGGGAAGCCTTCTAGCCGGAACCAGGTCCGCCCGAACCCCGAGTCGTCTGAGTCCCGAAACGAGGGCAGATCCGATGATTCGATACGTCTCCAAGAGATCATCGAACCCTGGGTGATCGTCGGAGGACGCCACAACGCTATAGGTGACCTCTCGCTCCCAAGAGTCGTGATAGACCGCGCTGCCACCCGTTGGGCGGCGCACCAAGCCGATGCCGACCCCTGTTGCGAGCGAGAGATTGATCGCGGCGTCCAGGCGCTGGCCATAGCCAAGCGAGATGGTCGGGGGATCCCACGCGAAGAAGCGGACCGTCGGGGGACCGTCACCGGAGAGACGGGAACGGAGCAAGGCCTCGTCCACCGCCATGTTGGTCGCCCCGTCCTGGGGCTCGGTCACCAGAAGGCGCCAGGCAGTCACAGGGGTTCACCGCGCTCGGGTCCACCGGAGATTCGGCTGGCGCGCAGCCAGAGTCTGATCAAGCCGCTTGACCGGCGTGGTCGGAATGCTCAATTCATCGTCCCTCGCTTAGTTCTTTTGACGCGCGGCGGGTAGAAGGGGGTTGGGACGACCCGGGCGCGTTGCCCCTTGCCCCTCACCTCCACCTCAAATTCGCTGCCGGGCGTCGAAAGCGCTGACGGCACGTAGCCAACGCCGATATACTTTTCTACCGAGGGTCCGTAGGAGCCGGAGGTGACCACTCCCGTCTCGCGCCCGTCCTTCAGGATCTTGTAGCCGTGGCGCGGCACCGCGCGATCCACCATCTCGAACCCCACCAGCTTCCTTTGGGGTCCGATCTCCTTCACCTTCTGAATGGCTTCCCATCCGATGAAGTCTCCTTTGCCCAGCTTGACGACCCAGCCGAGACCGGCGTCGATCGGGTTCGTCGTCTCATCAATATCGTTCCCGTAGAGGGCATACTTCATCTCAAGACGGAGGGTGTCCCGAGCCCCGAGACCCACCGGGACAATGCCCAAGCGCTTCCCCTGATCGAGCAGGGCCTTCCAGACTTTCTCGGCATCATGGGCGTAGAGATAGAGCTCGAAGCCGTCCTCTCCGGTATAGCCGGTCCTCGAAATATACGACTCCGCCCCGAAAACCCGCCCGTGGGCGAAATGATAGTACCTGATCTGGCTCAGGTCCAGATCGGCTCTGATGAGGGCCTCGGCGTGCGCCCCCTGGACCGCCAGGAGTGCCGTCTTTTCACTCACGTTTTCGGCTTTCACCTCGCCCTCCAGGTGCCCCGTCACCCACGACCAGTCCTTGTCAATGTTGGCGGCGTTGACGGTCATCAGAAACTCATGATCTTTGATCCGGTACAGGGTCAGGTCGTCCACGATCCCGCCAATGGGCGTGCACATCAGGGAGTATTGAACCTGGCCGACGGCGATAGCCGCGACATCGTTGGTGGTGAGGCGCTGGAGGAAGGCGAGGGCCCCCGGGCCCCGGAACTCAAACTCCCCCATGTGGCTCACATCAAAGAGCCCCACGGCGCTCCGGACCGTCCGGTGCTCTTCGATGATCCCAGAATATTGCACCGGCATCTCCCACCCACCGAAGGGCACGAGCTTAGCGCCCAACTGGACGTGAAGGGAATAGAGCGGGGTACGCTTCAACTCGCCGGTCATGGACGAAGTGTCATTATCCCCTCCCCGCCCCGTGTTTGCAACTCTCTTTCACGGTCGTGTCTACCTTGACAGTAAAAGCTGGCACTGGTACCGTTGCTGCTGAGTGAGAGGGCGTGCAAATGCCTTTGCCAGCGCAGTTCGAATCCCTCAGTGTCCCGCAGGAACAATCCCAGACATGGCGGGACTCTCGTCCCGCGTAGCCAAGACCACAGAGGCGCTCACCGCTTCATGACCCCCGGCATCTCTGTTGTCATTCCCACCTACAACGAAGTCGAAAATGTCTCCGATCTCATCGCTCAGATTGACCGGGTGCTTCAGCGGAACACGATTCCAGGCGAGATCATCATTGTAGACGACAATTCGCCCGACGGGACGGCACAGAAGGCTCAGGCCGCGAAAACCGTGTCGGAGCTCCGCGTGATCGTTCGCACAGATGAGCGGGATCTGTCCACGGCGGTATTGGAGGGACTGAGACAAGCCCGGCACGATGTGGTGGTTGTCTGCGATGCAGACCTGAGCCACCCCCCGGAGAAGATCCCGGAGTTGGCCCAATTGGTTCTCGAACATCGCGCCGACATGGCCATCGGCAGCCGGTATGCCGCGGGGGGACGAGTGGAAGGGTGGGCGTGGCATCGCAAGCTCTTCTCGCGCGCAGCCAAAGCGCTCGCCAGACCTCTGGTAAATGTGAAGGACCCTTTGTCGGGCTTTTTCGCGGTGCGCAAGAGCCTCTTGGGGAATGCGCCGTTTCGGCCCGAGGGGTACAAGATCGGCCTCGAGTTGATGGTTCGGTTGAATCTGAAGAACGTGGTCGAGGTGCCGATCCTCTTTCAGGACCGCCGCTTCGGAGTGAGCAAGCTCGGAAGCAACATGGCGCTGGCCTACGGGAGACATCTTTGGAGACTGATTGCGTTCCAGCTGCGGCTGCCGGGAAATTCAGTGTCCAGATGGATCTTGGGGACCATTCTTGGGGGCAGCGTGATGGCTCACCTTGTCACCGCCTCAAGCTTCGGATTGATCCCGGAGGAGGCCTATCACTGGAACTATGCCCGGCATCCAGATTTGAGCTATTTTGACCATCCCCCGATGGTCGGTTGGATGATCTGGCTGGGAACTGTTCTGTTTGGCGATCACCCGGTCGCGGTGCGTCTTCCCGCAATCCTGGCCTCATGCGTCTCGGCGCTTCTCATCTATCACATGACGGGCCTGGTCTCTCGCGAGGGCCGCAAGGAGCAAAATGGTCTGATTGCGGTCCTCCTCTACTCCGCCATCCCTCTGTTTTGGGGCCTGGGTTTTATCAGCATGCCGGACACGTTCCTCCTGCTCTTCTGGACTGCCGCACTCTTCAGCCTTTCAAAAGTGGTCGTCCAGGGCCGGGTGAACTGGTGGTACGGGGCAGGCGCATTCCTCGGGCTGGCGATGCTCTCAAAGTATACGGCGGCACTTCTGGCCCCCGGCGTGTTCCTCTTCTTGTTGATCTCTCGGAGCCACCGAGCCTGGCTCCTCCGCAAGGAGCCGTATCTCGCCGGGCTCATTGCCCTGGCCCTGTTTTCTCCGGTCCTCCTTTGGAATCTTCGGCACGATTGGGTCTCGTTCCAATTTCAGACAATGCGGCGGTTTGAGGAGTTCAAACCCATCTCGGGGGTGCGATTCGCCGAATTCCTGGGAACCCAGGCGTTGACCTTCTGGCCGCCGGTCTTTCTTTTCATGTTCTACACAGTTGGCCGAAGCCTGAGATCGCTGGCTCGAGGGGAAGAAGGGGGGGGCTCTCTCCTCTTCTGGAGCTTCCTCCCGATCTTCCTGATCTTCGCGTGGGTCGGGCTTCGGACCGAGGTTCACATTTCCTGGCCCGCGCCCGGGTATCTCGGGCTCGTCCCCCTGGCTGCCACGACGATCGGGCAACCGAGCGCGGAGCGCGGCCGGCTCTGGAGGAGGGGGGGGCGGGCGCTTCTGTTCTTTCCATTGGTCATCTATCTCCTGGCTGCGTTCTATCTCCCAATTTTCGGGGTTCCGCTAATAGGCAACGCGGGGGTTCTTCTGGTCCCGGAGGAATTGGCAAAGCGGGTGGCCAGAGAGGAGGCCCCCCTTGCCCGAGGCAGCTATTTCATCTTCGCCGACGGGAAGTATCGGATGGCGAGCGAGCTCGCCTTCTATCTCAAGGCGCCGGAGCGGGTCTATTCCCAGAACGTTATCGGGGAGAACGGACTCTCGTTCAATTACTGGAGCGACCTCGGGTCGCTTGTAGGAAAAGACGCCATCTTTGTCACGGATAATATATCCGCATATACGTCAGGCACGCTCCAGGCCCACTTCGACCGGGTGAGCCGGCCGGAACCGATTGAAATCCGCAAAGCCAACGCCTCCCTCGCGACTTTTTTCCTGATCCGCTGCTTCGGCTACAAAGGCCCCGCGTCGGTCATCACAAAGAACTAACCCTCATCGAAGAGAATGAAGCTAAGCGCCACGACAAACACCGCGGGGGCGGGGCCAAATGACGAGCCCGACTCATTGTTCGAGCGCCGGCTTTGCCGGCGCAATCTCAGGGGGAGGTTCGGAAGGGGGACAGAGTCCCCCTCCGAGTCCTTACACATCGATCTGGGCGCGCTGTAGCCGCCCCGAATAGTCCACGTACACCGTCTTCCACTCGGTCATGATGTCGAGGACGGTCCACCCCCCCTCCCGGTGACCGTTTCCGGTCTGGCGGACTCCACCGAAGGGGAACTGCACCTCGGCCCCGATCGTGGAGGCGTTGACGTAGGTGATCCCGGTGGACAGGTCTTGAATGGCGCGAAAGGCCCTGTTCACATCCCGCGTATAAATGGCCGAGGACAGGCCGTAGGCCGTATTGTTGCAGATCTCGACGGCCTCCTCCAGGCTTCTCGCCCTGAGGACCGCGACCGAGGGACCGAAGATCTCCTCCTGCGCAATCCTCATCGTCGGCTCCACGTCGGTAAAGATCGTCGGCTTATAGAAGAACCCCTTTCCAAGCCGGCCTTCGGTGGCCACCTCGCCGCCGGTCAGAAGCGTTGCCCCTTCCTTCCGTCCGACCTCTGTATACTCGTGGACCCGGCTGAGCTGCGTCTCGTTGATGACGGGACCGACATCCGTGGTCTCCTCGAGCCCCGAGCCGAGGCGAAGGTGTCTGGCGCGCTCAACAAACTGCGAGGTGAAGGGTCCGAGGACCCCCTCGTGGACGATGACGCGGCTCGCCGCGGTGCAGCGCTGCCCCGAGGTCCCGAAGGCGCCCCAGATCGCCCCATCCACCGCCAGCTCGAGCGGGGCATCATCCATCACGAGGATGGCGTTCTTCCCTCCCATCTCCAGGGAGACCTTCTTCCCGGTCTGGGCGCACACGGTCGCCACTTCCCGCCCTACCTCGGTAGAGCCGGTGAAAGAGACGAGGGCCACGCTCGGATGGCGGACCAGTGCGGCTCCGGCCTCTGCCCCGAGGCCGTGAATCAAGTTCACGACGCCGGGCGGGAGCCCGGACTCGAACAAGATCTCTACCAGGCGGTGGGCCAGAAGCGGCGTGTCCTCCGCCGGCTTGAAGACCACCGTATTGCCACAGACGAGCGCCGGGAAGAGCTTCCACGTGGGAATGGCGAGGGGGAAGTTCCAGGGCGTGATGGCCGCCACCACCCCCACCGGCACCCGCATCGCCACTCCGAACTTGTTGGGCAGTTCACATGGAACATGGTGGCCAAAGAGACGGCGTCCCTCGCCAGCCATGTAGTACGCCGTGTCGATCCCTTCTTGGACGTCCCCCCGCGTCTCCTTGAGGACCTTCCCCATCTCGAGGGTCATGAGGCGGGCCAACTCCTCCTTGCGCTTTACCAGGATCTCGCCCGCTCTGAAGATGATCTCTCCTCGTTTGGGGGCGGGGGTCAGTCGCCAGCTCTTAAACGCCTCCTGCGCTGCCTCGACCGCGCGACCCACGTCTTCGGCCCCCGAGCGCGGAAACTCGCCCAGGATGTCTTCACGGTCAGCCGGATTGACGTCCTGAAAGGTTCGCCCGGAGACCGCATCCACCCACTCGCCGCCAATCAGATTCTTATACCGCGTTGACATGGCGTACCTCCTAACCACTCGTTACCGAGACCGTCTCAGGTGCTTAGGGGACACCCCTCTCTCGGAAGAAAGGAGTCTATTGTTTCATGCTTTGGTATGTCATGCCCGCAAACGTTCGCATGCTGACCGAAGATATCTCTTAGCGTGTTGCACACGTGGTTTCTGTGGTAGCAGCTACAATGGATTTGCTTGTCCGAATCGTATAGGCGCTTTAGCAGGAAGACGAGATGGTCGTCACCGGAGGCAAACGAAAATCCGATGAAAATCCAATGATTGCTCTCTCTTAAGGAGTGCTCCAAAACGAGCCACTGCTGTCTCAAGATCGGATTGGTCAATCCAGGAATTGAGCTGCTGCCAACCACTTCCTCCTTGAATTCGGCAGGAGGAACAATGAGCGGCTGAAGAAGCTCCAACACGGAGGGGTCATCAGTCTTCCTGTAACCCAAATCTTTTAGGCAGGTACCGCTCATGGAGTGGGTCCAGTCCTGAAAGCCACCACCTGTCTTGAAGGTCCCTCTTGATGTCCATTTCAGCGATCCATGCGGGCGGATTTTCGGTATTTTCCCTTTCGCCGGGTTAGAATCCCCGGGACAGTAGAAATCTCCGTGGAGGACGTCGTCAAACGTGGTGTCGTAGTTCAAGTTCACGACTGCCGCAACTTCGACTTTCTTCTTCAGGCCCGTCCACAGAGCCCGGTATACCTCATCACGGAGATCGATCCTTGAGTACACGTCTTTTACGAGGACCCGGAGATCCCAAATGCCCAGTTCTGCCAGGTAGTATTCTGGAGGTATAGACGCTTCCCTGATCTCGAACTGGTGCTGATAGTGCTTTGCTCTCCACTCATAACCATCTCGCCAATCATGGTTCGCCAGATGGTAGAGCTCGTCAATCTTGCTGCGGTCCTCGCGGATAATCCCGGCTTGTGCCAATCCCCTGTAGATGAAGAGATCGTTCCAGGTTTGGTACAGCCCAGACTGGCCCTGAAAAGGCTTGAGCTTCCGAACCAAGCTGAGTGCTGGATAGTTCCAGTCTCCTAAAAGCCCTGTAACCAGGGGAGACTCAAAGAATTGCGAATCGGTGGGCAAGGCGTAACCGTTCTTCTTGATCCTGGACCCGGCGGTGGCGCCGCAGCCGAGGAAGAGCATGCCCTTCTGATTGGCCATTATGACTCCCTCCCTATGATTCCCTACAAGGGGAGGGATCGCAAGCGCGGGGGATCAGGCAGTCTCGCCGAGATACGCCCGGCGCACTTCGGGGTCCGCCTGGAGGGCCTCAGCGGAGCCGGCAAGGACAATCGCCCCCGTTTCCAGGACATACCCGCGGTGGGCGATGGCGAGCGCCATCGCCGCGTTCTGCTCAACCAGGAGGATCGTCGTGCCGAGGCGGGCGTTGATATCCTCGATCGTGGCCAGGATCTGCTCCACCAGGACCGGGGCCAATCCCATGCTGGGTTCGTCCATCATGAGGAGGCGGGGGCGAGCCATGAGGGCCCGCCCGATGGCGAGCATCTGCTGCTCGCCGCCTGAGAGCGTCCCTGCGATCTGCTCGCGGCGCTCCTTGAGGCGCGGGAAAAGGCTGAACACCCGGTCGAGGTCTTCGTCGAGGCTGCCATCCCGCCGGGCATAGCCTCCCATTTCGAGATTCTCCATGACAGTGAGGCGGTTAAAGATCTTCCGCCCCTCGGGGACATGGGCGACGCCTCGCGTTACGATCTCATGGGCAGGCAATCCGACCAATGACCGCCCCTCCAGAAGGATCTCCCCTTGGCTGGGGGCCAGGAGGCCGGAGATCGTCTTGAGGGTCGTGGTCTTCCCCGCCCCGTTGTTTCCCAAGAGGGCGACGATCTCCCGCGCCTCCACTGAGATCGAGACACCCCGGAGCGCGCGGATCTCCCCATAGGAGACGTGGAGCTCTCTGACCTCAAGCACCGCTTTGGCCCCAGCCGCGGCGACCGAGATACGCCTCGATGACGCGGGGGTTCTGTTGGACCTCTGTCGGCTTCCCCTCGGCGATCTTTTCACCGTAGTCAAGGACGATGACGCGATCCGAGACCCCCATCACCACGCGCATGTTGTGTTCGATCAGGAGAAGGGTGACACCGAACTCGGCGATGAGCAGTCGAAGAAAGACCATGAGGGCCCGGGCCTCCCCGAGGGTCATCCCGGCGGTTGGCTCGTCCAAGAGGAGGAGGGTGGGGTGGGCCGCCAAGGCCCGCACGATCTCGAGCCGCCGCTGATCGCCGTAGGGGAGGTTCACGGCCAGCTCGTCCGCCTTTTCTCGGAGCCCGACGAACTCGATCAGCTCCAGGGCCCGCCGCACTGCCGCCCCCTCTTCTTTTCCAAAGCGGCGGGTTCGGGCCAGGACGTCCCAGACGTGGAGCGAGATCTGGCCATGCATCCCCACGAGCGTGTTCTCGAGCACCGTCATGTTCTTGAAGAGGCGGATGTTCTGGAAGGTCCGACAGACCCCCAGGGCCGTGATCCGATCGGGGGTGAGGCCGATCACGGAATTCCCTCGAACGCGGACATCTCCCTCCTCAGGGGCATAGATTCCGGTGAAGACATTAAAGAGAGTCGTCTTCCCCGCCCCGTTCGGGCCAATAATCGAGGTGATGCTCCCCTCCTCGATCACCACATCGACCTGGTTGACGGCCAGGAGCCCGCCGAAGCGCTTGACGACCTTCCGGGCCTCGAGGAGCGGTAGGGTCATTGGCCGTGAAAGGCTTCGACTTTCCTCCGCCGGGGCGGGATGATCCCCTGCGGCCGGAAGATCATCATGAGAATGAGGATCACCCCGAAGACGAACCGCTCGTACTTGGCCGGCTCGAGCTGAGAAGGAAGGTGGGTGAGGTCAAAGTATCCGAGCAAGGGGATCCAAATCGTCGTCCCGGCGTTGCGGAGGGTGTTGAGCCAAAGGGAGATCCCCTTGAGCACCTGGAGGTTCAAGACCGTGACCACGGTGGCCCCGAGGATCGCCCCCGGGATGGAGCCCATGCCGCCGAGGATCACCATGGCCAGGACGCCGATGGATTCCATGAACGTGAAAGACTCGGGATTGATGAAGAGCTGCTTGGCCGAGAAGATCACACCCATGATCCCTGCAAAGGAAGCGCCGGCGGCGAAGGCGAGGAGCTTCATCCGGACGAGGGGGACGCCCATGGCCTGAGCGGCCACCTCGTCCTCCCGGATGGCCTCCCAGGCGCGGCCGACGTGGGAGTGTTCCAGTCGCTGGTTCACCAGGATGACCACGGCCATGATGGCCAGGACCAGGAAATAGAAGTAGAGCGGGTAGAGGGTGTAGGGAGAGGCTTGGATCCCCAGCCACTCGAGGACCGGCTGGAAGAAGAGCGGCGGGCGCTGAATCGGGGTGATCCCTTTCGGCCCGTTCGTGAAGTTGATCGGCTTGTCCAGGTTATTGGCGAGAACCCGGATCACTTCGCCGAAGCCCAGGGTCACGATGGCCAGGTAGTCCCCCCGGAGGCGGAGGACCGGGAGCCCGAGGAGGACCCCCGTGATGGCCGCCACGATGACACCCCCGACCAGAAAGACAAAGAACCACGGCTGGGAAAGCGGGAACCGGATCAGCGCTTCGGAGATGAATTCATTCGCCTGCCGGGAGCCAAAGATGGCCCAGGTGTACGCCCCGACCGCGTAGAAGGCGACGTAGCCGAGATCAAGGAGTCCGGCCAGCCCCACGACGATGTTGAGCCCGAGGGCCAGCGCGGCAAAGATGCCCACCTGGATGGCCACCTCCATGTAGTAGCCGTTGACGGTCCCGAGAAATGGCATGAGAAGGCCCAGAGTGATCCCCGCATACGCGAGCTTGGCCCCGAAGGCGATCGGGAGGTAGTAGAGGGCAAGCAGCGAGCCCTGAAAGAGCATAAAGGTGAGGATGGACCGGGGCACGCTGTACACAAGATAGCCTGAGCCGGCGATGTACGCGATGATGGCCAGGTTGAGGATGACGGGACGTTGCCACCAAGCGGCGATGGGACTCTTGGTGGAGACAGGCAGGGCCATCTATGTCCGCTCCCGGACGACCTCGCCCAGCAAGCCGCGGGGTCTAAAGATGAGGATCAGAATGAGAACCGAGAAGGCGAAGATGTCTTTGTATTCGGCCCCGAAGGCCCCGCCGGTGAGGAGCGAGAGGTAGGAGGCAGAGAACGCCTCGAGAAGCCCCAGGACGAGCCCCCCCACCATCGCTCCGGGGATGTTCCCGATCCCTCCGAGCACCGCTGCGGTAAAGGCCTTGATCCCCGGGATGAAGCCGGTAAATGGGTTGATCGCGCTGTATTGGACTCCAAAAAGCACTCCGGCGGCCCCGCCCATCGCCCCGCCGATGAGGAACGTCAGAGAGATCATTCGATTGACGTTGATCCCCATGAGGCTCGCCGTCGCTTGATCCTCCGCGACGGCCCGGATCGCCTTCCCCACCTTCGTCTTGTTGACAACGAACTGAAGGGCCACGAGCATCAGCAGCGCTGCGATGATGATGATGAAGGACTTCAGGGAGAAATCCAGCGTCTCTCCGATCTTGATCCGCTCGTTAAAGACATCCACCGTCGGATAGACCAGGTAAAACGCGTTGCGCCAAAGGCTCTCGAAGAGTCGGACCGCGTCCTGAAGAAAAAAGGAGACGCCGATCGCGGAGATGAGGGGGACGAGGCGCGGCGCCCCGCGAAGTGGACGGTAGGCGACTCGCTCGATCGCGACAGCGAGGGCGCCGGAAAGGGCCATGGCGAGGAGGATGATCACAAGGAGGACGAGGAACGGGTTCAAGGGATCGAGGAGTTCTCGCGCCCTGAGCCCCAGGAGGATCTCGACCCCGACAAACGCGCCGAACATGAAGATCTCGCTGTGGGCAAAGTTGATGAACTCGAGGACGCCATAGACCATGGTGTAACCGAGGGCGATGAGGGCGTACATGAACCCCAGGACGATCCCGTCCATGAGGACCTGGGGAAAGATGGCGAGCGCAAGCTCCACGAGGAGCCTCCACGTTAGAAGGGGGAGGGGCGATCCCGCCCCTCCCCCTCATGGGCGTGAGGCACGGCTACTTCTTCAGCGGTGGGGCGTTGATCTCCAGGGTCCTGACAAGCTTGTTGTCGTTCCACTTCTCCGGATTGTCGGAGACGATCTCGAGGACGAAGTACTTGGCCTTCTTGGGGTCACCCTTCTCGTCAAACTCGATGGTCCCCGTGAGCCCGGTATGCTTGACCGTCCTGACGGCCTTGGCGACCGCCTCACGGGTGGGCATCTTTCCTTCCGCTGCCTTGATGGCCGCCTCGATCGCCTTCATCCCGATGGCTGCGGAGTCATAGGCCTGTGCGGCGAAAGGCTCGGCGTCCTTCCTAAACTTCTTCTTGTACTCGTCGGCGAAGCTCTTGGCCTGGGGGTAGACCGACGTCGGGCCGGCCACGGTGGTGTAGTGCATGCCCACGAGCGCCTTGCCGCCGATCTTGACCAGGTCTGAGGAGTCCATGCCGTCAGGGCCGAGGAATTTGGCCTTGACGCCCTTCTCCCGGGCTTGCTTGAAGAAGACCGCGGCCTGGTCGTAGATCCCGCCGAAGTAAACGATGTCAGGTTTCTTGGCCGCCATGGGCGTGATGATTGGGTCGAAGTTCGCCTTCTCCTCCGTCCCTTCAAACCCCAGAATCTGGATCCTCCGCTCATTGGCCCTGTCCCGGAAGAACTCGGCCACGCCCTGGCCGTAGGGGGTCTTATCGTGAATCACGAACGCGGACTTCATCTTCAGGCCGTTGGCAAACTCGGCCCCGACCGCCCCCTGGACGTCGTCCCGTCCGCACACCCGGCTGACATTGAGATAGTTCCGATCGGTCACGGTCGGGTTGGTGTTGGCCGGTGAGACCATAGCCAGCGTGACTTCCTTGTAGACCTCAGAGGACGGAATGGCCACGCCGGAGTTGAGGTGGCCGACGACCACGAGGATGTCTTTGTCCGCGATGATGTTCTTCGCGTTGGAGACCCCCACGTCGGGCTTGGCCTGATCATCGTAGGGGACCAACTCCACCTTGAACCCAAGCTTCTCGATCGGGCCCTTGAGTTTTTCAATCGCGAGCTGCGTCCCGTTTTTGATCCCTTCGCCAAGGGCCGCCTGACCACCGGAGAGCGGGCTCTGGGTCGCGATCTTGATGGTCCCCTTCGCCGGGACCGCGGCTTGGGCCGGAGCTTTAGCTGGGGCCGGGGCCGCTGGGGCTTTGGCCGGAGGTTTGGTCGGCGCCTGGGCCCAGGCCGGGGTCACAGGCAGGACGAGCCCCGCGACCAACAAGATCGTGAGACTTATTTTGAAGGTTCTAGACATCGTCTCCCTCCTTTTTACCGCTGGAATCATTGGACGTTGACACGCGGACCATTGCGGGCCATTTCCCCAAGTGCGACGCGTTCGTCACCTCCTTTGGCGGATCGTTAGACACGCGGCGGACCCGGTTGTCCACGGGTCAGGAACGCCATGCGACACCCTTGTCCTGACAGGGCAAAGTCAGACTCCCTTCACTCGACAAATTGCAGAAACAGGCATCAACCGCAGCTGCGGCCTCGGTCCAGATCATAGTCCGGTCCGTGGGGCGCGTCAAGGGACGAGGGCGCGCGCGCCCTTCGCCTCGGCAATCCGCTGGAGGAACGCCCGGGTCGCCCCGGCCGGGTCTTCCGTCCCGCACACCGCCGAGATCACGGCCACGCCATCCGCCCCTGCCTGGATGACCGAGCCGACATTCTCCAGGGTGATGCCGCCGATGGCGACCAGCGGCCGCTGGATCCGGGGGCGAAGAACGCGGATTGCCTGGATCCCCACCAGGTGGATTTCGGCCTTGGTAGCGGTTGGGAAGATGGAGCCGACAGCCACATAGTCGGCCCCCGCGGTCTCGGCCTCCAGGGCCTGAGGGAGGGAATGGGAGGAGACGCCAAGAATCCGCCGCGGGAGGAGCCGGCGAGCGGAGGAGGCCGGGAGGTCACCTTGGCCCACGTGGACACCATCTGCATCGACCGCCAGGGCCAGGTCGAGACGGTCGTTGACGATGAAGCAGACGCCGGCCTCTCTGGCCCGTCGCAAGAGGCGCTCGGCCACGGGGAGGAGCTGGCGAATCCCCCATTCTTTCTCTCGGAGCTGGACCCACCGCCCCCCGCCCGTGATGACCCTGTCCAGGATGGCGTCCAGGTCACGGCCCCGGGTCGCGCTCCGGTCTAAGATCACGTAGAGCCCGAGATCAGACAGGTCGCGGGCCATCATGCTTGCGCCGTGGTGCCGTGGCGAGAAGCGAGCAGACCAAGGCCCGAGGGAGAAGGGCACCGGAGTGTACGACCACGCCGGCCTTCGGCCGGACGCGGTGCCCGCAAAGGTACTCCCGACGACCGAAAAATCGATGATTGCCGTAGGCGTTCCACTGCGGGGCACCCACCGAAGGTGGGTCGTGCGATGCTTATCGGCACGGCACTAGAGCCATTGCTCGAGGAAGGCCGTCGAAGCCTCCCCCGCTACAAAGCGAGGATCGTCGAGGAGACGCTGGTGGAAGGGGATCGTGGTTTTAATCCCCTGGATCTGGTATTCAGCCAAGGCCCGCCGCATCCTCGCCAGGGTTTCGGCTCGGTCTCGCCCGTAGGCGAGGAGTTTGGCGATCAGGGAGTCATAAAAGGGGGGCACGGTATAACCTGTGAAGAGGTGACTGTCCACGCGGACACCGAGTCCCCCGGGGGGGGTGTAGGCTGTCACCTTCCCCGGCGAGGGGAGGAAGGTCTCTGGATCCTCCGCGGTGATCCGGCACTCCATGGCGTGACCCCGGATCACGACATCGGCTTGGCCGTATCCCAGTGTCTCTCCCGAAGCGATTCGGATTTGCTCCCTGACAAGGTCCAGTCCGGTTACCAGTTCGGTCACCGCGTGCTCCACCTGAAGCCTCGTATTCACCTCCAAGAAATAGAAGCGTCCGGACCGGTCCAAAAGAAACTCCACGGTCCCGGCGTTTTCGTACCCCGCAGCCCGGCCAACGGCCAGAGCCGCCTCGCCCAGGGCGGCCCGAAGCTCGGAGCCCACGACCGGCGACGGCGCTTCTTCGAGAAGCTTCTGGTGACGGCGTTGAATCGAGCAGTCCCGCTCGCCAAGATGGAGCATCGCGCCGTGGCGGTCGGCCAATATCTGCACCTCCACGTGGCGAGGGCCCTCCAGATATTTCTCCAGATAGATCTCTCCGCTCCCGAAGGCGGCTCCAGCCTCAGCCTGGCAGGTGAGAAAGGCTCGGGCCAGGGTTTCCGGGTCACGCACGACCCGCATCCCGCGGCCCCCGCCCCCGGCCGCGGCCTTGAGAATCACCGGATACCCCAAGTGGTCGGCGACGGCCAAGGCCTCGGCCTCATCCTTCAGAGTCCCCTCGCTCCCGGGCACCGAGGGGACACCCGCGGATCTCGCCAGCGCTCGGGCCGCGACCTTATCCCCAAGAAGTCGGATGGCCTCAGGACTCGGGCCGATGAAAGTGAGGCCGCAGGCCCGACAGATCTCCGCGAAGGGAGCGTTCTCGGAGAGGAAGCCGTAACCCGGGTGGATCGCTTCCGCGTCAGTCACCTCCGCGGCCGCAATGAGGCTCGGGACATTGAGGTAGCTCGTTTGACTCTCCCCCGGACCGACGCAGATGCTCTCGTCGGCAAGCCGCACCGCGAGCGACTCGGCGTCGGCCTTCGAATGCGCGACCACCGTACGGATCCCCATATCGCGGCATGTCCGAAGGATTCGGACCGCAATCTCCCCTCGGTTGGCGATGAAGATCTTCCCGAACACGGCGCTAGCTCCGCGCCAGAAGGGCGGCCCACTCGCGAGAGGACTCTCGGAAGGGTTGTCCATAGACCGACTGGAAGGCGTTCTCCCAGGGTTGGCCCCGGCCGAGCCGCCCGAGAAGTTCACGGACTCCTCGGATCCCCTGTCGGTCTAGAAGGAATCTCACCCCGCTCCACGCCAGGAGATAGCCTCGGCGGACGTGGTCCTCTTCCGACGAACGGATCAAGGAATCAAGCGCGTCAAGAGGGGGAAGCTCGCTTCGAGGCAGCCCTCTCAGGGCGAGGAGCCGAGATGCCTCGCCCTGGCCTTCCAGCTCTTGGGCGAGCCCCTCTTGGAGCCACAGAGGAGCCCGGCCCTGGGAGAGGCGATGAATGACGGCATGCGCAAGCTCGTGAGCGACGATGCGATCAAGTCCTTCAGTTTTTTCGGAAACGACCGGGATCCGAATCTTCCCGTCAAAAAGCCCCTGGGCCCAGGGGTGGACCCGGGTGACTTCGCGGAAGACCGTCTCGGGATAGAGGATGACGGCCATCCTTTCTCCGGGTGTGACGTCCAACTCTCGACCGATCCGGTCGTAGGCTCTCTCAAGCCCGTCGAGGACCGCGCGGCGCGTTGCCGAGTCCCGACCCCGGTACTTGATGACGAAGTGGCGGGACTCATCCTGGTAATAGCCGGCTTCGGCCTCCCGCTCCCGCTCTATCTTGGCAAGGAGGCGCAAGGCTTCAGCGTGGCCCGGCTCTCGATCCAGGATCGCGCGAAGGTGGGCAACGGCTCGATCCGCGTCGTCACGCTCCAGGTAGAGCTGGGCCAGCCTTAGGCGAAGGTCGGGACTCGCGGGAGATACCCGCTGGGCCTCCTCCAGAAGCGGGAGGGCCTGAGTCGCGTCCCCGTTCCTCAGATGGACCACCCCCAAGCCTCCCAGCAGTGAAGCGTCGGAGGGAATCAATGCCAGCCCTTGCTCGAAGAGCGCCCTGGCCTTCTCGATCTCTCCGCGATTGAGGCTCTCCCACCCGTCTCGCGCCAAGCAGTGGGCAAGATTCGCTTGAAGCGTCGCGTGGCCCGGCTCCAATTCCAGGGCGCGTGTGAACATCCGGCAGGCGTCGGCAATCTGCCCCTGACGGAGAGAGGCCAGGGCCGCTTCATTCATCTCAACAACGGCGGCGGTGCCTGAGGGGAGCGACCGTAATTCAGTGAGCCCCGGGAGGTCGCGTTGTCCGATCTGCGAGGAGGACGCCCGGGACGCGGTCGGGCTTCCCGAGCGTTGAATCGCGACAAACCAGCCGCCTCCGAGGAGGACAACAAAGAGAACCAGTAAGAGAACATCGAGGCGATAGGGGATCGAGCGGTGGGCGGATCGCGGCGGTGGAGCGACCGGGGGTGGGGGAGCCGGGGCGGTCAGGTCCTCCTGGCAGCGAGGGCAGTGGGGAGTCCCATCAGGGAGGTTGGCCCAGCAGCGTCGGCAGAACACAGGCTCACGCCACAGGCTCGACCAGAAAGAGGGGCTGCCCGTACTCCACGCCCTGGCGATTCTCGACCAGTATCTTCACGACGCGCCCGGCCATCCTGGACTCGATCTCGTTCATCAATTTCATCGCCTCGATGATGCAGAGGACCTGCCCCTCCTTGACGAGATCCCCTTCCTTGACGTACGGCGGGGCCTCGGGAGCCGGGGCCCGGTAGAAGGTCCCCACCATGGGGGCCTCGATCGTCACGAATGAATCAGGGGGGCGTCTCTCGATTTCTGCTTGCGCAGCGACCGCGGAGGGAGACGACGATGCCGTGAGCGGTGGGGGAGAGGGAACGACCACGCCCATCTCCCGCCGGAGTCTGACTCGGAAGCCCGACCGTTCAATCTCCAGTTCGGCGAGATGGTAGGTCTGCATCAGCTCCAGCAGTGCTTTCAGCTCCTTGGGGGTCATCTGATGCCCTACCCCGCGGCCGCCCGTTCGATGTAGTCTCCGGTTCGGGTATCGACCCGGAGGAGATCCCCTTCGTTGATGAAGAGGGGGACGGTGACGACCGCCCCCGTCTCGAGCTCGGCAGGTTTGGAGCCACCCGAGGCCGTGTCGCCTCGGAGACCAGGATCGGTCTTCACCACCCTGAGCTCGACAAAGTTCGGGATCTCGATTCCGATGGGGGAACCCTTGTGGTAGAGAATCGAGACCTCGGTGTTCTCTTTCAAGTAGGCGGCAGTCTCCCTCATTTCGTCGTCGGTCAGGGAAAGTTGGTCGTAGGTGTCGAGGTCCATGAAATGGAAGTGGTCGTCCCGGTAAAGGAACTGCGCCCGCTTCTCCTCGTAGTCGGCGAGGGGCACCTTCTCCTCTGCCCGGAAGGTCCGGTCAATAACGCTTCCCAGCCTCAGGTGCTTGAGCTTCGTCCGCACAAAGGCGCCGCCCTTCCCCGGCTTGACATGCTGAAAGTCCACAATGGAATACGGGGCCCCATCTAGCTCGATCTTCATCCCCTTCCGAAAGTCATTCGTTGAGACCTGCATCACGATCCTCGCGGACGCCGACTCTGGATCCGCTGATCGAGAGCGGCCTCGAGGCGCTCTCGGGCGACGGCGTGGTCCGGCTGGCGCAGAAGAATCCGCGTGAAGATCGCGATGGCCTCGTCGTAGAGCCCCTGGGTGAAGAGGATATCCCCGAACGTCACCGTTGTGAACAGGTCGTCGGCGAGAAGCGATGAAAGCCCGCCTGCATCCTCGGACGGCGTCCCCAGGGCCGCCTCAAGGACCCGGAGCCTCGATTGGACGGCCCGGTCTGAGGGGTCGAGATCCACCAGCCGCCGGAGGTGTCCAAGGGCGAGGGCGGCCGCTCCGTGGCGCAGGCAGAGATCCACGAGAATGCGCAGGGCCGGCTCATGATCAGGCTCCACGGTCAAGAGCTGCTCCAGTTCCTTCCGCCCGGCCTCGAAGTCGCCCTGGTCGAGATGGGCCTTCGCGAGGACAAAGCGCGCCGAAGCGTAGTGCGGGAATCGCTCCAGGCCGGTCTGGCAGAGCGCCACGGCCTCAGTCGTCCTCCCGGCCCGGCGGTATGCCTCGGCCAGAGCGGCGAAGGCGGGGGAGGCAGGGTCCTGGGCGAGGCGAGCCTCGTAGCGCCGGATCTCATCCTCGCTGATCGAAGAGGCGTTCTTGAAAGGCATAAAAGATACCGTAACTATACGGAATAGCGATCCTCGTTGTCAATTGCTGTAATCCAGGCCCCCGTCATAAGTATTGAGAACTTCAGACACGCGGGGTTGCAGATCGGCGCAAATCGCGGCAGCAGACGCAACCTATCCGCAACCAGCAAAACCCGATCCCCTCCCCCCCCGTCTCACTTCGGCGCTTATCCCTCAGACCCTTCCGGCTCTAAAGGCGCCGTGGAGCGGCGCGGGGATCGCGTGGCGCCAGCGGGCACTCCAGCGAGACCTCGACCAGCTCGACACGCTGGCCCGGACGGAGATCTTCGATGTGAAGCGGCTCCGAGCGGATCTCGAGGTGGCGGGAGCGTTGACGGTGGAGATTCGTGGGCTGGCTAGGGTGGCCTAGTTGCCTCCATTGGCAAAATGATAGCGAGCTACCAGGCTGTTGGCTTCGAAAATGAGCCGTGGGCGTCCGTTAGGATTTCATCGAACTGACTCGCCTTCAAGACGCCGGTTCGGATGGGGCGTATTAGGTCCGCATGCCTCATGAGGGCGGCACTTGGCTTGTTCTTTGGCACGGAGAGCACGATTCGCACTCCAAAATGTTGCCTCACGAGTCGGATCGGTTCCACGAGGTCAGAATCATTCGAGATGATCATCGCCGCCCCGCATTCCTTGTTGAACGCATCGAAAAGTAGATAGGTTGCGAGATTGACATCAGAACCTTTCTCGTCGGTCCGAATAACTCGTGCGAATTTCGGACCACCCGCAAGGTGCCACAAGCCGCATGCTCGTTTCGTTCGTCAAAAAATGGCCATAAGTAATTTCTAGGTTCGGGATCGTAGCAAGTGCTCGTAAATAGATCTGTTGGCGCAAGGGGGCGTCCGGGTCATCTGGAAACGGTCTTACGCGCGCGGTGAAGTACCGAATGCGATTAATTTTCGCGTTCCTTGGTAGGAGAAGTGAGCAGAGCTTGGAGAAATCGAGCCACTTGTAGGGCGTGCCCTTGACGCAGCGGTAGTAGAAATTGAAGCCGTCGATATAGACGTTCGTTCTCAAGGGCCTAAAATAGCTGAGGCCGCTCCCCCATGAGGGGCAACGGCCTCGCACCCTATCCCCGAAGGAATAGGGGTGGTAAAAACGGTAAGGATTAATCCCGTAGGAGAAAGGTTACGCCGAGGACTAGAGATAGTCAATGTCAAAATGCTGAGCAGTTAAATACCTGTTCTTTAAGGATAATTTCAGATCAGACACGCTATTAGACCTGGTTTTACCAATGGACAGCCTATGTGAGTACCTTACGTGGATACCCTACAGGGAGTCCTTAAGCGGGGACCTTAGAGCTAGCGTCCCCATGCTCTCCCTCCTTCCACGCCCCAAGTCCCGCCAGAACCCGCACGTGCGGACCTGGGGCCTACTCTGCTAGACTTCCCCGGGGCCTGTCCGGGCTGTGGCGGCCCCCTAAAGGGCCGGCAGAAGACGTGCTCCGGGAAGTGCCGGGCGGCCCTGAGTTGGCGGAAACAGACGGAGGCCCAGGCGGAGCGGGATCGGCAGCTGCGGAGCCTCTTAGAGGAGGCGCTTACCCTGCTCGGGAGTGGGGTGCGCGTGGTCGAAAAAAGGGGGGGAACATGTTTCACACGCCCTTGGCGGACGTGACCTATGAGCAACTGATCAACTTCTGTGAGTCGTTTCCCGAGGGCGTCCGCGTCGAATACAAGCGCGATGTCGTCAATGTCCCCAAAATCGTTTCCTCTTTCGCTAACACTGTCGGGGGCATTTGGGTGATCGGAGTGGAGACAGACAATGCTAACCGCGCGATGCTACCACCTACGGGGTTACCAAAGCGCGCCGGCACTGAAGAGCAGATCATCCAGAGTAGCCTAGACGGAATTTATCCCGCGATCATCCCAGGAGTTCGAGTCCTCGATATCCCAGACAAACCCGCCCATGTTGTGGTGATCGTGAAGGTCCCAGAGAGCCTCGAAGCACCACACGCGATAGAAAACTCGACGAAAGTATACGTCAGGGTGGCGAGCACAACGCCACCATACGACCTCGCGGACATCGACCGAATTGACTACCTCCTGAAGCGGCGTCAGGAGCCCGAGCGGAGGCGAGAAGAACTCGTCGAACAAATGGCCGCGCGTTCCGCGTATGCCGGATACGAACCGAAGGTTCGCGTGGTAATCGCTCCTGTCTATCCGCGCGGGATTGTCCTACCCATGGATGATCTGCTCGCACAGGCCGAGTCCCTCCGGGCGGCACGGGCGAGTCCTTACTTAGAGGAGTTTCGCCTTGTCCACTCGGGGATCATGTCAACGGGACAGGTTCCAGGACGAACGGAGTATTACTTCGAGGCCGGCACACACGGAATCGTGTTCTTTGAGGAGCGGGCAGACATACGCGGCGAGGTTGAGGACTGGCGAGACAAGAGCAAGGTGCGCTTCACTAACCTCGGGTTCCTTCTCAGGCCACTGGGCCGGGTGGTAGATACGACACTCGGACTTCTCAAAGGGTGTGTCACGAATATCTTGATCCGATATGAACTGTTCGGGTTGCAGGGAATTGCCTTCTTGGACGCAAGAAGCTCTGGCCTCTTTAACCCCGGGGAAACCGCCAGACATTTCCAGTGCTTGAACACGCATTTGTCCGTCTCGGTCATTGAGGTGTTTGAGACCGTACCTGACCGGCGGGTCGAAATCCTAGTCGAGCTAATGCGCCAGGCTCTATGGGCATTCAACTACACCAGCCTAAGGCTCCGTGAGTTGGTTGATCAATGTAGCTGGTAGTCGCAGACTGACTCGCTCGGGAATGGGAGGACACCGATGCTGTTCTGGGCGGTCGTTGGGGTCGTGTTGATATTCGTGGTGCTACTGGATGCCTTCGAGACTGTGGTGCTGCCGCGGCGAGTGTCCCGTCGGCTGCGGCTCGCCCGTCTGGTGCTGCGGCCCACCTGGCAGCTGTGGTCCTGGCCAGCTCGGCGGCACTGGCGCAGCGGCGAACGCCGCGAAAGCTACTTGAGCTTCTATGGCCCCTTCGCCCTCATGCTGCTCATAGGAGTATGGGCCACAGCGTTGGTCGGGGGCTTTGCGCTGGTGCTGTGGGGCCTCGGCGCCAAGCTGGCCACGACTGCAGGCGACGCGGGCTTCGGGACGGCCCTGTATGCCAGCGGGACGACCTTCTTTACGCTTGGGCTCGGCGATGTCCTGCCGCATACGGCGATCGGGCGCGTTCTCGTCGTGCTGGAAGCCGGGATGGGATTCGCCTTTCTCGCGCTCATCATCTCCTATATGCCGGTGCTCTACCAAGCGTTCTCCCAGCGCGAGGTCAACGTGTCTTTACTCGACGCGCGCGCGGGCTCGCCACCGAGCGCGGCCGAACTGCTCCACCGCCACGTCGGGGAGGACTTCGAGCCCGCACTGGCCCAATTGCTGATGGAGTGGGAGCGCTGGTCGGCGGAGCTGCTGGAAAGTCACCTCTCGTACCCGATCCTTGCCTACTATCGCTCCCAGCATGAGCACGAATCCTGGCTCGCAGGGCTCACCACGATTCTGGATGTCGCCGCCCTGATCATTGTGGGGATTGATGGCGCGCCGACCCGGCCCGCGCGCTTGGCGTTCGCCATGGCGCGCCATGCGGCCGCCGACCTCAGCCACATTCTTGCCACGCGGCCGAAGGCCCACTACCCTGGGCGCCTGCCGGCGGCCGACCTCGCGCAGTTGCGGGCCCTACTGGCAAAGGCCGGAGCGCCGCTACGGGAGGGGCCGGAGGCGGACAAGAAGCTGACGCGCCTGCGGCAGATGTATGAGCCGTTCGTGAGTGGGTTGGCAGACCGCCTGCTCATGCCGTTGCCCAATTGGCTGCCCGCGCCGGGGGTCAAGGATGCCTGGCAGATCACAGCGTGGGGGACTGAGGAATGGTCGGTCACGCACGATGAGGTGGACGGCACGTAGTATGTGTGAGCCCGTGCTCCAATCGTCACCCCGCCGGATCGGACGACGCAGCGCGTCGTTAGCACATTGCTCCACTTCACAATGAGTGCGTTGGCCCGGCGCCCTTATCTCTAGATTCAGACAGGAGGCAACCGATGGAAGTGTTCGAGGCCGTACGCACGGTGCTGGCCGTGCGCACTTACCAGAATAAACCTGTGCCGCCAGATGTCGTTCGGCGGATCGTCGAGGCGGGGCGACTGACCGGGAGCAGCATGAACGGCCAACCCTGGCATTTCATAGTCGTCGAGAACCCCAATACGCTGCGCCAACTAGGCGCATTGGCACAAACGGGGCCGTATATCGCGCAGGCACCGCTGGCGATTGTCGTGGCGATTGAGAAGACAAGATTTGCGGTCTCCGACGCGAGCCGCGCAATCCAATCGATGATCTTGACGGCGTGGTCAGAAGGGGTCGGCTCGAACTGGGTGGGCTTTCTCGGGTTGACCGAAGTCAAGCCGCTCCTGGGCATCCCGGATGACCTAGACGTGTTGGCCATAGTTCCGTTCGGTCATCCGGCTCGGGCTATCGGCCGGGGCAAGAAGCAGCGCAAGCGGCTCTCCGAGGTGGCCCACCGCGGGCGGTTCGGGCAGCCCTTTGCATGACCAGGTGGTTCAGCGGCTTGAATCGCTACGGCCCGCTTGACAGGTTCTCCCAAGGGAATATCCCCGGGGTTCGTGGGTGCCGATCTGGCGAACCTGGTGAACGAGGCCGCGCTCTTGGCCGCACGGAAGGGCAAGAATGCGGTGGAGCTGGCCACTTCGACGCGGCCATCGACCGAATCGTGGCGGGACTCGAGAAGAAGACGCGGGCGGGGTAGTTTGGGGTAGATTTTGGGCGCTCGCGGGCACAATTTTGGGCACAGCAATGTCAGCACTACCATGATTTGCAGCGATGAGCTGCTCGGAATGAGCCCAGATCGTCTGCTACCCTAACAGGACTAGACTGACCAGTGTTTGTCGGCCACGGCTGGGAATGGAGACCTTTGACAAGTCCTTGGAACGAGAGAATCGCCGCAATCATTGAAGGCTTCACCAGCGAGATAGGCTGATCAGCCTACTCATAGATGGGCCGACCTGGAACAAGTAGAGTCTCTTCGGGAGAGCTTTTCCTCAGGTCCGCTGTATAGAGTACGAGTTGGTCACTTGACGGGTCAGACAGCCTGAGTCGACGCCAGCCGAGCCTTCCGTACAAATATGTCACAGACATCAGTCGGGCTCGTCGTGCGGCAGCAGGCATGGTTCCGTTCGTTCGTCGAGAGCGAAGCTCTTGCGGGCTTCCCACTCGCGATCGTGAACTCAGTTGCTCTGCAGCCAATCAATGTGATTCGCGCACGGGTGCTGATTGGCCGAGGCGCGCTGAATCACGAACTCCCACCAGAGTTCAGCCCATGGTTCGGACACGGCGAAGAGCCGTACCCGGTGCTCCAGTGCCCCAGTATTGGGCCTAGAGGCGCGGGTCTGTTCGGACGAACCAAGACATCGAGTCTCACCGCGAGCGACCAGGAAGCCGTGTGTCTAATCGAGGTGAGCGTAGTTCAGCGCCTTGAGCAAGCCATCGGCCTTTACACGCTGTACCAGTACCCGGTTGTGTGGGAGCCCGTCGGCGTGTGGCCTTTGGTCGCTTTCGTGAACCTAGAAACGCAAACGCTCCAGCAGATTACGACCATGACGCCGGACAACTTCATCCCCTTCCGTCTCAACGCCAAAGACAAGGTTAAGGATGGGTTTCTTGTTGATGATGGACTAGTCGAGTGGCACCGTTTGGAGAGCAATGACCTTCACATTCCGCTGGTGCTGTTCCAGCGAGCACTCTGGCAAAAGAATCTCCAAGTGCGATTCCTGGAGATGTTCTGGGTGATCGGTCTGGCGGCCCCTGCTCCGCCGGGCCGGGCTCCGCTACCGGCCGCCTCACACGCTCCGTCACACCTATGCGAGCTTGCTGCTCCAGGCGGGAGCGCCGGTTCCCTACGTCGCGGAGCAACTGGGCCACTACAGCCCGGTCCTGACCCTCAACACCTACTCCCACGTCATCCCCAAGGCCAACGCGGGAGTGGTGGACCGGCTGGACGACGCAACCATCCGCAACCCCCGCGCAACCTCCACGCTCCAGTTCGTCGCATCCTCTTGATTTCTATGGCTTCATTGTCAATTGCTGTATAGTGAGGCCATGGGGCTTATCGCGTTCGCCGCACTGGTTTTGGTGGCGCTGCTCGGAGGGATGACGTCGTGGCCAACGGCCGTCGAGACGGCCGAGCCGGGAAAAGCGGGGACGACCGGGAGAGTTGAGCTGCCCGTCTCGCAGGGAGACCGCCCTTCGGTGTCACCGAAGCCTCGGATGTACTTCCTCTACATCCATCACGACCGCGACCCCCTGGTGGTGGACAACTATCGAGAGGAGAAGGGGGAGATCGTCTTTGAGAAATATGGCGGAAAGATCAGGATCCCAAAGGATGAGATCTTGAGGATCGTCCCCGATCAACCCGACTCGCTCGGCTTGGTCCAAGCATCTGGGCCGTCGCTTCTCCCCTCGAATCTCACCAGCCAGTCGCCGACCACGCTCTACCTCTTCCTCAGAGGCGGAGGAAACCTGAAGGTCTCGAAGCTCGTTCAGGAAAAAGATCGGCTCCGGCTCACCCTCGACGAGGGGAGCTTTACCATTCCCACCGCCGAGGTCGTCGGGATTCTCAGGATCCGAACGATCGGCGAGCAGCAGCCCGAGGCGTGGCTCGAGGTCAAGGGTGAAGGTGCGGCCGCCGGGGCACCCCTTCAGCCCGAATCGGCGACGCCCGCGACTGAGACCGCGACCCGATCGGGACCGATTCTGCCTTCAAGAGAGCAGGGTGCGCCGCCAACGGTGAGCGCGTCGCGCTCCTCTGACCGGCCCCACCTACTCCAAACGGCCTCAGGAAGGACGATCAGGGTTGACAAGTTCTGGATCGAAGCAGGAGAGGTCAAGTTCAGCCGGTTCGGGGGGGTTGTCGGGATCCCGCTCTCCGATGTCAGGAAGCTCACCCCTGAGGCGTCAGGACAGGAGAGAACTCCAGCGCGCCTCGTGCGACTCGTCGGCCCGACCCTCCTCGAGGTTCGGGTCAAGGGGGAGATGCGGCGCGTTCGGCTCCTGGGGGTGGAGGCCATAGACGGGCTGGCGGAGTCGCGGGACCCCTGGCGGCGACTCACCCCAGGATCGGTGCTCCAGCTCGAGTACGATCGGGAGGTGGAAGAGGGGGATCGGACCCTCCTAGCCTACGTCTTTCTCCCCAGCGGGCGAATGCTCAACGCGGAGCTGATCCGACTCGGGCTCGCCCGCCCCCTCGTCGATCCTCGCGCCCTCAGATACCTCGACCTGTTTTACGAGCTCGAGGGCCAGCCTCGATCCGATCTTAAAAAATAAGGCTCTACCGGCTCTTCCCTGTGAAGAGTGTCCGCATCCGCCCTATCCTTGACAAGACTTCCCACCACTTTTATCCTACGGATATATACGGAGGTACAATATGCTCTCCAAACGTGTGGAGGTTCTGTTCGACCCGGCAGAGATGGAGGCCTTACGCCGACAGGCGAAGAAGGCCAAGAAGTCCGTTGGGGCTCTAATCCGTGAGGCCGCGACAGAAAAGTACCTGACACCCACTTCAAAGGAGCGGAAGGAGGCCCTAAAGCGGCTATTCTCGCCTCAGCGCGCAATCAGTTTCCCGTCTTGGAGAAAGATCAACAAGGAACTGGAAGACAGCTCTCTTGCTGCTCTTTCCGAACCCTTTTCCTATAGGTAGAGAAGAAATCGAGGCAGCGCGAGGATCTGATGCGGGCTTATTCCTTCCTGAGTGCTCGTGATGCCGTCCACGCAGCGGTAGTTCAGACTAACGAGCTTGAAGGTATAATTACCGCCGATAAGATCTTCGATCGGATAAAAAGCCTCAAGAGATTTGACATCAAGTAGATTCTCTGCACCCGCCGGGGGCCCGGTTATTCTCCTGACGACCTCTCCTCGTTTTTATGCCCAAGCAGAGAGATCGTCATTCCTGACCCGCGCGCCGTGAAATACCTCGACCTCTTATACGAGGTCGAGGCTCAGACCGCGCCCAACATCCAAAAATAAGAGGGCCGCTGGCTTTCGCCAGCGGCCCCCGGGTGAGTGGGTCGGCCGGCGTGGGTGTGCCCTACAGCCCGCCGTCCCGGGGTGTCATGCTCATCCACTGATCGTGCAAGTCAGCGTGACTTTCACGTTCACCGGCGTGCTCCCGACCGAGTCTTGGACGGTAATCGTTTCGACCGTGGACCCGACCGGCATGGAGCCGCCGGGGTTCGTGTACGTGAAGGTGCCGCTCGGACTGACCGGCGAGATTGTGCTGATCCCGTCGGTGCTGACGAGGTACGGCGGCACGCCGCCGGTGATCGTGAACGTCACCGAGAAGGACGCGAACGTGCAGGGGGCCTGCGGCGCTGGCGTGGTAGCGACCGTGAAGCTCCGTTGCGCGCTGGGCGGGGACACCGCCAAGGCCAGAGGGGTGATCGTTATCTTGACGCTCTTGGTGCCACCGGCCGAGTCCGTCAGGAGCAGGAAGAAGTCGCCCTTGGTGCTCCCGGCCGTGAGCGTGATCGTGGCCCCGGTCGTCGAGCTGAGCGAACCCCCTTCCGCCGGGAAGCTCCAGCTGTACGGTGGCCGGCCACCGGTGGCCTGGAAGACTATGGTTTGACCGGGCCGGAGGCTCTGGTCACTGCTCGGATTGATCGTCAGCCCACCCGCGGTCAGGGAGATGATGATCTCGACGCTCGCGGAGTTGTTGCCAGCATCCGTGCACTTCGCGAAGAACGTACCCGTCAACGAGCCAGCAGTGTAGATCACCGTGCGCTCGTTATGGCGGTTAAGCGTCCCGCCTGTGGCTTCCCACCTGACGGGCTCGACACCGCCCACGCAGGTTAAGTTGACGCTGTCGCCCGGGGCCAGGGTGATCTTGGGGCCCGGGTCGATCTTGAGCGCGCCGGGCTCGTTGATGAAGAGGGTCGCCTTCGCCGTGAGGCCCTGAACAATGGCCGACACGTCGACAGAGAGCCCCTTAAACGTCTCCTCAATCGAGATCTTTGTCACAAATTTCCCCGCCGCGTCCGTCTTTCCTGCGACGGGGTCGATGGTCCCACCGGACGTGGCCATCTGGACATTTTGACCATCCAACGGAGCGCCGTTGACCGTGGTGGCCAGGACGGTAATTCCGGCGCTTCCGCCCGGGGGTATGGTGTTTGGATTGATGTTGACGCTGAGTCTGAAGACGCCGTTCTGCGCCGTGCCGGTAATGGTCGCGCCTGTACTCGGCCCCTTGGAGCCATCGGATCCCTTGTTCTTACACCCAACCAGGAGAGCGGGGATAAGGAGGAGAGAGAACAGTGCTATCCCCCTGAGTGTCCTTCCACGATTTCGCATTGATCGAGTCATCTCCCGCTCCCTCATTGGTGTCTCTCCTAGAAGATCGTGACCAAGACCGTGTTGTGGGCATCCTCCACCGTGGCAGTCACGATGGAAGTGCCCTTGACATCTTTCGCGCAGAGGACGACGAGCGCAATGCCGTTCGTGGTCGAAACCGTCACCGCGTCAAACTCCTCGTCACCGACGGGGAATCGCCCGAGGGACCGCGTGAACGTTACCAGTGCTCCATCCACCAGCTGCCCCTTGGTGTTGAAAACCTTGGCCGTAATGTTCGAGCAGCCCCCAGGCTGGTCTGCGCTGGCAGCCGCGGGAATCGCGTTAGGGCTGGCCGTCAGGAATACCGAAAAGCTCGACGGAGTGCTCGTGGAGGTTTGGCTGTTCGGGCTACAGGCGGCAAGCCCAAGCACGAGCGCGACACATCCCAGGAAGAACCGAGTGCGAATTCGGCCCATCTGAACTCCTCTCATCGGGAGGCTCCCGCAAGCTCGGAGGCCTCGTTCAATTCGTGAAACATCTCCCGCACAAGAGCCGCGGGAACGTTTGAAACGACACGCGCCCGCCCGATCCCCTCGAGGAGGACAAAGGTCAGCCCTCCCGCCCGCGCCTTCTTATCCAGGGCCATGGTGCTGAGGAGGGCCTCCACCTCCGCCGCGGGGAATGAGGTAGGGAGGCCGGCTGTCCGGAGCAGGGCCGTCAAGCGCTCCACCCCCCGTTCATCCAGCCCGGCGAGGCGCCGGGAGAGCCGGGCCGCCCCCACCATCCCGATCGCGATGGCCTCCCCGTGCAGGTACCGCCCGTATCCTTTGACCGCCTCGATGGCATGGCCCAGCGTGTGGCCGAGGTTGAGGAGTGCGCGGAGGCCCGTGGTCTCCTCTTCGTCCTTTTCAACGATCTCCGCCTTGAGTCGGACCGCCCAAGCGATGATGTGAACCAGTGCCTCGGGGTCCAGCGCCAAGAGCGAGGGGAGGTTCCCCTCTAGATAGGCAAACAGCTCGGCGTCCAGGGCAGCCCCGCACTTGATGACTTCAGCAAGGCCGGCCACAAACTCCCGCCTGGGAAGCGTTCGGAGGACCTCTGGATCAATCAGCACAAGACGGGGCTGATGGAAGGCCCCGATGAGGTTCTTGGCGCGTGTGTGATTGATGGCGACCTTCCCGCCGACGCTGGCGTCCACCTGCGCGAGGAGGGTCGTCGGGACCTGGATGAATGGCAGACCCCGCATGAAGGTGGCCGCGGCAAACCCGGCAAGATCTCCCACGACCCCCCCTCCGAGGGCCACCACTCCCGAGGTTCGATCGAGACCCGCTTCCAAGAAACCATCCCAGAGGGCCTGAGCGTGGGCTAGGGATTTGGCATTCTCGCCGTCGGGGACTTGAAGAAAGTGCGGCTGAAGGCCAGCCGCCGCCAAGCTCTCCCGGACGACAGATCCATACCGGGTGGCGACCGGGGGCTGGGCAACAACCGCCACCGCCTTGCCTAGTCCGAGCCGGAGAAGCTCCGCTCCCAGTTGAGGAAGCAGTCCCCCCCCGACTAGGATCGGGTAGCTTCGCGGACCGAGCTGGACTGTGAGCTGGCGCATAGGATTAGCGATGGAAGTAGTACCGGGGCTTTGGCCCCCTGGCCTTGTATTCTGCAGCCTGCTCAAGGATCCGTTCAATCCGCAGGCCGACCACGGTCAACTCTCCGAGGACTTCAGTGAGGCGCTCGCGCTGGAGCCCGAGCGCCATCTGGGCCTCTTGCGGGGACATAGCCCTTACGGCCCCCGGCCCAGAGGCGCCGGGTTGCGCGGCGACCGTCACCGCTGAGGTCGTCGTCGCCAGGTTTTTCAGCTCGTCCTGGAGCCGTTTGAATATGGTGTCAGCCTCTTTGTTCTCGGCCTCCAGAATTTTCAGCAAAATTCGCCGCCGGGAGCCCCGGATCGTCTCCCCCTTGGACGGAGTCATCTGAATTGTGCGGACGGCACCCCCCTGGACGATCTCCAGCCTTTCAACTCGTTCACGCGGAACCGAGAAGAGGTAGCCACTGTCACCCTCCTGGTAGAGCACCCAGGCTTCTTCCTCGAAGATCTGGTCGGTGACCACAGGAGTCGTCCTATCGACCAGGTGAATCCGCACCTCTGCCGCTGCGGGAGCAACGAGCGCAACAGCTCCGATAAGCCCGATGAGCCACCCGCGCATCACGCCACCCGTTTTCATCGCGTCCTCAGCCATTCCAGGTAGCCGGTCAGGTTGCGTCGGATTTCTTCCACGCTATCTCCCCCGAACTTCTCAAGGAATGCCCGGGCAATCTCAATAGCAACCATCGCCTCTCCCACGACGACCGCCGAAGGGACGGAACACACATCGCTCCGCTCCACGCCGGCCTTACTGACCTCTTTTGTGCTCATATCCACCGACTGCTTGGGGGCCATGAGGGTAGAAAGAGGCTTCATGGCCACGCGGCAGACGATGGGCTGGCCATTCGACACCCCACCCTCAATCCCACCGGCGTTATTGCTCAGGCGGCTGTACCCTCCCGCGGGGCCGGGGTCCGACGCTCCGGGGGCATAGACGATCTCGTCGTGGACCTGCGAGCCCAGACGACGGGCCGTCTCGAATCCCAGCCCGACCTCCACTCCCTTCATCGCCTGGATCGACATCAGGGCGCCAGCCAGCCGGCCGTCGAGCCGCCGGTCCCAGTGGACATAGCTCCCCAGTCCGACCGGGACGTTGAAGGCGATGATCTCGAACACCCCGCCTAAGGTGTCGCCCTTCCCCTTGGCGCTCTCGATGGCCTGGATCATTCGGTTCGCGGTCTCGGGGTCGGTGCAACGAACAGGCGAGGCCTCGGCCCGTTCCCGAAGCTCCTGCCATGAGAGGCTCGTCTCCGCGGCCTCGACCCCTCCGATCTCCACCACGTGGCCGACGATGGCGATCCCGAACTCGTCGAGGAGCCGTCTGGCAAGCGCCCCGACCGCCACGCGCGCGGCAGTCTCCCTGGCACTGGAGCGCTCGAGCACATTTCGGAGATCCTCATGCCCATACTTCAAGGCCCCCGCCAGATCCGCGTGACCCGGGCGCGGGCTGGTCAGCGATCGGTCCGGCACCGGCTTCTCCTCCAACGGCCCTACCGCCATCACCTGGCGCCAGTTCTCCCAGTCCAGGTTCTGGATCACCATCGTGATAGGGCTCCCCAGAGTCTTCCCGTGCCGAACCCCCGAGGTGAAATGAACCCGGTCCCGCTCAATCTTCATGCGGCCGCCTCGCCCCGCCCCCATCTGGCGGCGCGCCATCTCCACGTTGATCTCGTCTTCAGTAACTGGCAGACCTGCAGGCATCCCCTCGACGATGGCCGTCAGGGCCTCGCCGTGGGATTCGCCTGCCGTCAGAAATCGAATCACCGCCAGATCTCCGATCTCTCGTCAGTGACGAAGCGGGCGGGAGTCTTGGACTCTTCAGAAGGCACCGCGGAAGGCGCGGCGGGAATCGGGGCCGAAGCCTGCCCTGAAGGCACCGGCGCCTGCTCCGAGGGAGCGGAGCTTGCGGGCGACTGGCCACCAGTCGGCGGTGGGCCCGGCGGCGTCTCCCCGGACGGTGCCAGCGCCTTGGGTGGTGTCTCGAGGATCCGCGCAGTCACGAAGATCATTAGCTCCTTAACCGAACTATCATCGGTGTGGTTCTTGAAGATCCACCCAAGCACTGGAATCCGGCTCAGGAATGGCACTCCCCGCTCCCGCTCGTTTCTGTTTTCCACCTGGAGCCCGCCGATCACCGCGGTCTGCCCATTGTCAATAACAAGGCTGGTGATGCCTGATCTTGTGGAGGTCCGAGGAGCGACGATCCCTGGCTCCCTGATAATCTCAACCAAATCTTCCTTCTTGATGCCAATGGTCAGCGCGATTTTGTTATCCGGGGTCGTTCGGGGAATCACCTGGATCCGTGTAGTCACGTCCTTGAAGGATATCGAGACCTGCTCTCCACCCTGGCCCCTAGTGCTCGTGATGGTGGGAACCTGTTCACCGCTGGATACCGTGGCGGGCTGGTTCTCCAGGGTCACGACGCTGGGGCGAGAGACGATGTTGGCCTTACCCCGATCCTCTAACGCCCTGAGCGCTGCATCCAACGCAAAGTTACTCGCGATGACTCCAACCGCGAGCCCTGTCGCGGCGCCAACCGGAAGGGTCGGAAGCACATCAACAACGGAAGTCCCACCAGGCCCGGTATTTCCCCTGGTCGTGACCACCGGGGCGTTCCTGCCGGTCTGCGGTGTGAGAACGCCTCCCCACTGTATGCCTAAGGCGACTGCCTCGTCACGGTTGATCTCTACAATCCGGGCATCGATCTGGATAGTTCGCACCGGCTTGTCCACGGTGTCGATGAATCGTTTGATCCGATCGAGGTTGTCCGGAACGTCTCGGACGATCAGCGAGTTGGTTCGTTCGTCAATAATGACGCCCCCCCGCCGCGTCAAAAGGGGCTTGACGGACTCTTCAATTCCCTTTTGATCTTGTTCCCTGACCGAGTCTTTGAAGAAGCTGATGAGCTCCACCTTTCGGAGGCCGACATGGGCGTACTTGAGGGGGATGATTTCCTCCTGGAGGGGAGCCTCCTCCTTCGCCTGTTGCCGCATCCTGTCGATCTCCATTCGGCGCTGCTCCTGGCGGAATTTGGACTCCTCTTCAGCTTGGTCCAGCTTGATCTGTTCCTGGGCCTCCTTGGAGAGGTTCTCGAGCTTACCTACGCGAACGATGTTCCCCTCGCGGACGTAGGCCATCCCGGCGCCCTTGACTACTGCGTCCAGGGCCTGGTCCCAGGGGACGTTGTTGAGACGGACGGTGACCTTCCCCTTGACGTCCTCCCCCGCGACGATATTGACCCCGCTGAACTCGGCCAGGATCCGGAGGAGGTTATGGATGTCCGCGTCCTTGAAGTCCATGGAGATGAGCTTGTCTTGGCTCCGACGTGCCGGTGGCGCTGGGGTCGGGACTGGGGCCTGAGGCGCCTGGGCCGATCGAGAGGGCGACGGAGGAGCAGTAGCGAGCCGAGTGCCCGCAGTGGATGGTGCCGATGGCTTCGGCGCTTCGGCCTTGGGTGCGGGGACGGGCATCGGGCCCTTCGCGACGCCCGTCTCGCTAAAAACCACCAACACGCCTCCCTCGACCGCGCGGACCTGGAACTCCGTGGGCGCGACGAGATCAAACACCACTCGAACGGTAGACGGATCGGTTCGGTAGAGGGAAGACCGAATCTGTCGGATCCGGGGGTCCTTCAACGAAAGGGTCCCCATCTTCATCGCGGGAGTTGCCCCCACGAGGTCCAAAGCCACGCGCGGCGGGTTATTCAACCGTTCAGTGCGATGCGTGACGGCCCCCTCCACCCGCACGAGGACCTGGGAGGCCCCGTCCGCCTGCGAATGGACCAGTTCCATGACCCGGGCAGGTTTGGGCTCCTGGGCGCCTGCGAGCTGGAGGATCGTGGTCTCTCCACCGCTCCACAGAGCACACGAAAGCCCCAGCAAGCTCGCAAGCACTATTCGTCGCACTGTTTCGCCCCCTCTTGTCATGCTCTAGTTGGGATACAGTGGGATAGACACGATCCGAGAGCGACCTTGTTCCTCTCTGATCGCAAACTTCACGCTCTCCGAACTGATCTCCACCACTTGGCCGCCCAAGATTGAGTCCTTTTCACGGAGGATGTAGCCGAGTCCGTCTTGCGTCTCGACCAGGGCCCGCGCCTGCCCGTCGCGATCCCGGAGAATGCCCACCAACTTTAGGCGACCCAGCGCCACCTCCTCCTTGGACAGGCCGGCGTCCTTCTTTTGGATCAGCGGGCGGAAAGGATCTCGGCCCTCCGGTGGCGCTCCGGGAACTTTTTGCTGCTGGGGCGACCCCACGGGGGGGGCCGTCTGGGCCCAGGTCGGGAGAATTCCCAAGGCGACCGTGACCAGGCAGAGCATGAGGGTCCCGATACGCCGGGGCATCGGTTTCCCCTGGCCCAAAAGGACCAGCTCAGCGAGCCGGCCGCGCTTTTGGCTTCGACTCACTCGCACCCTCCTTCGAGTGGCTTTGAAACACCGTGGCGACAAGGCTTGCGGTGATGGCATTCCGACCATCAGGATTCTCCACGGCCTTGGCATGTAACTCCCCCACATTCACGATGCGGGGAATCTGACTCAACTGGTTCAGGAATCCCCACAGGCTTTGGTACGCGCCATTAATTGAGATCTCGACCGGGATCTCTCGGTACAGTTCTTGATCCAGGGGGTTCTTTTGCTTGAATATGACCACCTCGAGCCCGGAGCGGCCCGCCACGGTGGCCACCTGGCGGAGTAATCGCGGGATTTCCTTCTCCTCCGGCAATCGGTCCAGGATCTTCGTGTATTTTTCCTGCAGCTCGGCTCGCTCCCGCTTGATCTTCTCCATGTCTGACACCAGAGCCTTCTTTGTATTGATCGACTGCTGCAAGCGGACCACGTCGGCCGAGAGGGCTTTCATCTCTCCGGCGCGGCCCGTGTAGACATACTTGTAGAAGCCGAAGTTCACAACGATGAGAAGCAGAACCAGGAGAATGAGCTTCTGCCGTGCTGTCACGCGATCCATGAGTGCCACGCTGCGCTCCTCCCGACCTTACGCCCTAGAGAGGAATCCCCCAGGTGGCGGTAAAGTTCATGACCTTGACTTTCTCCACCTCCGTCCGCTCGGTCACAGAGAGATCAACATCTTTGAAGCTCGCAACCTTGCGTAGGTTGTCCAGAAGGTCAGCCACCATGAAGTTCGACATTGCCAACCCCTTCAACGTCACCTTGTAGCCTGTCACCTCCGTCACCGTTCGGGTCTCTTTGCCTTTTGGTGCAGCCTGGCCCCGCCCTGCGGCAGGTGTTTGCGCTGGCTGGTCCACCCGCTCCTTCGCCTGTTCGAGACGTTCGATCACCCCGGGGGCCGCTGGAGCGGCAGCCTGTTCTTCTCGCTTGGCGACGATTGGCTGGACGTCTAGGGCCGTCAGCCAGACCCCCTGAGGGACGCTCCGGAGAATCCCATCCATGAGAGCCACCGGAACTCCCTGACTCCGCTCGAGGCGGCTGATGATATCCAAGCGGCGCTCCAAGTCCTGCTTCATCCGCTCGAACTGCGTCCGCTCCGCGAGGAGCCCTCCCAGACGGGTCTCCTCGGCCCTCAGCATCGTTGCTTGCCCGCGGAGCGAGCTGAGCTTCCATTGGGAATAGCCCCACCATCCGCCCATGGCAACGACCTCGAGGAGAAGGACGAGGGCCAGGATGGTGGGAACGCGGGAAACATCTGCGGCCCGCAGGGTCGGGAGGGCCCGACGCGGCTTCTCCGCTCGTGGGAGGAGGTTGATCCGGATCATGGCCGGTCTCCGGGCCAGCGCATCGCCAGCCCCATGGCGACGGCCAGCCGCGGCCCTAGCGCTCTAATCTCGCCCCTCGGGAAGTCCTCGACCTCCGTCTGAACGTTTCGGAAGGGGTCCACAATCCCGACCTCGATTCCCCACTGGGCAGTCAGACGCTCCCTGAGGCCAGGGAGGAGGGCACACCCTCCGCCCAGGAGGATTTGGCTGATGCGCTCGTGCTCGCCGGTGGTCCCGAAATAGTCCAGGGTCCTCTGGATCTCCGTCCCCAGTTCCTGGGTCACCGAATCGCTCACATTTTCCACCTCTGACCCAAAGCTCCCACCGGCGTCAGGGTCCCGAAGAAGGGGTTCGGCCTGTGCCGGGTCAATACCCAGCCGCCGGCCGAGGGCTCCGACGATTTGCCGCCCCCCGAAGAGGATGTCTCTCGCGTAGACGCAGCTCCCCCTTTGGATGATGTTGGTGTTCGTGACCTCAGCCCCGACATTGACGAGGGCCACAACTTCCCCTTTAAGCTCGGGGTAATTCACTTCGAACTGGTTCTCCAGGGCGAAGACGTCGGCGTCCACGACGACCACCTTGAGGCCAGCCGCCTCGGCAACCTCGACATAGGACTCGACCCTTCCCTTTTTAACCGCCACAAGCATGACCTCGATCTCCTGTCCCCCCTTGCCAACGATCTGGAAGTCGAGATTCACGTCATCGGTATCGAAGGGAATGTGTTGCTCCGCCTCCCACCGGATCGACTCTTCCAACTCGGCCTGGGACATCTTCGGGAGCTTGACCCGCTTCGCGATCACCGACCCCCCGGAGACCCCGATGACTGCGTCCTTCGTTTCTATCCTCGCTTGGCTGAGCGCAGCCGAGATCGCGGCCTGGACTCTGGCGGGGTTGCGAATCTCTCCGCCTTCGACGACTCCGGAAGGGATCTCCGCCAGCCCGAAGCCCGTCAGATGGTAGCTCGAACCGGCTCGCTTGAGTTCAACCGCCTTGATTGAACTCGACCCGACGTCGAGGCCGATCACTTGCTGTCGCTTGCGTTTCGCGAATAGCGCCATGGTCTCTCTGCTCGCTAACTTGTCAAGTTGTTCGAAACATAAAAAACATAAAAACCGTAAGAAACCGAAGAAACGTTAGCAGAACGACTAACACTAACCCTTGAATGCTTGTATGTGTTTGCAGTCTTTTTAATCATTTTCCACGATTTAAGTTTATGTTGCGGGTTTTCCCAAGTCAAGAAAAAAAAGGAGCTCTGACAGGTGATCATTAAGTTACTGAAAATATTACTATATTTTACTCATGGCAGATTTCATTGGTTTATTGTAGTTCGGTGAGAGAAAGAAAAACGGGAAGGGAATTACTCCCGGCTCCAGGAAAACGATCAGGGAATTACGCCCGCCGACGCCCTGCCAGGAGCCCGCGGACGGTATTGAGGAAGTCCGGAAGGTCGAAAGGTTTGGGGATCACGAAGTCGACCCCCAGCTCTTTTGCCCGACCGGTTGCTCGAGCCCAGTCAAACCCTGACATGAGGACGACGGGCGTTGTCGTCTCCGCTTTCTTGACGGCCTCAACGACATCCCAGCCAGGGACGTCCGGGAGGGTGAGGTCAATAACGGTCAGGTCGAACGGGCCCGAACGCTCCCGCACCTTCTGAATCCCCTCGAGGCCAGACGCGGCGACCGTGACGCGGTACCCTGCATCCCGGAGCAGTTCCACGAGCACGGTCCTGACCGTCTCATCGTCATCCACAACAAGCACGTCGCGGTCTTCGTCCCGAACGTCGGCCGGCACCAAACCGCTCTCGCCTGCGGTGGGCATGCGGAGCGTGACCGTGGTTCCCTTCCGCGGCTCGCTCTCAATTGAAGCTTCCCCACCGTGCCGTGCCATGATCCCGTACACCAGGGCGAGCCCCAGACCAAGAGACATCTCTTCCCTCGCGGAGAAAAACGGCTCGAACGCCCGCCGCCTGACCGACTCCGACATCCCGACCCCCGTATCAGAGACGGAGATGAAGCCTGACCCCCCCTCGGTGCCCGTCCGGACGGTGATCGTGCCGCCCAGGGGGATTGACTCCACGGCATTGGCGATCACCTGAACCACAGCCTCCCGAAGGTCTTCCTCGACACCCAGGATCGGGGCATGTGCCCCAAAGTGTGTAGTGAGCTCAATCCGGATCCCCTTGGCTGCCGGCTCGTCCCGCCACTTCGGGCGGGTCTGCTCGATCGCCTGTTGGACGACATCGTTGAGGTCCACCGGCCCCAGCGCCTCAGACGAGCGCTCTCGACTGAACTCCTGGATCTGTGTCAGGGCTTGGATCCCGGTCCTCGTCGCCCGCTCGATCTCGCTAAGATTCCCAGTCAGCTCCTTGGCCTTCTCCCGCTGGGCCTTCAGGAGGAGGAGCTGGGTGCGGCCGAGGATACCCGCGAGAACGTTGTTGAAAAGTTGTCCCACGCCACTGGCCATATTCCGAAGCGCGTGCATCTTCTCGTCCATGGGGACCTGAGTGATCTCCGCAGCCTGTGCGGCCTGAGCGGCTTGGAGTTCCCCTAGGCGACGCCGCAGCCAAGCCACCTCCTCCCCGTCACCCTTGGTCCCCTTCCCGGCCTCGACCGGAACCTCCCGGATCACCTCCTTGATGACCTGAACCTCCTTCACAACCTCAACCGGCACTTCTTTCACGACTTCCTTCACCACCTCAACCGGGCCGGCTTGGGGCTGGGTGACGCGAAGCAGAGAGGTAAGAAGCTCAGCACCCAGGCGGAGCGCCGCCAGCTCACCGCCATCGGCTGGGGCGCCCTGGGAGCGACCAACCGCGAGGAGTCCGAGAGCCTCCTTGCCGATCCTGAGGGGGAGAAGCCCCGCCACGCCAATCCCCTTTGCTGGACGCGTCAGCCAGACTGGGTCCGCCTGTTTTAGAGCTTGGCCGAGCTGGTCCTGTGGAATAGCCGAAAGGGGCTGGGGGTGGCCAGACGGGGCAAGCCAAGTAAAACTGCTTCCGGTGGCGATCGCAACCGCGACAAATTCCATCCCCCCGGCGGCAGCGACAGCCGGAAGGAACGTCACCGCTGCGTCCTCCGGCTTGCCAACCTTTCCCAGCCCTGACTGGTGGGCCACGAGGAGGGATTCTATCCAACTTGGCGTCTCGGGCTTGGCTGGCTGGCCTTTCGTGGCAGGCTCCGCGGCCTGCCCACTCTCTCCCAATTGTTTCAGCAACTGGATGAGGAGGGTGGCGCCCCTGATGCTCATCACCTCGACGCCAGGCGGCTTGATTGAGAGAAGCCGCTCATACTGGCGGTCATCCCCGTTCACTTCCAGGATTAAGTTGGCATCCGTGCGGAAGACCGCCATCCAGTTCTTCTCGAGCGGAAGCTTGAGGCTCTTGGCGAGCTTGGCGCCCTCGGAACGGTCGCTTGAATCTGCGACCACGGTGATCTCGACATTCGAGACCTTCTTGAGGGCCTCGATGGCGTCAACCATCTCGGCTCCGGTCCCTACGAGTCCGAGCCGGACAGTGGTATCAGTGGTATCAGAGGAAGATGAAGATGCCATTATCCGACACTATACCCTCGGATAAACCTCAGAGCAACACATTTTGAGACTAAATCCAATAGATGCAAAAGAAAAGCCAGAAAAAGAAGGCTTAAGTCCGATCTTCAGAAAATCGGGCGTCGCCAAGCCCCGTGGTGGTGGGTCTTCAGTCTGCCCCTGGGGCGGGGGCCATAAACACCTTAACCGACAGATACTTGCCCTATTCTTCTCACAGGGGCGGGCTGTTCAAAAAGGTCCAGATGCAAGGCGGCGAGGAAGCGAGGAGCGAGGCGTACTTAGCCGTACGTTGCAACGACGAGCGACGAAGTCAACGCCGCAGATGGGCCTTTTTCAACAGCCTGCTAGCGCCCCTGACGCCAGGTGTACGTGTTAAACCCCAGGCCCGTCGTCGTGACGACGAAGTTCTCCAAGGTCGGAAAAAAGGGCGGGGCGAGGCCCCTGAGGAGATAACGCTGGTCATGGCTCCAGTTGGTCGCGTAGCCGTGCACCAGGTTGGCTCCCGAGAAGGTCCCAAACGGGCCGAAGGTCATTTGAATCACACCACCAACGAGATTGGCATTGCCCTCAGCAGGCCTCGCGCTCTGGCGGGCCGCCCTGAACTCTCCTCCAGCCCCTCCATCAAGATTAGGGGTCATCACGATGAAGTGAAGGTCAACGGGGCCAAAGCCGTCGGGCGTGTCAATAACGACGTCTCCATTCCAGGAGACGAGGCCGAGGACGTTATCCACCCCGATCTGGTCATCGCTCCCTCCCCAAACCCCATCGGCGCCTCGCGGGTCCGCTTGATACCGGAGGTGATGTGTGATGTTGATGGTCCCATCGGCAATGATGTCGAGCAGGGTGTCCCGATTGACGGCGGCGGCGCCTGTGGTCGGCCCGTGGAGGGCTTGGATGCCTCCGGAGTCCACAAAGACCACACCATTGGTGAGACCACTCAGGGTCTGAGCGGTGATCCCTGGCTCGGGGGTCCATGGGTCGCTTGCGTTCCCCGTGCACAGGCTCCCGTTCCAGTGGCACTGGTGACTCACGGTTGTGGTGCGCGCGACACGGTCCACAGTGATTACTGTGCGACGCATCGAGCTGGTCTGGATCAAAAACTGTTGGCCGGTGATCCCCCCAGGATTCGCCGCCAACTCGAAGTCAACTGCGGGCCCCTGGATATAGATCCCACCGGTGGTTTCTCCCACTGCTGTGGCTCCCACATGAACGCTGTAGTTGGCCGGTGGGGTAGGAGTGGTCCCGCCCAGAGCCGCGTTCCGCTGAGCCGAACGGGCTCCGCTCCCTGGCAGCGGGATCGGGTCGATCGCCGGGGTTGTGGGATCATAATCGAAGCTTCGGTCGAAGCCGGCGCAATCAACTTGGGTGCAGGCAACCGCGTTGAGACCGAGCTTGGGCGTATCATCCGGGGGATTGCTGTCAGCCTCAAGGTCATTCCCGGCGTGCTGGAAATTGGCTCGACCGTGGGCTTGAGTCGCCCCCCCTTTGAAGGTGGGACTGAACGAGATATTGAAACGACTGTTCGTGTGCACCGGGCCGTCGTACACGTGGCCGGAGTGAAGCCACACGATCCCTGCCGAGCCTGTCTGGGCATCATTCAGGAAGTGAGCGAATCCTGTATACCCCTTACTCAGGGCAATCGCGAAGATCCCGTTGGGAAGTTCGGGGGCTTGTGAGCTCAGGCTCACCACCTGTCGGGCCCGGCCCGCAATCCCCGTTGATTCAATCCGCCACCGATAGGGGAAGAGGGCGTGATCTCCGCCTGGGCTCACAAGAGGCGTGGTGGCGGCCGAGACGACGACGCGAGTCGTGTAGGCGGGGCTCACATTGGTCAACGTCATGACCGCCTGCTGCGCATCCGGGAACTCGGTGCCGTCAGGACGGCGGTCCCACGGCGGGTCCGGACATTCACCGGCGGGGCAGACGACAAAATTGGTTCCGCCGGCTAGATTGGCGAATTCTGCCAGGAACAGGGCCGCCCCAGCCGGCGAGTTGTACCGATTCTCGAGATGGGTGGACGTCAGAGGGACCGTGGCGACTTGTAACGACAAGTCCGTCGTGAGCCGCTGCCTCAAGACCCACCGCCCCACGTTGGCCCCCGCTTCGGCGGCAAAAAACGCCTGGACCGCCTCCCGGTCATTCTGAGCGATCAAAACCTCGCTCCGGCTCAGGGCGATGAAGCTGGCCAGAGTGATGCTCAGGAGGAGCATGGCGACGACTGCCGCAAAGAGCGCCGCGCCCCGCTGATTGCTGAGGAGCCGCCAACAGGCGAAGGCTCGTTGCAGGCCGATCAAAAGGGTCCAGATGCAAGGCGGCGAGGAAGCGAGGAGTGAGGCGTACTTGGTCGTACGTTGCAACGACGAGCGACGAAGCCAACGCCGCAGATGGGCCTTTTTCATCGGCCTGCTAAGGAACGTTGCGCGGCCTAACCTCAGAGCGAAGCGTCCGAGTCACGGCCTGTCCCTGGACCGTCCCCTGAGCCGTCAGCGTGACGATGACCCGGCTGATCCGACGCAAATTCCCCGGGGTCATCCCGCACCTCCCCCCGGCCGCAGTCGGTGCTCCGGCTTGATCAAAGTATTGAAAGATCGGAACAGCGCCTGGATTCGGAACAATCCCGAAGGCCAAACTCTGCGCAGAGGCACCTCCATTCTGCTGCCGGAATACCCCATTGAGATACTCGAATCGAACATCCTCCCAAGGATCATCCAGATCGCCATCAGGCGGAGTTCGGTCCGCATTCCCTTGGAGGTCAGCGAAGACCCGGAGGCACTCCTCGCCAGCCTGACCGAACGCCGTGAAGTTGGGAATGCTGGCAGGGTTCGCCCCCCCATTTCGAACCACCTGGACCACGCGATCCATGGCGACGCGAAGGCTCTGCTGCGCCTCCGTCGCCTCGGCCCCATCAAGGTAGGCCAACTGAGTCTCCCGCCAGACCGCCAGCACTCCCAGCACGAGCAGAACACCGAGGGTCAAGGCGATCAGAAGCTCCAGGAGGGTCACACCCCGATCCCTGAAAAGTGCGTCCATCATCCCCCCGACCGGACGAAGATCATCGTCAACCCAACGAAGTGCGGCTCGCCTGTGGCCTCACGGGTAAAGACGCTGACGGTGACGGTCTTGCTGCAGGGAGTGCCTGGAGGGACGCAGGTGGCGATTGGGACGTTATCCTGGATCGTCACGACCCGGCGGAACGTCGGAAAGTCCTGGACAGGGTCCTCGTCGGGAAAGTTCTCCCCCGTGATCTCGTCGATCGTCGCCGTATATTGACGGTTGTGCATGGCCTCGAGCGTTTCCTGGGCCAGGCCGACGGCCACGCTGATCTGACCACCGGTGTGGACCGCCATCCGGCTTGGGGGAAAGCCGAGGGCGAGCCCGAGGAGCGCAATCGTCAGGAGTAGCATGGCGACGACGACCTCCACGAGGCCCAGCCCGCTCTCGCGCTCTATCGGCAGGACGACTTGCACGTTCGGACCCTCCCATTTGGTGTCACGGTCACGATCCAGACCGTGGCATCCTGGTATCTCACCGTCACAGTCCCGGCAGGAGAGGCGGCGCCTTTCGGGGAAAAGTTGATGGGGTTGTCAGGCGGGATCAGGGTCGCGCCCGTGGCCACCGGCTCGGTGGTGTCGGGCGGTCGGCTGGCCGGGCAGTCGTTGGCGCAAGCGATGGCTATGGTGCCAGGGCTGAGCGTGACCCGATAGGTAGCGGCGGTCGCTATGGCGTTCGCCCGCGCCAGACGAAGGGCCCCCGCCACCTGTTCGGCCGCTCCTCGAGCCTTCGAATCCGAGAGCGAAGCGCCGATCACCGGAGAGATTGCAAGGGCCGTGATCGCGATGATGGCGAGGATGGTCACCAGCTCGATCACGGTGTATCCCGCCACGCGGATTATCCTGGACTTCGTGCTCACGCCTTTCAGGGAGCAACGCAAATGCCAGGCGCGGGTGTGCTAAAAACAGGAGGTTAGAGGGAGTGCGGGCGGGCGGTCAGTGGTGGTGGTGGAACCTTGAGCAGACGCGCCTTCGCCTTCGACGGGCGAAGGCGCGTCAGGTGCCTAGCGGGCTAGGGACGGCCCGGGCAGAGTGATACGTCAGTTACAAGTCGCGGGGATGTCCGGACTGGTGAAGACGTTGTTGGCGTCCGTCGCGCGGCAGTGGAGCCAAGTGCTTCGCATGAATTGCGCCGAATATGCCCCGGGCGGAATGCTGACCCCTTTCTTGGCGGCGGAGCCATAGGCATTATTGTAGACAAACTGAGTGTTCCCCTGGATGTCCACCCCGTACGCCACCACGCCTCCGTCAACCTGAATCGGGTTGAACTCGACGTTTCCAGTACTGAAAATGATGCCGCTGATCTCCACCCCTGTGCTACTGAGTTGCGCGACCGTGGTCTGCTGCGGTGGAGGTGGGTCCCCCCCCGCTCCAATCCCTGGATGGTGGATGATCAGGGCGAACGGGTAGCCCGGCGCGTTCAGGTTGCCCGCCCCATCACTTCCGGCGTTGAACAAGGTGGTGTTCACCCCTCCGCACTGAATCCCGGCCGACAGTCGGTTGGCGCAGAAGCGGGGACTGAGCAGGACATCAGAAGCCCCGGCCCCGGTCCCTGGGACATTATTGCCATGAAGGACAACCGTCCCCTGGACGTGCGTATTGTTTCCCGTGTTCACGATCCCCGCCACGTACACGACGACTCCGCTACCTAGGGTGGTTTCACCGGCAGCATTGGCAAGCTTGTTGATGTATTTGATCGTCCCGCCTCCCGGAGTGGTCCAGATGGGCACGTCAAGAACCAGCCCGCAGCCCAGGGTGTTGGGACTAGGATTGGCGTTGCCGAGTGCGGGGACCCCTGCCACGCACCCGCCCACACCAGGGACAGGGCAGTAGGCACGGAGGTTCCGCCCTGCGGGGGCATTGGGAATCCACTGTGGTACGTCGGCATTATATATCGCCAGCGCATCAATGCTGAGGGCCATGTCGAAGTAGGACTGGGCGGGGTTCGCATTCCCGATCACTCTAACCGGTCCGGCGTTCCCCTCAAGGAGCCACTGGGCCGCCCAGATGGGGATACATCCAAGTCTTCCAGCATCCGTTATTTGAATCGTCGTGGGCGATGGAAGGCCGGCGAAGACCTTGGGGCCGTGGGGGTCCTCTGTCTGGCATGGCTGGACGTAGATCCCTGCCTGCGTACACGGGTCGTCACCGGTGTACGTGGCGCACTGGCTGGTAACGTCATCGCTGGAGCAGACATGCTTGAAGGGGTCATCGAGGATGACCTGAACCCTGGCCTGGGCCCGGCCATTTCCAAGTCCGGTCCTCCCAAGGGCGGTGAGCATGACCTCACCGTTCGTATCTGTTTCCGGGACAGGGACGCGCCCCGGGTCCTCAAAGTCGTTATCCACACGGATCGTAAAATTCCCCGCGCTGACAGCAAAGATGCCGGTCGTCGTGCAAGGCACGCCGTTCGCGGTCCCGTTCGCGCCGGTCGTGCAAGTGCAAGGGCCGGCGTTAGGATCGCAGGTGTAGGTATTGCCCAGAAAATTCGTGTAATCCGTCAGAACCGGTCGGAGATGATTCCTCACCGCCTCAAACCCGGCCTCGGCCACCATCTGAGCCTGGCGCGCGCGGTAGTCGTTGATGCCGATCCGCGCCTCCAGATTACTGAGGGAGGAGAAGGAGAGCGCAAAGACCAGGAGGAGCAGGGCCGCAACAACGGCCATGAACAAGGCCGTGCCGTCTTCATTCCAGAGCCGTTCCTTCCAGGGGGCTGGCCCCTTTTTATTTTGGGCCTTCGTTTCCATCATCATCTCCTCCTCATACTTTCTCATCCTATCGATCCCTGAGCCGCCTATCGATCCCTGAGCCGCACATCCGATTGAAGAGTGACCGTCGATCCGAGAAAGGTCTGCGGGGCCGTAGCCGTAAGAGTAATCCTGACGAGACGGATATTGAGGTCATTGGCTGAACCGCCTCCAGACGCCACAGCGCCGCCCGCCGCATTGAAATACTCGAGCTGAAAGCTCGTGATGTTCTCGGCCAGCTCCTGCGGTCCGCCTCCTGTGTCTCGTGAGAGTGTCTGCGCGCCTGCGTTATAACTAAACGTCACATTTTCATCAGCGTCAGCAGTGCTGCCGTTGGTGTCTCGATCCATGCGAACTTGAATGGAGTTCGCAGCGGTCACGATTGCAAAGACGTTCGGCCGGACCGGATCGAAGGCGCTCCTGGTGTTGAGGGGATTCGCCCCGGGGTTGGAACAGTTGGTGCCTGGAGGGTTGGGAGGGGCCGGAATTTGTTGAACATACCGGCAGGGGTCGTATCCGGCCAGCCGGATATCGCGCACCAACTGCTCCATGGCGGCCCGCGCGTCTTGCTGGGTCGCAGCGGCCGCTGAGCCCTGAAGGTACGCCATCTGGTCCCCGCGCCAAAGGTAGAAGATCCCAAGAATGATCAACGCAAACATCACGATGGCGACAAGGAGCTCGACGAGCGTGAACCCGTCCTGCCGCTTAGCCAAGTGAATGCCTTGCCTCACCATTGCGATGTGTCTTCTCGGCTACCGTGCAATGAGCGTCTGAAGGTTTGCGGTCACGTTATTCGTGCCCTGGAGGCTAAATGTCACGTTGACCGTGACTCGCTTGAATGTCACAATACCTCCGAGGGTCTCCAGATTCTCCACCTGCACTGTCCGCGAGTAGCCCGAGGGGATCGTGGGAGTGCTAAATAGGGCGTCGCCGGAGATGTCCCCGGTGCCCATGCCATCCAGCGTTTGGAAGCTCAGGCGCCTGATCTTTTCGATCGCATCTTGGGCCAGATTCGCCGCGATCGTGTACTGCCCGCCCTCATTCACCGCGATTCGCGCCACGGGGAAGGCGGTGGCCAGCCCGGCAAGCGCGATGGAGAGAATCAGCATCGCGATCACCACCTCCAGAAGAGTCATGCCCGAGCAGTTTCGGACGTGTCGCATCAGACCCACTTCCTTCAGGGCACCGTCACCCGGACCCTGCCGGCCACGGTGACCGTTACGGTCCGCTGATCAGGGCCCGCGTTGACGATGATGCTCTTCGCAATCGAGGTCCCGGTCGACTTGAACCAGATGCACCACTCCCCACCACAGTCGCCATCCGTGCCCCCCTGGGGGGCGACTTGGCCGTTGTTGACGAGACGGGTCGGTCCCTCGCCAGGCGCCAAGTCGGGACACTGGCCCACGGGGAAGCAATCGATCTGGACCTGATTCGCCCCGGGGAACCGGATTCGGTATTGGGCAGATTGCAGGATGGCGTAGGCTCGGGTCTGCTCAATGGCAGAGGCGACCTGCTCGGCGGCGCCCTTGGCTTTGCTAACGTCCAGCGCGTCCAAAACGTTCGCCATGAGCGGAATAGCCATGAATGCCACAAGACCAATGATGAGGATGACAACAATTAGCTCGATCGCGGTAAAGCCGGACTCTGTGTGCCTCATCCGAACCCTCCCGTTACCTGATAAGCTATCAATTGCGTTTGTTGTACTTCTTATTGCTGTAGTTTGCATCTAATGTTTTTTACCATGGGGTTCATAGGGTGTCAAGTGCTATTTTTGTCCGGTCCTCGCGCAGATTCCTGAGCCGGGCTTGGGCCGATTGGAAGGAATCTACCGCTGGAGGTACCAGCGGAGGATCGGCTCGCCCCAGAAGACGGCCACGAGCCCTCCGAAGGCGAGAAACGGGCCGAATGGGATGGCATCCTTCCGGCCTCGAAGCCTGAGCAGGAGCAAGACCACCCCCACCACCCCCCCCGCCAGCACCCCGAAGAAGATGGCCAGCAGCCCGGCCTGCCAGCCGAGAAATGCTCCTAGCATGGCGGCCAGCTTGATGTCCCCGCCTCCCATCCCGCCCCGACTGACAAGCGCGATCAGGTAGAAGAGCCCCCCGCCCACCACCGTTCCGACTGCAGAGGAGATAATCCCCGGAGGAAGAAACCACGCGCCGATCAGCCCCAGGACGATCCCCGGCAGGGTGACTCGGTCGGGGATGATCCGGTGCTCCAAGTCAATAAACGCAACCACCACCAGGGCGGAGACCAGTAGGACCGCCCGCAGCCCCTCCAGAGTCAGCCCGAAGCGGGTCCAGACGAGAACAAAGAGAAGCACCGTGGCGGCCTCTACGAGGGGGTAGCGCCAGGAGATCGTTGCCTTGCAGGCGCGGCACCGACCGCCCAGGAGGAGAAAGCTGAGCAGGGGGATATTGTCGTGCCAGCGAATCGGCGCGGTGCAATAGGAACAGCGGGAGCCCGGGAGGACCAGGCTCTCGCGGCGAGGCAACCGGTAGATGCAGACGTTGAGGAAGCTGCCGACGACGGCCCCGAGCCCGAGCATCAGGGCCCAGACCAACGGAGCAGAACTCAGGCCGGTCATTCTCTCATCCGGTGGTCTCTGGTTCTCCCCCCTCTGGATGGCTGCTTAAGCTGTAGGATAGATCAGATTTGGTCTACACTGCAAGCGCCCGTTTCATGCCGCCTCGAGGGATCACTCGTGCGCCGGGCTGACCGGTGAGGACCGAGCGGCCAGCCTGGAAAGCAATCTCGCTCCGAAAAACTGAGGGCGACGGCCCTGGCCGTCGCCCCCCTCAAACCTGAGACCCGAGTGGGGAGCTATGGACAACCAGCCCCCGGGTGCGTGTGATTCGTCGGATGGGACGCGGCTTCGGCCCCTCCCACGGAGACATTCCAAAACATCCCAACCGCGCAGAAGCTGGGGGTGTCATGTCCCAAGTTCGCCACCCCATCTCCATTGAGGTCGGCGGGGTCTATCGTGGGTTTGGTCTGGAGCAGCACCTGGGCTTCCGTCGGAACTACTCCCATTGCCCCGAGGGTAATCACGGCAGCCGAGTTGAGCGCCCCGATGGCGCCATCCTCGGCGGAGATTGTGGCGACGACCACCAAGTTCTGGTAAGCGGCCAGGGCGATGGCCGCCAGGATGCCGATGATCGCCACCACGATCATCAGCTCGATGAGGGTGAAGCCTTCCTGTTTCTTGAGCATCTTCATTGCCGTCCTCCTTCTATCGGTTACTAAACGATCCCCCTGCCGGTCCCAATGACCAATGAGGGCGTTGCTTTCGAGGGTTGCAAGGTGCGTGCCATCATGTCGAGGGACAACCGGCCCTGACATCTGGCTGCTCCCCACAGGAAGCACAATTTTCTTCGGAATCCTCTCACTTCCGATCCCGTCCCACAGGTCTTCTTTCCTCATAGCGAGCCAAACGGGGAAGGTCCAGCGTTGCTCCCCCGAGGAATTGGGCTTCCGGGGAAAAGCCCTCGAATTGTCATCCGCCGTGTCAAAAAGTGTCAGTTAGGAAGCCCAAGCCCAGGGCAGAAGGGACGGGACTCGGAACATCGGCCCAGGCCAAGACGATGAGCGCGACGAAAAATGCTGGTGTTCGCCCATCAACTGTCCGCAGACGTCTCTGTCGAAATCGTGGTGCAGTTCGGTATAAATCCTGCATAGATCATCGGGCAGGGCCTATGAGGCGGACCCGAAGCGGGCGCGGGCGATCAGGCCGCAATTCAATTCCATCCGATGACTCCGTTGGTCAGACCATCTCAGGATACGACCCGGATGGGGAGACGATCCTTCTGAAGACGATGACCTTTCAGCCCGGGAGATCCCACAATCTGAGACGTCTCACCTGCCTCGCGATTCTCTTGGTGGCGCTGGCGCCGCGGGGCGTCCTGGGCCACGTCCTCTCCGTGGGACACGTCCTCATCGCGGTGCGCGAGCTCGAGATCGAGCTGATTCTCCGTCTCAGCCTGAGAGAGATGACTGCCCGCCTCTTTCTAGACCGGGATGGGGATGGCAAGGTGAGCGAGGCGGAGCTGGCGTCCAGCCGAGAGGAGATCCTCGCCTATCTGGAGACCACCGTTGCGGTGACCGTCGAAGGGGGACCGCTGCCCCGGGAGGTGGAGCGATTCGGCTTCGATACGCTGGGTGGAGGCGCCCCGCACTTCGTCGAGATGAAAATCCGGTTCCGCTCGCCGCAGCCGCTCCAGAACTATACCATCCGCGCGGACCCGCTGACCGAGTCCGGCCAGCACCGAAGGCTGTATGGAGCCATTGAGCAGCGCGGACAATGGGAGGCGTTCGCCTTTTATCCAGGAGCGGAGTACCGGGGCACCCGCCTCAGCTTTGTCGCCCACGCGGCCCGCTTCGTTCGTGAGGGGATTCTCCACATCTTCACCGGCTACGACCACATCGCGTTCCTGGCGGGCCTCCTCCTGCTCGGTGGCGGCCTGTTTGGCGTTCTCAAGATCGTCACGGCCTTCACTGTGGCCCACAGCATCACCCTCTCGGCAGCGGCCTTGCAGGTGGTCGTGCTCCCCTCCCGGTTCGTGGAGGCCGGGATCGCCTTCAGCATCGTGGCGGTGGCTGCGGAGAACCTGTCGAAGAGACCCCTCGTTCCCAGCCGGTGGCTCGTCGCGTTCTTTTTCGGCCTGATCCACGGCTTCGGATTCGCCAGCGTCCTTCAAGAGCTCCATCTGCCCACAAAACGGCTGGTGTCATCTCTCTTTTTCTTCAACAGCGGCGTGGAGGTGGGACAGGTGTGCATCGTTCTCCTGATTGTGCCGCTCCTCCGACTGCTGGCGCGGACCACGGTGCAGGGGCTCGTGGTCAAGACCGCCTCCGCCCTGATCCTCGGCCTGGGTCTCTTCTGGCTCTACGAGCGCGTCTTATAGTCGGCGGATGGATGACTCCCGGCTGACTGCGGAGCGGTGAACGCGCCCCTGTCGATCCCGTACTTCTTGACGAGGTAGCGGAAGGAGCGAAGGCTGCACCCGAGGAGCTCGGCCGCCTTCGTTTGTACCCCCCCGGTCCGCCAAAGGGCCTGCTCGAGAAGGGAGCGCTCGATGTCGGCCACGACCCGCTCGATGGAAACCCCGCCTGAAGGAAGCTCGATGGGGGCGGGCTGGTGTTGACTCGACCGGAGGATCGACTCTGGAAGGTCCGCCACATCAATGCGGTCCGATCGGGCGAGGGTCACGGCGCGCTCGATCAAGTTCTCGAGCTCCCGAACATTCCCTGGCCACTGGTAGGCCTCCAGCAGCGCCAGGGCCTCCGGGGCCACCAGCTTAATCGGTCGCTCCACCTCGCTGGAAAACCGCTGAAGAAAGTGATAAACCAAGAGAGGAATGTCTTCCGCCCGATCCCGGAGAGGTGGCACGTTGAGCTGCACCACATTGAGGCGGTCAAAGAGGTCGTCGCGGAACAACCCCTTGACGGCAGCTTCGGTCAAATCGCGGTTGGTGGCGGAGATGATCCGAACATCCACCCGGACCTCCTTCGTTCCCCCCACGCAGCGGAACTCGCGCTCCTGAATGACGCGGAGGAGTTTGACCTGCAGGGTCAGCGGGATCTCCGAGATCTCGTCCAGAAAGAGGGTCCCCCCGTGGGCCAGCTCGAAGACTCCCTGGCGGCTGGCGACGGCCCCGGTGAAGGCCCCCTTGACGTGGCCGAACAGCTCGCTCTCCATGAGTTCATGGGGAATCGCACTACAGTTGAGGGGAACAAACGGGCTGCCCTTTCGGGGACTGTTAAAGTGGATCGCCCGCGCCACCAGCTCCTTTCCCGTCCCGCGCTCACCGGTGACCAGCACCGTCGCCCGGCTCCCGGCCACCTGGAGGATGGTCTCGAACAGCTCCTGCATCCTCGGGCTTTTCCCCACGATGTTCTCAAACCGGTACTTGGTCTCGATCTCCCGGCGAAGCCAAACGTTCTCTCTACGGAGCGCCCGCTGCTCCAGGGCTCGACGGACCTGGACCTTGAGGGTCTCGGTCTTGAACGGCTTGATGAGGTAATCAAAGGCCCCCTGCTTCATGGCCTCCACGGCCGTCTCGGCGGTGGAGTAGGCGGTCATCATCATGACCACGAGCGTCGGGTCCGTGCGTTTGGCCCGGCGGAGGACCTCAAGGCCGTCGATTCCGGTCATCCTGAGGTCCACGAGTGCCAGGTCGTACTCCTCGTCCTCAAGAAGACGCAGCGCCTCTTCGCCGTTCTCCGCCTTGCCAATCTCGTAACCCTCCCGCTGGAGGGCAATCGCCAGATAGTCGCGGAGACTCCGTTCGTCATCCGCGATGAGAATCTTCGCGGACCGCGCGTTGCCCGTCTCACCCATCCGCCCGCTCTCCATCGCCCAGGGGGATCATAAGGACGAAGGTCGTCCCCTTCCCCTCCTCACTCTGCACGTCAATCCGTCCATCGTGCTCCTGGACGATTCGGTGGACCATGGCCAGCCCCAGCCCGAATCCTTGGGGCTTCGTGGAGTAGAAGGGCTCGAAGAGGTGTGGGATCTGCCCCGCGGAAATCCCCAGCCCCGTGTCGGCGACCCATATCTCCAGGCATTGCTCGGAGGCCTCATCCTCCCTCTCCCACGGACGCGTCCGGGCGCCAAGCACGAGCCGTCCCCCGCCGGGCATGGCCTCCGCAGCATTGACACAAAGGTTCCAGAGGGCCTGGCGGATCTGCTTGGGATCCAGGGAGGCACTCAGGGTCCCTAGCGTCACGTCGCTCAGGATCTTTACGCCGGGGGGGACTCGCCTGTCATAAGAAAGGAGGTGAACCATTTCTCTTAGGATCTCACCCACATCGCAAAGCTCCCGGCGAACCGGGTGGACCCGTGAAAACTCCAGGAACTCGGTCAGAAGATTGTTGAGGCGGTCCGACTCCTTAAGGGCGATCTCCATCAGATCCCGATCGGCTCCTTCGGGTCTTAGACTCCGCTGCAGCACCTCAATCGAGCCGATCACCGAAAGAAGGGGGTTCCGGAGCTCGTGCGCCAGGCCCGCGGCCAAGGCCCCTGCCGCCGCCAGGCGATCACCCCGGCGGACCTGTTCTTCCATCCTTTTGATTTCGGTCAGGTCCTGGAAGCTACCGACCACGCCCATAGGGACCTCTCCTTTGGAGAGGCGGGCCACGCTCAGCCCCACAGGGACCAGGGCCCCGCCCTGCCGGAGGATCTTGGCCTCGAGCCGCCGGGTCTTGGTCCCCCTTTCAAGATGGGCCAGGACCCGGCGAAAGGGCTCGATCTCGGTAAAGGTCTCTTCCCATGAGCAACCCACCAGGGCTTCCGGGGCGATTCCTGCGATCGTTCCCGCCATCCGATTCGCCGTGAGGACCTTGCCAGTCCGGTCAAGAGTGACGAGGCCACTGGGAACGCTCTGGATGATGTCCTCGTGGAGCACTCTCAAATCGGCCAGATCCGCCTGGGACCGAGCGGCAAGTTGACCCACGCGTTGGAGATGCTCGGCGAATTTGGCTGAGATGTAGGCCACCATGAAGGAGGCGCAAATGTTCCCGAGGATCATCAGGAGGCTGACACTCGCCTGAAAAAGCGTATCCTGGCGGGCCGGGTGCTGTGACGCCGGGGGGATCAGGTCGTAGAGTAAGAGGGTCAGAAGCGTGCCGTGGAGCAGCACCGCCCCCGCCGCAGTGGGAACACTCCGCCACGGCGCCAATACTCGACTCGAGGCCATGATGGACAAGAGGTAGAGGAACGTAAAGACGCTGAAGGCCCCGCCAGTCACATAGACGAGGAGTGTCTCGAGAACGAGGTCCCCCGCGATCTGCGTCACGGCGAAGCGAGACGAGCTTCGGACTCGGCGAAAGACCAGGAGGGAGGCGATGGAAAACCCAAAGGCGCCCGCGATGACGACAGAGAAGGGCAGGAGGGGAAAGGGAATGCCTCGGAAGACCGCTGCCCCGCCCACAGACACAAGGACCACGGTAGCCACGACCACTCGGCCTGAGAGGAGCCGGGCGACCGCGGACCCCTCCCCCGAGGACATCACTACCTGGGCGGCCACTGGCCCCTTTTTATTTGATAACCGTGATCAGACGGAAGATCGGGAGATACATGGCGACGACGATCCCGCCGACCACTACCCCGAGGAAGACGATGAGAACCGGCTCGAGCAGCGAGGTGAGGCCCGCCACCGCCGTGTCCACCTCCTCCTCGTAATAGTCCGCCACCTTGCTGAGCATGCTCTCCATCGCTCCTGTCTGCTCCCCTACCGAGACCATCTGGATGACCATGGGGGGGAACACCCCGCTCTCTTTGAGCGGGGCCGACACCGTCTGCCCTGCCGTGATGCTGGTCCGGGCCGCCATGACGGCGTTCTCCACCACCCGGTTCCCGGCGGTTTTGGCCGTGATCGCCAGACCGTCGAGGATGGGGACACCGGCACCGAGGAGCACCGATAGGGTCCGCGTGAAGCGGGCCACGGCGATCTTCCGGATAAGGCCACCGAGCACCGGCGCCCGAAGCACCAGTCTGTGGACAAGCAACTTCCCGGACTCTGTCTTGTAATAGGCGCGGATCAAAAAGACAAGGCCGACGAAACCGGCCAGAACCAATAGGGAGTACTGGCGGATCATGTTGCTGAGCAGAATCACGACCCGGGTGGGGAGCGGAAGCTCGACCCCCACCCTCGCGTAGACGCCCGCGAAGACAGGGATCACGAAGGCCAGAATGAATGCGACGACGACGACCGCCACGAAGAGCACGGTGGCCGGATAGAGCATGGCCATCCGGACCTTCTGCCGGAGGGCCATCGCCTTCTCGAGATAACCACTCAAGCGGTTTAGGACGGTGTCCAGCACCCCACCGGTCTCCCCCACCTTCACCAGATTCACGTAGAGCTCGTTAAAGGCCTTGGGGTGCTTCCGCATGGCATCGGAAAGCGTAGACCCCCCCTTCACGTCATCCGCGATTTTCGTAATGATCTCCTCGAAACGCTTGGACTCTGCCTGACTCGCCAGGGCCTCGAGGCACTGGACCAGGGGGAGCCCCGCCGAGATCATCGTGGAGAACTGGCGGCTAAAGACGGCGATGTGCTTGCCCTTGACGCGGCCACCCAGCCGGAAGCCAACCTTCAAGCCGGCCTCCCGCTTGGGAGAGACGTTAATGACGCGGATCTGCCGATCCCGAAGTTGGCGAGCAGCCCCCCGGGGGTCCTGGGCCTCCAGTTCCCCCCTAACCTGGGCCCCGCCCGCCGCGACCCCGCGATAGACGAACATGGGCATCGCTTTTCCTCCTCTTATCTCCTCGCGCTCTTCTGCGAGCCCTCATCCATCATGCGGAGGAGCTCGTCCGGCAACAAAGTGCGCGAGAGGGCCTCTTGTCTCGAGATCAATCCCCGATGGTACGCGTCGGCGAGAGATTGGTTCATGGTGCGCATCCCGTACTTCTGTCCGACCTGGAGGGCCGAATAGATCTCATGGATTTTCGACTCCCGAATGAGATTCCGGATGGCGAGCGTCACGATGAGGATCTCGATGGCCAGGACTCGCCCCTTGCCGTCTCGCCGCGGGATCAGCTGCTGGTTGAAGACCGCCTCCAAGACCAGGGAGAGTTGAGCCCGAACCTGCGACTGCTGATGCGGCGGGAAGACATCGATGATTCGGTCGATCGATTGCGCGCAGGAGCTGGTGTGGAGGGTCGCGAAGGTCAGATGGCCAGTCTCCGCGATCGTCAGGGCGGCCTGGATGGTCTCCAGGTCCCGCATCTCACCGATGAGCACCACGTCGGGATCCTGGCGGAGCACATACTTGAGGGCGGCAGGAAAGGAGTGCGTGTCGGTGCCCACTTCCCGCTGGTTCACGATGGCTTTGTTGTGGTTGATCAGATACTCGATCGGATCCTCTACCGTGACGATGTGGACATCGCGGCGCTGGTTGATCCGCTCGATCATCGCCGCCATGCTGGTGGTCTTCCCATGGCCGGTGGGCCCGGTGAAGAGGATCAGTCCTTTGGTCTTCTGACAGAGGCTGTCACAGATCTCGGCGGGGAGTCCCAGCTCTTCGAATCCTTTCGCCTGATGGGGAATGGCCCGGATGGCCACGCCGACGGCTCCCCGCTGATGATACATGTTGACCCGGTACCGGCTGAGCCCTGCAACCCCGAAAGAGAAGTCAAGCTCAAGGTTGGCCTCAAACCGTTCCTTCTGCTCGGAGGTGATAATGCTGTATGCCAGATCCGTCACGTTCTCCTCGGTGAGACGAGGGTAGTCGAGCGGGACGAGGTGGCCGTGAACCCGCAAGATCGGGGGGGCCCCGACGGTCAGATGGAGGTCCGACGCGTCATGCTCCGACATGGCCACCAGGAGTTCCGGCATCGAGATCACGCTTCGGTCTCCTCTGTCTCATCCGCGAATGTTACGCGGAGGACCTCGTCGATCGTCGTCAGCCCGCGTGCGACCTTTCTGAGCCCGCTCTGGCGCAGTGTCCGCATCCCGATCTTGATCGCAAGTGTTCGGATCTCATTGGCCGGCTGCTGGCGCACGATCGCATCCCGGAGCTCCCGAGAGAGCCACATGAGTTCGTGAATGGCCATCCGTCCCCGGAACCCGGTCTGAGCGCAGGCGGCGCACCCTTTCCCGACATAGGCCTTCACGCCATCAGCCTCTTCCGGCCTAAAGCCGACGTCGACAAGAGCGGAGGCGGGGACATCCACCGGCTCGCGGCACTCGAGACAGATACGACGGACCAGGCGCTGGGCCACGACCAGGAGCAAGGAGGAAGAGACCAAAAAGGGAGGCAGCCCCATGTCAAGGAGTCGGGTTATCGTGCTCGGCGCATCGTTGGTGTGGAGCGTCGAAAAGACCAAGTGACCGGTCAGGGCTGCCCGGATCGCGATTTGCGCCGTCTCAAGGTCGCGCATCTCGCCGACGAGGATGACGTCAGGGTCCTGCCGCAAAAAGGACCGGAGGGCAGTGCCGAAGCCATACCCGATGTCCTCCCGCACGTGGACCTGATTAACCCCGGGGATGTTGTATTCGACCGGGTCTTCAGCCGTGATGATATTGATCTCGGGGTTGTTGATGGTGGAGACGGCAGCATACAGGGTGGTACTCTTCCCGCTTCCAGTCGGCCCGGTCACCAGAATCATTCCGAACGGAGTGGTAATTGCCTGCTTGAACCGATCCAGGTCTTCCTCTTCAAAGCCCAACTGGGTGAGGTCGAGGATCGTGCCGCCCTTGTCCAGGATCCGCAAGACGATTTTCTCACCAAAGATGGTGGGGAGTGAGGAGACCCGGAGATCGATCTCCCGATTCTGATACTTCAAGGAGATTCGGCCGTCCTGGGGGAGGCGGCGCTCGGCGATGTCCAGATTCGCCATGATCTTCACCCGGGAAAGGATCGCGGCTTCCATCTGCTTGGGGGGACTCATCATGTCGTGGAGCACCCCGTCAATGCGGTAGCGGGCTCGGAAGACGTTCTCGTAAGGTTCCAAATGGATGTCCGATGCCCGCTTACTGATCGCGTCGGCGATGATGAGATTGACAAATCGGATGATCGGAGCCTCATCCGCCCCTTCCTTTGCCTCGCTGATGTCAACCGTCTCTCTCCGATCCACCAGCTCGAGGCCCGTGTCGGGAGCGTTCTCCTGGTTCATCAGCTTCTTGATGTCGTCAGCGGCGTCGTAGTTCTGCTCGATGGCCTGCCGGATTGTGTCTTCGGAGGCAAGGACCGGGATGACGTGGAGACCCGTGGCGAACTGGACATCAACAATGGCCAGGACCACGGTCGGATCGGAGAGGGCAAGCGTGAGGGTCTTGCCGACTTTCCGAACGGGGAAGACCTGATACTTTTGGGCGATCTCCTTCCGGACGAGCTTGAGAACCTCCGGGTCCACTTCGATGCGTGAGAGGTTAATGGTAGGGATGCCGTATTTCCTGCTCAAAAAGTCAAGAAGCTGCTCCTCGGCGAGAAAGCCCAACCGTTTCAAGATCAGACTCAGAGACTCGTTGGACCTCCGTTGCTCGCCAACGGCCCTGAGCAGTTGGTCACTCGAGAGGAGACCCTCCTTCACGAGGAGGTCGCCTAACCGAGGGTTCATCGATTCCTCCCCCCCTTCCGGGGCGTGCCCGTCAACCCTCCCCCGCCGCTCCCCGCGTCCCGTTTCACGAGGTGGATCTCGATCCAGAGGCGAGCATCCGGGTGACGATCTCCAAAAGCCGGTCCATCCCCAATCCCTTCTGGAAGAAACTCACCGCCGGGTCGCCCGCCACTTTCCGGGCAAGGCCTTCGCTCGTGAGGGCGGTGACCATCACGACCGGGATTTTCGCGTCGATCCGACGGATGAAGTCCAGAACCATGAGGCCGTCCATATCGGGCATGATAATGTCCAGAACCACGAGTTCTGGCTTCAGCTCCTCGAAGCGTTTGAGCGCCTCGCCGCCCGTAGACGCCGTGTGAACCTCATGCCCTTCCTGCGAAAGGACCTCATGGAGGACATCGCGGACCGCCGAGGCATCATCTGCAATGAGGATTGTTGCCATTGTCTTTCCTTTTGAAACCTTTGTATCTATATAACAAAAATTGGTATCAAATTATATTTCATTATATAGTGGATTCTCTTGGAGTCAACTTTTTTCCAGTTTTTCCACTCCTCCAATCTCCCACATGTCTCATTTCTGCACTAAGCTTCCCAACACTGCCTCAAAAGCGCGGAGCGTTTCATCCTGAAAGGGAACGAGGTAGAGACGGCGCAGGCGAGAGCCGGGATTGGCCCCCAAATGTTGCTGGATAGCGGAGATCAAGGCTTCGGCAGAGTCTTGAGGAAGCATGCGCCCCACCCCCGTCCCAAAGGCTGGAAAGGCCAGGCTTTCGAGCCTCATCTCCTCGGCCCGGCGGAGGGTGGCGCGGGTGGCGCGGGTGACCAGCTCCAGGGTCGTGCGGAGATCTTCCCCCATTACCGCCGCGTGGATGACATAGCTGGCCGGGAGGTTTCCGGCTGTCGTGACGACCGCCTCTCCCACTTCGATGGGCCCGAGGCGAACCGCTTCCTCCTCGATGATGGTCCCGCCCTTTCGCTTGATCGCCCCGGCCACCCCCGCTCCCATCCAGAGCTGACTATTGGCGGCGTTGACGATGGCGTCCACCTCGTACTCGGTGATGTCGCGTCGTTCGAGGATGATCTCCGTCTGCCCGATCCTCACCTTCATTGCGCGTTCCCGCCCTCCTTTTCCCGAGATCTCGCTGACTAACAGGATGCTGAAAAACACCGTTCCGAGTGCAGGCTGATCAAAAAGGTCCACGACCCATCTTCGATGGGTGCCCGAGGCGGCGATTCGAGCGCCGGCTTTGCCGGCGCAATCTTGGGGGAGGTTCCGAAGGGGGCCGTCGAGGCCCCCTCCGAGGAAAGCCTTCGCCGCAGATGGGCCTTTTTCATCAGCCTGCTAAAAGGCTTGCCCCAGCGTGAAGTGGATTCTCCAACGATCTTCGCCTCGTTCCTCCTGAAGCCGGTAGGCATAGTCAAGGCGGACAGGCCCGAGAGGGGTCTTGAGCCGGAGCCCGCTCCCCACGGCCCATTGGAGATCGTCCAGGGTTCTAAGGACAACGTCGCTACGGTGTCGCCAGACTTGGCCCCCGTCCAAGAAGATCACACCGCCAAGCGCTCGGTAGAGGGGGATGCGAAACTCCCCGCTCACTGTCAGGACGGCCTCTCCGCCCTGCGGGGTTCCGCCCGGGTCCTTGGGTCCAAGCCGCTTATCACCGAAACCCCGCACCGAATTGCTCCCCCCCGCAAAGAAGCGCTCGTGGATCGGAACCCGATCGCTTCGCCCGTACGGTTCGGCCAGGCCCGCTCGAAGCGACAGGGCCACAACTCCCAAGCCCGCCAGGGAAGCAAACCAGCTGGTTTCTATCTCCGCTTTCACGAAGTCGTCCGTCCCTCCGAGGGGGCCGCCCGCCCCGGTCAGGGTGAGACCCGAGACCTGGCCCCGCGACGGGTCTAAAAGGTCATCGCGCGTATCGTAGGTGGGGTTCAGAGAGAGGCTGGATGTGGTGTGACTGCCTTCATCGTCGAGGAGCGCGGTGGGGTCCGTGATTTCAAGGAGCCTGACATCTTCCAGGCGATATCGGAGGGCCGCTCGGAAGGCCTGAGTGTATTCTCGACGGAGGCCCAGGCTGATCCCCGAACGCCGGATGTCATAGCCACGCTCTTCCCGGAAGTCGGTGAAGAGGTTCACTTCGCCGTCCATCCGAACACCAAACACCCACGGCTCTACATATGTCACTTCGGCCCGAGAGCTGATCTCCGAAACACGCACCCGAAGGGCGATGCTCCGTGCCGTTCCCCAGAGGTTTCGATGGCCGACCTCAACGAATCCGCGAAGCCGCTCTTCACTTGAATAGCCTCCCGCCACGGCAAACTGTCCCGCGTCACGCTCCACCACATGGAGAAGTAGATCCACCTCTTCCGGTTCCAGTTCAGGCTCCAGGGGAATGAGCCGCACGCTTCGGACGATTCCGAGTTGGTAGATCCGCTGCTGGCCGTCCAGCACCGCCTGATAGCGATACGGATCGCCCGCGGCCAGGGGGATCTCTCTCCGAAAGACCGGACCCCGCGTGCGCTGATTTCCAACGACAAGGAGCGAATGGAGGCGAGCCTGATGGTTCTCCTCCACCGTGTGGACCACGCGGACAAACTTCCGATCGGGGGAGAAGTCGAGATTCGTGGTCACGACGGCATAGATATATCCCTTCTGGCCATACCGATCCAGAATCGCCAACCTGTCTGCCTCCACCGCCTCCTCGCGGAGGGGGAGACCAGGCCTAAGACGGAAGGTGGAGAGGATCGCTGAAGGGACCAGTACCCGGGTCCCCTCAAGCTCCACCGCCCGGACCAGAGTGCGAATGCCCTCCCGTATCGCCAGAACCGGATCCGCCCGCCCCCTGGCTGAGTCCAGGCTTCGCTGAAGGACGGTGACCTCGGCGCTGAGAAACCCCTCTCCCCGATAGAATGCCATCAGATTCTCTACATCGGCCGCGAGATCAGCTTCCACATACGCCTTTCCGGGACGGCTCCTGAGGAGACTCAGAAGCCGCGATCGGGAGAATGCCGCGGATCCCTCAAGGCGGATATCTCCCACCAAGTACCGGGGCCCTTCCTCCACGGTCAATGTAACGATCCGACCCGGCGCGTCTCGCTCGAGGTGGCCCCGAACTACCACCGACGGGAAGCCCTGCTCGCGGTAGTGGCGCTCGATGGCAGACCGGCTCTCGTCCACTTCGAACTCATCGACAACTCGTTCTTGGCGGAAGGTCAGGAGCCGCTCCAATGCTTCGGTGGAGACTGATCGCACCCCCTCCCACCTGAGTTCAGTGCGGTCCCCCTCCCTCACCTGAATCACAAGGTCCACCGTCCCCTCATCCCCCTTTCGCTCGTCGCCCCGGACCATCACTGAGTAAAAACCCTTCGAAAGGAATTCTTCCTCCAATCGTCCGACGTCGGCTCGGAAGGTTCTGCCGTTGTACGGGGCTCCCTCCTGGGACCGGAGAAGGGCCCGGAGCCGTTCTCCGCCAACCTCGACAGAACCTTCTATCGGGATGGCCCGCACCCTGTAGAGGCCCCCTTCCCGAATGGCAAAGTTTATGACCCAGTCCCCGGTCGGCTGATCGATCTCCAAAGTGAAGGTGACTTTGACGTCCAGATATCCACGATCCCGATAGAAGGCGGCGATCTCCTCGCCCGAGGCGACAGCACCCCCCTCTCGGAGATCTCCGCCTTCCCTGAGGGAGAGGGCGTCTCGCAGCTCACGGTCGAGGAAGGTAAAGTTCCCAGAGAAACGAATCGCGCGGATCCACTGTCGCTTCGTGGCTCGATAGACGAGCTCGATTCCGCCGGGGACGTGGATCCGATCGACTTCCACCGTGGCGAAGAGGTCAGTGGCGAGGAGACGTCGAACCGAGCGCCCGAGGAGGTTTTCGTCCAGCGGATCCCCCACCCGTGTGAGGAGGAGCCGCTCCAACTCGGCAATCGGTACGGCCGTGGCTGCCCGAAGTTCCTGCCGGACGATTCGCACCACTTCAGGCCGAACCTCTTGAGGAAACCCTGGGGACGACAGCATGATCCCACCCGTCACAAAGACGATGAGCCTCCCCGGCTTCATGTCATCGGAAGGAAAGGGAGAACCTCACATCAAAACCATAGGCTCCGCGTTCGTCCTGGCTCCCGATAAGAGAGATGGCATCGGTCAGCTGATACTCCGCGGTCACCCGCTGCGTGGGCGACACGCTAATGGTTCGCGAATAGTTCACCTCCAAGCGCTCGCCGAGCCGCTTGCCCGCCGACACTCGGGCCCCCATGCCCCCTGATTCAGGGGTCGGCTCAATCTGGAAGACGTCGAGCTTGGCGATACGCCCAGCCTGCTCCACCACCTTTCCCGGGAGTCCCTCTCCGACGACAAAGCCCGCGGCCCCGCCCGCGATGAGGGCCTGAATCTGTTGTTGGGAGAGCGGCGGATCCGAGGCCAACTGGACAGTGAAGTGGTCAAGGCGGCCCTGTAGGGTGATCTGCACCCGCACCCCTTGGGCCAGGGTCTCTGCTGAGACCGTAAACTGCGGGTTGATCCGCCGAGGGTCGAGGAAGTCGACACGGCCGGCGAGAATCTTGAACTCGCGCTGGCGGTAAACCACGTTTCCCCGGACCACCTCCGCCTGACCGAAAAGAATGGGCTCGGCAAACGTCCCCTTGAGAACAAGATCTCCCCTGATCTCGACCCGGGCCAAGTTGTTTCGGATCCACACGTCCCCGGGGGCTCGGAGCTTCACATCGAACCGAATGGCCCTGATGGGCGGGGGAAGACCGGCGACGACCTCCTCCCAGCGGCGGAGACGTTGCGGGGCGGTCGGCTGGATATCCCGACTGTAAACGGCTCGCCGGAGCACCAGATCGCCCCGCACGAGGGGCCGGCTCCCCTCACCTTCCACCTGAAGGTCCAAGTCCAATGTCCCGCGGCCGAGGTCTGCGACTCGGAAGCGGAGGTCGGATCCTTTGAGGGCCAACTGGAGTGATTTGAGGGTAAGGCCCGGACCGCGTTCAGCCCACCCTGTCAGCGTGAACTCTCCATCTCCCCACTGCCCGCTCAGCCGGTCAACCGAGAGGCGAACCCCATCAAACCGGAGGCGCCCCTCCTTGAGAATCAACGGTTCGGATATCCGCCGCAGATCGAGTCGGGCTGAACTCACGGCCAAGACACCATCAACGCGAGGGGCCTCGGAGTTCCCCTGGAGGTGAAGCCGGAGATCAGCGCTTCCACTGGCCCCTCGGACATATTGGGGAAACTGTTCAAGGAGCGCGAGTGAGACGGCGCCGGCGACCGTGAGGTCGAGATGGCCGGCCGGCCCGATTTTCCCTGAGAGCGTCACACGTGTCCCCATCCCGGTCACTGTGAACGGCTCCATGGTGAGGGATCGCTCTCGAAAGCTCAACTTGACTGCGTCCACGTTTGTCCACTCAAGCCGACCACTCTTCGCGACGAGCCTCGAAAGGCGGACTTGAAGTCTCAGCGTGTCAGCGCGGCCCCAAATCCCCTCCCCCTCCAGCATCCCCGAGAGACGAAGTCTCCCTTCCTCCCAGAATGGTGCCGCCTCGGGGCTACCGGGACGAGGCGCCCCGGGCCGGATCAGGTTGAGCAAGTGGGCCGGATGGACGGTCAGCTCAGTGATTCCGAGTCGGAGAGAAAACGCCTGAGGAGTCACCCCACGAAGGGCCACGTGCCCGCTGCCCTCGAAACGTCCCCCGTCGGTCCGCCCCTCCACCCGGTCCAAGATAAGCCGGTCTCCCGCCACACGTCCTTCCGCTCGAACGAGTTCCACGGGTGGCCACCCTTCGGGAGCGAAGCGCAGCCGCTCGAGTGAGAAGTGACCGTTGGGAGTTGGAGACACCCAGGGCCCACGGAGCGCCACCTGCCCTCGGAGGAATCCGGAGAGTCCTTGAAGGGTAGGGTGAAGCCGCCCGCCCCGGAGGAGGCTCAGGGGAATGTTCCCCTCGAGGTTGAGATCCCAGAAACGCGCCGGCTCGACCTGGCCACGAATGCGGAGGCGCCCCTCACCGGCCTGAAACTCCCCGGCGAGCTCAAGACGATCGAGAGAGCCAGTCACTCGAAGCGGCCCGCGATTTTCCCATCGCTGACCATCGACCGAGATCTTCGCCTGATCGAGGTTCAATTCCAGGACGGCGCTTCGAGCGCGGCCGATCTCCCCGTGGAGTCGAGCGCTTCCCGAGACCTCTCCATCGAGCGGAGTCGCCCAAGAGGGCAATGTAGAGGGAACCAGGGCCTGGAAGCGACTCACGGGAGCCGCTCGAGCCCGAAGCGAGAGAACAAACGGGCGGGCTGCCGCGAGACTCACTTCTCCCTGGAACTGACTGCCCAGGGCCGGCAGGATTACGTCGGCTGAGATGCGCTGATTTGCCACGCTGATTGTTCCATTGACCCTCCCGAGAGAAATTTCACCCCGTCGAAGGTCGGTGAGGGCGATCGCGCCGCTGAGATTCGGCTGTTCAAGCGTCCCTCCGAGGTTCCCCTGAAATCCTCCGCGTCCTTCAAGGCCCGGCCACCGATCTGCGAGGGCCTGAAACCCCTCCAGCCGGAGGTCTCGGAGTTCCACTCGTCCGGCAAGGGTCGCTTGCGTCCCGCCCCCGTGCAAGACGAGGCGCCCCCACGCTCCCCGAAGTTCAGCTTGCGACACAGAGAGAGTCCCGGCCTCAAGGTTGAGACTGGCCCGTCCCCCTTCGATCCTTTCGCCCCACGCACTCGCCCGCGACAGCAGAACGTCTGCCGTTCCGGCGAGCCGTCTCCCTCGCCCGTTTATGGAAATGGGTCCGCTGACCCGTCCGGTCACCGGCCAGTCATGGCCAGTGAGAGTGATGAGGCGGGACAGATCAATGTTCTCGACGCGGCCTGTCGCCTCGTACACGAGAGAGTCAAGATCTCCACCGGGAGCCCATCGAAGGCGTCCCGCTCCCGTCACTCGCCCCTCACTCTCCTCTACCAAGAGCGACGAGATGGCGAGTTCTTCTCGTCCGAACTGCCCGCGTAAGGCGACCTTCCCGAGTGGGACGTCTCCCCACCGCTCGAGTCGTCCGTCAAGCTGGACCACCAAGCGAGGGTTGTCGAAGGAACCAGTGAGTTCACCAAGGATGGACGCCTCACCGCGGAGATCCGGGACCCACACGGCTAAGTCTGTCGAAACCCCCTCTCCGCGCACGGCGAGGCGTCCCTCATGAATGTCCCCCTGGAGTCGGATCTGCTGCCCCTTTCCTTGGATTCTGAGAGAAAGAACTTCCAGACGTCGCGCGTGATAGCGAAGCTGGGCCTCTCCCTGCCAGATCGGACCGAGCTGGGCGAGACGCGATCTTAAGAGTGAGGGCCCGTCACCCTCGCGGGTCACGCCGCCCTGTTGAAGCTTAACCGTGGCCTCCACGGCGACATCGTCTCTCTCCCGAGACGATCCCGCGATCGAGGCACTCCCCCCGACGGTTCCGACAAGGCCCACCGCCGGCCAGAGCTCACTCAGGCGGAGGTTCTGAGCTTGGAGCCCGAATTGGTACACGGGGTGTGCCGAATCCCAGCGCACGCTCCCGTTCCCGGTCACGAGACCTCCAGCGGCGTTGAGGGAAAAGTCGGAGAGGACCACCTGTTCTCTGTCTCCGTGGATCCTGGCCTGGGCGAGCGGGAGATGAAACTTCCCCAGATGTACCAGGGCCGGGTGGAGGGTGGCCATCTCATGGAGATCCTGACCTCTGACAGAGAACGCGAATCGAGGAGCTGGGCCGAGCGCGACCTCCCCGATTCCACTCAACCGCGTCCGGCCGCGGACGATGTCGAATTGCTCCAGCGTAACAGCCGGGCCGGCCCACTGGAGCCTCGCGGAGATCGGGCCAAGGTCAACGGACCGCCCGGCCCAAAGACCTGCCAGGCGCTGCATCGCCGCGCGACCCTCCCCCGACACCGCTTCACCGCTCTTCACGGCCAAAGTCACGTTGATCCCTTCGGCCTCGAGCGTGAGGTCGTGTCGCCGATCCAGAAAGACGACCCTTCCTTCCTTGAAGGTGATCCCTGACCACTCGCTCTGCCACTGACCCTCGGACCGACGCATGAGGAGGCTCTCCCAGTTGCTCCGGCCCTCTGCAGTCACCTCCACCCAGAATTCGGGTCGAGTCAGTTCCAAGCGAGTGACGCGGAGGCGCCGCATCAGGAGGGCCAGGGGATCAAGCGTCATCGTCACGCGATCAGCTCGGAGGGCGGGCCCTTCCGCCAGTCGTTCCCATCGGGCTATGGCCACCCCATCCACGATGACCTGCCCCCACGGCCGCCAGCGCACCGCGCCCAGCGTGATCTCCCGCCCGAGACGCTGGGTGAGGGCCCCCGCCAGGAGACCGCTTGCCTCGTTCACGCGCCGGGAAAGAACAAACAGCCCGGCCGCCAGAATTCCAATCAAAATGGACAAAATGGAGAGGATGAGGAGGATAGCCCGAGTGCGAGGAATTGCCATGATGATGCGTCGAAACTACGAGGCCTGGCGCGGAGAGGTCGGCGGGTCGGATCTCTCCCGGGCCTTACCCGCCTGCCATCGGCGCTCCATCTCTTCGAGGGACAACCTCCCAAGGTCTTGCCCTTCCCGACGCACCTCCGCCTCCATGGCCGCAAACCGCGCCTGGAACTTTCGAGTGGCGCGCTGAAGGCAAATCTCCGCATTGAGCCCGAGGAGCCGGGTCACGTTGACGAGCGCGAACAACAGGTCTCCGACCTCTTCTTCCACTTCGCCCTGCCTCTCGGACTGGAGGCTTCGCTCAAACTCTCCGATCTCTTCCCGGACCTTCTCCCATGCCTCCTCCGGTGTATTCCAATCAAAACCGACACGTGAGGTTTTGGACTGGACACGGTGGGCTCGGAGGAGCGCGGGAAGGCTTTGTGGAATCCCGTCCAGAAGGGAACGGGTGGCTTCGGTCTTTCGTTCGGACTGCTTGAGATGCTCCCACTGGGCCAGGGCTTCGGTGGCGGTGGTAATGGTAGCGTCGCCGAAAACATGGGGGTGACGGCGAACCATCTTGTCGATCAAGGCGGCGAGCAGGTCGGACATCGTGAACTCCCCCCGCTCCTGGGCCAACTGGGTGTGGAAGACAACCTGAAAGAGGAGGTCTCCGAGCTCCTCCATGAGTCCCGCCGCTGATCCGGTCTCAATGGCTTCTACGACCTCGTGGGCCTCTTCAATGAGGAAGGGAGTGAGAGATTGGCGGGTCTGCTCCCGGTCCCAGGGACACCCCCTCTCGCCCCGGAGGCGCTCCATTACAGTGAGGAGTTTCTCGAAGACGTGCCCCGACGTCGGCTCAGCCACAGTCGCCTCTGACCGGTTCCAGCGAGGGTCATTATACCAGGGTGCCTTGCTCCGACGAAAACCAGTGTGTTAAGGTGACCTCGAACGGAAGGTTGCTCGGTCCGGGTCTTTGCAGAGGAGGGAGTTTGTGGCAGGAGAACGGTCAGAAGAAGGGCAGGATTTCACGGTCGTCGACAAACGCGAGCGCCGAGCCGCGGAAGGGGGAGGCGAACCCACGGCCGCCGGGCGACCGTCGCCGCCCCGAGCAGAACCCCCGCCAGCCGCGAATCAGGAAATTCATGAGGCTCCCGGGATCACGCCAGACCTCACTTCCCTCTTTCTCATGCTCGGCACCTCTGCCATGATCCATCTGGGGGCGGCGCCAGACCCAGTCACCGGTCAATCTCTCCGGGATCTTGGCCAGGCCAGGTACACGATTGACCTTCTCGGCCTGCTCAGAGACAAGACTGAGGGGCACCGGAGCCCGGAGGAAAGTCAGCTCCTGGACGATCTCCTTTATGACCTCCGGATGCGTTACCTCCAGGAGAGCAAGCTCTGAAACACTTGACCTCCGCCTGCCCGAACTCACCGACGGACTGCGATTTGTTCGGGCGCGGGCTTGGCCCGACCCGCCTCACGGCGGGTGCCCGCAAAGGTACGCTCGCTCCGCTCGCAACTTCCGCGAGGAGCAGCCGGGGGAGGTTCGGCCAGAGGCTGGCTGGTCCAAGGCCAGCCGAGATGAATACTGGGCGCGCCCCCCTCCGAGTGATCTAAGTCATGGCGGTGCAGACGACCCGGCTTCGTGTGGAGACTCGAGGAGGGACAGACATCATCGACCTGACGGCGCGAGTCGCCGCGCACGTGCAGAACGGGCCGATTCGGGAGGGAACCGTGACGCTCTTTGTCCCAGGCTCGACCGCAGGGGTGACCACCGTGGAGTATGAGCCTGGGGTCGTCGCGGACCTCCGTGAGGCGTGGGAGCGTCTCTTTCCGGCGGGCCACCCATACCGTCACAACGCCATTGACGATAACGGCCACTCCCATGTCCGAGCGGCCTTTCTCGGTCCCTCCCTCAACGTGCCGTTCACAAATCGACGTCTCGCCCTCGGGACCTGGCAGCAGATCGTCCTCGTCGATTTCGACACGCACCCCCGGCAGCGAGAGCTTATTCTTCAAGTAGTTGGGGACTAGCAGCTGCCGAATTACTCGCCCCGCCACTGACATCCGGTCGTGCCGAGGCGAGAAGCGAGCAGATCGAGGCCCGAGGGAGGAGGGACCCGGAGGCGTACGCGGTTGTACGTTGAGGAGTCCCGACGACCGAGAACGAAGAAATGCGACGCTTATCGCCACGGCGCTAGGCCCTTACCGCGGGCGGGTCGTGATAATTGCCCGTCCCTCTTCGATCTCGATCCGCTCCACACTCTTTGGCAGGCGGAAGCTTAAGAGCTCCTCCCCCTGAGATCCTATCGCCCACCGGAACAAGAAGGGTGGGAGGGTCTGTCTCCCGAGGGCAAAATCAGTGAGCTCAATCTCCATCCGCCCAGCCGCGGTTCTGGCGGTTCCCCTCAGCGAGACCCACACCTTCCTTTCCAGCGAGCCCCTCGGAAAGAGGTTCACGAGATAGCGCCAGGGAAAGCTCCGGAGGAGGGTCGCAAGCGTCGTCCCTCCTTCGAGGGCGACGTTCCCCCGTCCGAATCGCAAGATCAATGGGGAAAACGGGATGCCCCGGCTCTCTTGAAGGTGGCGCGCCAAAAAACCATTGAGTTCACGCTGTGTGATGACGATAGGGTCCCGCCGGGCCGAGAGGCCGGCCTCCCGCACGAGCAGCTCAGCCAGCTTTTGCTGACCCCGAACCCCATCTTCCGAAGAGTAGACGGGGCGGAGCTTCTCGGGGTTCTCGGGGTAGTCGAAAACATACCCCAAGAAAATGAAGCCCCCGATGAAAATGAAGGCCACCAACACGAGAAACAGAATGGTCAAACATCCGAAACAGCCAAATTTCATAAATACTTAAGTCGTACCCAAACGCTAGCACGGGAAGTCAAAGAGTGTCAAGAGGCTTTTTCCTATCGGAGTGACTTGACAATAATTGACTCAGATGATATATAGTCAATAGACTAAAGATTATCACTGACAGACCCGTCAGGGGCAACAAGGGACGGAGGAAACTCGCAATGGCCCTAGACCTGTATCGCCCATTTTCTCGCCTCAGTTTCCCTGGAGCGATGGGATCCGTTTCGGTCCCTCATGGACATCCAGGGGGAGATGGACCGGTTGTTTGACACCTTTTTCATCAGCACGGCTGGCCCACGCGCCCTCGACCGGGCATGGGCTCCTCTCGTGGACGTGTACGAGACGAAGGACGAGATCGTGGTGACCGCCGACCTTCCGGGGGTGAAGGAGAAGGAGATCGATGTTTCGCTCGTGGGCGACCTCCTCACCATCAAGGGGGAGCGGAGGCACGAGCAAGAGCGGAAGGATGAGAGCCTCCACCGTGTCGAGCGAGCTTACGGGGCGTTCGAGCGCCAAATCACGGTGCCGATGCCGATTCAGGCCGACAAGGTGCGCGCGCTCTTTAAGGAAGGGGTCCTTGAGATTCACCTGCCCAAAGCGGAAGAAGTGAAGCCCAAGCAAGTGAAGATCGAGGTCGCGTAATTCATTGGGGTGCATTAGCCGAGAAGAGCGGCCAGGACGTTCCTGGCCGCTCACACTCTACGCGGAGGAAATGAGACCATGGCAAAGGTGATCGGCATTGATCTCGGGACAACCAACTCGGTCGTGGCCGTCATGGAAGGTGGAGACCCCGTCGTCATCCCAAACCCCGAGGGGAGTCGGCTGACCCCCTCGGTCGTGGGGGTCACCAAGGAGGGAGAAATCCTCGTCGGCCAAGTGGCCAAGCGTCAGGCCACTACGAACCCGGAGAATACCATCTTTTCGATCAAGCGCTTCATGGGCCGGCGCCACGATGAGGTCCTGCAGGAGATCAAGCTGGTCCCTTACAAGGTGTTCAAGAGCCAGACCGGCGACGCTCGAGTGGAGGTCCGGGGGAAACCCTACTCTCCTCCTGAGATCTCAGCCATGATCCTCCGCAAACTGAAGGAGGCCGCCGAGGCCTATCTGGGCGAGAAAGTCACGCAGGCTGTCATTACGGTCCCGGCGTACTTCAACGACAGCCAGCGGCAGGCGACCAAGGATGCGGGGGCGATCGCGGGCCTTGAGGTTCTCCGAATCATCAACGAGCCCACGGCCGCCTCTTTGGCCTACGGGCTCGATAAAAAGAAAGATGAGGTCATCGCCGTCTACGACCTTGGCGGGGGGACGTTCGACGTCTCCATCCTTGAGATTGGCGATGGGGTCTTCGAAGTCAAGGCGACAAACGGGGATACGCACTTGGGCGGAGATGACTTCGACCAGTGCGTCATTGATTGGATCGCCGACGAGTTCAAGAAGGAACAGGGGATAGACCTCCGAAAGGATCGGATGGCGCTGCAGCGGCTCAAGGAAGCGGCCGAGAAGGCCAAGTGCGAACTGTCTACCACAGTCCAGACGGAGATCAATCTTCCGTTTATCACTGCGGATCAAAGTGGCCCAAAGCATCTGGTCATGACCCTGACTCGGGCCAAGCTTGAGGCGCTCGTGGCGGACCTCGTTGAGCGCACTCTAGGCCCGTGCCGCCAGGCCATGAAGGATGCCGGTGTCTCCCCCAAAGACATCAATGAGGTAATTCTGGTGGGCGGGCAGACCCGGATGCCGAAGGTCCAAGAGGTGGTTCGGGATCTCTTCGGGAAGGAACCCCACAAAGGAGTCAATCCGGACGAGGTGGTAGCCGTCGGGGCGGCCATCCAGGGCGGGGTCCTCAAGGGTGAGGTGAAGGATGTCGTCCTCTTGGACGTCACCCCCCTCTCTCTGGGGATCGAGACCCTCGGGAGTGTGGCGACCAAGCTGATTGAGCGGAACACCACGATCCCCACACGAAAGAGCGAGATCTTTACGACGGCGGCGGACAGCCAGACCTCAGTGGAGATTCATGTGCTCCAGGGGGAGCGAGAAATGGCCCGGGACAACCGGACGCTGGGGAAGTTTCACCTCGTGGGGATCCCTCCTGCCTCCCGGGGGGTTCCCCAGATCGAGGTTGCCTTCGACATTGATGCGAACGGGATTCTCAACGTCTCAGCGAGGGACCTCGCGACAGGCAAGCAGCAGACCATCACCATCACCGCCTCGTCGGGCCTCGCCAAAGATGAGATCGAGAAGATGGTGAAGGAGGCTGAACTCCACGCGGCGGAGGACAGGCAGCGGCGCCAGGAGATCGAGCTTCGAAACCAAGTAGATTCTCTGGTCTACCAGACGGAGCGGACACTCACCGAACAGAAAGAGAAAATCGCTGAGACAGACCGGGCAGAGATCGAGAAGGCCCTCAACGAAACCAAAGAGGCCCTGAAGGGGACCGATCAGGAACGGATCAAGCAGGCCCAGGCGAACCTCATCCGGGCGTCGCACAAGATCGCGGAGATCATGTACCGGGAGGCACAGGGACGCCAGCCTGAAGGCGCGGCCAGCGCAGGTGCGACCCCGGGTGGGGCCAAGCCCCCCGAAGGGGATGTGGTGGACGCCGAGTTCGAAGACCTCGGAGGAAAACAGTAAGACGACGAATTCGTCGCCACAAGGCGTAGCGTGACTGACCAAGTGGGCTTCAAGCAAATTGCGCCTAACGGTGGCGCCTGAAGGAGAGTGCCGTTCCAAATGACGAGCCAGACGAGACCCGAGGCCCTAGGCCGAGCGGCGTAAGCGAGGCCGACATGATCGATTCCACCCGGAGCGCGACCAAGCCCGCCTGCGGCCGGGTACCCGCGCCGAAGGCGTGGGTGCGGTGCCCGCAAAGGTACGGCGACGACCGCGGCTCTCCTTCGAGCGCCGGCTTGGCCCGACCCACCTCACGGCGGGTGCCCGCAAAGGTACGCTCGCTCCGCTCGCAACTTCCGGGAGGAAAAGCCAGGGGGAGGTTCGGCCATAGGCTGGCCGGTCTAAGGCCAGCCGAGATGAATAGGGGGCGTGCCCCCCTCCGAGTCCAACGAAGTATGGCGAAGTTAGTTGGAGCGGCACTAGGCGGGCACTGATGTTTACCCGGAACTACTACGACATTCTCGGAGTTCCGGTGACCGCAAGTCCGCGCGAGATTCGGCAGGCGTTTCGCCGGCTCGCCCGCGAGTACTCCCCGGACATTGCCATCGGGGACGAACGGGCCGCCACCCTCTTCGTAGAGATCGAAGAGGCGTACCAGGTGCTCAGTGACCCGACCCGCCGGACCTTCTACGACGACCGCGGTCAAAGGGGCTCGCCCGGCAGGAAAGAGCCCGGCTTCGCACCAGCCCGAACCTCGCCTCGGGGCAGTGACCTCCACCGAACGGTTGAACTCCCCTTTGAGGGGGCGCTCCGGGGGAGCACGATTCGTCTTCCGATCGTCCGCGAGGCGCGTTGCGAAGCGTGCGGAGGGAGTGGCGTCCGGGTTTATACCGACCCATGCCCACGGTGTCTCGGGTCGGGCCTTGCGGCGCGTCAGGAGGAGGTCGAAGTTTCGATCCCCCCCGGCGTGGACACCGGCTTTCAGCTTAGAATCCCCGGGAAGGGAAACGACGGGCCTCGAGGCGGACCCGCGGGAGACATCATCGTGCTGACGCGGATTCAGCCCCACCCGTTCTTTGAGCGAAAAGGAGACAACCTCTACTGCGAAATCCCCATCACGGTGCCCGAAGCGATCCTCGGAGCCCGGATCTCTGTCCCCACTCCAGACGGCACCACGGTCATGACCATTCCGTCCGGGACCCAAAGCGGCCAGGTCTTCCGCCTTCGGGGAAGGGGGTGTCCCCGCCTCTCTGGGAGGGGAAGAGGAGATCTCTACGTGGCGACTCGGGTAGACATCCCCAGGGTCGTGAACCCGGAGGGGGAAGACGCTGTCAGGCATTTGGGGAACCTGTACCCTCAGCACCCGCGGTCCGGGCTTGAGACCTCCGCCCTCGCGCGAGAAAGACGTCATGGCGGATAAGGGCAAGCCTCTCTACCTGATCAGTGTCGTGGCCGACATGCTGAAGATCCACCCCCAGACCCTTCGTCTTTACGAACGACGGGGGTTGATCAGGCCGAGCCGCACCCTCGGACGCACGCGCCTCTACTCCGCGGAGGACGTGGAGGAGATCCAACGGGTCCTTCGGCTCACTCGGGACCTGGGCGTGAATCTCGCGGGCGTGGAGATCATCTTAAAGATGAGGCGACGAATGCTCGAGATGCAACGACAGACAGAGGACCTCCTCAGCTACGTGCGGCAGGAGTCTGGGCGCCCCGGTGATGGGCGAGGGGCCGGGGAGGCCCTGGTGAAGGCCGCGACGGGGAGGTTGCGAAAACTCGATGACTTCTAGGATGCAGGTACTCGCTATGAGCGAAAAACCGATGAGCGAACAAGAGACCGCTAGGCCCTCGACCCCTGAGGTGCTGTCGCTTCTAGCGCTCAGAGATACGGTCCTCTTTCCCCAGGCGGTCCTTCCGCTGGCGGTTGCCCGGAAGCCGTCTGTCCAACTGGTGGACGAGGCGATACGAGGTTCCCACCTGATCGGAGCCGTCACCCAACGCGATCCTCAAATGGAGGAGCCAGGGGCCGACGATCTCTACGGGGTGGGGACTACGGCGATGATCCACAAGGTGCTCAGATATCCGGATGGCACCATCCACCTGATCGTCCAGGGGCTGGCCCGTTTTCGGATTTTGGAGGTCACCCAGCGGACGCCGTTCCTCAAGGCTCGCGTGGAGATCCTCGAGGAGGTCGTCCCCAAAGGGGACCTGGAGACTGAGGCCCTTGCCCGGAGCGCTCAGAGTCTCTTCCAGAAGATCGTCGAACTCTCGCCCACGTCGTCTGACGAGTTGGCTGCGATGGTAATGGGTGTTCAGGATCCTGGCCGCATCGCCGATTTCATCGCAACGACATTCCCTTCTCTGCCGACCCCTTTGAAGCAAGATCTCCTCGAGCGCCTGAATGTCAAAGCCCGCCTCGAGACCCTCACGGGAGCCCTGGCCAAAGAGGTGGAGGTCCTGGAGCTCGGCACGAAGATCCAGTCTCAGGTCCATTCGGAGATGTCCAAATCCCAGCGGGAGTACTATCTCCGTGAGCAGATGAAGGCTATCCAAAAGGAGTTGGGCGAGACCGATGAGCGGACCCAGGAGGTGGGGGAGCTTCGAAAGAAGATTGAGGCGGCCGGAATGTCCGAGGAGGCGTTAAGGGCCTCACTTCGGGAGCTGGACCGCCTTGCCAAAATGCCTCCCGCAGCCGCGGAGTACACGGTGGCCCGGACTTACCTCGACGTTCTCGTCTCGCTTCCATGGCAGAAGGAGACCCCGGACCAGGTGGATCTGGCCCGGGCCCGCCAGATTCTCGACGAGGACCACTTCGGCCTGGAGAAGGTGAAGGAACGGATCTTGGAAACCCTCGCGGTCCGCAAGATCCGTCCAGACGCGAAGGCGCCGATCCTCTGCTTCGTGGGGCCGCCAGGCGTCGGGAAAACCTCCCTCGGGCGTTCCATCGCCCGCGCGCTCGGGCGGTACTTTGTCCGGATCTCGCTCGGGGGGATGCGGGACGAAGCGGAGATCCGCGGCCATCGGCGGACCTACATCGGGGCTCTCCCCGGCCAGATTATTCAGGGGGTTCGGCGCGCCGAGTCCAGGAACCCGGTCTTCATGCTCGACGAGGTGGACAAGCTCGGACACGACTTCCGTGGCGATCCGGCCTCCGCCCTCCTCGAGGTCCTCGATCCCGAGCAGAACCACACGTTCAGGGACCACTACGTGGATGTGGCCTTCGACCTCTCGAAGGTCCTCTTCATCGCGACGGCCAACATCCTGGACCCGGTGCCCCCGGCGCTGCGCGACCGGATGGAGGTCATTGAGCTGCCCGGCTATACCGAAGAGGAAAAACTCGCCATTGCCCAGCAGTACCTGATCCCCAAGCAGGCGGCAGAGCATGGGCTGCGGGTGGGAGGCGAGATTACGTTTCGAGATGACGCCATCAATCGGCTCATCCAGGGCTACACTCGGGAGGCAGGGCTCCGGAATCTGGAGCGGGAGATCGCCACCCTTTGCCGAAAAATGGCCAGGCAGGTCGCTGAGGGGCATTCCAGCCTGATCGAGATCACGCCTGATCTCGTGACCACGCTATTGGGTGTCCCGAAGTTCCAGCGGGAAGAGCTGACAGAGCGGACGCGAGTCCCCGGGGTCGCGGTGGGTTTGGCCTGGACCCCGGCAGGCGGCGACATCCTGTTCATCGAAGCGACAAAGATGCGTGGTGGGAAGAATCTCCACCTGACCGGACAGCTCGGGGACGTGATGAAAGAGTCGGCGCAGGCCGCGCTCTCCTGGATCCGCTCCCACGCCGCCGGGTCCGAGATTGACCCCAAGTTCTGGGAGAAATGGGACCTCCATCTTCACATTCCGGCCGGGGCCATCCCCAAGGATGGCCCCTCGGCGGGCGTTACGATGCTGGTGGCCCTGGTCTCGCTACTTCGGGACCGTCCTGTCAAACCCGCCCTGGCGATGACGGGCGAGGTCACCTTGTCTGGTCGGGTCCTCCCGGTGGGCGGGATCAAGGAGAAGGTCCTCGCCGCCAAGCGAGCCGGGATTCAGGAAGTGATCCTCCCCTCCCGGAATGAGAAGGCCCTGCTCGAAGAGGTCCCGTCCGCCATCAGGGAAGAGATGACCTTTCACTTGGTCTCAACCGTCGAGGAGATCCTGGACCTGACTTTCCCCGAAGCTTCCGGGGTGTTCCTGCCTGAAGCGACCCTTTCAGACCCTGAATCAAGGCGGGTAGTCTCGCCTCCCCTCCTGGGCTAGGCTCAAGGGAGCGTTGGCCCGGGCCCCCCTCGCCAGGGGGTCTCCGTAAAGTGGCCCCAGTTTTGCATAAAAATTGGCGTGCGCCTGACAATCCTGATGGGGCTCATAGGGGCGCTGGCCGGGGCGATCTCGCCCGGGGTCTCAGCCGCCGCTAACTATCGGTTTGTGGACGAGGAGGGAGTCGTCCACTACACAAATGCCCCCCCCCCCGACGCGGCCTATCAGCGTCTCGTGACCAGGTCTTCCGCTCCTACTGTAAGCCGCCAGACAGTGCCCGGAGGTTACTCCTCGGAAATCCAGGAGGCGGCACACCGCCATGGCGTGGATGCTCGTCTGGTCAACGCCGTGATCGCTGTGGAGTCAGCCGGGAATCCACGGGCGGTCTCTTCAAAGGGCGCCCGGGGACTCATGCAGCTCATGCCGGCCACGGCCGACGTCCTCGGCGTCCGAGACCCGTTCAACCCGCGGGATAATATTGACGGAGGGGTCCGCCATCTCCGGGGACTTCTCGACAGTTTTGGTGACCTTTCTCTGGCCCTAGCCGCCTATAACGCCGGGGCGGAGCCGGTCCGGTCGTACCGAGGGATTCCCCCCTACCCCGAGACTCAGGAGTACGTCAGGAAGATTCTCGGCCTCTACTCCGGGGATCTCCCCACGTCGCGCGTCGCGCCTCAGCGCATCTACCGTCTTCAGGACAAGGACGGCACCGTCACGTACACAAACCTCCCGCCCCGCGTCCGTAGCGGCCGTTAAACTCTCCCCTGGACCCCTTCACCTGGGTTCCGCAGTACGCTTGCTTTACGCCTCATTTACCCCCAACGCGTCGCACTACTTGATCAGGCCCTGGAGGGCTCGAAAATCCTCTGTGTCGCTCCGCCCCAAGAGCTGGAAGAGCAGGGTCTCGGCCGAGGTGACCACGGCCCCCGCATCCCTGAGTTGGGCGAGGCCGATCTCGTAGTTCTCTCGGGCCCGTGAGCAGACCGCGTCGGCCGGAACGTAGACGTGATACCCCGCCGCTAAGAGATCGAGCGCCGTAAGCAGTACGCAGACGTGAGTTTCGATCCCCGTGACGATGAGACCCTTGGTCCCGGCGTCCCGGAGGCGGTGGGAAAACCCTTCAGCCGCGCAGCAGGAGAATGCGACCTTCTCGAAAGGCTCGACGCCCGCCAGCACGTCCCTGAGCTCTGGCAAGGTATGACCCAAGCCTTTCGGGTACTGCTCGGAGACGAGGAGTGGAAGGCCGAGACGCTGGGCGGCTGCCACCAGGATCTTGATGTTTTTCACCATGGCATCCCGGCGCCCCGCTTCCATGGCGGAAAAGAGCCGCTCCTGCACATCCACAACCAAAAGGGCGGTCTCCTGGCGGCTGAGTTTGGCGGTGGGGTCTATCGGTCCTCTCATCTAATCTGCCAGCGGTCCAGGCTCCGGTGTTGGATGGCCTCAGCGACGTGTTCAGGACGAAGGCTCTCTTCCCCCGCGAGATCGGCAATGGTCCTGGCGACTCGAAGGACCCGGTCGTGCCCGCGTGCCGAGAGCCCGAGACGCGCCACGGCGAGGGAAAGAAGGCGCTCGCCTTCAGGAGGCAACGGACAGTGGCGCCGGAGAAGGCGCGGCCCCATTTGAGCATTCGAGCGAATCCGGCTCCGGCCGAAACGCGCCTGCTGGCGCTCACGCGCCGCTATCACCCGCTCCCGGATCACTGCGGAGGATTCCCCGCCTGGGGGTGCGGCCAGTTCCTCGGCCGTCAGGGAGGGGACCTCGACGTGAAGATCAATGCGATCCAGGAGGGGTCGAGAAATCTTCCCCAGGTAGCGTTGACGCTCGGGAGGCGTGCACGCACATGCCTCGAACGAAGGGCAGCCTCGACGGCAGGGATTCGTCGCTGCCACCAGCTGAAAGCGCGTGGGAAACGTCACGGAGCCCCCCGCCCTCGCGATCGTCACGACGCCGTCCTCCATGGGCTGACGGAGGGTCTCGAGGACGTGCTGATGGAATTCAGGCAACTCATCGAGGAAGAGGACGCCGTGGTGGGCCAGACTCACCTCACCCGGGTGTGGATACGTCCCCCCACCAATAAGCCCGGCGTCTGAGATCGTATGGTGGGGGGCCCGAAACGGTCGCTGACCCAGGAGGCCTTGTCCGGGCGCGAGGAGGCCGGCCACACTCCAGATGACGCTCGCCTCAATGGCTTCGCTTCCGGTCAAGGGCGGAAGGATCGTGGGGAGGCGCCGCGAGAGGAGTGTCTTCCCGGCGCCCGGGGGACCGATCATGAGAACATGGTGAGCCCCGGCGGCTGCAATCTCAAGCGCTCGCTTCACGTGCGCCTGGCCGCGCACCTCGGCAAAGTCCACGAGCTCATCGGATTCCGCGGGCGCGGTCCCACCGAAGCCCACCGGGTCGAGCCCAATCTCGCCATTGAGAAACGCCGCAACCTGAGAGAGACTTTCCGCTCCAAAGACGGTCAGCCCTTCGACCGCGGCCGCTTCCGACCCGTTGGCCGCCGGGACCAGGAGCCGCTTTCCCTCCCGCGCCGCGGCTAAGGCGGTCGGCAGAACCCCGCGCACGGGTCGGAGGCCTCCATCGAGTCCGAGCTCCCCGAGAACCACGAGGGCGCCCAGGCCGTCTCCTTTCACCGCCCCGGTGGCCGCGAGGATCCCGAGCGCGATCGGCAGGTCGAAGCTCGCCCCTTCTTTCTTGAGATCAGCCGGGGCCAGATTGACGGTGATGCGCTCCACGGGGAAGGTAAAACCGCCGTTCTTGAGGGCTGCGCGCACCCGGTCCCGGCTCTCCCTCACGGCAGCGTCCGGCAGCCCGACGGTCGTGAAAGACGGCAGCCCATGGGCCACATCCACCTCCACTGAGACCAAGGTCGCCTCGATTCCCTGGAGGCACGCCGAGTAGACCCGCGCCAGCATGGATACTCGATCCGGCGGGCCGTCAGCGTTCGACTCGCTCCACGATCATCTTCTTGTCGACGAATTTGCCCTGATCGATGATGACGTCGCCATCGAGGATGACCGTGCAGTCGCGCATTGGGACATCATAGTGGCCTTTCGTGTCTCGCGTGCCGCCGCCCTGGGTGTTCGGCCCTGTCGAAAACAGGAAATTGCCGGCCCAAACTCGCCCGGCGGCATTGATGCGTTTCTGTTGCGGCCCGTAGAGCGCAATCGTATCCCAGCGCGCCTGGGGATTGAGACCCCAGCCAAGATGGGACACCGCATAGGGGTCCATATCGTCGGGGCCGCGCTTTCCATCCTCGAGGAAGTATTGCATCAATCTGGCATCGAGCCTGCCCTCGATCTTGCGGATGAAGCCGTCCCTGATCGTGAGCCGCACCTCGCTCTCGACGTACCGGACGTAGGGCAAGACAACCATGTCCCCCGGCTGAAAGACCACCGCCCCTTGGGCTGTCCCCTCGTTCGGGAAGGTGTGAACGTGGCCGGCCCCCCAGTGGTCGAAGCGTCCAGGCAGCTCGGCGAATCCGTACTGAACCATGACCGGGTACTCGCCGCACCGTACGGTGAAATCGGTCCCCGCGTCGTTGAGAACTCGCATCACCTTGGTGCGTTCGAGCCGCTGGCCCGCATAAACGCATGCCTCCTTCAGTCCCGGCGGAGACATCAAGACCTCCAGATCATCGGGCGCATCGATGATCATGAGCACCCGCGTCCCGGCGTCCCGCACCTCCTTCATCCACCTCGTGAACAACGGGATGCGCAGGCATACGAGCAAATCGGCCGCCTTGAGCGCCTCCACAGTCCCCTTGCAGGCCCCGATCGTCTCGATGCCGACCCTGGTCCAGGAGGGCACCGAGTTCACGCGCATCTCATAGATATCGGCGCCCAGTTCGTCGGCGGCTGCGAACGCTGCCTGTACTCGCGGCCGGACCCGAGGTCGGAGAGGAGAACAACCGTTTCGCCCTTTTGCACGTTGCATAGCTCAAACTCTTTGCGAAACAGCATCGCCATTTTCGCGGGGTTGACTTGCTGAGGAAGCATATGCATTCCCTCGAGCCGACCGATCAGGACCAGCATGCGGGCCGCGATGACCCCTTCGAGGTTGCTTCAGATCCGATGCGTTCTCCGGATCTCCAGTCTGGTGCCGCAATGCTACTTCCGGACGGGAAAGGTGTCAATCACCAATTGCGATCACCCCTGCCAGTCGCACAGGGTGAACGCGTTCTCAATGTGATGGACCTGCTCGACTGCGCCGGCGTCGTCGAATGTCACGGCGACGACGTCAAACCGGCAGGGGCGGCCGTGAAGATTGTGGTGACTCAGATAGCTGAGCGCGAGGCGGGCCAGCCGGCGCTGCTTCCTTGAGTTCACAGCGGCCTGCGGGGGATCGCCACTGGTCCCCTGCCGGGCCTTGACTTCGACAAAGACGATGGCCTTCCCGTCGCGGGCCACCAAGTCCAGCTCGCCAAGATGGGAGCGGTATCTCTCGACGAGGATGGTAAACCCCTTTTTCTTCAGGAAGCGTACCGCCTCGGCCTCTCCGCGATCACCGAGCGGCTTCGTCGCCCGCTTCATCTCTCATCCCCTGGCACCCCCCGGAAGCTCCTCCGGTGGAGCGGGCACGGGCCATAACGGCGGAGGGCAGCCTGATGGATGCTGGTCCCGTATCCCTTGTGCTCGGCGAAGCCGTAACCTGGGTAATGACGGTCCCATTCGGCCATCAGCCGGTCTCTGTGGACCTTGGCCACGATAGAAGCCGCGGCGATCGACGCCGACCGCCGATCCCCTTTAATGATGGCCCGCTGGGGATAGCTGAGCGCGGGGAGTCGCACGGCGTCAATGAGGATAAGCTGGGGCGGATCCGGAAGCCGCATGAGGGCTTGGCGCATGGCGAGACGGGTGGCCTCGAGGATATTGATCCGATCAATAGTCACGGAGTCCGCTTCGCCGAGACCAATGGCCAGGGCCTTGGCCCAGATCTCTTCCGCCAGGCGTTTCCGCTGAACTTCAGTGAGGAGCTTCGAGTCGCGGAGGCCAGCGATGCGTCGTGCAGGATCGAGGATCACCGCGGCCGCCACCACGGGTCCGGCGAGGGGGCCACGCCCGACCTCGTCTACTCCGGCGACCAGTCGGAGCCCCTGGCTCCAGGCCTCACGCTCAAAGCTATAAAGCCCGCGCGGACGGGGGAATAACTCACCTTGACGGGGGGCGGAGGCCCGCTTCACCCTCTCAAGAGGTTGGAAGGATCCGCTTCTCCCGGATTCGGGCCGACTTGCCAGTCCGCTCCCGGAGGTAGTAGAGCTTGGCCCGCCGAATCTTACCGTGTTTGACCACGACGATTTTTTCTATGCGGGGGGAGTAGATGGGGAAGGTGCGCTCAACCCCCACGCCGTAGGAAACCCGACGGACCGTGAAGCTGGCCCGAGCTCCCTCGCCGCGTTTTCTCATCACGATGCCCTCGAACACCTGGACCCGTTCCTTCTCCCCCTCGACGATCTTCACGTGCACTTTGACCATATCCCCGGGGGCGAAGTTCGCTCGCTCCTTCTTGATGAGTGGCGCTTCAACCAAATCGATGGCATCCATGACTCCGACTCCTTTGTCCGTTAGGAATCAAGATCGGCGAGGGTTCTGCCTCGCCGGAACGCTTCAATGGCGGCCCGCTCCTCGTCGTTGAGGTCGGCCTGTGTCAGGAGGTCCGGCCGGTGGCAATACGTCAGCCAGAGGGCCTGGCGGCGGCGCCAAGTCGCAATGGCCGCATGGTCGCCCGAGAGGAGCAGTGGAGGGACCTCGAGCCCCTGAAACTCGGCTGGTCGCGTGTAGTGAGGTCCCTCCAGTAGACCCCGGGCAAACGAATCGTTGTCCGGGGCGGCCTCGTCCCCCAAAACCCCGGGCAGCAGACGGACCACTGCGTCAATCACCACGAGTGCGGGAACCTCTCCTCCTGTCAGCACGTAGTCACCAATCGAAAGCTCGTCGTCCACCAAGTGGCGCCGTACCCGCTCGTCCACCCCTTCATAATGCCCCGCAAGCAGGATCAAGTGCTCCGCCTTGCTGAGCTCCCGGGCCACCCTCTGGGTGAACCGCTGCCCTCGGGGGTCGAGGAGAATGACCCGGCTTCCCACACGCCGAAGGGTGTGGACGGCGCGGAAGAGGGGCTCGGGCTTGAGGATCATCCCGCCACCGCCGCCGTACGGGGCATCATCGGCGACCCGATGCCTCCCCTCCGCGCAATCGCGAAGGTCGACGACGCGAATCTCAACTTTTCCCCGCTCCTGCGCAAGCCGAAGCATGCTCTCGTCGAGCGGACCCCGGAAGATTCCAGGGAAAAGCGTCACTACATCAATCTTCACTCGGCACTCTCATAATTCCAGTAGCCCTTGAGGCGGCCGGATGACGATCCGCTCCGCCTGAGGGGAAACCGCCGTCACAATCTCCCGGATGAACGGAATCAGCGTTTCCCGATCTCCGTCGCGGACCACTAAGAAGTCGTGGGCCGGATTCTCCTGAACGTCTTCCACGATACCGAGCGGGAGCCCGCTCTCAGTCACCACCTTGCACCCCACAAGACTCCACCAGTAGTAGCGGGAATCGGGGAGCGGACGGAGAGCCTCCTCGGGCAGCCCCACAAGTTTTCCCCGCAGGGCCTCGGCGGCCGCGATGTCATTGATCCCTTCCAACTTCAGCACTGGGGCGCCGTCGGCGTGGCGCCAGAACGCCTCTACCCCGCGGCGCTCCCCTGTCTCGAGAACGTAGAGGGCCTCAAGGTTTTCAAAGCGGCCGGGGTCGTCGGTCAACGCGAGGAGCTTGACCTCCCCGCGCCGCCCTTGGGGCTTCAGGATCCTTCCAACGGCGACCAGCCTCACTCGAGGATCTCGAGAACGGCCCGTTTCCGAAGCTTGGTTGCGGTAGCGTTCAAAAGAGTCCGGATCGACCGCGCCGTCCGCCCCTGCTTCCCGATCACCTTGCCCAGGTCCCCGGGCGCGACCCGGAGCTCGATCACCGTAACCTTCTCCCCTTCGATCTCGGTCACTTGCACTTGATCAGGCTCATCCACGAGGGACTTCGCGATCAGCTCGACCAACTCCTTCATCACAGCCCCCCTTAGAGGGTCCCTCGGGCCGGGGGCCGCGCTGACCACACTCAGTTCGCGGACACCCCCACATTCTTCAACAACCGCCGGACCGTGTCGGATGGTTGGGCCCCTTTCTTGATCCAGGCCTGAGCCTTCTCCGTATCGATCACGACCTGGGGCGGGTTGGTCAGCGGGTTATAGGTCCCGATGGCCTCGATGAACCGGCCGTCCCGTGGGGACCGGGCGTCGGCCACCACCACACGATAGGCAGGCTTCTTTGTCGTCCCCATCCGCCTCAGCCGAATCCGTACCACCTGTCACCTCCTGTCAGCGTGGCAGGAAGGGGAGGGCCCGGCGAAGCCGCCCTCCGCGTCCCTGCATCTTTTTGATCTCCTTCATCATCCGTCGGAGCTGCGCGTGCTGCTTGAGCAAGCGGTTCACGTCCTGGACCGTGGTCCCGCTCCCTCGAGCGATTCGGGTCCGCCGGCTCCCGTTAATCACCTGAGGGCTCCGCCGCTCCTCCGGGGTCATGGAGCTGATAATGGCCTCGAAGCGGCCGAGCTCCGAGGTGTCAAGATTAGCGTCGAGGTTGACACCCTTTCCGAACGGAAGCATCTCCATCAGCTGATCGAGAGGCCCCATCTTCTTGACCTGACGAAGCTGGGCGGCGAAATCCTCCAGTGTAAAGCTGTCCTCCCGGAGTTTTTGGGCGAGTGCCTCCGCGTCGGCCTCGTCCACCGTTGCCTGCACCTTCTCGACCAGCGAGACGATATCGCCCATGCCCAAGATGCGTGAGGCCAGCCGCTCCGGGTGGAACGGCTCGAGCGCGTCGAGCTTTTCTCCCACCCCAACAAAGACGATGGGCCTCCCTGTGACCGCACGCAGAGAGAGCGCGGCCCCGCCCCGGCTATCGCCGTCCAGCTTCGTGAGGATCACCCCATCAATCCCGACGGCCTGGCCAAACCGTTCCGCCATGATCACAGCGTCCTGTCCGGTCATGGCGTCGGCCACGAGGAGAACGTGGTGAGGCTCGACCGCCCGCTTGAGCTGGCGCAGCTCTTCCAGCATGACCTCGTCCACGTGGAGCCTCCCCGCGGTATCCACGAGGACCGGGGTAAGGCCCCGTTCTCGGGCCAGTTCTCGGGCTTCCTGGCAGATCGGGACAGGAGCCCGGGCGGGATCACCGGCGACCGGGAGATCGAGCTGACGCCCAAGGGTCTTGAGCTGCTCCACGGCGGCGGGGCGGTGGACGTCCGCGGTCACCAAGAGGGGGTGATATCCCTCCCGCTGAAAGTAACGTCCCAACTTTCCGACAGTGGTCGTCTTCCCTGACCCCTGAAGCCCCATCACCAGGATGACCGTCGGCGGGTGGGCGGCCATGGCGAGGCGGTGACCGCTTCCGCCGAGGAGGGAGACCAGCTCGTCATGAACCACCTTGACCACCTGCTGGCCGGGTGTGAGGCTCTTGAGCACGTCCTGCCCTACGGCCCCCTCTCGGACCCTTTCGATAAAGCTCTTGACGACCCGGAAGTTGACATCCGCCTCGAGGAGGGCCACCCGCACCTCCCGGAGGGCCTCCTGGATGTTCTCCTCGGTCAAGACACCACGCCCTCGGAGGCGGTCAAAGATCGCTTCCAGGCGCTTGGTCAGGACATCAAACATAGGGTCCTCGTTGGTATCGTTTGAGAGTCAATTATTATACGGGACCTACTCCGGTGGATCAAACGAAATCGGTCTTCTGGAGCATTTTAGGAGAGGTCACGGAGGCGGGTGCGCATGTGGCGGATCACCCCGGCCGGGTCGCTCGCCTCGAAGATCGCCGAGCCCACGACCAGCGTCGTCGCCCCCGCCTCGGCCAGGGCGCGGCAATTCTCCACCTTGACGCCGCCGTCCACGGAGCGCTCGACCCGACGGGGGCCGAGGAGCTGGGTCAGTTCCCGGAGCTTCTGATAGCTCGACTCAATGAACCGCTGGCCGCCAAACCCCGGGTTGACGGACATGACCAAGATCAAATCGACATCGTCCAGGATGCACTCGAGCGATGAGATGGGAGTCGCAGGGTTGAGAGCAACCCCGGCCCGGGCCCCAAGCTCGCGGATCCGCTGGAGAGTCCGGTGAAGGTGGGGACAGGCCTCGACGTGGACCGTGAGCGCGTCAGCCCCGGCTTCTCGGTAGTCGGCGAGGGAGCGGTCGGGATCTTCAATCATCAGGTGGACATCGAGCGGCAGGTGCGTGGTCTTTCGAATCCACTTGATCACCGGTGGGCCAATGGTCAGGTTCGGTACGAAGTGGCCGTCCATCACGTCCACGTGGATCTGATCGGCGCCGGCCGCCTCGACGGTGGCGATCTCCTGGCCAAGCCTCGAAAAATCCGCCGAGAGGATGGATGGGGCAATCCTGATCACGTGAGACCTCCTTTTAAATCTCGGAGGGGGGCCTCGCCCCCCTCTTCAGTTCCCCGACGCGTCTCTCGCACGCGGCGCTCGAGCCGCGCCACCCCGCCGAGGGGCCGAACCTCCCCCCGAGCTTGCGCGGGCAAAGCCCGCGCTCGGGACGCTTCGGCCTTACAGGATGGTTCCTCCGCATGCTGGAGGCGAAACGCCGTGAATCCATCGGTGCCATGAAGGTGCGGAAAAGCGCGAAAGACACAGCTCTCACCGGTGAGGGGGGTCGCGGGCTCGTCAGGCTCCGGCGGGTCGGGGGTGAACTCCGGATGGCGCGTCAGGAGCGCAGTCACCACCGCCTCATTCTCTTCCGGTTCGAGCGAACAGGTGGAGTAGACAATGACACCGCCGGGGCGGACAAGAGCCGCGGCCGCCTCGAGAATCTCCACCTGGGTGGCTGAAAGCCGGGGCAGCTCCTCCTCCTGGCGGGACCATTTCAGCTCGGGGGCCCGTCGGAGAATCCCCAGGTTGGAGCACGGGGCATCAACGAGCACGCGGTCAAATGAGCCATGGCGGCTCAGCGTTTGAGCCTGGCCCAGGACAAGTTCGACGATCTCGACACCCAACCGGCGGCAGGCTTCCCGGGCGAGCTCGAGCCGTCCCGCGTGGGGATCTACTCCGACGATCAGCCCGCGATTTTCCATGAGCTGGGCGAGGTGTCCGGTCTTTCCGCCCGGGGCCGCGCAGAGATCGAGAACCCGCTCGCCGGGCCGCGGGGCCAAGAGATGCCCGACGAGGATCGACGCCTCATCCTGAACCGTCCAGAGTCCCTCACGAAAGCTCGGGGAAGAATCAGGAAGAAGGGGAGTGTCCAAAATCAGGCCTTCAGGAGCGTAAGGAGTGGGGGAGGCCTCGGCCCCTTCGCTCTTCAGGTGGAGGATCATCTCTTCCCGCGTCAGCCTGAGCGTGTTCACTCGGATCGTAAACGGCGGGCGCTGGTTCAGGGCCGTCATGAGGGTTTCGGCCTCTTCCGCGCCATAGCGACCCACCCAGCGGCGAACGAGCCACAGGGGAAACGAGTGGCGGACAGCCAGCGCCTCCAAGGGATCCTGGGGTTCTTCAAGTAACTTCCCGTGGCGGATGACAGCGCGCAGCACGGCGTTCACGAAGAGCGCGATCCCCTCGTGCCCGCGCGCCTTGGCCAGTGTGACGCTCTCGTGGACCGCGGCGTAAGGGGGAATCCGATCGAGGAAAAGACACTGATATGCGCCGAGGCGAAGAAGATTTCTCAGCCACGACGGGAGGCCTGCGAGCGGGCGGTGAGAAGTTCGTCGAAGATAGGCATCCAGGCGACCCCCCCACCGGAGGACTCCATAGGTCAGCTCGGTCGCGAGCCTGCGATCCCGGGCACTGAGGCCGCTCCGGTTCAGGTGATGATCGAGTAGGAGACCGGCAAAGGCCCGATCCTCCTCCACCCGGGTCAAGACCTCCAGGGCAAGTTCTCGCGCTGTCATCCTTTATCAGGGGGGGAGTGCCACCCACTCCGCCCCCTGCCCCCCCCACCTGGCTTGATCATTCCGCCCGGCCTGATGCCTCTTGCGTCCAGCTTCAACCGTCAGGGGGGAGTGCCACCCACTCCGCCCCCTGCCCCCCCCACCTGGGTTGATCGACCCGCGTGTCTCGTGTCTCATGTCTCATGCGTCCAGCTTCAGCTTGTCAGGGGGGTCAGTGCCCTCCTCTCGGCCTCGCGGGCCCGTCCCTGCGGGCACTGTCCTCGTTCGGCCTCTGGTCCTCCCCCTGCCCCTATCGATTGAACGAGGGGAGAGCCCCAACTGCTCCCCCTCGTGCTCCCCCATAGGTTGATCGAAACGCGCGTTTCTTATACTCGCCCAGCTGCCTGGGTTAATCACTCTGCGAGATCGCTCCACCTTACCGTTCACACGGCACCCTAACGGGGGGCAGAGGCCGCGATCTCGTCGAAGCGGGCACCGGAGGCCATCCGATGGCCACGCAGAAAGGCCTCCCATCTCATGAGCTGGCGGCTCTCGGGCTGAACCTCGACGGGGAGAATTCCTCCCCTACTTGTGGCGATCGCCAATGACCCCCCAGCCGGAAAGAGCGTCCCGGGCGGGAGTCGAGCGCCTTCAATGCCCCGCGCTCGCCAAAATGTGAGGCGGCGTCCCTCCCAGAGAGCCGTGGCGCCGGGCCAGGGATTCATCGCCCGGATGAGGTTGACCACCTCCCCGGCCGGCCGCTCCCAGGAGAGATAGCCGTCTTCTTTTTTGAGCCGGGGCGCGAGGGTCGCCAGCGTTTCGTCCTGAGGGATCGGGGTGAGTCGGCCTGGGCTCCACTCCTCCACCGTTTCGAGCAACAGGTGGCTCCCCTCGACAGCGAGCCGGGCCACCAGTTCACCAGTCGTTTCCTCGGGCTCGATCCGGACGCGGATCTGAAGCAGAATCGGCCCCGTGTCCATTCCCTTATCCATGAGAAAGGTCGTGAGTCCTGTTTCACACTCTCCTCGAAGGATCGCCCTCGCGATCGGGGCGGCGCCACGATAGCGGGGCAGAAGCGAGGCATGAAGGTTAATGCAGCCAAGGCGGGGGAGAGAGAGGATCGTTTTGGGCAGAATCTGCCCATAGGCAACAACAACGGCGAGATCCGGAGCCAACGGAGCCAGGCGCGCAGCCCAGTCCTCCTCTCGAAGTCGCGCCGGTTGGAAAACGCCGACTCCGGCTCGCTCTGCGAGCCGCTTGACGGGCGGGGGGGTGAGGCGCTGCCCGCGCCCTGCGGGCCGATCAGGTTGCGTGACGACCCCGACCACCGTGTAGCGAGCAAGGCAGGCCCGGAGGCTCGGCAACGCAAAATCAGGGCTTCCAAAAAAGAGGATGCGCATGCTTCTCAAGCTCAGAGGTGAAGGGCGGACGCCGGGACGGACTCGGGAAGCCCTTCCCGTTTGATCTTCCGCTTCATGCGGTCGCGCTGGATTTTATCCAGGCGGTCAAGAAAGAGCATCCCGTCCAGGTGATCCAACTCGTGCTGAAACACGCGGGCCAGAAGTCCCCGCGCCTCAAGCCGGACGGGAGCGCCATGGCGGTCGAGCGCCTCGACGCGTACCCACTCGGCGCGGACTACCTCGCCGTACACCCCGGGGAGTGAGAGGCACCCCTCCTCCCCACGGAGACCCCCCGTCTGCCCGACAATCAGCGGGTTCAGAAATGCCTTGGGGCCCGAGGAGTCCCGTGCTCCTTCATCAATCACGATGACCCGGAGAGAGACCCCGATCTGTGGCGCAGCCAGACCGATCCCCAGGGCGTCGTACATCGTCTCGACCATGTCGTCAATCAGGGTCTGGATCTCGTCCGTGACTTCCTGGACGGGCTCGGCTTTCTTTCGAAGGACCGGGTCCCCGTACCGTCTGATCGGTCTGAGCGCCATTGTCCGTGCTTCCCTCCTTAGGAAAACTCAATCGGGTCCACATCCACCTCGACCTTCACGCGGCCAAGGCGACGTTCGGAAAAAATCTCCTTAAGATCACGGGCAAGCAGTGTGGGAAGGTCCTCTCCTCCTTTGACCAGGAGCTGGACGCCCCCCCGGAGGGGCGTGGGGCCATAGACCGCGCGATACGAGCCTCTCGCGCGAAGTTCTTTGGCCAGCGACGAGCCAGAATTTCGGGAGCGCTCTCGGTCACGGCTTCTGATCAAGAGCCGGGCCAGGCGACTCTCGGGCGGATACGCGAGTTCTCTCCGAAGAGCGAACTCCTCCTGGTAGAAGACGGAGCGGTCCCGCTTGAGGACGGCCTGAAACGCGGGATGCTCCGGATAGTGACTCTGGAGCAGCAGACGACCCCCGCGCGCCCCAACCTCCTCAGCCAAAGTCCAGAGTCGCTGGAAGGTCCGCTCCCCTGCCCTGAAGTCAGGAACCGTGAGAAACCCTTCGGCCGAAAGGAGGGCGAGGAGCGGAGCCCGGGCCGCCGGGAGGGCCTTCGCCAAATGGTGAGTCCCCACGAGGATCCGGATCTCTCCGGCCTCAATCGACTCGACGAGACGGGCCTGGCGAGCCCCTCTTGTCGTGGCCTCTTCAAAGCGCGCGATCCCGACCTGGGGGAACCGCTGACGAATTTCTGCCTCCACCCGCTCGATGCCCCATCCGAAAGGGGTGAAACGCGTCCCCCGACACTGTGGGCACTGATCTGGCGCGTGGTCCCGAGAGCCGCAGAGCCGACAGCTCAGGACGCGCGTCGTTGGGGTAAAGACGAGGCTGAGGCCGCACTCCAGGCAGCGGGCCATGTGGCCGCATTCCCGGCACAAGAGGACCGAGTAGCCACGCCGGTTCAAGAGAAGAAGGACGGTCGAGCCACGCCCGAGAGCCATTCGGATCGCCTTCACGAGGGGGTACGTCAGAGGGGAGGACGCGCTCCGGAGATCCACCGTTTCCACAGTCGGCCAGGACGGAGGCTCGGGAAGCTCATGGAGACGGTACAACCCCTCCTGCACGCGCGAGTATGCCTCAAGGCTTGGCGCCCTCGAGGCCAGCCAACAGGCGGCGCCTTCCCGGAGGGCCCGCTCGACCGCCACGTCCCTCGCGTGGAGCCGAGGGCGTTCGGGAGATTTATGGGCCGGGTGCTCTTCCTCAGTGACGAGGATGAGACCGAGATGACGGATTGGCGCCCAGAGGGCGGATCGGCTTCCGACAGCGATCAGCGCCCTTCCAGAGGCCAGCGCCCGCCACCCCTGCCATCGCGCTCGATCGGACTGACCGCTGTCGAGACGAACACAAGGGAGTTCGGCTTCAGTGAGGTGATTCGCCAGCCTCTCCGCCGCCGCCAACTCCGGCGCAATCAGTAGGAGTCCACGACCTTCGCCTGTGACCTCCCGACCGGCGGCCCCGAGAAGATCCGGAGAGGGCTGGCCCAGAAGGAGCATGGGGGGACCTGGGGTCTTGAGCGACTTGGCCAAAGGCTCAGGGAGCCACCCACCCGGGGACGGAAGAGGGCTGGAAGAAAGTTCAGGGCCCTCGCCCCACCGGGATCGTAGCGACGGGGCAGGCGGAAGTGGGCCTACGGCGACTTCGCCCCAGGAGGCGAGCCATTGCCCCGAGGCCCAGCGCGCCAATTCAAGGAGCTCCCTGCTGCTGAGCGGCTCCGGCTCGGCCAGTCGCTCGATCATTTTTACCGGGACTCCCGGGACAGATGTCGCGGGCCTGGCGACAACCCCGAGGCGCAGCCGGCCGCGAAACGGGACCCAGACTCGATGTCCGGGGGAGAGGTGGCCGACCAGAGACTCCGGAACCGCATACGTAAATGCCCGGTCCACGGGCAGGTCAAACAGCACGTCCACCCGCTCCGTGCTCATGAGGCTCCGTTTCGGGCCCGATCGTACTCGCGCCTCAAGAGTTTCATATCCTCATACGCCTGGCGCCGATACGCCGGTCCGGGATTCCGCAGAAGGAACGCGGGATGAAACGTTGGGATCAGGGGGATCGCTCCATAGAGATGGACCCGCCCGCGGAGCTTTGAGATGGGTTCCTTGGTGCGAAGGAGGTTTTGGGCTGCAAAGCTCCCCAGGGCGCAGACAACCTTGGGCCCGATGGCGCGGAGCTGCCCCAGGAGATACGGCTCACACGAGGCGATCTCGTCAGGCTCCGGGTTCCGATTTTGTGGTGGGCGACACTTTACGACATTGCAGATATACGCGTCCTTCTCGCGATCGATCCCGACAGACTCCAACATCTTCGTCAGGAGCTGGCCGGCGCGCCCCACGAACGGCTTCCCTTGAAGGTCTTCCTCGGCGCCCGGGCCTTCGCCAATCACGACGAGGTCGGCCTGAGGATTTCCCGAGCCGAAGACCACGGTGGTTCGTCCCTGATGGAGACGACAGCGGGTGCAGCCGGAGGCCTCGGCATCGAGCAGGCGAAGGGCGTCGGCAGGACGCGGCAGATAGGTGCGGGAGAGGGGAAGCTCGGTCAGGCCCAGGGCCTGCTGCAGGCGGAGGTGATCGGCCAGCGCCCTGGCCGCGGCGGCCAACATGAGACTCGGATCATCTGCCACGGCCTCGGCCCCTGAGAAAGACAATCCGGTCCAGAAGCGCCGCCGCCACGTCCAGCTTGGACATCTTCGGAAGGGCCTCCACTCCGCCCCACCGGTCCAAGAATGTGACTTGGTTGTCATCGGCGTCAAAGCCGATGCCGGCCCGGCTGACGTCGTTGGCCACAATCAGATCAAGCCCTTTTGCCTGAAGCTTGGCCCGGGCCTGCTTCTCGACCGTCTCGGTCTCGGCCGCGAACCCGACGAGGAATCGCTCCCCTTTCTGCCGGGCCACTTCGGCCAGGATATCGGGGGTGGACGCGAGCTCGATGGAAAGCCCCTCCTGCTTGGAGCGGATCTTCACCGGGAGGGAGCGCTTGGGACGGTAATCTGCGACCGCGGCGGCCTTGACCACCACCGTGGCCTCGGGGAGGGCGCGAAGCGTCGCGTCCCGCATCTCCTCGGCGCTCTCAACGTGAATCGGTGTCGCGCCCGCGGGAGGCTCAAGGGCGGTTGGCCCCGAGATAAGAACGACCCGTGCGCCACGACGGATCGCGGCGGCGGCGACGGCGTAGCCCATCTTTCCGGAGGAGCGATTGGAGAGGTAACGGACGGGATCGAGAGCCTCCCGGGTCGGGCCCGCTGTGATCAGAAACGTTTCCCCAAGCAGATCCAACTTGGGGGACAGACGCCTGAGCACGGCCTCCAGGATGACATCCACTTCAGGGAGCCGACCTTGACCGGTGAGCCCCGAGGCCAGCTCTCCGATTTCCGGATCGAGGACCTCCACTCCGCGCGCCCGGAGCGTGGCCACATTGGCCTGGACCGCGGCGTGGTCGTACATTCCGCCGTCCATGGCCGGGACCACGAGGACCGGGCCGCGAGCGGCCAGAAGCATGGTGGTCAGGAGATCATCGGCAAGACCGTGAGCCGCCTTGGCAAGGAGATTGGCAGTTGCCGGGGCGACGACGATGAGGTCAGCCCCCTCAGCCAGCGCGACATGCTCGACCGGGGCGTCGCCCTCCGGATCGAAAAGGTCCAAGAGGACAGGGCGGCGGGAAAGGGTCCGGAAGGTCAACGGGCTGACAAACTCTTTCGCCGCCTCCGTCATCACGACGGTGACCCCGGCCCCCAGGCGAATCAACTCCCTGAGGAGGAAGACCGCCTTGTAGGCGGCAATGCTCCCCGTGACTCCGAGGATCACCTCGCGCCCGGCAAGCGGCGTCACGACCCCTCCCGCCCCTCCCCGGCCGACTCTTCCTTCAGACGATAAGAAATCTTCCCCGCGGCAATCTCCTCGAGGGCGACCCCGGTCGGCTTCCTCCTCTTGCTTTCCACGATGGGGATCGCCCCTCGATTGAGCTGGCGGCTCCGCTTGGCCGCCACAACGACGAGGAGATACCGGTTCCCGATCTGATCCAGACAGGGTTCAACTGGTGGAAACGACATCTAGTTCTCTCCTCCTTCATCCAGATCTGGGATCGCCAGGGTGAGACGTGTGGTCCGGGCCCGCTCAGCCACGACAATGGCCTGAAGCTGGTGGACCGCTTCATCCAGATCCTCGTTCACGATCAGATAGTCATACTCCCGCCAAGCCGCAATCTCTTCACGGGCCCGCCCAAGGCGCAGGGCAATCTCCTGGGGGGCATCCGACTTCCGCTCCAGGAGCCGCTGCTCCAGTTCCTTCATCGAGGGGGCGAGGACGAACACGTAGACCCCTTCCGGATAGCGCCCTCGAAGCTGCCGGGCCCCCTGGGTGTCAATATCCAGGAGGATGTCCTCACCCCGTACGCGGGCTTGCTCGAGGAAGCGAGCCGAGGTTCCGTAGAGGTTTCCATGCACCACGGCCCACTCGGCAAGTTCTGCCCGCCCCGCCATCTGACGAAAGACCGACTCCTCCACGAAGAAGAAGTCCCGTCCGTCCACCTCGCCTGGGCGGGGCGACCGGGTCGTGTACGAAACGGAGTAGGCCAGATCAGGAATGTGCTTTCGAATCTCCTCGCACAGACTGGTCTTCCCGGCCCCTGAGGGGGCCGAGACGACGATCAACATCCCCCGACGCTGGATCACACGCGTCTCAATCGTCCCACTGACGGCCGGGAGTTACTCAATGTTTTGGACCTGCTCGCGGAGCTTCTCCACAGCCCCCTTTGCAATCAGGACCAAACGCGTCACCTCTAGGTCGTTGGCCTTCGCCCCGGTGGTGTTCACTTCGCGATGCATCTCCTGGACCAAGAAATCCAGGGATCGCCCGACCGGGCCGCCGCTTTCGAGTTGCTCCCGGAATTGAGCGAGGTGAGAACGGAGGCGCAGAAGCTCCTCCGCCACGTCGCTCTTCTCCGCCAAGAGGGCGACTTCCATAGCGAGCCGCTCTTCGCTCACCGAAAGCCCCTCGGCGAACTCCTTGATCCGACCCCGAAGTCGCTCCTGATATCGTTGGAGCAGTTCAGGAAGGCGCTTCTCGATCAGCTCGGCGCTCTCCTCCAGCGTAAGGAGATGACGGGTGAGCTCGGCGTTGAGGGTCTCACCTTCAGTCTGCCTCATCCCCTGGAGCGCCTCAAACGCCTGACCCAGGGCGGCGCGCAAATGGGATTCCACCTCATCAGAGAGCGTTTCTTCCTCCAGCGTGAGGACACCCGGGCACTGGAGAATCAACGGGAGCGTGACCTCATCGTCGAGACCGACTCCGCTTGCCAACTCCCGGAGCCGGGCCAGATAGGCGTGGGCGAGAGACAAGTCAACCTTGGGCCGTGGCTCGGTCCCGCCAAGGCGCTTGGCGGTCACCATCACGTCGAACCGGCCCCGGTGGAAACGGGCCTGAAGGGATCGGCGGGCTTCGAGCTCCAGAGAGGCAAACTCTCGGGGGAGTTTCAGTGCAACTTCAAGAAAGCGATGGTTCGAGGAGCGGGCCTCCACGGTCAAAGCCAACTCGGGCGTGGAGAGTTCCGCCCTCCCGTACCCCGTCATGCTCGAGACCGCCATTCTCCTCCCGGTGTTGAAAACTTCTTCAAAGACGAGATTTTATCGTATTCCATTCTATCGCGACTGTCAACGATCCCCGGCCTAATTTCATTGACATCGGCCAATGGCCGGGCTATACGATGTCATGCGAACACGGTCCAGAGGGAAAGAGCTCCTCGGTTGGCTCGTTTCCGCCCTGATCTCTCTGACCCTGGTCATTTACCTCCTCCGCCAAATTGACCCAAGAGAACTTCTGACGACGCTCGATCGCCTCTACTGGCCCAGCGTCGCGACCTACGTGGCCCTCGCCCTGGCCGGACTGACCGCGCGCGCCTACCGCTATTTTCTCCTCTTGTCGGGCCGGGTCGGGCTGGGGAGCCTCATGATCGTCACCCTGGTCAGGAATCTCTTCGTGGATCTCCTCCCCGCTCGGATTGGCTCGCTCGCGTATGTCTACGTCGTGACCCAACGCTGTGGAGTTCCGCTCCGTGATGGCCTCGCCTCGTTCCTCCTCGCCTTCGTCTTCGATTTTCTCGCCATCGCCCCGCTCCTCCTCTTGGCCCTTGCGGTGGTCGGAAGCGGAATCACAGGGTGGTGGGTCTTGCTCCTCCTCGCCGGTGTCGTGACCGTCGCGGCCCTCTTTGCCTTCTACGGACTTGCCCCCGCTCTTGATCTCGTGGCCGCAGGCTGCGCTCGGACCCAGCGGCTCCACGCCGTGGCCACGAAGGCCCGAGAGACCGTCGAGAGTTTAAGGGAGATCCGCAGGCGGAGAGTGTTAGGGAAAGTCTTCTGGGTTTCGATTGTGGTACGTCTGTTCAAGTTTTCGGCTTACTACACTCTGCTCCACGCGGTTCTGGTTTCTCGCGGGTTTACTCTGGCAACTCTGAACCCGTTCTCTGTCTTCCTCGGGGTCGCGGGCGCCGAGCTCTCAGCCACTCTGCCGATCCATTCCCTCGCGGGGTTCGGGACGTATGAGGCCGCCTGGGCTTTGGGCTTCACGCGTCTCGGCTTTTCCAAAGAGCTAGCCATCCTCTCGGGTTTTGCCACCCATCTGCTCTCGCAGATCCACGACTATAGCCTGGGACTCCTCGCCCTTCTGTGGGTGATGCGCCCCGGCTATCGCCCGCAGCGCTAGTGCCGTGGCGATAAGCGTCGCACGACCCACCTTCGGTGGGTACCCCGCAGTGGAACGCCTCCGGCAAGCGATCATTTTGCAGAGGTTGGCGAACAAGTGGGGTAGCGAGAGATTATTGACGCAGACTTCCGTCGGATGACCGACCGGGGGGGCTCGGGCCGGGGGACCGCAACTTCACCAATATAAATCGCAAGTAGCCCCAAGACATGGCCCCCGCCTTTGTGCTAACGGTTTGCGCTCAGGGGGAGCGAACTCCTGGCTGCCTCACCGGCCGACCACCGCGAGGAGAGGACGATGACGCAGCGACCCGTGGCCCCGCTGACGCTGCTGTGCTCGCTCCGATGGATCCTGGTCACGCTCGCCCTGGTCCTGCTGCCCGTGCCCGCCCATGCCCCCTCCGTTACGCGCTACGTGAGCAACACCGATCCCACCTGTGGCGGCCAGGCGCCCTGCTACGCGACGATTCAAGCGGCGATCACTGCAGCGCAGGCCGGCGACACGATCCAGATCCAGGCCGGGACCTACCCCGAGCAGCTCTCGATCAGCGGCAAGAATAACGTCCCGAGCGCCACCGAGGCCGACCGCATTGTCATCGAGGCCGAGCCGAGTGCGCTCCCCGGGAGCGTCGTCCTCGACCCCCCCACGACCCAGTGCACGAACGGCCACGCCCTTCGGCTCCAACAATCCAAGTTCATCACGATTCGCGGCCTCACCATCACCGGCGCCGGAGGGCAGGCGATCTCGCTCCTGGGGGGCACCAACGAGAACCAAGCCATTCATATCGAGCGCAACCGGATCTTCGGCAATGGCTCCAGCGAGTGCAATGGCGGCATCACCATTGCCCGGGGCAACCCCGGCACCCTGATCGTCAACAATGTGATCCACTTCAATGGCCGGAACGGGATCACCTTCCTCGATGCCGATGGGGGCCCACATTATCTGGTCTCGAACACCATCCACGGCAATGCCTGGAGCGGAGTGAACGTCGCCCGCAACCACCAGGTCCTCCTCGTGAATAACATTATCACGGCCAACGGGACCGCGTCGGGCTCCACCGGTGGGCGCTTCGGCGTCAGCCGGGAAGCCTCCACGAGCCCCGACCCCGCGGGGATCCAACTGCTCAACAACCTGATCTGCGGGAATCGCCTGGGCGAGCTGGACGATCCGGTCCTCGATGCCACGGACAGCGGCAACCTCACCCCCACGGGCAGTGAAGGGCCCGGGGTCAGCGCCAGCCCCGGCTGTGAGCTGCCGGCCACGGTCTATGCGCATCTCGCCGGGCTCGACGGTCAGCTCAACACGGCCGATGACGACTTCACCCTGGCCTCGGGCTCCCCCGGCATCGACGCGGGCACCGATCCTCGAACGCTCGGCCTCGATCCGACCTTCAACGCGCTATTCGAGGCCGACTACGCCGCTACGGGCGCCCGGCCCCGGATCGGCATCTCGGGGGGCCTCGCGAAATTCGACATCGGCGCCCTGGAAGCGCTCCTCCCGGATACGCAAGGGCCCGAGGTGACCTTCCTCGCGCCGGCGGCCAGCGCCTTCGTGCGCGGGACGGTGACCGTCCAGGCGCAGGCGACCGATCCCGGCAGCGGCGTGGCCAGCCTCACCCTGAGCGCCGACAGTCAGCCGCTCTCCGCCACCCTGGTCCCCCCGCCGCCCGCCCCCTCGGTGACGGCCACGGCCTCGTGGAATACGCTGACCGTCGCCGACGGCGCCCATACCCTCACCGCCGCCACCACCGACCAGCAGGGGAACCCCGGGAGCGCGACGCGCGTGGTCACCGTGGATAACACGCCGCCCGACACGCAGATCACCGGCGGGCCCAGCGGGACGATCACCGTCACCAGCGCGACCTTCACCTTCACGGGCACGGATGGGCTCACCCCCCCGGCCAGCCTGGAGTTTGCCTGGCGCCTCGATGGGGGGGCGTTCAGCGCGTTCTCCTCCGCGACCAGCGCGACCTTCACGAATCTCGCCGAAGGCGCGCACAGTTTCGAGGTCAAGGCGCGCGACCAAGCGGGCAATGAAGATGCGACCCCGGCGAGCCGAAGCTTCACCGTGTCGCTCGGGCCACCTCTGCCTCCCGATCCGTCCACCGTGGCCCCGGCGATCAACCGAACCGTATCAACCACGCTGGGGAGCGCGACCGCGTTCCTCTATACGGGCTCTGACCCGATTCAGACCGGGGTCGCCCCCGGCACGATCGACCCCACGCGGGTCGCGGTCCTCCGCGGCCGGGTCCTCGCCCGCGATGGCGCGCCCCTGCCAGGCGTCACGATCAGCATCCTCAATCATCCTGAGTTCGGCCAGACCCTGAGCCGCGCCGATGGGATGTTTGACATGGCCGTCAACGGCGGAAGCCTCCTGACTGTCCGCTATGTGAAGGCCGGCTTTCTCGAGGCCCAGCGCCCGATCAGCCCCCCCTGGCAAGATTACGCCTGGCTGCCGAACGTCGTGCTGATCCCGGTCGATCCCCAGGCCACCGTCATTGATCTTACCGCCGCGATTCCAATTCAGGTGGCGCAAGGCAGCATTGTGACCGATAGCGACGGCACCCGCCGCGCCACCCTGCTCTTCCCCCAGGGCACCGCGGCCACCATGCTCATGCCGGACGGCTCCACCCAGCCCCTGACAAGCCTCACCGTCCGCGCCACCGAGTACACCGTGGGCCCCACCGGCCCCGCGGCCATGCCTGGGCCGCTCCCCGCCAACGTGGCCTATACCTACGCGGTCGAGCTGAGCGCCGACGAAGCCGTAGCCGCCGGCGCAAGCCAGGTCAGCTTTAACCAGCCGGTCATTCACTACGTCGAGAACTTCCTCGGCTTTCCTGTCGCCGGTATCGTCCCCGTGGGGTTCTATGATCGCGCCCAAGGGGTCTGGATACCCTCCGCGAATGGCCGGATTCTCAAGATCCTCAGCGCCACTAGCGGGCTCGCCGACCTGGACATTGACGGCAGCGGCACGCCCGCCAGCCCTGCCGCCCTGGCCGCCCTCGGCATCACCGACGCCGAGCGCCAGCAGCTCGCCGCGCTCTACCCGGTCGGCCAGAGCCTCTGGCGCGTGCCCATTCCCCACTTCTCGCCCTGGGACTGCAACTGGCCCTATGGGGTGCCGGACGACGCGAAGGCGTCAGACCAAGATGTCGTCGAGGAGGACCTCGAGGACAAACCAATATGCAAGGAGGGCTCCCTGATTGAGTGCCAGAACCAGGTCCTCGCCGAAGCGTTCGCCCTCACCGGGACACCGTCGAGCCTCCATTACCAGAGCGATCGCGTCCCCGGGCGGAGGGCCGCCGACACGCTGAGGATCTTTCTGAGCGGGGCGACCGTGCCGGCGAGCCTCAAGCGAATCGATCTGGAAATCCGCGTCGCCGGTCGCCTCTTCAGTCAAAGCTTTCCCGCCGCGCCGAACCAGACCACGACCTTCACCTGGGATGGACTCGATGCCTATGGCCGAGCATTGCAAGGCGCGCAACTGGCCACCACGCGGGTTGGCTACGTGTACGATGCGGTTTACCAGGAGCCGGCACAGCTCGCCGCCAGCTTCGGGGCGTTCTCCCAGTCTGGTGTCCTCCTGAGCGCTGGCCGAACCCGCCGGGAGGCTATCCTCTGGCGAGAGTACCGCCGGACCGTCGGCGCGTGGGATGCGCGAGGCGAACAATTGGGGGGGTGGACGCTCAGCGCGCACCACGCCTACGATCCGCTTGGCAGGGTGCTCTATCTCGGGAACGGCGGGCGCCGGAGCGCCCAGAGTATGACCAGCGTCATCACCACGGTGGCCGGTAATGGTGGGTTTGGGTTCGGTGGGGACGGCGGGCCGGCGCCCAGCGCCCTGCTCGCCAACCCTTACGGCGTGGCCGTGGATGCGCAGGGCAACCTGTTCGTCGCCGATAGTGCGAATCACCGAATTCGAAAGGTCGGTCCGGCCGGGATCATTACCACCGTGGCGGGCACGGGAGCCCCCGGCTATAGCGGCGACGGCGGGCCGGCGCCCAGCGCCCAGCTCGCCTTCCCATTTGGGGTGGCAGTGGACGGGCAGGGGGACCTCTTCATTGCTGACACTTACAACCACCGAATCAGGAAGGTCAGCCCTGCCGGGACCATCACCACGGTGGCAGGGTCAGGCTCCACAGGCAACTTCGGCGGGGGCTACTCGGGCGATGGCGGCCCCGCCGCCAGCGCCCAGCTTCGATTTCCTCAAGGCGTGACCGCGGATAACCAGGGCAACATCTTCATCGCCGACAGCGAGAACGACCGGATCCGGATGGTGAATCCGGCCGGAATCATCACCACGGTGGCCGGTACGGGGATCGGCGGCTACAACGGGGATGGTGGACCGGCCACGGGGGCGCAGCTCTTCACTCCCCTCGGGGTCCTCGTGGATGCGCAAGGCAACCTGTTCATTGCGGATAGTGACAACGCGCGCGTCCGCAAGGTCAGCCCCGCGGGCATCATCACGACCGTGGCGGGCACGGGAAATTTCAACCACAGTGGCGACGGCGGGCCGGCGACCAGCGCAGAGCTCGATTCCCCGTCCGCGCTGGCAGTAGATGGGCAGGGGAATTTATTCGTTGCCGAGTGGGCGGCCTTTACCGTTCGGAAGGTGAGTCCCGACGGAATCATCACCACGGTGGCGGGGATCGCGTATAGTGATGGCTACAGCGGCGACGGGGGGCCGGCGACCAGCGCAGAGCTCACGGAGATATTTGGAGTAGCGGTAAATGCGCAGGGGACCCTGTACATTGCCGACCGCGTGAACCAAAGAGTGCGTCAGGTCCGGCCGCTCCTCTCTGGCTTTGACATCCAAGACATCAACATTCCTGCCGAAGATGGCCGCGAGCTCTACCATTTCGACAGCAATGGTCGGCACCTCAGCACCGTCAACACCACCACCGGCAGCGTCATCTATACCTTCACCTATGACAGCGCCGGCCGCCTCACCGCCGTCACCGACGCCAATGGCCTCCTCACCACCATCGAGCGCGACGGCGCCGGCAACCCCACCGCCATCGACGCCCCTGGCGGCCAGCGGACCACGCTCAGCCTGGACGCCAATGGCTACCTCGCCAGACTGAGCAACCCCGCCAGTGAGACGACTCAGTTGGCCTATACCGCCGACGGCTTGCTCACGACGCTCGCCGACCCCCGCGGCAACGCTTCCCACTTCACCTACGACGCCTTGGGCCGCCTCAGCCGGGACGACGACGCCGCTGGCGGGTTCAAGGCCCTCGCGCGCACCGACGGCACCAATAGCTACACGGTCACGCTCACCACCGGCCTCGGCCGCACCAACACGTATCTCGTAGAGCGCCTTTCCACCGGTGCGACCCAGCGAGTGGACACCGATCCTAATGGGCTCCAGACCGTGACCCAGATCGGTGCCGACCAGAGTCGCGCCATCAGCCGCCCCGACGGCGCCGTCACGACGCTGGTCCCCGGCCCCGACCCCCGCTGGGGGATGCAGGCCCCGCTCGTCCAGAGCCTCACGGTCGGGATGCCCTCGGGGCTCGAGTCCAGCCTTACAGAGTCCCGCACGGTCGCCCTTTCCGACCCGACCAATCTCCTGAGCCTCACGAGCGCGACGAATACGTTGACGTTGAACGGGCGGACGTACACCCAGACGTATAATGACACGCAACGAAGTTGGACCAGCACTTCTCCGGTCGGGCGCCAGCGGACGACGTTACTCGATGCGCAGGGGCGAGTCATCCAGGAGCAAATCGCCGGCCTTGAGCCCGTGAGCTTCAGCTATGATAGCCGGGGACGGCTGGCGACAATCACCGAAAGCTCTGGCGCCACCGCGAGGGTCTATACGTTGAGCTATGATCTATTGGATCGGCTCGCCGCCATCGCCGATCCCCTTGGGCGGAGTATGGGGTTTGCGTACGATGCGGCGGACCGCGTCACTCTTCAGACGCTCCCCGACGGCCGCCAGATCAGCTATAGCTATGATGCCAATGGCAACGTGACCTCGATCACGCCCCCAGGCCGCCCCGCGCACAGCTTTGATTACACCCCGGTCAATCTGGAGGCGGAGTACACGCCGCCCGACGTCAATCCTGGTCCGGACCAGACCACCTACACGTATAACCTCGACCGCCAGTTGACGTTGGTCGCCCGTCCCGACGGCCAGGCGATCTCTCTCGGCTACGACGCTGGCGGCCGCCTGAGCACGATGACCTTGCCGACGGGGACGCTCAGCTACACCTACCAGCCGACGACGGGGAATCTCACCACCATCACCGCGCCCGCCAACGGCACGCTCAGCTACAGCTACGACGGCTCCCTCCCGACCAGTGAGACCTGGGCTGGTAGCGTCGCGGGCACAGTCGCGCGGGCATACAACGCCGACTTTCGTATCACAAGTGTGAGTGTCAACGGCACCCCGATTTCGTTGGCCTATGACAACGACGGGCTCTTGACCCAAGCTGGCGCGCTGAGCCTGACCCGCAACAGTCAGACCGGTCTCCTCACCGGGACCACCCTCGGCTCGGTCACCACCAGCCAGACCTATAACGCCTTCGGGGAGATGGCAAGCTTCACGGCCAGCTACTCCAGCAGCCCCATCTTCAACACCGTGTACACGCGGGACGCCCTCGGCCGGATCACGCAGAAGGTGGAAACGATTCAGAGCACCACGAACACGTTCACCTACAGTTACGACCTGGCTGGCCGCCTGACCGAGGCGAGGCAAAATGGTAGCGTGGTGTCGCAGTACACCTACGACGCCAACAGCAACCGCCTGAGTGGCCCCTCCGGGGGCCTTACCGGCACTTACGACGCCCAAGATCGCCTGCTTCAGTATGGCCCGACCACGTATGCGTACACAGCGAACGGGGAGCTTCAGAGCGCGACGACAGGCGGGCAGACGACGACGTATAATTACGATGTGCTGGGTAATCTAAAGGCAGTGGGCTTGCCCGGGGGCACGCAGATCGACTACCTGATCAACGGCCGGAACCGCCGGATCGGAAAGAAGGTGAACGGAGCGCTGGTTCAGGGCTTCCTCTATCAGGACTCGCTGAAGCCGGTTGCGGAGTTGGATGGCGCCGGCAACGTCGTCGCTCGCTTTGTCTATGGCACCAAGGCCAACGTCCCCGACTACATGACCAAGGGCGGCGTGACGTACCGCCTTCTCTCGGACCACCTTGGAAGCCCGCGGCTGGTGGTCGACATCGCCACCGGCGCAGTCGCCCAGCAAATGGATTACGACGAATTCGGCAACGCGGTCCTGGACACCAATCCTGGCTTCCAACCCTTCGGCTTCGCCGGCGGCCTCGATGATCTCCACACCGGGCTCCTCCGCTTCGGTGCCCGCGACTACGACCCTATCACCGGCCGCTGGACCGCGAAGGACCCGACCCAATTTCTCGGCCGAGATAGCAACCTGTATGGGTATGTACTGAGCGATCCCGTGAATCGGCTGGACCCCTCCGGTTTGTTGAACCCGGCAAAAGCGTTCACTTCTTTAATTAATGCGGCCAACGCCGGACGACTATACGCCTCGGGTCTTCTAAAGCTTGCCGTAGCTGCCGGGCTGATCGGGACTGGAGTTGGGGCTCCGGCGGGAGCAGGTATCGCTGCGCTGGGCCTTTGGAATGTAAACAGCGCAATCGCAGCACAAAACCGAGCTCTTCACCTGTGGAGTGAAGCACTTCAACAAAGGTGGTGCGAGGCAACATGGAGAAACCTTCTTGGTGCCTTGCCTTTGGGTCAAGGATTTGATGATCCAGGGGAGCCCACCCCCATCGAGTTTCTTAACCAACTCTATGACCGGATAAGAGACAACCCATCAGAAATCTTGGAGTTAATGAAAGAATTCGGAACCTTACTTTTCTAGGGTAACGACAATGGATGTTCTAATTTGGCTGATAATTGCCTTGTGTTTCTTTGTGTACGTTACTGTGCTCTGGATCAAGTCATTGAAAAGGAAGGAACCTTTTTGGAGGAGCATCAAAAGGTGGATCGTGAATGTGATCGATGTTTTCTCCGGAGGCCCGTAGATAGATGCTTGGACAGCGGTGGTCGTTGGAACTACTCGACAAAGACATGTGAGTACAGGTGATGGGATAAAAGACACCAAGTCCCTTTTCCTCTGCACTCCCTCACCAGCACCCGTTTACTCCCCAACGGGGAGTCCCAGAGCGTCACAGCGGGCAGGCAGAGCACCACGTGTAATTACGATGTGCTCGGGAACTTGATGGTGGTTAAATGGGACCCGGTTTCTTTGGACACTGGTTTGACTATCATGAGGGTGACCAAGCTACCCATTTTTCTGCTCACCTCCGGAGCTGAGATGACAGCGCTGTGAACGATCATGCGGAACTGACGCCTTAGCTTAGGCGCCGGGGGCGCTCCGGCTCCCCGGCTTCACGAGCGGGGGAAATCCCTGGCGGCAGAACGGGCAGGCTTCGGGCGGGAAATTCTCGATCGCCAAAGTCACAAGGGCGGCGTGCTTGACAGGGAAGGCTGCCGCCCCGCCGCTTCGATCAATCAAGGCGCCGACCCCGGCAACCACTCCACCGAGAGCCTCGACCACTCCCATAACTTCCTTCGTGGACCCTCCCGTCGTCACCACGTCCTCCACCACGAAGCATCGCTCTCCAGAACCGATGGCGAACCCCCGGCGAAGATGCATCTCCCCTCCCTCGCGCTCGGCAAAGAGGGCCCGAACTCCAAGGGCCCGAGCCACCTCGTGGGCCACGATGATCCCGCCAAGCGCCGGGGCAATCACGAGATCGAGTTGTTCGTCTCGAAAGTGACTCGCCAGGTCGAACCCCAAGGCTTCGGCGAACTTGGGGTGCTGGAGGACCAGGGCGCACTGAAGATAGGTGGACGAATGAAGACCGGAGGTCAAGAGGAAGTGGCCGGTGAGAAGCGCGCCGGTCTTTCCGAAAAGGGCCAGAACCTCCTCAGACGTCATCCTCGATTCATCTCTTCGATGACAGCCCGGGCTGCGGCCGCTGGATCAGGCGCCCGGGTAATGGGACGGCCTATCACAAGGTAGTCGGCCCCGGCCCGGAGGGCCTGACCCGGTGTGAGGCTCCGGGCTTGGTCGTCGGTTCCGCTCCCCTCGGGACGGATCCCCGGTGTCACAATCACCCATTCGCGCCCGAACGCCCCTCGCAAGAGCCTCGCCTCCTGAGGCGAGGCCACGCAGCCGTCGAGCCCGGCGGCCTTCGCCAGCCCCGCAAGGTGAAGGACCTGCCCCTCGACGGAGAGCGGGACATTCAGCTCACGCTGGAGGACGGATCGGTCGAGACTCGTCAGGACCGTCACGGCGAGCAAGAGAGGCCGGGAAACGCTCAGGGTCCGAGCGGCCTCGGACGCCGCCTCCCCCGCGGCCCTGAGCATCGTCGAGCCGCCGGCCGCGTGGACATTGACCATGAAGCATCCGAGCCCCACGGCCTCGCGCACGGCGCCAGCGACCGTGGTGGGAATGTCGTGGAACTTCAGGTCAAGGAAGACGCGGGCGCCGCGCTTTCGCACACACTCAACCGCGGCCGGCCCGACCGACGTGAAGAGCTGGCTCCCGATCTTGTAAATGGCGACCAGACCCTGGAGGCGGTCCAGGAGGGGCTCGGCCTGGGCGAGGTCGGCCACGTCCAGAGCGACAATGAGCCGATCTCTCGGATCAACCGGCATCTTGATAAGCTTCCTGAAGGGACTGGACACTCAACTCGCCTTTCAAGAGCGCCTCAATTCCTCCCAGAGCCGCCTGGGCTCCGTCCACAGTCGTGTAATACGGGATATTCTGCGTCACGGCGGTCCGGCGGATCAGATAGGAGTCGCGCCGGGCCCGGCCATCCTCCGGGGTATTGATGACCAGCGCGATCTCGCCCCGCTTCATCAGGTCCACGATGTTCGGCCGCCACCCCTCTAACACCTTGTGGATCACCTCCACGGGGAGGCCGTTCCGCGTGAGGACTTTGGCGGTCCCCTGGGTGGCGACGAGCGTGAACCCCATCTCGGCGAGCCGCTTGGCCACCTGAAGGATGGCCCGCTTGTCCCGGTTTCTCACCGACAGAAAGACCTTCCCTGTCGTCGGCAGTGGCGAGCCGGCGGCCAGTTGGGACTTCACGTAGGCCTTTCTGAAGTCGCGATCCAACCCCATGACCTCGCCCGTGGATTTCATCTCCGGGCCGAGGACGACGTCCACCCCCGGGAACTTGACAAACGGGAAGACGGCCTCTTTCACCGCGATCCACGAAAGCTCACGCTCCTCGGTAAAGCCGAGGTCGGCCAGGCGCTGGCCCAGCATGACCTTGGTGGCGAGCTTGGCCAGGGGGACCCCGATGGCCTTGGAGACAAAGGGGATGGTTCGAGAGGCGCGGGGATTGACCTCGAGGACATAGATCGCATCATTCTTCAGGGCCAACTGGATATTGATGAGCCCCAGCACTCCGAGCTCGCGGGCCAGGGCTCGGGTCACCTCTTGAATCTTGGCGATCTGGTCATCCCCCAAAGAGTACGGGGGGAGCGCGCAGGCAGAGTCGCCGGAATGGATCCCTGCCTTTTCGATGTGCTCCATCACGCCGCCGATGACGACCCGCTCGCCGTCAGCGATTGCGTCCACGTCAATCTCAAGCGCATCTTCCAGGAACTTATCCACGAGGATCGGGTGGTTGGGAGACACGCGAACCGCCTCACTGACATAGTGAGCCAGTCCCTCTTCGTCGTACACAATCTCCATCGCTCGCCCCCCCAGGACATACGAGGGGCGGACCAGAATGGGATAGCCGAGGTTCGAGGCGACCCGTGCGGCCTCGTCGAAGGAACGGGCCGTCCCATTGGGGGGCTGGGCGAGGCCGAGCCGGTGAAGGATGGCCGCGAATCGCTCGCGGTCCTCAGCGCGATCAATGGCGTCGGGCGTTGTCCCGAGAATGCGGACGCCGGCCCGTTCCAGGGGCACCGCGAGCTTCAGCGGGGTCTGACCGCCAAACTGGACGATCACGCCCAGCGGCTGCTCGCGCGCCACGATCGCGAGGACATCCTCCAGGGTCAGAGGCTCGAAGTAGAGGCGGTCTGAGGTGTCATAATCGGTGGAGACTGTCTCCGGGTTACAGTTCACCATGATCGCCTCTACCCCGAGCTCCTTGAGGGCAAAGGCGGCGTGGACGCAGCAGTAGTCAAATTCGATCCCCTGCCCGATCCGGTTGGGGCCTGAGCCGAGGATCACGACCTTCGGCCGCTCTGTCGGCGGCGCCTCGTCTTCTTCCTCGTAGGTCGAATAGAGATATGGGGTGTGGGCGACAAATTCGGCGGCGCAGGTATCCACCATCTTGAAGGTCGGGCGAACGCCCAGCGAGAGGCGAAGGGTTCGGATCTCTTCCTCCGTGGAATCGACCAACTCCGCCAGCCGCCGATCAGAGAAGCCGAGGGCCTTGGCCCGGCGAAGGATCGTTCGGTCGAGAAACGGCGCGGCTTGAAGGTCTTCTTCGAAGGCCACGATCTCTCGGATCTGCTCGAGGAACCAGGGGTCAATCCGGGTGAGCTGGGTAATTTCGGATGTCCCGAGGCCTTCACGGTAGGCTTCGGCAATCATAAAGACGCGCTCGGCGGTGGGAATCCGGAGCTTCGCCCGCAGCTCTTCGACACCCGTCACCGGCTTCTCGAGGGTGAGCCCCCAGCGATCTTGCTCCAGTGAGCGGATCGCCTTCTGGAGGGCTTCCTTGAAGGTCCGGCCGATCGCCATGACTTCGCCGACAGACTTCATCTGCGTCGTGAGCGTCGGGTCGGCCTCGGGAAACTTCTCGAACGCCCAGCGGGGAAACTTCACCACGCAGTAGTCAATGGTTGGCTCGAAAGAGGCCGGGGTTTCTCGGGTAATGTCATTTCGGATCTCGTCAAGCGCATACCCCACGGCGAGCTTCGCCGCGATCTTGGCGATGGGGAATCCGGTCGCCTTGGAGGCCAATGCTGAGGAGCGGGAGACGCGAGGGTTCATCTCGATCACCACGAGCCGCCCATCCTCCGGGTTGATCGCGAACTGAATGTTTGACCCGCCGGTCTCGACGCCGATCTCCCGGATGATCGCGATCGCCGCGTCTCGCATCAGTTGGTACTCTTTGTCGGTGAGAGTCTGGGCCGGGGCCACGGTGATCGAATCCCCGGTGTGAATCCCCATGGGGTCGAAGTTCTCGATCGAGCAGATGATGACCACGTTGTCCTTGAGGTCGCGCATCACCTCCAGCTCGAACTCCTTCCACCCGATCACCGATTCTTCCACCAGGATGGTCCCGACCGGCGATGTCTGCATCCCCCAGCGGACCGCTTCCTCGAGTTCCTCCGGGTTGTAGGCGATCGAGCCGCCGGTCCCTCCTAAGGTGAAGGACGGCCGGAGGATCACGGGGTAGCCGACCTGGCGAACCACCTCGCGGGCCTCAACGAGCGAGCGCACATACCCGGAACGCGGCAACTCCAGACCGATTCGTTGCATCGCCTCCTTGAAGAGCTCCCGATCCTCGGCCTTCTTGATGGCGTCGAGCTTGGCGCCGATCAGCTCCACCCCGTAGCGCTCAAGCGTTCCGTCGTCGGCAAGGGCCACGGCCAGGTTCAGGGCGGTCTGTCCGCCAAGGGTGGGGAGCAGGGCCTGGGGGCGCTCGCGAGCGATGACCTTGGCCACAAACTCGGGGGTCAGGGGCTCGATATAGGTCCGATCCGCCATCTCGGGATCGGTCATGATGGTGGCGGGATTAGAGTTGATGAGGACGATCTCGAAGCCCTCCTCCCGGAGGGCCTTGACCGCTTGGGTCCCCGAGTAGTCAAACTCACACGCCTGCCCGATGACGATGGGGCCGGAGCCGATGATGAGTATCTTTTGCAGATCAGTCCGCTTGGGCATGTCTAGTTGGGAGCTTCAGCGCTCCTCGATGAGGCCGTAGATGATCGAGGCATCCAACGGCAGTTGTTCGCGCTTCATCAAAAATTCGTCCAGCGGCTCCTTGCCAAGCCAGAGGACCTCGCCGCTTCCATAGAGCCGTTCCCCGAAAAGGTCAAGGCGCTTCTCGACCCGCTCCCGGACCGCGTGGGCCTCCAGGGAGCTTCCACTCTCCACGCTGAAGCTCGCCCACTCAGGTTTGTCCGTGGCGGCGACGCCTTCGTCGATCTTTCGGTAGGAGACAAAGTAACGTGGCATTCTATCCCCCCTTTCTCAGTGATTCCTCGTCTTGCAAAGCTCCCCCTTGCTCCATCAGGGCCACGAATCGGTGAAAGAGGTAATGCGAGTCGTGAGGGCCGGGGGACGCCTCGGGATGGTACTGCACGGAAAAGAGCAGCAGTTTCCCGTGACGCATTCCTTCGGCGGTCCCGTCATTGAGATTGACGTGGGTGAGTTCGATCTCTTGGCCTTCAAGGGAAGCCATGTCCACGGCAAACCCGTGATTCTGGGAGGTGATCTCCACCCGGCCCGTAGCCAATTCTTTCACCGGATGATTGGCGCCGTGGTGGCCGAATTTCAGCTTGTAAGTCCGGCCGCCGAGGGCCAGCCCCAGGATCTGATGGCCGAGGCAGATCCCGAAGATGGGTCTTTTGCCGACGAGGTCGCGCACGGTCGCGATCAGATAAGGCACCCCCTCAGGGTCTCCCGGGCCGTTGCTTAAGAAGATGCCATCCGGCTTCAACGCCAACACCTCTGAAGCCGAGGCCGTGGCGGGGACGACGGTGACCTTGCAGCCAAGAGTCCTGAGCTGGCGTAAGATGTTCCGCTTGATCCCAGAATCGAAGGCTACCACGGAAAGACGGGGCGCTCCTGGCGTTCGGTAGCCACGGGTCCGGTCCCACACGCCTTCCTCCCATCCGAAGGGTTCAGCGCAGGTCACTTCTTTGACAAGGTCGCGCCCGATCAGGCCGGGAGAAGCTTGGGCTTTGGCGACAAGGGTGGCGGGGTCCGACGCAATACTCGAGATGACCCCCTCCTGGGCCCCGTGGTCGCGGAGGTGACGGGTCAGGGCGCGGGTGTCCACCCCTTGGATCCCTACGATGCCGTAACGCTTGAGATACTCGTCCAGCGTGGTGCGGGCCCGCCAACTCGAGGGGACCGAAGAGGCCTCCTTGACGATGAACCCTTCCACCCAGGGGCGGGTTGACTCCACGTCCTCATCGTTGATCCCGTAGTTGCCGATCAGGGGGTAGGTCATCGTGACGAGCTGCCCCTTGTAGGAAGGATCGGTCAGGATCTCCTGGTAGCCGGTCATGGCGGTGTTAAAGACGACCTCTCCCGTGGCCTCCCCCTGAGCGCCAAGAGCAACCCCCTCAAAGACCCGGCCGTCGGCCAAAGCGAGGAGCGCCCGCTTCATCGCCCGCCTCCCCTGAGGATTCCTTCCTGCTGGATGACCCGGCCGCCAACGACGGTCATCCAGACGAAGCCACGGAGCCTCCAGCCGCCAAACGGGCTGTTTCGGCCCTTTGAGGCAAAACTCGCTGGGTCCACCTCGCGTTCCTGATCCAGATCGAGGATGACGAGATCACCGTCGGCGCCTTTTCCAAGATGGCCTCCGGGAAGATTGAGGATCCGCGCCGGCCCCACCGTGAAGCGGGCGATGAGCGTCCCGAGGTCGAGGAGGCCGCCATGGACGAAGTGATGCAGAAGCAGCGGGACCGCGGTTTCGAGTCCCACGATCCCGAAGGCAGCCAGGTCGTACTCAATCTCCTTTTCAGCGGGCGCATGCGGGGCGTGGTCCGTGGCCACAGCGTCCAGTGTCCCATCCGCGACGGCCTCCTGGAGGGCCTCCCGATCGGCCTTGCTCCGAAGCGGCGGATTCATCTTGGTATTCGTATCAAAGGAGCGGACCGCCTCTTCGGTCAGGAGAAGATGGTGCGGCGTGACTTCGGCGGTGACTCGAAGCCCCCGGTTCTTCGCGCCGCGGATGAGCCGAACGGCCCCCGCGGTCGACACGTGGGCGATGTGGATCGGACTCCCGGTCAGCTCGGCGAGGGCGATATCTCGGGCCACCATGACCTCTTCCGCCGCGGCGGGGATCCCCCGCAGACCCAGCTCCGTGGAGACCACCCCCTCATGGATTACACCGCCGGCCGCCAGGGTCGCGTCCTCGGCGTGGGAGATGATGGGGAGACCGAACGGCTGGACGTACTCCAGCGCGCGGCGAAGGAGTCCCGCGTTCATCACGGGATGGCCGTCGTCGGAATAGGCCACGCATCCCGCCTCGGCCAGCTCACCAAGCTCGGCCAAGGCCTCCCCTTTGAGCCCCCGAGTCACGGCCCCAACTGGATGCACATGCACCCATCCGTCCTGACGCGCCTTGGCCAGGATGTAGTCCGTCACGGCCCGGTTATCATTCACCGGCTCGGTGTTGGCCATGCACGTGACCCGGGTGAAGCCGCCTAGAGCGGCGGCTCGAGTCCCCGTCGCGATCGTCTCCTTGTATTCGTATCCGGGCTCCCTCAAATGAACGTGCATGTCGATAAAGCCTGGCGCCACCACCTTCCCCGTGGCATCCACGATCGGGGTCCCTTCGGGCGCCGTGAGCCCGCGTCCGACTTCGGCGACCTTTCCCCCAAGGACCAGGCAGTCCAGAACGCCATCCAGCGCGTTCGCGGGATCCACGAGACGCCCCCCCCGAACGAGAAGGTTCACTGTCCTTTTCCTCCCGCCATGAGGTAGAGGAGCGCCATCCGCACCGCGACGCCGTTTGTCACCTGTTCCAGAATCACGGAGTAGGGGCCGTCGGCCACCTCCGGGCTCATCTCGATTCCGCGATTGACCGGTCCCGGGTGCATGATCAGCACATCGTCCCGCCCCTCGCGAAGCTTTTCGAGGGTGAGCCCCCACAGGCGCGAGTACTCCCTGAGTGACGGCAGGAGGGCACCGGTCATCCGCTCGTGCTGGAGGCGCAGCATCATGATGATATCGGCATCGCGGATCGCCTCCTCGAGGGTATAGGCGACTTTGACTCCCAACTCTCCCACATGCGGTGGGATCAGCGTCGGTGGCCCGGCCACGGTCACCGTCATCCCGAGCTTGCGCATCCCCCAGATGTTGGAACGGGCGACCCGACTTCGGGCGATGTCCCCCACAATGACGGCCTTGAGCCCTTCGAGGTGCCCTTTCTTTTCCCGGATCGTGAGGAGATCGAGGAGGGCCTGGGTGGGGTGCTCATGGGCACCATCCCCCGCGTTAATGACTGAGCAGCGGAGAGATCGGGCCAGGAGGTGGGCCGCCCCCGCGTGGGGGTGGCGGATCACGACGATGTCCGGACTCATCGCCTCCAGGTTCTTCGCGGTATCCAAGAGGGTCTCCCCTTTCATGACAGAAGAGGATGAGCCCGAGACGTTGATGACATCCGCCGAGAGCCACTTTCCGGCGATCTCGAAGGAGGTCCGCGTCCGAGTCGAAGGCTCAAGAAAGAGGTTGACCACGGTCTTGCCTCGAAGGGCCGGGACCTTTTTGATCTCTCGGGTCGCAATCTCCTTCAAGGACTCGGCCGTATCGAGGAGCATGAGGATTTCCGCAGGCTCCAGCTCACGAATCGTCAGGAGGTCCTTTCGTCGCCAGCCCATCGCTCTTAATCCTCCGGCTCCTGAATCACCACCCGATCCTGCCCATCCTCTTCTCGGAGAAAGACCTGGACCAGTTCCCGCCGGCTCGTCGGCAGGTTTTTGCCCACGTAGTCCGCCCGGAGGGGAAGCTCCCGGTGGCCGCGATCCACCAGGACCGCCAGTTGGATGAGCCGCGGCCGTCCCAGATCCATGATGGCATCCAGGGCCGCCCGGGTGGTCCGCCCGGTGAAGAGGACGTCATCCACCAGCACCACGGATTTTCCGGCAACCGAGAACGGGATCTCGGTCCCTTTGATGACGGGTTGCTCGGCCAGCATTCCAAGGTCATCCCGGTAGAGGGTAATGTCCAGCACCCCAACCGGGACCACAGTTCCCTCAATGCCTCGAATGTTCTCTGCGATCCGATGGGCCAGGATCACGCCGCGCGTACGAATCCCCACGAGGGCGAGGTCTTCTCCGCCCTGATTCCGCTCCAGGATCTCGTGGGCGATGCGGGTCAGGGATCGGTCCATCGTCGGGCCGTCCATGACCTCCGCTTTTTCCTTCAAAGTCACGCCGGCCTCCGAATAAAAAAAAGCCCCTCCCCGTTTCCGGGAAGAGACGATTGACTTCTCACCTGGTTCATTCTGTCTCCTTGTGGACCTCGCCGGGTCCAATTAAAGGAGGAAACTCTTCTCTTACTCTACCAGGAACCCGCTACTTGTCAAGCCCCTGGCGGGACGAGTCTCGCAGATCACTCCTCGCGAGGGAGCGCAATCTGGTAGGCCTTGAGCTTCCGGTACAGGTGGCTCCGCTCGATGCCGAGGCGGTCAGCCGTTTGGGATACGTTCCACTCATTGGCGCGAAGTTTGGCAAGGATGAAGGCCCGCTCGAACGCTTCGCGAGCCCAACGGAGGCTCGGCTCCTGCCCCGCTTCTCCCACCGGGATAGAAGGGACCAGCGGTGGCGGCAGATCGCTGGGCGTAACCGTGTCAGTCTGCGCCATGATCACAAGACGCTCTACCAGGTTCTTGAGCTCGCGGACGTTTCCAGGCCAGTCGTAGACCATGAAGAACGTCATCGCTTCCCTGGTGACCTCCTTCGGCCGCTTCCCATGTTCAGCGCAGAAGGTGTTGAGGAAATAGTCTACCAAGAGCGGAATGTCTTCCTTCCGCTTCCTCAAGGGCGGCACCTCGATGGGGATGACGTTCAGACGATAGAAGAGATCTTCGCGAAAGCGCCCCTGAGCGATGAGCTCCGCCAGGTTTTTGTTGGAGGCGGCGATGACGCGAACGTCGACCCGGATGGGTTCCTTGCCGCCGACCCGTTCCAGAGTCTGCTCCTCCAGGACGCGGAGGACCTTGGCCTGAGTTCGGAGGGACATGTCACCGACCTCGTCGAGGAAGATCGTCCCCCCGTTCGCCAGCTCTATTTTCCCTCGCCGCTTGGCGATGGCGCCGGTGAAGGCGCCCTTCTCGTGGCCGAAGAGCTCCGATTCGATCAACTCCTCCGGAATGGCGGCGCAGTTCACCTCGACGAACCGCTTCTCCCGCCGGATGGAGAGACCGTGGATCGCCCGGGCCACCAGCTCCTTCCCCGCCCCGTTCTCACCGTAGATCAGAACCCGGCCGTTAGTCGGGGCTGCCAGCGCAATCTGTCGGCGTAGTTCGCGGATGGGCAGGCTGTCCCCGATAATCTGATATGTTCCCTCGATCTCCGCGCGGAGTCGCTGATTCTCCCGCTCGAGAAAGGTGTGCTCCAGCGCGCGCTCGACAACCAGGAGGGTCTTCTCCAGAGACAGGGGCTTCTCGATGAAGTCGTAGGCCCCGAGCTTGGTGGCCCGGACCGCGGTCTCGATCGTCCCGTGCCCCGAGATCATGATGACCGCGAGATGGGGCCATTGCTTCTTGATCTCCTCCAACGCGGCAAGGCCATCCTTGTCGGGCATCCAGATGTCCAGAATCACGAGATCTGGAATCGCTTCCTGGAGACTCGACAGGGCCTCAGCCGCCGAGCCCACCGCGACGACCTGGTACCCCTCGTCTTGAAGGATCCCGGAAAGCGAAGTCCGGATCGAGCGCTCATCATCTACGACAAGGATCTGCTCACCGGCCATTGGCTACTGCCGTGCCTCCGGGGAGACGAGGGTTTCCGCCGGTAGCTCGAGAACGAAGCGGCTCCCGCGGGGTTGATTCTCCTCCACCCAGATCTGCCCGCCGTGGTCCGCCATGATCTGCTGAACGATGGAGAGCCCGAGCCCCATCCCCGTCGCCTTGGTGGAGAAGTACGGGAGAAAGAGTTTCTCCCGATCTTGCGGGGGGATCCCGATGCCGGTATCGACCACCGCAATCCTGGCCCGTCGTTTGCGGGAATCCCAGGCCGTCTGAATCAGGATCTCTCCGGCCCCGTTGCCATTGACCGCATCAATGGCGTTATCCACGAGATTGACGAGGGCCCGCTTGAGCTGGTCCGGGTCCACGACGATGGGGGGGAGGTCCGGGGCCAGATCGGTCCGAAGCTTGACCTCAGGATGAGACTCGGCATACAGGGCGAGCAAGCTCTCCACCACCTTATCCACCTCGGTCGGGCGAGGAGAGGGGGTCGGCATGCGGGCGAAGCGTGAGAACTCGTCGACGAGCCTTCTCAACCCTTCCACCTCCTCGATGATCGTTCCCGTGCACTCTTCGAGGAGCTTCCGCTCTCCTGGCGGCCCCTCGGCGAGGCGGCGCCGAAGGCGCTGGGCGGAGAGCTGGATTGGGGTCAGGGGATTCTTGATCTCGTGGGCGATCCGCTGGGCGACCTCCCGCCACGCCGCGAGACGCTGGGCCTTCAAGAGCTCGGTGAGGTCGTCAAACACCAGGACCTGGCCAAGATACCGGTTGTCTTGACCGCGAAGCACCGTCAGGTTGGCCAGCAGGGTCAGCCGTCCCCCAGCCTTTCGAATCTCGAGCTCGCGCTCCAGCCCGCCCGCCCGCAACTCGGCGACGCGGTGGATGAGGGCGCTCATCTCCGGAAACTCGCCGAGGGCCTCGCCGTAGGGCCGTCCCAGGAGGGCCTCGGGCTCGACGCCAAGAATCCGAGCCGCCGCGCGATTCACGGTGGTCAGCCGCCCCA